>Ga0315279_10011572_pt1 | contig 10181 bp, 8 predicted proteins | sample YL17G06_20_MG_FD_203694 | JGI IMG/M metagenome (GOLD analysis project Ga0315279, IMG submission 203694) | Sediment microbial communities from Yellowstone Lake, YNP, Wyoming, USA - YL17G06_20 | ecosystem: Environmental > Aquatic > Freshwater > Lake > Sediment | place: USA: Wyoming | collected...
CTGCAGGGCGCGCTGACGGCTTACCGTGCGGCGCTTGCGCAGTACCACAAGAAGATCGCGGCGGAAAATGACGCTCTGGTCAAGCAGCTGTCCCTCAAAGGTCAAGTCAGATGCATGTCCCTTGGCATCTTGGACAACGGCCTGGGGATGATGGGCCTACGGCCTGGCATGCCCGGTTCGGGGCGTCAGATGCGAGGCCTACCTGGTCAGGGGCGGGGGTAGCCCGGCCAGCCCGGCGGCGAGTGCCCTTGGGGGGGCACGCTGGCGGTGTGCCCCCCAACCCGTCATGATCCGCACGAAGCCGGGCAGCGGAGGTTGGAGCAGATGAGACGCGTGATAGTGGCAATTGGAATACTGCTGGCTCTGGGAGTAGGCCTGACGTTGTGGGTGCGGAGCCGCTACGGCTCGAATGAGAGCTTGGCAAGCCTGCAGACGGTACCGGTGGAGCGGGGCAGCGTGGCGCTGACCGTGTCGGCGGATGGAATCGTTGAGCCTCTCACCACGGTGGCCGTCAAGTCGTACGCGGGCGGGCGCGTGGACGTTCTGGCTGTTGAGGTCGGGGACCACGTCAAGCCCGGGGATCTGATCGCCAAGATCGACCCCACGGACAGCCTTAGCTCCTATGACCAAGCCCGCGCCGACCTGGACGCGGCTCAAGCGAAGCTCACTCAAGCGCGCGAGCAGGCCCAGGCTCAACCCACGCTGACGCAGACGGCGATCGCGCAAGCCAAGGCTGCATACACCTCGGCGGCCAAGGATCTGCAGCGCCTCCAGCGAGCCACCCATCCCCAGGCGCGCGCGCAAGCGCGTGCGGCGCTGGACAAGGCCAAAGCGAACGTCGATATCGCCGAGAAGGAACTGGCGCGCGCACAGGGCCTGAAGGCCCAGGGCTTCGTGGCGCAGGCCGACGTGGATACGGCAGTCAACCGGCGCGATCTCGCGAAAGCGGAGCTGGCGTCGGCGCAGGAGCAGTGGGACACGCTGGAACAGCAGCTGACGGCCGAACTGGAGTCGGCCCAGGGCCGGGTGGCTCAGGCCAAGGCCGCACTGGATCGAGCCCAGGCAGACGCAGTGCAGGACCAACTCCGCCGGGGCGACGTGGTTAGCGCGCAGGCGCAGGTCGCGCGAGCGCGGGCGCAGGTCACGAACACCAGGACCATGCTCGATTACACCACCATTACGGCCCCTCGCCCCGGGGTCATCCTCCAGAAGTACGTCGAGCAAGGGACGATTGTGACTTCCGGCCGATCTTCAGTGACCCAGGGCACGGACATCGTTCTGATCGGCGACCTCACGCAGATGTTCGTGGAGGTGACGGTGGACGAAGCCGAGGTCGCCATGCTGCGGGTGGGGCAGATGGCGGACATCACTCTGGACTCCTTGCCCGACGCTCCGTTCCGCGGCCGGGTCACGCGGATCGATCCGCAGGCGGTCACACAGCAGAACATCACCACCGTGCTGGTGACGGTGGAGATTGAGAGCCCGGATGCTCGGATCAAGCCGGGGATGACTGCTACCTGCGATTTCGTGGTGGACAAGGTGGACGACGCGCTGTACCTGCCCAGCCGCGCCGTGCAAACAGCAAGTGGCAGCCACTTCGTTACCATTGTGCAGGACGGGAAGCTGGTGGAAGTGCCGGTGGAAGTGGGCCTGGTTGGCAACGACCGCACCGAGATCCTCGAAGGCTCGAAGCAGGGGACCAAGGTGGTGCTGCCGGTTGCGGGCTCGCCGTCTGGAACAAATGCAGCCTTCGCGAGGGAGGGCGGTATGCGCATGGGCGGGGCCGGCGGCTTCCTGCAAGGCGGACGGTAGGAAACCGAGGTAAGTGCGATGAGCCTGTGGGAATCGTTGCGAATCGCCGTCGAAGGGCTGGTGTCGAACCGACTCCGCTCGGCGCTCACCATGCTGGGGGTGATTTTCGGCGTGGGCGCCGTGATCGCTGCGGTCTCCATGACCCAAGGCGCCAAGGCCGCCACGCTGCAGCAGTTCGAACGTCTGGGCACGAACGTGCTCACGGTGCGTCCGGGCCAGATGCGGCGCGGCCCGGTCCGCGGCGGACTGGGTTCCGAGAAGAGTCTTACCGAAGCGGACGCGGAGGCGATCGCCAAGGAGTGTCCCACGGTCGTGGCCGTCTCGCCCGAGGTGACTTCCATGGCCCAGGTCGAGGCGGGCAACGCCAACACCAACACACGCATCACCGGCTCGACCGCCTCGTACGTGCAGGTGGGCAATTTCGAGATGGCCGAGGGCACGTTCTTGACCGACGACGATGTGACGCACCGGCGCAAAGCGGCGGTTCTCGGCCCGACGGTGGTGGAGAACCTTTTCGGCGCCGGAGGCTCCGCGGTCGGCCAGCGCATCAAGATCAGCGGCGTCACCTTCAGTGTGATCGGCGAGTTAAAGGCCAAGGGGGGTACCGGCTTCATGAACCAGGACGATCAGATCATCATGCCCATCACCACCGCGCGTTACCGCCTGGGACTCGGCAACGCCGACCCCGGCGCTCCAAAGGGCGTGGTTGACTCCATCGGGGTGCAGTTTGCGGACATGAAGCTTGCCGACCAAGTCGAGGCCGAGGTGGAAGCCCTGCTGCGCGAACGTCACAAGATCGGCCCCGCCAGCGAGAGCGATTTTCACATCATGGCCGCGGCGGATTTCATCCAGGGGGCGGAGGAGGCCAGTCGCCTGATGACTCTGCTCTTTGGCTCCATCGCAGCCGTGTCGCTGCTGGTGGGGGGCATCGGCATCATGAACATCATGCTGGTGTCGGTTACCGAGCGCACTCACGAGATCGGGCTGCGTAAGGCGGTCGGCGCCAACCCGCGCGACATCTTGCTCCAATTCCTGATTGAGGCAATGACGCTGAGCTTGGCAGGCGGCACAGTGGGGGTGGCGGTCGGGATCGGCCTGGCCTACTTGCTACGGGCGTTCGGCTTGAACACCGCGATCTCGCTCTTCTGGGTGGTGGTGGCGTTTTCCTTCGCGGCCTTCGTCGGCGTCTTCTTCGGCCTGCTGCCTTCCCGCAAAGCCGCTTCAATGGACCCGATCGACGCACTGCGCTACGAATGAAAGGGATGGTGAAGGATATGACACTCAGGTCTGTGCTATATTGGGTGGCGCTTGCTCTGCTGCTCATAGCCACGGGCGCGAGCGTCAGTACCGGGCAACCTGATGTGGAGCAGCCGGTGCCCAACCGGCCGCTGACCCTGCAGGACTGCACAGCCATCGCACTGAGGATGAATCCACAGATCGCGGCGTCGCAGCAGCAGGTCGTTGTAGCCCAGGCGGGCCTGACCAGGGCGCGCAGCAGCTACTACCCCCAGTTGTCACTCAGCGCCGTCGAGGGGCTCAGCGGCCTGGCCTCGGCCGTCTTGCCGCTGCGGGATATCCTCTCGACGAGCAGCGACAATACCCGCCAGGACCTCGGTCTCACGTTCGGCATGACGCTGTGGCGACAGGGGCGGAAAGAGAGCGTGGAGCAGAGCAAAGCCTCTTTGCAGGCGACCACATTCGATGACACATCTGTGGCCCAGACGCTGGTGGAGCAGGTGGCCCGCTACTACTATGGCGTGCTTGCCACCCAGCAGCTGCTCCAGGTCGCGCAGGCCGGCGTCGACTCGGCCCAGGGGCACCGGGAACAGGTGAAGGCGCGCATCGCGTTGGGGGCGGCGGCCGACGTGGACGTGTTCCCTGCCGATGATGACCTGGCGCTGGCGCAGCTCGATGTGATCGATGCACGAAGCAACATCCAGTTGGCTTTGGCCCAGCTGAAAAACGCCATGGGCATATCCCCCGAGACCAAGGTGGAACTCGCCGAGTATGCTCCTGCGGGTGAGGAGACGATTCCCGACCTGCAACAGGCCATTCGGACCGGGTTGGCTGGTCGCCCGGAAGTCTCCGCTGGCGACGCGGCCGTGGAGGCCGGCCGCTATGCGCTCGCGCAGGCCAAGATCGAACGCGGTCCCGTCACCGACTTCAGCGTTCAGTACGGCCAGCAATACGCCCAGTGGCAAGACATCAATTCATCGTGGGATCTCTTGCTCACCGTTGCGTGGCCGCTGTTTGACGGCCACGCCGCCGAGGCCAACGAGACGGCCGCGCAAGCGAGCCTCAAGCGCTCCCAGGCTGACTTGCAGCGCTTGATCAATCAGGTCGGGCTCGACGCGGAGAATGCTCTCGTGGAGGTGGGGCGCGCGCGGGAGCGCCTGAGCGCAACGGCGAAATCCGTGGCCGCGGCGGAAGCACGCCAGGCAGCGGCCGAGGGCAAATACCGGCAGGGCGTAGGCATCCTGCTCGAGGTGGTCGATGCGCGCGCCGCGGTCACCAATGCTCGGGCGAGCCAAGTGCGGGCACGCTACGATTACCAGGTCTCCCTGGTTGGACTGCAGAGGGCCCTCGGCACCTTGGCCCTTCCCGAGACGGGAGGGCGCTAGAATGCCGATGATCGAAGCCATCGACCTGCGCAAGGAATACCGGATGGGGAAGATCGCGGTGCCCGCCCTGCAGGGCGTGACGTTGCGCGTCGAGCCCGGCGAGTTCGTGGCCATCATGGGCCCCTCGGGGTCGGGCAAGTCCACCTTTATGCATCTGGTCGGCTGCCTCGACCGCCCCACCTCGGGCGACTACCGACTCGAAGGGGTTCAGGTTTCCAAGCTGGACGAGTACCAACTGGCCAAGATCCGCAACCAGAAGATCGGCTTTGTCTTCCAGCAGTACAACTTGCTGCCCCGGGCGACGGCACTGCGCAACGTAGAGCTGCCGATGCTCTACGCCCGCGCGCGCGACCGCAGAGAGCGAGCGCAACTGGCGCTGGAGGCCGTGGGTCTGGCCGACCGCATGCATCATCGACCAACCGAGCTTTCCGGCGGCGAGCAGCAGCGCGTGGCCATCGCTCGAGCCTTGGTGAACGATCCGAACATCATCCTGGGCGACGAACCCACGGGCAACCTGGCAACGGCGCAAGGCGAGGAGGTCATGGCCATCCTCCAGCGCCTAAACCGGGGTGGAAAGACCATTCTCGTCGTCACCCATGAGCCGGACATCGCCCGCTATGCGCAGCGCGTCGTCTACTTTCGCGATGGCCTAATCGAGGGAGATGAGAGCCTTGCCTCGCCCGCGCAGGCGGAGGCGTCGAATTGACCGGGGTATCCAACAGTGACCAGTAACGCCACCATCACTAAGGGCGATCGCACCGGGCCGATGCGGTCCGGGTCAACGGAACGCAATTCATCCGAGGCATTTCCGACAGGTGCCGGACGCTCGCTGAGGATCAGCTCGTGTGCCCACATCGAGAAGGCTACAGACGAATCCTTGACGCAGGCGCGGCCGGAGGGTATCTTGGACTCACCAGCAGAGGAGATATGCGCGGCGGTGTCGCCAAGAGGCCATATTCTGATCGTCGATGACGATCGCGAACTGACGGAGGCGGTAGGCTGGTACCTGGAGGCCGAAGGCTACCGCGTAACGCGCGCCGACAACGGCCAGCAAGCGCTGAGCGCATTTCATGCCGACCGCCCCGACGCCGTCATCATCGATATCATGATGCCTGGCATGGACGGGTTCGGGCTGTGTCGCGCGATCCGCAGGGAATCAAGCGTGCCCATTCTCATGCTCTCGGCTCGCGGCGGTGAGGCGGACAAGGTGCGCGCCCTGGACATCGGCGCAGATGATTACGTAACCAAGCCATTCGGCGCGATGGAGCTGGTGGCGCGCATCAAGGCCCTCTTGCGTCGAGCAGCGGGTGGAGTCGGGAGGAGCCTGAAATTCAGGGACTTCGAGGTGCTGCCGGAGGAGCGCAGGGTCTTGGTTCACGGCCGCGAGGTCCCGCTTTCCGCACTGGAGTTTGACCTGCTGTTGGCTTTCACGCGGAGCCCGAGCCTCGTCTTCACGCGCAGCCAATTGGCCGACCTGGTGTGGGGCGATGACTTCTCGGGCGACCTGCGTCTGGTCGATTCTCACATCTATCGGCTGCGGGAGAAGCTCGCCGTCGCAGGTCTCTCTCCCAGTCCTGTCGCCACGGTGCGAGGAGTTGGCTATGCGTTTCGCCCCGAGACTTAGTGTCGGCGCGCAGCTGACCGTGGCGGTCATCCTGATTGTCCTCCTGAGCTGGACGGCGGGCGGGTTCCTGTTCTTCCGGCTGTTCCATGGTCGCGAGAGGCCAGGCATCTGGCCGGCGCCTGGAGGCCGCGTAGATGTGTCCCAGAGCGTGCATCGCGGCGCCGAGAAACCGGGATCCGGCGCCGCGTCAACCGGGGCTGGGCAGGACGAGGACGAGGCAATGCGTGTGCCGCCACCGGGGCGGCCCCCTCTGCGAAGGATCCTCTTGCGGGATTCCGCGCAGTTGATCATCGCCGTGCTGCTGTCGCTTGTCGCAGGCGCCCTGCTGAGCCGACGCTTCACGCGGCCCTTGGCTCGGTTAGCCGAGGGCGCCCGCGCTCTACGATCCGGCCACCTCGACTACCGCATTCCGGTGAAAGGAGACGATGAGTTCGGCCGCGTGGCCGTCAGCATGAACGAGATGGCAGAGCGCATCTCGCAGCAGATAGCGGCCCTCGAGGCCGACGCTCATCGCCGGCGGCAGTTGCTGGCTGATGTGGCACACGAACTCCGCAGTCCCGTGGCCACGTTGAAGACCATGGCCGAGGCCGTTCGCGATGGCCTAGCCACCCAGCCCGAGCGGGGTCAACGTGCGTCCCAGGCGATGGTGGACAGCGCCGACCGTATGGAGCGGCTCGTCAATGATCTAGTCGAACTGGCCCGGCTCGACCTGCACGAACTCCCGCTGGAGTGTCGACCCGTCGACCTGCGGGCGCTCGCAGCAGATCGCCTGCGGGCACACGGAGAAGCGGCAGCTCAGGCAGGCATGACGATCCATCCGGTGGAGGAAGGGGCTCCGGTAGCGGTGGAAGGCGATCGCTACCGCCTGGAGCAGGTGCTGGATAACCTGGTCGACAACGCGATCAGCCACGCAGGTCCGGGAGCCGAGGTACGGGTTACGGTGATGCCGGGCGACCCCGTGACCGTGACCGTAGCCGACACCGGGCGCGGTATCTCGGCCGCGCATCTGCCCTATGTCTTCGACCCGTTCTATCGAGTCGACTCGGCCCGCACCCCCGGCGACCACCACATCGGCCTCGGCCTGCGCATCGCCCGCGGCCTGGCGGAAGCGCATGGCGGCGCCTTACGGGTGGACAGTGCGGAAGCACAGGGAACGCGGGCCATCCTCACGCTGCCAAGGCAATGTGCCGGACCTTCGGCGACAACTGCACGGATGGGCGACAGCTAGACCACAACCCCCCTCGAGCGTTTCCCAACAGGGTTTCCGCCGATCTCCTCGGTCCTGCGACCTCGTGCGCTCACCAACCGCCAACCAGGCGCTCCGAGAGGAGTACCCCTGACAGGATTCGAACCTGCGATTCAGGCTCCGGAGGCCTGCGCCTTATCCTCTTGGCCACAGGGGCACCAAGTGCGCGCGCCGTTCCCGTTGCCGCAGCGCACGCCAAGATTATAGGTTCCCCTCGTAATGGTGTCAACGCGCGGATGGTCTAACCGTGGGATGGGTCTCACCGTTGCCCGGCCGTCCGCGCCCCTCACGGTTGGCGCGGGATGTCGGTCAGGCACCCGCGCTTGTCGAAGCGCAGCGGTAACGGCGGGCCGAGGATCTCGAGGCCCAGGCGCGGCGCTTCGCTCTCCAGAGCGCGCGACAGCCACAGCTCGCCGACGTGGGAGGTGTCGCGGATGCGCAGGACTCGCAGGTCGTGGGCCGCGCGGCTCTGGCCCACGGCGGCGGCGGCCTCGATGGCCTGGCGGTCGCTGTCCATAACCAGGGGCAGCTTCGCGCGCTCGAGGAAGCCGCTGGTCATCGAGTTCGCCTTCACGTCCTGCCAGTCAATCGCGTCGGCGAGGGAGCGGGGAATGAACTCGGCGAGGCCGACGCCGAGCGCGTTGCCGTGGCTCGCAGGCGTGAGGCGCAGCACGACCACGTTGCGGATGCGCGGGCGCTGCGGCTCGGGCTGCTCGCCGGGCATGTGCATGCGGCCCAGGACCTTCGGATCGAGGCCCACGCCGCTTATATCCTTGCCCATCCAGTCGGCGATGAGAACGTCCATCTCGTCGAAAGGCAGATGCGCAGCCAGGCGCTTGGCCCTGCGCTGCAGGCGTCGCTCGGCGGCTTCGATGCCAGCGGCGGCGACGGCCATTGCGCCGGCGGTCTGACCCTCCCCGTTTTCCAGCACGGCGAGTCCGCCGATGACATGCCCGCGGCGGATGATCTCGCGCGCGACCTCGGGCATGTGGTCGCGCAGGCCGGGCACGCGCAGGGAGTGCAGGGTTCTCGCGCCCTCCCGCTTGCCCAGGCCGATGGCGATCATCTTCATCAGGCCGCTCTCGACCGCGCCGCGGAAGTCGGTGTGGGGCTTGACGCGGTTGACGACGACGATGCCGTCGCAGCGCAGCGCCTCGCGCGAGAACCAGATGGGGAGACCGGCCGCGGTCACGCCCAGCCGCTCGACGGCCATGCTCGCGCGCAGCGGCGCGCCGGCCGACTTCGCGGTGACGCCGAGGCTGGCCAGGATCTCGCGCTGACCCGCGGGAGTGGCCCCGCCGTGGCTGCCCATGGCGGGAAGGATGACGGCGCGGGCGCCAGCCGCGTGCAGCTCGGCTACGACCGCCGCCACGATGATGGACAGGTTGGCGATGCCGCGGCTGCCGACGCCGACACCGACGCACATGCCCGGCTTGACCGCGGGTGCTATGGCGCGGGCCATCTGCTCGCGCACCGCGGCGGCGACGTCTTTCAGTGGACTTCCGGGCAGGCGCTGTCGCGCCGGCATGAGCGGCGGCAAGACCATGGGTTAGCTCTCGTATGCCCCGGATTCCCGCACCAGGTCGATGACGCGGCGGTAGCTGTCGAAGCTGACCGTGGGCGGGATGGAATGGTCGCTGTGGTATATGTACCCACCGCCGGGCTTGGCGGCAAGCACTTTGGTGCGCACCTCGGTGTCGAGCTCTTCGCCGCCGCGAGCCATGGCGTCGGCGCTGATATTGCCGAAGAGGATGATGCGGTCGCCGTAGGCGGGCTTGAGCTCGCGCACGTCGTTGCCGGCGCGCGCCTCCAGCGGCTGGATGCAGTCGAAGCCGGCCTCGATGAGCAAAGGGATGAAGCGGCGGACGTCGCCGTCACAGTGGAGGATGAGCGGCCAACCGTGCTCGCGACAGAGCGCGGCGATGCGCCGGTGCTGGGGCTGGACGAGGGCGCGGTAGGCGGCCGGCGAGAACAGCATGCCGTTCTTATAGCACAGATCTGCGAACATCCACAGGCCGTCGAATCGCATCCCCTGCGCGACCGCGGTTTCGCACATCGCGACTACGAAGTCGGCGTAGTCGGCGACCATCTCGGCGACGAGGTCGGGTTGCTCGGCCATCCACATGAGGGCGTTTTCGTGCCCCGCGACGCGCATGACCTGCCAGCACGGCTCGACCGGGCTGACGACGGTGAAGACGTCGCGGGCGCGGCAGTCGCGGTAGTCCTGGCACGTGGACTCCTGGACGCGCGAGGGGTCGGCCCGCAGGCGCTCGCGGTGCGCGCGCCAAGCGTCGCGGCCGGTGATGGTGAAGTCAAGCTGGGCCGGCGGCGCGTAGTGCTTGAGCCAGGTCCTGGTGGTCACGCCGTTGGCGTCAACGGCGAGGCGCCAGTCGGCGGTTTCCTCGAGCGTGCGCTCGGGCAACTGCAGGCTGCAGTCGAAGTGAATGCAGGCGACGCGATCGAGCCCGAAGTAGTCGAGCGGATCTGCGTCCGCCGGCAGGCCCTCCTGCCGCCAGCGCTCGAGCGTGTCCGGCCAATAGGAGATGTCGGCCATCGGCACCCGATCGGGGATGCGCCGGGCAAGCACCGTGGTCAGACGTTCGCGCGAGGTCACGAGGTACCAGTTCGCGGCGCTCCGGCGCGGTACCTGCGCCGAGGTCTTAGTGATGGCGCCGGCCCGCGGCCCTGGCCGGCCGTTCACCCCGGCATTTCGCCGCTGATGAAGGCGGCGGTGCGGGCGTCGCGCGGCAGATTAAGGATTTCGTCGGCAGGGCCGTGCTCGATCAGCTCGCCCTCGTAAAGGAAGGCGGCGCGGTCGGCGAGGCGGCGGGCCTGAAAGAGGTTGTGGGTGACCAGCGCCACGGTGTTGGCGGCGGCG
>Ga0315279_10011573_pt1 | contig 10180 bp, 9 predicted proteins | sample YL17G06_20_MG_FD_203694 | JGI IMG/M metagenome (GOLD analysis project Ga0315279, IMG submission 203694) | Sediment microbial communities from Yellowstone Lake, YNP, Wyoming, USA - YL17G06_20 | ecosystem: Environmental > Aquatic > Freshwater > Lake > Sediment | place: USA: Wyoming | collected...
AGCGGGCTCGTCACCCATGAGCTCGGCCGCCTGCCGGAAAAGAACGAAACGGTGGTGATGAAAGGGCTGGCCTTCGAAGTGCTGGAAGTGGACCCCAAGCGGATCAAGAAACTGCGCGTCCGCCGGGCGTCGGAAACGCCGGCCGCGCCGTCCGAATTTCCGAAGGACTCGAACCCCCGGGAAAAAAGAGGAAAACCATGACCGAGACGGCCAAGAAAAAAGCGACCCCCCGGAAGACGAAAAAGCCCGCGGCGCGGGCGGCCAAAACGAAAGCCCCCGCCAAACGCAGCGTCCCCGAAGCCCCCCTAACCCGGGTCGGCTATGTCGCCCTGATCGGCCGGCCCAACGTCGGCAAATCGACGCTGCTCAACCGGATCATCGGGCAAAAAATAAGCATCATTTCCAACAAGCCGCAAACGACGCGGATCAGCATCCTGGGCATCCACACGACGGACAAGGGCCAGATCATCTTCATCGATAATCCGGGGATCCACAAGCCCCTCCACGGCCTGAACAGGCGCATGATGAATTTCGTCTATGCCTCGCTCGAGACGGCCGATCTGGTGTGCCTGATGATCGACGCCACGGAGAAGTTCGGCCACGGCGACGAATTCGTCCTGGAGACAATGAAGAAGGTGAGCAAGCCGCTTTTTCTTCTGATCAACAAAGTGGACATCGTCAAGAAGGAAAACATCCTCCTCCTCATCGACCGCTATAAAGATCTGCTGCCGTTCAAGGAGATCATTCCCATCTCGGCGAAAACGGGGTTGAACGTCGATGTCTATGAGAAGCTGATCTACGAACAGCTTCCGGCCGGGCCGAAGCTATACACGGATGAAGACGTCACGGACCAGTCCCGCCGCTTTTTATTGGCGGAGATCATTCGGGAGAAGATTCTGGCCCATGTCGAACAAGAACTGCCCTGGGTGACGGCCGTCTACATCGATTCGATCGAGAAGCGCGAGCCCGGTGAAAATCACCCCGCGGAGGAAGGCGGCGAAGGGAAAGATTCGGAGGGGGGGTTCGATACGGGCGAACTCGTCATTCCCGCGGGGCCGCGCGAAAAGATCAAAAAAGCAGCCCCGCAGTTCATCATCCCTAAAGCCGAGCGCCGGGAATTAAGCCGGCCGCTGACCTACATCAAAGCCTCGATTTTCGTCGAGCGCGACAACCACCGCAAGATCATCATCGGCCGCCGCGGACAGACCATCAAAACGATCGGCATCGAAGCCCGCTTGGAGATCCAGGAGATCCTCGATTCTCGCGTTTATCTCGAGCTCCATGTCAAAGTCCGGGAGCGCTGGCGCGATTCGCCGGACGTTCTGGACCTGATCGAGGGCCAAAAGGAAATGTGAACGGGGAGCGCCAAAGCGCCCCCCGTTCTTCCCCTAAACCGCCGGTCAGTTCAAGCGTTTCTTGATTTCGCGCTTGACCATCTCGGCCGTGGCCAGGACCTCGGTCATGTAGTCGCCTTGGCAGATCTGAAGGGAAAGATTCAGCGCGCCGGAGATGAGCGCCCCCAGGGTGGCGTCATCGGGTACCGGAATCCCGTAGGAGCCCAGGAACGAAGCGGCCAGGGACTTGTACATCTCGATGATGTTGGCGATCAGCGTCTCGTCATCCCCCTCCAGGAGCTGGCCGTAAGCGATGACGCCGCTGCGAAAATCGGCTTCCGCGGCCCGGATGAACCGCTCGGCCTTCTTTTTATTCATCGGGGCGGAGGTCGTCTGGGAGAAATCGGTTAGGTCGTCGGCGTAAGCCCGGACCAGGAGCTCTGACGCTTCGGGCCGGGGCATCCGAGCCAGCTCGACGAGCCTGCGGCCAACGGATGAATCGGCGTGCTTGAGGATGATGTCGCCCGCCGCCTCGACGATGTCATGGCAGATCTCGAGGGCCATGTCCGGAACGCTCCCAACCAAGGCCGCGTAGTTGGGATCGTCCATCAGGATAGAGTTCAGGAGCTTGGCCTTGGTGATGATGTACCCCTCGTTTGGGTCGAGCGTCAGCGACCGGGTGTGGGCGGTCATGTCCGCGCCCCAGACATTATTATGGCTGACGAAACCCTTGGCCGCGTCCTTCTCGGCACTGGACTGGACCGCGTTCCACACCTTCATGGCCTGGAAATGGGTCTGATCATAGAGAAAATCCCGGTAGAAATAACCCGGCTCCGTGAACATGTAATTGAACACGTCCGGCACGGTCGAGCCGTACATGGCTTCGACGTTTTTCGGGCCGCCGCCCTTCTTGACCAGTTCGGCGATGAAGGCGTGCGTGCCCTTCTCCCAGCCGAACACCGACGGCGCGAGGACCAGCCCCAGCATCAGAACCCCCAGGAACCCGATCATTGCTTTTTTCATTTGCTCCTCCTTTGTTTGAGCATCTGCGCAGCCAAGATACCGCGGCCGGCGGAGCGAGATGTCAAGAATTCTTCAAGATTCCGTTAAAAATCGGCTAAGAAACGAATTTGGGGGGCCGAGAACGCGGGGTCCAGACCTCAAACGGCCGCCGAATTCGATCCAGGCGTGTACTCAGGGGGCGGCGAGGCCGGACTTGTTGACTTTCGACTCCCCCCATGCGAAAATCGAGCCCCGTTTCCCCCCGACGGTGGGTGTAGCTCAATGGTTAGAGCATCGGACTGTGGATCCGAAGGCTGGGGGTTCAAGTCCCCTCACCCACCCCATTTTTGAGTTTGCCCCATTTCGAAGAGTATGTCGAACGGCTTATTCCAATAAATTCTCGTATTTACATCCTTCAGTTCGCAGTTCGAAACCAAGATTTTCATGATTCTATGTTTATGCGCCGAGTTCGCCAACCTCGTAAGGAATCTGGACTTTCTTAAGATGCCTTTTGGAGCGAACGAAAATAACTTCGTTTTTCGGGACGCTCCTGACCTCACTGTGTAGGCCGGATTCAAATTTATTTCGGACATTCGTGATGATCTCGAGGCGGTCTATAACAGATTTGCATATTCAAAAAGTTGCTGACAAAATGGGCGGGAAACGGGGTGCGGGTTAGAGGTTCTGAAACCGAGTCAAAAAATCACTTTTCAGCCGCCAGCGTCGCTCTCTGTGCTTCCCCGAGACAACTTGCCCTTGATTATTAATAGACCAAAATGGTTTATTGACGGAACTCTTCCGCTTGTTTGACTATAATCAATAGCTCGAGATATCATTCTCACGCAAGGAGTGATTTCGATTACGAGTTTAATCATCACGGATCTTGGGACGTTCGGCTGCGCCCTACCCGAGCGCGTCATCCGCCTTTTCGACGGCCAAGTGGTCTCCTGGATGACGGCACGGTAACCTTTTTCGCCCCGGAGGCGTATTATTCATTAAGGAGACAGGGAATGAAAAAGACATTGCTCGCTCTCGCCGCCCTCACACTCGCGACGACGGCCTCGGCCCAAACCTGGTTCATGGGCACTCTCGACCAGGCCGTGGCCAAGGCCAAGACCGAAAAGAAGCTGGTCCTCCTCGATTTCTACTCCGCGGGTTGAGGGGCCTGCAAACTGCTGGGTCAGCAGTTTTACTCCGCCCCCAAATTCCAGGATTTCCTGAACGCGAATTTCGTTCTCTTCCGCGCCGACAGCGACGAGGCGACGGGCGAGGCCCTGTTCAAGAAGTTCAATATCAACGCCACACCGACCGTCATGTTCCTCGGCCCCGACGGCGCCGAGGTTGATTGGGTCGTCGGCTACGGTCCCCCGCCCGAGAAATTCCAGGAAGAACTGGCCAAGATCGTAGCCGGAGGCGAAACATACAAAGACCTCAGCGCGGCCTATGCCAAGAATCCCAAGAACGCGGCGACGGTCTTCAAGCTGGCGCTCAAATGGGCCTATCGCTACGATACGCCGAAATCGCTGGCCCTCTATAAAGAAGTCGTCGCCCTCGATCCGGACGGCAAGGCCGGTGATTACACTAACGAATACACGAAGGTCACCGTCCCCTATACGGAATACGCCGCCCTCCAACTCGCCGCGGGGGGCATCTCCGGTTCATCGCCTTCCGCAAAGCCTCTCCGCGACTTCATGGCCAAATACCCCAAGAGCCCGCTGATGAAGGACGCCTATGGCCGGATGGCCAATTACTACGGCCGGACCGCGCCCAAAGAGGAAGCCGAGGCGTTCTTCGAGGAATATGCCGCCAAGTACCCCGAGAACCCGGCCATCCTCGATCAATGGCTGGCCCGCATCATTCGGGACAAGGGTCCTTACGAGAAGGGCGTCGAGCTGGCCGAGAAAATTCAGAAAGCGCGCCGGGGCCCTTCGATTCCCGATCCCAATCAGAACGTGGCCGAGCTCTATCTGCTCAAGGGCGACAAGGAAAAGGCCGACGACGTTTATGGCAAGGGCTTCATGGAAAACCAGGTTTTTTATCTTGCCTATAACATGATCAGCTACGCCAATTACTGGTTGAGAAAGGACGCCAACAAGGAAAGCGCTCTGGCCATGGCTGAGAAGGCCCTGGCCATGGTGCCGGACAATTCGTTTTTCATGCAGCAAGTCGCCGCGATCTACCTCAAGCTGAACCAGGACGACAAGGCGCTGGCGCTCTTCGGACCCGCCTTCGTCCAGAAAAAAATGGGCGATGCGTCGGCCCTGAACGAATATGCCTGGTTCTGGGCCGGAAAGGGCAAAAACCTCGACAGCGCGTTGATCGCCGCCCAGAAGGCCGTCGAGCTCAAGCCGAAGCAGTATTACATCTGGGACACTCTCGGCGCGGTGTATGGGAAGCTGAAGAACACCGCCGCGGCGGTCAAGGCCATGGAAAAGGCGATCGAGCTGGCGCCCGAGGCCACGAAAGCCACCTACCGGAGGAACCTGGAAAAGATCAAGGCCGAGGCGGAGAAGAAATAAATAGGGCTTTGGCGCGCCGCCTACCAGTGATCAACGTGCAGCCGGGCATCCGGCGTTTCGCCCTCCCATGGCGCGGGCGCGGCCGCCGCGTATCCGAAGGGGATGACGGCCGGATTTGCCCCTGAAGTCCAATAACTTGCTGACAGAATGAACGAGAAGCGCTGGGGACAGATCGGACCTCATCCCTTAAAAATGGTCCAGACATAATGTGAGTATTTTGGCAATGACCTGCCCTCCTATATCGGTCCAAACGCACTTCGCAGCTCCCTCCATTCTTTTTCTTCTAAGCTGGGAGAACCAATCGCATTTGTCTCAGTTGATTATTCAAACTCGCTGCCATGAAACTTGTTTTGGAGTTCCCTTTTACCAGACGGCTTCGATCATGGCCTCGTCGAAAGATCTCCCTTCGGATTTTGTGTTAAAAGATCTCATGTCCTTTCCTCATTGCTGAGATTTCTTTTCTGAGCGGGTAAAATATACTCCTCTCCACCTTTTTAAAGACTCCGGAAAATCGCCAAAAGTTCAGCGCCGATTAAAATTTTTTCCTTTTTCCCCTTCTCCGCCCGCTTGCTGGTCGATCTCGCGCCGAGCTAGGGAACGGTATGGGCCAGAGAAGGATCGGCGGGCGACACGCTTCTGCCTATCCCACTATGTGCGGTCGACTGGGTCTGGCTGGCACCTGCCCGCCATCAACCATCCGCTCGTTTTCTCAACTGTTTTGCCCATAGCGTCAACCAAAGAGTCACCAAAGCTAAGGGCCAAATGCATAACTTCATTATCGCTATTCCCCAGAACCATACTGTCTGGACGAATGACCAGGTTGTGTCTGGGCCATACCAAAACGACAAAAGCCACGCAGGATGTACGGACATGGCCAGTCGATACCCAATCCACTGAAACAGAAGAAACCCGACGTCGATCAACAAGGTCCACCAGCCCGCAGCCGCGGCCGCCCTAACGCGCTTTTCGAAAACATCGCTCATGGATAGCTTCCCCCTAGAAAATGATGATATCGCCGTCGACTGCCCCAAGTCAAGAACAGGGGGCTACGGAAGGCCCGGACGAATCTACCTGCCGTCAACGCCCGTGAAGAATGGATACGGCCAGGAGCCCCAAAAAAACGTGCTAGGAGCCACTAGGACGGGCGATCTTTTAACTGCCCGGAAGATACTATACGCCCGCTTGTGGGCGCTCTGGTCGCTTTGCAAGGAATGGAATATCATTAGGCCCTATCTCATGCCCGATAAATTAAGCTGCCCTTATTGCCGAAGCCCCGAGGTCCGGCTATGGGAAGCCGTCATTGCTGTCCGCATTGTAGAGCGGCCCGAAGGCGGACAATGGGTAGAGCGGAAATGCTCCATCTACCGGTGCTTGGGGTGCGGACGCCAGTTTGATGAAGTGGAGGGCGAGGAAGGCTCGGAGCCGGAAGATGGCGGCGGGCCCAGAATGCAGCTTCAGAAGGCCCCCTTAATGTCCAATCAATGGGGTACACCTCACCACCCACCCCCAAATGAAATCGGATGCATTGTGGCGGCGACTAATAATAAAGAGACTACTGGGATCAAGACGGCAAAGATCAAGACGGCAGAAAAGATGCGCGTCCCATCCACCATTTTAGCCCAGGCTTTTTTGACTTCGAATAAAGAGATCATAGTGGAAGTCTTTTCATTGGCAACTTTCAGAATATGGAGAACCGATTTGTCCCCTCGTTTATCGATTTCTTTGATCCATCCATAGGTTTGTCCGTCCCGGGTCTTCACGTTTATGAACGGCGCGCCTGGGCGGGAGATGATTTCCAGGCCGGCGCTGTCGACTTCCACGATTTCCACGGCATATTTCAGCATCCCAGTTCCTGTAATATGTCCCTGCCCAACTCGCCCCGGCGATTCTTCGGAGTATTCGATGATTTCGCCCGATGTTTTTTCGACCTTCCGGATTTCATAGTCGCCGGCCTTCTCGGATGCCAGCACAGCCGGCCTTATTTCCTGGACGGAAAAGCAGGACCAGCAAAAGACCAGAAAACTCCCCAAAGTCAGGATGGCAACGCTTCGATTTTTCATGGTTCACTCCTTCTTGCCTCCATTATCCGGAAAACCACCTCTCGAGTTGTCATGATTTTGTTATAATTTTTTTAAATATTTGTTAAGAGGTCCAGTGGAACTCGTGGCTAGCCATAGATCTCCCTCCTTCTATGACCATAATATTCTTCGTCCCGCACGGCCGCAAGCAGGTCAGCTGGGGGGGGTATAAGCCCGCTGCCCGGATGCGCCCCCAGCGTCGCTACGGTCGTCCAGGACCGGAGATTGAAGGACAGATGGGAGTTTGTCTCTTAAACCCATATTTCCCAGATAGAAATCAAAACTTGTTATAATATTAGCTGAAAAGGCTGATGAATAAAGGCTGATAGCGATATTGAAGCAGAAAAACGGAGAGACCTGATGGGTGAGAGCAAAAAAGATTTTTTGCGGGTCCAGTTTGACCCCGGTGTGAAGCTGGAATTCCATGGCGCCAAAATAACCAGTGATGGCGGTCTGCTGCTTTTTAGAGAGATGGACGAAGTGGCGATTCCGCGGAGCTTGTTTGCTTTGATCCTGGACAAGATCGCCCAGCTACGGCTGTTGCCCGGGACTGGTTAAAATGGATTGTATTCCTAAAAATGGCGGAATCTCAAAATCACAGGGAAAGACCTGTCTTATCATTGAGAAAAACTGGTGATTGCATGATTGGAATGTCGAGATCTTGGCTTGAGGAGGATATAACGATTAATCCGGCAATGAAATCCTTGAAAATGTTATCCAACGATGGGCGAATTCAATCTGTGATGGAGGAATAAGGTGGCTTTGATCGGCCAAATGGGAAATCTCGGTGTCAATCTCGTCACCTATATTCAAGGAGGGATAAAATGTCCAAAACACTGATGTGCGCCGTCCTGTTCGCCGCTCTAACGGTCCCCGCTTTAGCGGCGGAGCCGCCTTCCCCGGTCTCCATGGATAAGAGAGCCGCGTACGCCCTGCTCGACAGTATCGGCGAGATGTTCCACCAGATGGCCGCCACGGGGACGGGCTGGACCGAAAAGCTCGAGAAAGGCCTACAACAGTTCATGGCCGACGCCAAGAAAGCCAAGAGCCAGAAACAAATCGACCCCGTTTTTTATCGCCGTTACTGGTATCTCCTGGCCATCGTCAAGATGACCGCTAGGCCAGATCCCGGCGGGATTCTGCTTCCGGTCATTGATCGCGAGCTCGGGCAGTTCGTAGGAAGCGTGCTCGGTGAAGAGTGGAAAGGATCAGGTCCGGGCGCCATCGGCCAGGTCCTGAATGCTATTGCCTATGAGATCGTCGACCTCCAAATGTACGTGGACAACCTCGAAGCGCGCGAAAAGCTGCGGAAAACGTGGGACGAGAAGTTCATCCAGGCCGCGCCACCGAAGAAAGGGCCCGAGGCGGCCCCCGTCCGCTAAGCCGGCCTATTTCTTCTTCACCTGATAGCGGATGATCGTCTGGTACTTGGCGGCTAAAAGCTGCAAGGTCATCAGCGAGCATTTCTAGGTTGCCTCCGCCTGGAAAGCGACGCGCTATCCGACCAACCGCTTGGCCGCCCCGCCTACATCACCCACGCATAACCGATCTTGAAGAACAGCGTCCGGTCGGAGCGGATGAAGTCTGACCTGCCCCCCTTAAATCGGTCCAGGTATAATGAGAAAAAATACCTGAAAGGAAGGAGTCATTTGGGCAGGGTACGGTTTTTGCCGGAAAAAATCATTGGGAAGCTTCGTGAGGCCGAGGTCCTTCTTGGGCAAGGCCTGACGATTGGAGAGGTCTGTCGAAAAATCGCTATTTCCGAACAGACCTATTACCGCTGGAGGAAAGAATACGGCGGGATGAGAATCGACCAGGCCCGGCGGTTGAAGGAACTGGAAGCGGAAAACGCCCGATTGAAGAAGATCGTGGCGGATCTGTCTTTAGATAACTCGATTCTGAAAGAGACGGTCCGGGGAAACTTCTAAACCCGGCCAAAAAGAGCCGGGCTGTCCAACATGTTTGTGAACAGCTGGGGATATCGCAGAGGCGAGCATGTCGGGCCTTAAATCAGCCGCGCTCGACACAACGTCAAGTCTTCAAGATCGCGGATGATGAGGAGCGATTAGTGGATCGTATCGTGGAGCTGGCCAGCCAATATGGGCGATATGGGTATCGGCGCATAACCGCGCTTCTTCGGAACGAAGGATGGCGGGTCAATCATAAGCGAGTGGAACGAATATGGAGGCGGGAAGGACTGAAAGTGCCAAAAAGACAGCCCCGACGCGGACGACTCTGGCTGAATGAGGGGTCCTGCATTCGACTGCGTCCTTTGAGAAAAGACCATGTCTGGAGCTACGACTTTGTTTTGATCAGAACGACCGAAGGAAAACCGCTGCGGATTTTGGTCATTCTCGATGAATTCACCCGGGAATGTCTAGGGCTTCATGTGGCCCGTCGGATCAGTTCTCAAGAGGTGTTGGATCAGCTGTGCGACCTATTCGTTGTTCGCGGAACGCCGGAATACATTCGGTCGGATAACGGTTCGGAGTTCACGGCCAAGATCGTCAGGGAATGGCTATCGCACGTTGACGTCAGGACGCTGTTTATTGAGCCAGGAAGTCCTTGGGAGAATGGGTATGTCGAGTCCTTCAATGGAAAATTTCGGGATGAACTTCTCAACGGCGAGATTTTCGATACATTACTCGAAGCCCGGGTGGTAATAGAGAACTGGAGACGGGCCTATAATCGATTCCGCCCGCACAGTTCTTTGGGCTATCGGCCGCCGGCTCCGGAGGTTTTGGAGCCTCGAATTTTCACTTCACAGGTGGTACACTAAGTGGGGGCAGGTCAGCAACGGGAAGAAGGTTCTGGTGATAAATCGGATTTTATCGGACATCCTTAATTAGTATTGCACTTATTTTAACCTTAGAATATGGGCAAATTTCCAGAGAAAAGAAAAACGCTCAATAATACGCCCTGGCAACAGTGCGGAAACAATACCGACGATTTGTATTAATAATTTCAGGTTTCCAGATGCTAATTTTTCGGCTTGGCCGATACATCTTTTATGATCATTTAAATATCCTTCAGAATGCATAATCATTGAAGCCCGCAAAAGGTATCTGGCTAATACATTATTTACTTTTTTGTTATGAATTCCAAATTGATCAACAAAGCTTTTAATCTTAAGGGCGCTCATTTCCGACGATCGAGCAGAAAATATGTGGGATTGCTTTGTTATTTGATCTCCCGAATGCATGCGCCAAATAGAAAATGCTTTATTAATATAAATACCTTTGAAGCC
>Ga0315279_10011578_pt1 | contig 10178 bp, 6 predicted proteins | sample YL17G06_20_MG_FD_203694 | JGI IMG/M metagenome (GOLD analysis project Ga0315279, IMG submission 203694) | Sediment microbial communities from Yellowstone Lake, YNP, Wyoming, USA - YL17G06_20 | ecosystem: Environmental > Aquatic > Freshwater > Lake > Sediment | place: USA: Wyoming | collected...
GTTTTTCGTCTTTCCGCTCTCTGAATCCGATTGAGTTTCTGTTTTGTTGGTGTTTTGGTTTCCATAATGCTAAAATTATAGCACATGGATTTACATTTGTCAAGTTATTTATGCGGAAATCAGTAATTGAAAGTTATTTTTATCAATCGTTACGGTAATACCATCTAATGGGTATCCTTCGGCAGCCAAAGTATCAAATCCTTTTATGATAAGGTTGAATGTACTTCTCCCTTTTTTGGTTAAGCGGACTATGTCATTGGCATTTTTTAAACCATCTAAGCTTGAAGCTACCCTAACATTGTATTGTTTCAATATTTTGGCAATTTGGGTAGTGATAAGAGAGGCATTGGTATTTAGCGAAAATTTAAATTTAAACTCGCTACTAAATTCATTACGACAATAATCCAATACTTGTTCTATTATTGACCATGAAAGAAGAGGTTCTCCCCCGCCAAAATTGATTTCGGCTTCTTTTTTTCCATGTCGCCTTAGTAAATCCAAAAAATAGTTGATGGCTTGCCTTGCTACTGCAAAGGTCATTATTTTTTCAGAGTATTTAAGACGGTCGGTTGTTTCTAAATTATTAAAATGGATACAATAAGTGCAACGGTAATTACACTTTTCTGACACAATTAGCTCAAGGTATTTAATGCGAGATCCTGAAATAATATTATTTTTGCATTCATTAACTCTCTGCATTAATAATTCTCTTTCATTAAATCCCACGGGAATAAGAAAATAATCGATAATCAATTGTCTAATAGTATCTCTGCTTTGATTATCAATTTTGTATTCGGATAATACTGAATTTAATGACCGGGGTTTAATGAATAGATTAACAAAATCAAGAGTTGTGCCAGTTATAATTTTTGGTTTCCCAAACAATGAATGCCAAATAATAATTTGATGATCGTCTTTTACTATTTGTAGAAAATTGGATTTTATTAAGTTTGTGCGATTATCTTGTTTCACTTTTACACCACCTTTCTTTTCAAAGTTCCATTTGATGATTTCGCTTAGCATTTGCAGATAATTTATCACAGAAGGGTTGTAAATTACGAGAATTAAGCCTTCTGAGAGAGGAGACAAAGCCCCCAAAAGGATAGATTATAAAAAATAGATGATTTTTTCAACATTGGTGACATAGGCAATTTGCACAATGCCGCTTACAGATTTTATGTGGAAACAATGCAACAGAGAAATGGCAGAACAGGGTACAAATTCCGTTTTGAAGTTCGGATTGGTTGAAAGCCTCGATAGGATTCAATAAATTGGTCAGGACGTCAGTCCTGACCCACCAATTGTTGGCCCATGTCGGAGCACCGATTTTGTCCAAGAGGGCAAGTCACTAGACGCAGACCGATTGGCTAACAAAATCGAGTAGCTCCCGACCACCCGCTTTTTGGTGAGTGCGAAGCACGAACCCGAAGCCGACCCAAAGGGGAGGAAAAAGCGGGTGGTCGGGAGCGAAGCGACCGACATGGGGCAACAAAAACAACTATTTGTTTACAAATAGTTATACCTTATTATAAATCCAAAAAAGGTGTAGATATTTAATATCTACACCCTTATCTACACCCTCTGCATCCTTAATATCGAAACCTTTTTTACCCTTATAGTCGGCAGACAGAAGGAAATGGTACATTTCCTTCTGTCTGCGCCGATAGCACCCTTTTGACCGAGGATGTCACGCTTGTTCGTCAACATCTCGGAAGCAGTTTCGCCCGTTCTGTCCGTTGACAATTTTTTGCCATAGATACAGATTTATTGATATAATAGAATAAATGATAAAGTTCTGCTAACAAAAAGTCTAGAACATTTGACTTCGTATATAATATAGCATTTATGCTTAAAATAAATAAAAATGCCTTTTGAACATCCCTCCGCGTCTCAAGAACAAGCCCGACAAGAACACAAAAGAAAACTTGACAGCGACCCAACTCGCCAATTTTTGCGCGATCAAGGATTTAAAGGAGATCCGAAGGTTTTGTATTCAATGGATGTAATTTCCGCGACAAATAGCAAGGGACATAATTTGATGGGAAGTGAAACTTTTGATAATTTTGAAGATTTGCAAAGTTTCATCAAAGATAATCCTAACGCTTTGACACAAAGACAAAAAGACCAAATGAAAAAAGGTATTACGCCTTTTAGAACTGACTATGATAAATCCGTATATGACTGGTCTGGCAATTTGTCTCCTGAAAAATCGAAACAAATGCTTAACGCTTTTGATGGTTTCGCCGCCGAAAATTTTGATACAAGGAAATGGGGGTCAAAAGAAGAAGCGCAAGAGAAACGGACAGAAAAGCCAAAAGAAAAAACGCCACAAGAGATTAAACGGGACATAAGTAGAACCGAAAAGGAAAGTTTAAGGCATTTGGATAATCCTGAGATGTCTCGAACCGTAGCCGATCCAAAAGACCTAGAAGAGGTCGTTCGCGAAATGGGCGACAACGCTAAGCAATTTGAAGACCCAGAAAAGAAAATTCTAGCAAGTATGGCGCAAAATAATTTAGAGCAATTGAACCAATTGCTATCCTCGGGAAAGCCTGAAGATCTAATGAAAGCTGATCAGGTAGTTGCAGATTATCTTTATCGTAATTTATCACAAGAGCTGACTATCTTTTTTAACAGAACCGATTTGCCGCTAGAATGGGAAGATAAGAAAAAATTGTTGGACCAAAATTTGGTTGCCAATAAAATTAGCAAAAGACAGGACGTGCTCAAAAGCAGAGATTTGATTTCATTACGAAAAAGAGTTGGAGAGCAAATCGGTCAATATTTACCAAAACAAGAACAATCTACTGCAAAAGTTTCAGAAGCGGAAATCGAAAAAAAACGAAAAAGAGCGGAATTACTTGGAGAAGGGGCCTATTTTTCAACACCCATAGCAGACTCAACAGAACAATCTGCGCCAAAAGTTTCAAAAGCGGAAGCTTTTGATCAAGACGCAAAAACTGGGCCAGAAAAAGACAAAACTGCAGAGAAAACTCCAGATGCCAAAATTAAATTCGGAACAGTTCTGGATAGTTTTGTTAGACAATTTCAAGATGGCACTATCCCTGAATCATTTAGAGAATTTTTAAATAGCAAACCCACTTCACGAGAATACGAAGCGGCAGCCTCAATGCTGAAAAGATTGAATAACGACTATTTGAATGATAAAAGATCGCCGGGTGAAAAAATTCCTGAATTTACTGATAAAGTGCGTGATGTAGCCGAGCGATTGACCCCTGTGAGATTAAAATTTAATTATTACCTAGATAAATTACAAAGTGATTTAGGAAACCTTGAAGGATATGGCAATCTAGCAGAAGCATTTGAGTCATTATATGGCGACAAAGCCAAGTCAACTCCGGAGCAGTGGAAAAATGCGGCTGATAAAATTGCGAAATTATCTGTTGAATATTCTAATGACAAAAGGTTAAAGAGTGATAAAAATGCTGAGTGGCTTAAAAAAATTAGAGATCTCAGCAACCAGATTTAATTTTTTAATAGCAGCAGAAAGGCGAGGGCGGTTAAATTTTAATGCCATAAAACGTAAAGACTCTTATTGTGTATTATTTATTACGTTTGTTTTTTCAAACACTATTTGCCGCGAGAAACAATTGAACATAATTTCTCAGTATCCTGCAAACACATCTTGGATTTATTGGCAACCACGTTTGTGAGACATATGGCCAGATCCTTTCCCGACCATACCGTGACCGCGGCCTTGGTAGAAATCATAGTGGCTGCTTTTTGCAATTTCCTATTTTCTGGCATATTCCTATCCGTCATTATTGCGTAAAACTCATTCATGATCTCACGAACTGGAAAAAGATGTTCCGCATCAAAACTTATTTTGCACTTTCTGCTGCACAGCTCACAGCCAGGATAAGGTCCTTGATCAGTTTGAAGCAATAGCAGATATCTATCTTTGAATTCTTTCCAGAATGTACGAAACGGGCGTTCAGTTAGCGCAGCAAAAATAACCTTCATAAGTTTTTGCTGCAGCCACTCCTGATCCCGAAATTTAATCCTATAAAATTGACTTCTCTTATCCAGGCTGCTCTCTGCCAGATGAAACATGGCGCAAAAAAGGAATTGCAGTGCCTCAGCTTCACTTCTTGAGGCGAATAATGAGCGAATTCGCTTGGCCATAAGATCCAGATCATTCAGATTGAGATGGTCATTGACCAATCCTTTGAACAACAATTGCTCAAATGCACGCAATGTCCATTCATCATTAAGCAATTCATTCGTCCGGTCGCCAAGGCCGACGCATCCGGTTTTAGCTTTGCAGTTTGGGCAAAGAGGGAAGGGTTTGAATAAGTCTTCATTTAGTGGCGCTTCGGAAATATTTGCTTTGGCATCGCTGCGTCCCCTCCTCCAATCAGGTATCCTCAAACGCAAAGGTCTATCTTCTCCTTCTGCAAAGCAAATAGCGGTGCCACGATCGAGTATGGAAAGCTCTTTGACCTGATCTTCATTCATATTAGTCGCACCACCCACTGCTTCCCTCTCATCTTTTGATACTAGGCGATGAACTATTTTTAAATTAGTGTTTTTAATCACATCTGGCGCCAACTTGGTTGGGATCTGTTCCGACACAACGATACCTTCTCCATAGGCGCGAATCTCTGAAAGAATATTGCAGAATAGTTCCACTGTTTTGCCGCGCATGTTGGTAGCATCTTCCGAAGATTTTTCAAGAGGAACATTTTTCAAAAGCCGATGTGCCTCTTCAATTACCATTAGGTGCCTTATTCCGTTTCCTTGTCCTTGGGTTATCCAATACTCATACATTGATGTGTAAATCAGAGCAATCAAAAAAGCCTTGACATCATCATCTCCAATGGCTTGAAGTTCGAGTAGAGTAGGCTGGTTCATTATCTCTTTGAACTGAGGAATACAATCGCGAGTATTGAGTAAAAGACCTTTGGTTCCGATGCGCAAAGTCCGAATACGCGTGGTAAGCGCTGCTTTAATGTCCACGGCAAGACGAGTGTCATAGCCTTGGCGATCAACAATATTTGAGATCGTATCTTCGAGGTCCGCGAGTGTAGGGAAAGCCAATTTATGATGACCGCGAGGATTATCGCCGGAATTGAACTGCCATCCCCTTGCGCGATAAATCTCGTGAATGCTATGTTCGAGAATATAAGGCATGGGCGCATATAAAACGAAGCTGGCCTGGAAAATGTTCATCAGCATATCTATATGAGTGTGTAGTCCAATGCCTTCTGGAAAAGCGAATGGATTAATCCTGATAGGCAGCGATTTAGGATCGCCGAGAGAATAGATTTTCAAGTTTTTTATTTTATTCAGCTCTCTCATATTGCGGTATTCTATCTTTGCCGGCTCAATAACCATGAAAGGAATTCCTTTCTGGTTACACTGTTCGAGTATGAATTTTATGGTATGGGTTTTTCCGCTTCCCGTCACACCACAGACAAGTGCATGTCGGGAAAGCTCGTTATAAGGCATGCTGTACCATTTTTTAAGCGACTCTCCGGCCATCTGAATAACACCTAACTCAAGCTCGGCATTTCCCCTCCGTGGCTCATAATGCACATCAAAAACTGCGCTGTCGCGGAATGCATATCCCGAAAACTCTTCCTCAGGTAACGTGCAAAGCAGAGCCAGTTCCCCGCTGTGTAGCACTGTATCGAGAGAATAATTCCCGTTTCGAGAGTTCCTAGAAAGCTCCATTACGCGGAAAGGCTCGGCCCCCACCCCCTTGCCGCCATATATCGATCTCAAAATTCCCAGCGCCCGATAAAGGTGGTTTTTCTTTTCGGCCCAGATCGTGGTCTGGACGCTCCACATCCCGAGAGATTTTCCTGCCCCAAACCGCTCTAATTCCTTTTCAAGCAACTCCGCCAGATATTTGCCAAGGCGGTTTGCTTCCCTGGATGATCCCTTGGTAGTTGCGGCCTGTTCCACTTGAAATATATCGTCAGCTATTGCGTTGAAATCGCTTGATACCTCATGCGTACCATGGGGCTTGAAGATCACGAGCATTGCCCAGTTTAATCCCCACATCCCACGGATCAACCGCTCCAAATGCTGCCCAGGCAGATATTTGTCTTTTTGAGGATCAGGCAGAGAGGGAACGCCACAAGCGATACCAGATTCGATAAAATTCGCGGATACCTGACGGAACTCCTTGGTATCCACAGCGACAAGTTTACAACCAGGGAAATGTCCGCGCAGAAGACCTGTAAATTCTTCAAGCACTTCGCGCTCCTGGTTCGCTGGGGTTCCAAAACCAATCTTAACATCCTCATTTTGACAAAAAACACAAAAGGCAGCAGGTATGCCAAATGAACGGAAGCCGCAGAGAATATCCTCCATCCTTTCCAACATCAGGTCAGATATCGGGGCAGGTCCTTTGGATAAAGCAACCAACGATTTGATAAACACCCAGTTGAAAAGATTGGCTGCATCGGAAAAGGAAGGCGCCGGGGCGGAGATGCAGGCGGCTTCGCGTTCTGATTTTTCCAGTTTCGCTATTCTTTTTTTTATAGAGGCATCATCCATATTTTTTATTATTTCATCCTTTTAAATCTTTTCTTACCGAGCCGACTATTGTGACATTTGGATCATTGAGAGCTTTTTCAAAAAAAGTTACCTTGCAGCCGTTTTTTGTATAAAATTTATCAACTTTCTCTTGCGCCGCAATATCCTTGTATGGAATATCCACACGGGTAATATCTCCGTAAATATATTCAGATCCTCTGGCTCTGGCTTGAATTTCAGCTCCGGCGAATAAATCACTGCCAATGCCTCTTCCGCGATAATTGGGCTCAATAGTTAAATCATCGAGCCTGGTGGTAATTTTATTATTGAAAGTCTCGTGAGAAATATGAATAAGTCCGGTGCGCTTTTCAGGTATTCCTTGTGCATGTTGCTCCATCGCATAGAGGGTATAACTGTCCGGCGAGTTATTTTCATCGGGCCGATAGACAATATCTGTATTTTCGTTAAACTTAAGCGATTCCCGAAATTTTTCTGTTTCTAGATTTATTTCTTTTGTGGGGGCTGGCCCTTCAATGCGGTCATTGTCACGGATTTGATTCCTGAAATGTTCTGTCTCCAAATTAGCATAAGATTCCTTGGTTGATTGCGACTGTTCGGCCTTGTCTAGTTCGTCCATCCCGTCCTTCATTTCCTTCTCCTTCTCTAAATTAATGGTTATGCATACCGCTAATTGCAACTAAAGTGATAATTGTTGCGAGGACAGTAGCGAGCATCAAAAATGCCGCTTTCCAGTTGATATCTTTAAATATTATGCGGCTGTTACCGAGAGTATGATTAATACCGTTTTTGATGATAAAGACATTTGACTTCCCATCGCGGTATCCATAGAGCGTGACATCGTCACCGGCATTCATAATTGCGGAGCGAGTGTCTAAGTGGCCTTTGAGCATCGCCGCGTGCGATTTATTGTCCTGATCTTTTACCTCGTAACGCACCACCGGCACATAGCGGTCACGATTGGTGCCTCTGCCGGCCCCAAAGAAGCTCAATATTCCAAACCAGTCTCCAAAATCGAACATCTTGCTTCCCCTTCTAAATCCCACCATCCGAAGAGAAATACTCAGGCTTATCCATATACCTACTGCCATCAGCACCAGCGGCAACATGCAAATACTGAGTAGGGAAAAAAATCCCAACTTTGCCCAGTTAAAATCAGGTGGTTCTTCTATACGGGTAGTTTCCCTCACGATAGTGCCAATTAATTCTTTGCTGTTATGCGTGGTAAGAACCCGAGTATTTGGTGTCGCAAGCGGCTCAGAGTTGAAGCTGGAGATTGGGTCTTGTCCGCCGAATCCATTAGACTGGGAAGGAGAAGCAACAATTGGAGGCGGACTTGGATTAATTACTACCGGTTGAGGAATCTGCTCTTGTGATGATGAGCCGAACTTAGGTTGGTCCGATTTCTGCTTAGTTGCCAGCGGTTCTCCGCATTGCTCACAGTAAATAGACTGGTAATGGTTATTGGTTCCGCATTTTGGACAACGAGCCATGTCGTTTGCCCGGCTTGGCTCTCTCGTGCCCTGATCCGTTCCCTGTGAAGGTGTATGTATCGAGTAGCGCATACTAGACTGTCTGTTGCGCCACCTTTCATCATATGCCTTCCGACTTGCGGGCTTCAGCAACACTGCCTCGGCTTCAGCAAGGTGCTTCTGCTTCCTTTCGGCTTCGTACCGTTGCTCCATCTCCGGGGCGCTGCTTGCGCGGGTTACTAATTCGCGCGCTGCATAGTTAAGCCTTGCGCGTATCTCCGAGAACGACATATGTGGAGAGAGATCGAAGAGCGCGTAATAGTCCTTTTCCTCTTCGTTGGAAGGCACGGGGTTACCCTCCTTCGCATTCCGCGGCAAATGCGATGATATCTACTATCCACGGTCCCTGTATGTATGTACTCGTCTTGCCCTGCCCAGGGTTGGTGCTTGCTTCGAGGAACCACTCAAACAGGACAAGGGCGCCCTGACTCGCGATCATCCGCTTCCTGTCCTGGGCCGACTCGTACTTCTTGTGAACGAGCTCCTCAAAGAGGTAGTCAACACCTCGGTAGAAAATTGTCGCGCGCCGATAGAGGACTGTACCCTTTCTCTCCTGGGCCTTCGTTCCCCTCGCCGTCGTAACGCGCTCGATCGCGCGTGCAACTGTCTCGGCATCGACCGAGGTTTCAAGCTGAGTTTGTTCCGCAGTCTGAAGCCCAGCTTGGCTCCTTACAATCTGCCCCTCCGGGCCGAGTAGAACCTTTTCTGCATCCTCAAGCGTCTTGACTTTGCGCTCGGCCTCCTGCCGAGTTTCCAATTTGGGGGCATTGGTCTTATGGATCCATAACTTCAACTCTTTGCTAAGCGCATCCTTGATATCTTGCTCCGAAGCGCTCCGCGGGAGTTTCAACATCCGGATATAGTAGTCGTATGACTCGCCCGCCATGGCTAGCAGCCCTGCCTATCGACGCCTAGATCAAGCCCTTGATCCATGTACTTTTCCTAATGTTTTCACATCTGGAGTTATAGGGCACTAAAGGCCCAGGTAGTCACGTAAACGCTTTCCCGCTGTAACTAGCAGGGCAATAGTGATGACATAGGAAGCCAGTATTGCGCCCGGAATGGCCACATATGAGATTGGGCCAGTGATGTAGGAAGCCAGCGTTGCGCCCAGAATGGTTACATATGAGATTGGGCCAAGGCGCAGGGCGAAGAAAGCCACTGTCCCGCCCAGCCCTAGTAGACCACCAAGCACCATGACAACAGTTGTCATCTTGCCATTCTTGGCTAGAATTTCAGCGCCGAGATCTCGATATATTTTTGTCTTGCTCCGGAACCCAGGTTCGAAGGCTTTCAGCCTGCCGAGAAGCAATATAGCAAAGATAAATCCTATCACAGGAATACATGTAAGAGCATATTTCGTGGTCATCTCCGTCCTCATTGCGTCCGCGTTTTCCTGCGGCACCTTGCCCGCTTTCGCGATATCCGCTTTGGCGTTGCTGATCAAGCCAGAAAGCCCCTTCACATACCCGTTCACCTTGTCAAGCTCGGTCTTCAATCTTGTTAAATTGGCCTGCTTGATGGCGTTTTCTGCTTTTCCCAGCAGATAGCGATCATCGTCTTTCATGATTATACTATCAACGTACTCCTCGCCCACCGCGCCCACCAAATGTTGCCGCAGACCCGTTACCGCTGGCCGAAGATCCTTATGATAAATGTCGTCAATAACCGCTTCATCAATCATCTCGCAAGCAAAATGATCACGATCAAGGATGTCGTTGCGCATTTGCTCGACGCTCGACTTCATCGACCCCAAAATCATTTGCGCGTTCTGGCCCGCGCTAACCGCAGTCTGCGCCACAGGCGCTATCGATGCAGCGACCTCTTTCGCCTTTGCAATGCAATTATTTATAGCAGTGATTGTGTCTTTGATCTTGACAATGATCGCATCCAGCTTAACCGGATCCACGACACCATTGTATTCGAAGTTAGTATTAAAATTCTCTCCCAGCACAGCGGTGACAGACTGAGTCAGTGCATCGAGTTGGCTCTGATCTACTGATCCCAAAACTTTAACGATCTGCGCGTAGCTCTCAGCGTTCTTTTGCAACAGATGGCCGTTTTTCCGAAATAGATCACTTAGGTAGTTGCGCACATGCTCGTTTGAGCACAAAACCGTGA
>Ga0315279_10011579_pt1 | contig 10177 bp, 11 predicted proteins | sample YL17G06_20_MG_FD_203694 | JGI IMG/M metagenome (GOLD analysis project Ga0315279, IMG submission 203694) | Sediment microbial communities from Yellowstone Lake, YNP, Wyoming, USA - YL17G06_20 | ecosystem: Environmental > Aquatic > Freshwater > Lake > Sediment | place: USA: Wyoming | collected...
GGCCGAGGACTGCCAGCGCGCGGTCGAGGCGGTCCTGGCCACATGGGGTAGGGTAGACATCCTCTGCAACAATGCCGGCGTCGTCCCGGCCGGCGCAGCCGAGAGCACTTCGGAGGAGGTCTGGTCCTACACCCTGGCCCTGAACGTCACCGCGGTCTGGCGCATGAGCAAGTTGGTGCTGCCCCTCATGCGCGCCCAAGGCGGCGGCGTGATTGTCAACACGGCCTCCGACTGGGGCGTGGTGGCCGGCCGGGATGCAGTGGCCTATTGCACCAGCAAAGGCGCCGTCGTGCAGATGACCCGTGCGATGGCCCTGGATCACGCCCGGGAGAACATTCGCATCAATGCCGTCTGCCCGGGCGATACCTTTGTTCAGCGCTGGGTAACAGACGGCTATTTCGAGGGCGCCGGCGGCCAAGACCTGGAGGCGGCGCTGCAGGAATCCGGGCAGGCTTTGCCCATGGGACGCGTGGGCCAACCAGAAGAAATCGCACGGGCCATCCTCTTCCTGGCCAGCGACGATTCATCCTTCGTGACGGGTTCGGCCTTGCTGGTGGACGGCGGCAACACGGCGACTTAGCGCGCCATTGAACTGGCAACCGGCCAGTTCGGACGACACTTGCAGTCACGTGCCCCCGGCCGATCTCGCAGAGTCGAGCAATATCAGCTTTCTGAATGCAGCCCATCCGTCTTGACGGCCATGATAAAGTCGTTCCGATGCAGGCCGCGAATTTTGTGCGTCCACCACGTGACTGTCACTTGGCCCCACTCGGTCAAGAGCGCGGGGTGATGTCCCTCTGCCTCTGCTAGCGCACCGACCTTGTCGGTAAAAGCAAGCGCCTGGGCAAAATCCTTGAACTGAAAGACGCGCTCCAGGCGCTGGATGCCCTCCCACTCCACGACTCGCCACTGCGGCACCTGGGGATGGTATTCGGCTATTTCCGTTTCAGTCAGGGCAAGCTCGCCGACCCGGTACGCCACGCACTTCATCTGGCTCAGATCACTCATGCTGTTCCTCCACGACAAGTCTACCACAATTTCGCCGGGGCAGCCTGGTCGCTTCCACTCGCCACGCCGCGCCGCCGCGCGCAATCCTGGCGGATGATGATATAATCTATCGGCGCAAGAACACCTCAGCACCCGGCGTGCTGCGCTGCGAGCGTTAGCTTGACTCTGATTTCCGTCGTCATTCCAGCTTTTAACGAAGCCGATCGCATCGGGGACTGCCTTCGCGAGACGGCCCTCGCGCTGCGAGACTTGGATTACGAGCTTATCCCCGTTGACGACGGCAGCCGCGATGCGACCTTTCAAGCGATGATGGGTTGCGCCGCTCAGAATCCGCGCGTGCGCCCGGTTCGTCAACCCTCCAACCAGGGCAAAGGCGCGGCCGTGTTTTTGGGCTGCCAGCATGCCACCGGCGAGCTGATCGCCTTCCTCGACGCCGACCTGGAGCTGCATCCGTCTCAGCTCTTGTCCTTCATCCAGGTCATGCAGCAGACCCAAGCCAGCGTCGTGATCGGCTGCAAGAGCCACCCCGATTCTCAATTGACGTATCCCCGGTTCCGGCAAGCGACGAGCGTCGTTTATTCTGCCCTCGTCCAATTTCTGTTCGGCCTGGACCTGCACGACACGCAGACCGGCATCAAGCTCTTTCGGGTCGAGGCGCTGCGCCGCATCATTCCGCGTCTGCGTGTGCGGCGCTTTGCTTTCGATTTGGAGCTGCTCGTCGCCGCCAGCCGCTACGGATACAAGATCGTCCAGTCGCCTGTTGTGGTTTCGTTTCAGCGCGAGCACGGTGGCCGGATCAACTTGGTGGCCATCGTCCGCATGTTCCTGGACACCTTGCAGATTTTCTACCAGGCCAGCTTTTGGAAATGGTTCGAGCCTGGCCTGCGTGTCCGATTTTGGATGGTGGCCTTTGTCGTGGGATTGGTTGTGGCCGCTTTCGGCGTGGCTCATTTGCTGGTACTGTGGATTCCGGTCCCCCAGTTGTCCAGGCTGGTCTACGTCCTCGCGTTGAGGTTCATAGATGCCCGAATCCGAGACGCGGGCTTGATCATCGTGGGCGCAGCATTGGCAGGTTGGGCCTTGATTGAGCTGAACAAGAGCCTGCTGGCCGCCTTTGCTCACGCCGACAAAGGCGATCTGGCGAGCATCATGCGACGCAGCCCGCCGGATGCGGACGATCACGGTCGCGGCCCGGATGAGTGAAAGCAGGCCCCTAACGCGCTTGCGCGCGCCGCTCGCGTGGTGTAGAATCTAAATCGCTTGGCTCTGAATCCTTTCTATCCCATCTCAGGAGCGCCCCATGCCACGAAAAACCAAGCCCGCAGATTCAGATTCGTTCAGGTACGACGTTTTCATCAGCTACAGCCACCGCGATGAAGACTGGGTGCAGAATTGGCTACTCCCCAAATTGGAGGCAGCCGGCTTGCGCGTCTTTATTGACTTTCGCGACTTTGAGCCTGGCGCACCCAACTTGACCGAGATGGAGCGCGGAGTATCTCAAAGCCGCAAGACGGTGCTCGTCCTCACCCCCGATTATCTCCAAAGCCAGTGGACGGAATTTGAAGTCTTGCTGGTGCAGACCAGTGATCCCGCCGCCCGGCGACGGCGAATACTTGCCCTTCTTCTCAAGCCGTGCGAGCTTCCCGCGCGGATCGGCATGTTGAATTACCTGGATTTCACTCGGCCTGACCGGGTGGATTTTCAGCTTGCCCGGTTGATAGCGGCCATAAAATCGGAAGCGACTCGATCGGGAGCGGTGCCCCCATCGCCTCCAGCCAAGTCTGCATCAGCGCCCACGCCCATCCCGGCATCAACTCCATACGCTGCGCCCCCATCGGCCCCACCCTCTCCGCCCAGCAGCCAGGCCGCCACCGCCAGCGAAGGCAGCGCCGCCGCGACCGGTGGCAGCACGGCCATTGTCGGCCATGGCAACATCAACATCACCGGTGGCACCGTCTACATCGGCGGTGATGTGGTGGGAGGTGACAAGCATAGTGCTGCTGTCGTACCCACCCCCGCAGCGCCGCCAGAACGCGCCGTCGTCCGCCATGAGGATTTGCGCGTGGACGCCGCTGTGCCTAATCAGGTGTACCTGGGCCGGACCTTTGACTTGGCGGTCTCTGTGCGACAACAGTCCTCTCCGATGCTTGCCGAGGCCGATCTGCCGCGCGTGCACTCTGGCCAAGTGCAGGTGGATTGGCTTGAGGGCGAACCTTTCTTGCGACTGCAAATCCAGGTCAGTGCGCCCGAGTGCGAAATCCACGGGGACGATCACTATTCTTTCCGCCTCCGCCCCGGCCACGATTCGCCCGTGTTCTATTTTCACCTCACGCCCAAAAAACTGGGGGAGATCGGCGTCGTCGTCACGGTGTACCAGGAGAATGACTGGATGGGCAGCGCCCGCGTCCACACGCTCGTCCGCGAAGAGATGGTAGGCCGTGTGCAAATGGTGGTCACGAGCCACACGTTCCAGCAGCCGGGCGAGGAACCAATCATTCCAAAAGATGACCCTCTGCTCAAGATGTCTCCCGCACAGCTTCATAAGCTGCTCTGCAAAAACTTTAACCTCGACGAGCTGCGGTTTCTGTGCCGTGATCTACCAGGTGTAGATTGGGATTCGCTGCCCGGCGAAAGCCGGGACCGCAAAGCCCTCGAGTTGATTGGGTATATGGAGCGGCGCGACCGCCTGCCCGAACTCGCCGCCGTCATTCGCCGCGCGCGTCCAGACATTTGATTTTTGATTTCGGAAAGCACGGTCAGCAAGAAGAAGGAGCCTCTCAGATGATAACCATTCGCGTGTGGACCAACTATGCCAAGTCGGGCGGCCAGCCTACCCCAGAAATCCAACTGATGGACCTGGAGGAATATCTGCGCGGCGTTGTGCCTTATGAGATGTCGCCTTCCAACCCGCTAGAGGCGCTCAAGGCGCAGGCCGTGGCCGCGCGCACGTATGCGCTGGCAACGCTTCCCCCCGATGGCCACCCGCGTCACGGCGACGTGGCTGATGTCTGCACGACCGATCACTGCCAGGCCTGGTCGGCCAAGACCTACGAGTCCACCGATGCCGCCGTGCTCTACACCGCCGGGCAATATCTCAAATTTCAAGACAGGATTGCGACCGCATATTTCTTTGGGCATTGCGGCGGTCGCACCAACACGCCCGCCGAAGCGGGCTGGCCCGGCTCTGCGCCGTGGTGCCGGCCGGTCGAGTGTCTGTGCAAGCCGCCGCGACCGCCCTACAATCACGGCGTGGGCATGTGCCAGGATGGCGCGGTGCTGATGGCAGGGCGTGGCTATGATTACCAGATGATCCTGAATCACTATTACACGGGCGTGGCGCTGGCCGTGGCCGGCGTAGAACTACCACCAGGTTCATTGGGCTACAACAGCCAGTACGTCTTGATGTCGCAGACGGCCGGGGCAGACGTGTGGGCCACGCTTGCGCCTTATGCGCTCAAATTCCGCGTCACGAGCGGATTCAGCCACGACGACGCACTGCGCGTCCACGGCGACAAGCACACGATCACGATTCTGGGCAGCGCCGGGCAAGCGTGGAGTGTGCAGGCAGACCTGGAACAATTCCTGCGCCAGGTCGCGCCGTCCAACGTCGCCGTCGAGCGCGCGGAGGCCGCCACGTTAGCCGACCTGGCCGCCAAGCTTGCGGATTGCATCACGAAAGACAACCCATTAGCTTATCGCTGATTGCGTATCGCTTATCGCCTATTGCAGATTGTGGCAGGGAATACGCAACACAGAGTATGCATCTCTAGACCTGAGGAATGCAAAATGACGGTGAAAACGCCGAATCAGATTACTGTTGCCGGAATCCAGTTCGATCCCAAGATCGGGCTGGTGCGCGAGAACCGCGTGCGCATCCTGGGCCTGATTGACGAGGTCGCCGTGCAAGGCGCTCAACTGGCCGTCTTGCCCGAGTGCGCGCTTTCGGGCTATGTCTTTGACGACCTGGACGAGGCGCGGATGGCCAGCGAGCGTGTGCCGGGCCCTTCGACGGAGGCCATCGCCGCGACGTGCAAACAGTTGGGCGTGTACGCCGTCGTGGGGATGCTGGAAGAAATGGGCGACGCCCTCTACAACTCGGCGGTGCTGTGCGGGCCGGAGGGACTGGTCGGCGTGTACCGCAAGACGCATCTGCCGTTCTTGGGCGTGGACAAGATGACCGCGCTCGGCCCTGACCCGTATCGCGTGTACGACACCGGCATCGGGCGCATTGGCTTGTTGATCTGTTACGATTTGCGCTTCCCAGAGGCGGCGCGCTGCCTGGCCCTGGCCGGCGCGGACATTATCGTGCTGCCGACCAACTGGCCGCAAGGCGCACAAGCTTCGCCCGATTTTGTCGCGCAAACGCGTGCGATGGAAAATCGCGTGTTCCTCGTCGCCGTCAACCGCGCGGGAAAAGAGCGCGGCGCGCGGTTCATCGGCAAGAGCCAGATCGTAGACCCGGCTGGCAAGCGGCTGGCGATGGCCGATACGACCGACGAGACCATCATCACCGCCACATTCGATCCGGCGCTGGCGCGACAAAAGCGGCTTGTCATTCAACCCGGCGTGTTCGAGATAGATACCGTAGGCGACCGGCGGCCCGAGTTGTATCAGCGGATTGTGCAAGATTGGCCGGAGCAAGCTGCATGAAACACATCCTCGTCGTGAACGGCAGTCCAAGAAAAAAGGGCAATAGCGTCATATTGGCAGAACAGGTAATGCTTGGAGCCAGAGAGGCCGGGGCGCAAGTCGAAATCTTTTTCTTGCACAACATGAGTATCCAGCCTTGCAACGCTTGCGATGCTTGCCAGGAGACACAGGACTGTACGATCCAGGATGATATGCAAATCCTGTATCCCAAGCTCCGGCGCGCCGACGCCATCGTGATCGCCAGTCCCATCTACTGGTTCACCATCAGCGCTCAAACCAAGTTGTTCATAGATCGGTGGTACGCTCTACAAGGTCCACAGGGAAATGCCCTGGCCGGAAAACAAATCGGCATCGTTCTGACGTATGGCGATACTGATCCTTTCACTTCCGGCGCGGTCAACGCCATACACACCCTTCAGGACATGTGCCGCTATATCGAAGCCAACATCGCCGGAATCGTCTACGGCAGCGCAACGAAAGAAGGGGAAATCCAGAACCAGCCCAGCTTGCTGGAAAAAGCCTACCAGTTGGGTCAAAAGCTTGGCGCTTGATCACGAGACATTGGCCAGTTCCCAAGTAGGGCGGCATCCCCATGCCGCCCGCTGCTGGATAAAGATGCGTCTGCTACGATAACGCCGAAAATTGGGTATTGACAAATAGACAAACTTTTGTTATAATCTACGTCAAATAGACGGTTATCTATATGACTCTAAAGATTGTGCGAGCGAACCCGGTAGAATTTGCCAAGGCTCTGGCCGACGATACCCGCCAAAAGATCATGGCGTTCTGCTGTTGCCAGGAGCGCGGCGTCAGCGAAATTGTCGAGCATGTCGGCGTGGCGCAGCCCACCGTTTCACATCACCTGGCGATTCTGCGCGACGCTGGACTGGTGAGTATTCGGCACGAGGGCAAGCAAACGTTCTACATGCTCAACCAAGATCGCGTGGTCTCTTGCTGCGGCAGAATCATGCAAGTCTTTGCGCCAGAAACTGAGGCCGCTGAAGCGGTCAGGAAAACCGTCGAAAACTGATGCGTGGGGTGGTACAACTGCACCCCAGATTTTTTATCACATTCCATAGACGATTGTCTATGCGTCCTGCCGAGGCAAGTGCGATGAACCTGATCGGTTTACTCCAAAACACAGTGGCCCAAGTCTGGCACACTCTGGCTGCCAACTGGCCGTTCTTGGCGATAAGCGCGGTGATCGCGGCATTCTTGCGAGTGTACGTGGATCAGAACAAGGTGGCCGGTTTTCTACAGCGGCATCGCAGTGGCGGCGTGCTGGCAGCCACCGCCGCTGCCGTTGGAACACCGCTGTGCTCATGCGGCACGACGGCGGTCATTTTGGGCATGATGGCGAGCCTGATGCCCTGGGCGCCTATCGTCGCGTTCATGGTCGCGTCGCCGCTCACCTCCCCCGAAGAACTACTCTATAGCGCAGGGCTGTTCGGATGGCCTTTTGCGCTGACGTTCTTTGGCGCATCCATCGTGCTGGGCTTGATGGGTGGCCTGGCTGCGCACGTGCTGGAAGCCCGAGGGCTGCTCAAGAATCAGGCGCGCTTTCGGCCCATTTCGGGCGGGTCGGGGTTAGCGCCTGCGGCAGAGATCGGTGTGAAATCTGACGTGCTGCCATTGCCGAGCCAGGCCGATTGGCGAATGGTGTTGATCGAAATTGGCCGTTCCGGGTGGCGGCTCTTGATTTACTTTCTTGGCTTTGCGTTCATCGGTTACTTGCTGAACAGTCTGCTCCCGTCAACCTGGGTGTCCACACTTTTCAGCAGCGGACGTCTTTACAGCGTGCCATTGGCCGCCACGCTCGGGGTGCCGTTTTACCTCAACACAGAAGCGTCTCTGCCGCTCGTCCGCTCCTTGCTGGACGCCGGCATGAGTCCAGGCGCGGCCCTCGCGTTTCTGATCACGGGCGCGGGCACCTCGATCGGCGCCATCGCGGGCGCTCTGACCATCGCCCGCTGGCGAGTGATGGGGCTGGTGATCGGCACCCTATGGGCGGGCGCGGTCATCTTTGGCGTTGGCTACAATGCGGTGCTTGCCGCCGGACTATTCTAACAACTTTTGACACGGGAGAACCACAGGAGGTGTGAGATGGTAAATTGGAACGACATTGTGATGCAGGCAGAGCGCTATCAAGACTTTATACGCGACGCAGAGCGTGAGCGACTTGCTCGCCGGGCGAGGGCAGCGTCCAAGAGTGCCCGTTTTTACTCTCGGGCTCTGGCTTGGCTAGGATATCGCTTGGCGATGTGGGGGAGGCATCTACAAGAACGCTACAGCAGTCCTTCGCTGGCTTCCCAGTCACTTGCCAGTGCTGTAGCACAGTGCTGCGCTCTACCCGTTGTCCTCACGGTGCGCGGAATCGCACCAGGGGTGACCACGGCGAACTAGATTCAAATGATAATACCAGGAGAAAAGAATGGCTACGCAAAAAGATAACCTTGTCGTATCGCTGTTGAAAAAGTCGGTTGGACTGCCGACCGGGGGAGCCAGTTGTTGTGGCGCGCCCCCTTACGGCTCTCACTCTGCATCACAGGACGCTGCGCCAGTGGCAGACCCTGTCTCCGCCGACACGATCCATACCGCCGTGCGCGATCGCTATGCAGACATCGCGCGAACGCGCGATACGTCCAGCGAATGCTGCGGCCCTAGCGCGTCCTGCTGCAGCAACACCCTCTACTCTGCCGACATGCTCGCCGATCTGCCCACCGACGTGACCGGCCTCTCGCTCGGCTGCGGCGACCCGGTTACACTCGCCGACCTGCGCCCGGGCGACACGGTGGTTGACCTCGGCGCCGGCGGCGGAATTGATTGTTTCCTCGCCGCGCAGCGCGTGGGTGCAGGGGGTCGCGTCATCGGCGTGGACATGACGCCGGAAATGCTCGAGCGCGCTCGCTCGAATGCGGCCAAGCTGGACGCGGCGAACGTCGAGTTCCGCCTGGGCCAGATCGAGGCGCTGCCTGTGGAAGACGGGACAGCCGACGTGATCATTTCCAACTGCGTCATCAACCTCTCGCCCGACAAGCTGCAAGTGTTCCGTGAGATATTCCGCGTCCTCAAGCCCGGCGGGCGCGTGGCCGTCTCTGACATTGTGACGAGTGGGCCGATGCCGGAAGCGCTCAAGAACAACCTGGAGGCGTGGAGCGCGTGCGTCTCTGGCGCGCTTCCCGCCGAGGACTATGCCGAAGGCCTGCGCGATGCCGGTTTTGTGGACGTGCAGGTGCAGCCCAAAGGGACGCTGGATATAGCACTGGCGAGCATTCCGGCCGGGACGCCTTTTTCGGCCCTTGTCACCGCTCGCAAACCTGGAGGCCGATGATGTCAGAAGCCAACGCGCAACTCGTACGATCTACGACCAGCGTGATCACGCCGGCGAACCGTTGGGATCATTTTCTGGCGCGCTGGGGCGTCAACCGCAGCGGGCACCGGGTCGAGCCGGGCCTGTATGCGCTGGGCCATCCCACAGCGGATTCACCCGTTTTTGTGACCGCCAATTACACGCTCAGTTTTGACGCGCTGCGGTCGGCGCTGACCGGGGTGGATGGCTATATCCTGGTATTGGACACCCAAGGCATCAACGTCTGGTGCGCCGCCGGCAAAGGCACCTTTGGCACCGACGAGCTGGTACGCCGGATCGAGGTGACGCGGCTGGGCGACGTCGTCCGCCACCGCGGGTTGATCTTGCCCCAACTGGGCGCGCCCGGCGTCGCCGCGCACGAGGTCAAGAGCCGCTCCGGGTTCAGCGTTGAATACGGCCCGGTGCGGGCGAGCGACTTGCCGGAATATCTCAAGACCCACATCGCCACGCTAGAGATGCGCCAGGTGCGCTTTACCTTGATGGATCGTCTGGTCCTGATCCCGGTGGAACTGGTGAGCGTCCTGCTGCCAATGTTGGCCGCGATGGTTGTGTTGTTCTTTGCCAGTGGCTGGCTGCCCTCTGTAGGTGCAGCCACGGCTATCTTGGCCGGCGTGGCCTTGTTCCCCATCTTGCTCCCCTGGCTCCCGACCTCAGACTTGAGCGTCAAAGGTTTCACCCTGGGCGGCGTGATGGCGCTCCCCTTTGCCGCAGCGGCGTTCCTGGGCAAACCGGATGCAGTGTGGTGGTGGCGTGCCGGCGGGGCGTTGACCTACTTGTTGGCCATGCCACCGGTGACTGCCTTTATCGCGCTAAACTTTACCGGCTCGACGCCGTTCACGTCCAAGAGTGGAGTCAAGCGCGAGATGTATGCCTATATCCCCACTATGGCCTGGTCATTCGGGATAGGCATCGTGTTAGTCATCGCCCTTCCCCTGATTCGGATGCTGCGAGGATGATCATGTTCAACGCTTATACGACCAACACGCTTCGATACGATCCCGAGTTGTGCATTAATTGTGGGATGTGCAGCGACGTGTGCCCGCACGGCGTGTTCGCGCCCGACGGTGACGCAGCCCGGCTCGTCCGCCCTGCGGCGTGCATGGAATGCGGAGCCTGTCAACTCAACTGTCCCACAGGCGCCATCACGGT
>Ga0315279_10011580_pt1 | contig 10176 bp, 3 predicted proteins | sample YL17G06_20_MG_FD_203694 | JGI IMG/M metagenome (GOLD analysis project Ga0315279, IMG submission 203694) | Sediment microbial communities from Yellowstone Lake, YNP, Wyoming, USA - YL17G06_20 | ecosystem: Environmental > Aquatic > Freshwater > Lake > Sediment | place: USA: Wyoming | collected...
TGCCGCGAACGAGCAGCGTCCCGTCCGTGCCCCTCACGACTTCCACTGGCTCGCCAAGGCAAGCCCGGACGCGGTGCAGTGCATACAGCGCCTCGATCTCGCGAGTCTTCGTGTCCAGAGCGGCGGAAAAGCCGCGGGACAGGATTCGCGTGACGGGCTTGGGTTTTGGCGGCAAGGTCAAAGGCAACGGGGCGGGCTTCAGCAGGGATGCATCGGGCTCAAAGTTCGCTGCCGTCAGCACTGGAACCCATTGGGGGATCAGTTGGAGCTCCAAGACGCTGCCCGACGTCTCATACCGTATTCTCTGAAGCCGAGGCCGGTAAGTGTGGCGGTCAACGTCGATCGTGAATTCCACCATCACGGCGCCCCGGCTCTTGCGCAGGAACAACCGCAGACCCCGGCCACCGTCCTCCGCCGTCGAATGTCCCATGCCCAGCACTGTGCCTCGATCGTCAACTAATACGGCGAGATCGGAGGCCAGAGATACTGGCTGCCAGCGGCGGCTCTCGAGCCACCTCATCAGGTTGTGCTCAAGGTCTTCCAGCGTCAATCCATCGCGGAGGAACCAATCCATCGAAATCCGCTCACGCAAACCGTTGGCGGCCAGGATGGCGCTGGCGCTTTTCGCGGGATTGTACACATACTCTCTGCCTGGCGCCGGCCGCCAAAGCGCGTGTCTTAGGGCCCCGCTGTCGTCTTGCAGGCGCGAGGTGAAGCGATCTCGATCGGGCTCGTACCAGACGTCCAGCCGGCTCTCGCGGCGCTGCGGCGTGGGCTTCACTTGCACAGCCACCACCCGGAATTGCTGATGAACCGCGCCTTGAAGCAATGCGGATTCAGCGCGCTTGACGCGTGCCATGACCGCCTGCGACGGCAGCGTGTCCCTGGGACGAAGCCAGATCCAGGCAACGCCAAGGAGAATGACGAGAGAACTGAGGACCCAGACAGGCCGGAGAGGAACCCATTGGAAGCGACTGCCCGTTCGCGGCACGCGGCTCTCGGTGACGGCGCCGGCCCGGGCCCAGAAATTTGCGCGGGCCTCGGCGATCCGTTGCGGCCCCGGAAACAGATCGCGTTCCACAAGCTTGGTGACGGCCAGAATCTGCTGTTCCAACTCATCCAGTCTGGCGCGGCATTGCCAGCAAGCCCGCAGGTGCTGGTGCACGGACTTGTGCCGGAATGGCGAAAGCTCGCCATCCAGATAGGCGACCAGCAGGTCGTCACTGTAATGTCTTTGGAATGCCTTGTTCATCATCATCGTCTCGCGTCTGTAACTGCTGTCCCGACGGCCGAATTGACGACGCCCGCTGCATTTTCCTCAAAGCGCGGGCCAAAAGCGTTTTTACAGAGTTTGCGCTGATCCCGAGCTGCGCGGCGATCTGGCGGTACTTCAATGACTTCAGCCGCAACAGAAGAACTTCCTCCTCGCGCCGGGTGAGAACCCGAAAGAGCCGGGTCACATCATCGTCCTGCCATTCCGGCAGACGGTCCTCCGCGCGACGATCGGCGAGGTCCGCGAGCCCGGAAAGCGGCTGGAAGGGGCCGCCGTGACGAGCCTGCTCCCGGTAGCGCCGCACCAGTTCCCGCCGGACGACACAGAGCGTCCAGCCCCTTGGGTTTTCGATCTTCCTGCCCTGGAGCAACTCGCGATACAGCACCAGAAATGACTCCTGAACGACGTCTTGGGCGACAGCCAGAGAACCACCGGCGCGCGTCGCGTAGCGGACAAGAGAGGCGTACCAGTCTTCGAACAGCGAATTGATCAGTTGGTCGGCCTCAGCCCGATTCACAGAATCCTTCCTTGGGTTTGTGGAAATCCGCCCGAACAACTTGTGCGCCTTTCAGCTCCACTTGTATGTAGCGCGAATGGCTGCTTTGTTGACAAGCAGGACGCACTAAAAATAGACCCGAGAGCGGCAATCGTCTTGGGCGGCGTTCGCCTTGGACCGCCCTCTGGCCTGCAATTCGCCAATCATTGTCCCCCGGCTCCCCTTGGCGAGCAAGCTGAAAGCGGCTAACGGCACGATGCGGACGCGACCCTCGCGCTCAAGGGCTGGGCTGGCATTGGGCCGGACGCCATCGCTCTATTAAGACCCGCCCCGGCCAGCCGACAAATTCTGTTGATGTTGTCACCCGAAACGCGGATTATCGCAACACTTAAGTAAGACCGGGTTTGGAGACAGCGCAGGGGTGGATGGAAGCGTGAAAGCAACCGTCGCATATAGCGACTGCAGGAGGCTGTTGTGCGTGTGGTCCGCATTTCTATCGCAACGTTGCTGTTGGGGGTGGTTTGTGGATATGGCCAGGATTACCGGGCAACTCTGCTCGGTGTGATTTCCGACCGCTCGGGAGCGGTGGTGCCCGGCGCCAAGGTGCTCGTGGTCAACACAGAAACCGAGGTCCGCTCAGCAACCGAGTCCAACGGCCAGGGGAACTACCTGGTTCCTTATCTCCCACCGGGCGTTTATCGCCTGCGGGTGGAGCACACCGGTTTCAAGGCGTTCGAGCGCAGCCCGATTGAGCTGCGTGTGAACGATCGTGTCCGCCTGGATGTCGAGCTGGAAGTCGGCCAAGTCACCGAGCGCATTACGGTCACGGCTGAGACGCCGCTGCTGGAAAGGGACAGCGCATCGGCAGGGACAGTTATAAGTGCGAAGCGCGCCGCTGAGCTACCGATAGTGCACGGGGACCCCTTCCATCTCCTTCCGTTAGCCGCTGGTGTTGTCTTCTCGGGGGACTATACGCAGGAGAATACGTACAATCCCCAGCCCAACTGGGCTTATGCGATCGCAGGCAGTCGGCCCGGTACCGGCGAGACGACCATCGATGGCATATCCAACACGGCCCCAGACCAGTACGGCGAGAGCAAGCCCGCATTCATCCCGCCGGCCGACGCGGTTGCCGAGGTCAAGGTCCAGACAGCTGTGTTTGATGCCACTGTCGGCCAGACTAGCGGACCTGTGATCAACATCAGCCTGAAGTCGGGCACCAACGCCCTGCATGGGACCGCCTATTGGTCCAAGATGAGCCCGGACTGGACGGCCAACTTGTTCTTCCAAAACGCGACGGGCGTACCGCGGCAGACGTTCAACTACAACCGCTGGGGAACAATGATCAATGGCCCGGTCGTCATTCCGAAAGTCTACGATGGCAGGAACCGCACCTTCTTCATGTATGCCTACGAGGGCATTCACAATGACCAACCCAAGGGTGCGCTTCTCACCGTGCCGACGGCCAAGGAGCGCACGGGTGATTTTTCCGATCTTTTCCGGCTAGGGAACCTCTACCAGATTTATGATCCGCTCACGGCCCGGGTGGCTGCGGGTGGCAGATTTCAAAGGGACCCCATCCCGGGCAACGTCATTCCTGCGGCACGGATCAGCCCTATCGCTACAAAGCTGCTTGACTATTTTCCGGCCCCTACTACCGCCGGGAACGTGGACGGGAGCAACAACTTTCCCGATCCCAGCGAGCCCCAGCGAGTCGCTTTCTTCTCGAATACTGCCCGGTTGGACCACAATTTCAGTGACCGGCACCGGCTGTATGGCCGTGTCAACCAATATCATTCAGACTTCCAAAATCCCGACTTTTTTAAGAACGTCATGGGAGGAAACGCACTTTTTGGGAACTATTCCAGTGGGTTCGGCGTGGACGACGTCTACACCTGGAGCCCGACCCTGGTCATGAACATCCGTGCAGGCGCGTCTCGCGTGCTCACCTGGAACATAGGCGATCGGGCCGGAGTCGGTTTCGATTTCACCAAGCTTGGTTTCTCCCCTTATTTCAACAACCTGATTGACCCGAGCATCCGGCGGCCTCCAGGCATTAAGATCGCGGGATACCAAGCCATGGGCGGGGGAGGCGATACATGGCAAGCGAAGGAGGCGCGCACACTGGCGGGCGCCGTCGACAAAGTGGCTGGCTCTCACACTTTTAAAGCTGGCATGGAGTATCGACAGTATCGGCAGGACGAGTATAGCCTAGCCCAGGCCTCCACAGGGGGGGCGCTCAACTTCACCGCGGCTTACACCACTGGCCCCCTCGACAACTCGCCTCTTCCTGCTAACGCTTTGGGCCAGAGCTTGGCGTCCTTCCTGTTTGGCCTGCCCGCAAGCGGTAGCTTGACGCTGACAGATAGTTCTGCTGCCGAATCGACTGTATGGTCTGCTTACTTCCAGGACGATTGGAAGGTTACTGGCAAGCTGACCCTGAACCTCGGCCTGCGCTATGAGCTCGAAGGCCCGATTACGGAGCGGTATAACCGCACCGTTCGCGGCTTCGATCCCAATTTCATACAGCCGATCGAAGCGCAGGCGAGGGCGAATTACGCCAAGAATCCCACGCCAGAATTGCCCCCGCAACAATTCCAAGTGCGCGGCGGGCTCACCTTTGCCGGCGTGGGCGGCCAACCACGAACGCTTTGGGATCGGAACGCGGGGAATTTCATGCCTCGGTTCGGTTTTGCCTACTACGTCATGAAGAAGACGGTTATTCGTGGCGGCTATGGCATCTATTTCACCGACAGGGGCCTTCAACGAACAGACGTGGACCAAACGGGCTTTAGTCAAACGACATCCATGGTTGCTTCCAACGATAGCGGTTTGACGTTCGTGGCCGGCCTGGCCAACCCGTTCCCCAATGGGGCACTGCAACCAACTGGCGCCTCGCTGGGCGCGCAGACGAACCTGGGCCAAGCGATCAACTTTTTCAGTGAGCATCCGCTCACGGCCTACACACAACGCTGGCAGTTCGACATCCAACGGGAGTTACCCGGCAGGTTCTTTTTGGACGTGGCCTACATGGGCAGCAAGGGGACCCACATCGACATGGTTGGCATCTTCCCCAAATTTGGCACGGGAACCGGTTTCAGCACTTCGACTGGCTACGACTTGAACGCGCTTCCCGACAAGTATCTAAGCCGCAGCCCGGTGCGCGACCAGGCGACGATCAATTACCTCTCTGCCAACCTGCCCAATCCGTTTTATGGTCTTCTGCCCTCCGGAACCTCCCGCGCGGGAGCCTATATCACCCGGGCCGCGTTGCTGACGGCGTACCCGGAATACACCAGTGTGACGACCACTCGGAACTCGGGATACAACTCATACCACTCGCTACAGGTAACTACCGAGAAGCGGTTTTCGGCGGGCTACACGGTTCAGGCCACCTACACCTGGTCCAAGTTGATGGACGCCATTGCGTATTTGAATGCTGGCGACCCGCAGCCGGCGCGCTCGATCTCCGATCAAGACTTCCCTCAACATCTGGCCTTGAATTGGATCTACGAGCTTCCGTTCGGCCGGGGGCGGAAGTTCCTGCAAAAGGCCCCGCCGGTGATTAACCGTATAATCGACGGGTGGCAGGTGGGCGGCATCTACACGGCACAAAGCGGCATGGCGTTCGGCTTCGGCAATGCCATCTTTAGGGGCAACCTGCACGACATTCCCTTGCCGGAAAGCCAGCGGACACTCGCGCGCTGGTTCAACACCGACGCCGGCTTCGAGCGCGACCCGAACAAGCAACTGGGTTCTAACCTGCGGACGATGTCGTACCGCTTCAATGGCCTCCGCACCGACGGCCTCAGCACGTGGGACTTATCGTTGATAAAGAAGATCAGGCTACGGGAAGGGATGACGTTTGATTTGCGCGGCGAGTTCCTGAATGCCATGAACCACCCTCTGTTTAGGGGTCCGGATACCAATCCGAGCAGCGTCACCTTCGGCCGCGTCACTACAGAGAATGGATACCCGCGGCGGATCCAATTGCAGCTCAAGCTGGTTTACTGAACTCCGCCACGGGCGAGCGCTCTGCACTCGCGTCGGTTCTTGTGGTGGCAGCGTCCGGCCGGCAAGACGTTGCGGCTGAGACGGCGGCGTTGTCAGCCGGCCAGGGACGTGAGATATGTCGAGACGATTGGGTTGCATCATTTGTTTTTGTCTATGCTCGACGCTGCTTGCCCAGGAGGCACTGGAACGCAGGCGCCAGTCGCTGGACATCATCTTAAAGGACTTTCCTTCGAGCACTCCGGTGCTTCCCGGTGGCCGGGTCAGTGCATTCGAGAGGACATGGGAGGACTGGGTGAAGCGCACCGGAGAGCTTCCACCGGATTTCGATTCCATGCCCTCAATCCCCGAACTGCCCGATCCGCTGGTGATCCGCGAGAAAGGCAGGCAGATCCCCATTACAAATCCGGAACAGTGGAAGCGGCAGAGACAGTGGATCAGGTCTCAGTATGAGCACTGGGTCTTTGGGAAAATGCCCCCGGCGCCGCAAAATCTGCGGGCGGTCGTCACCGAGACCACGCGCCAAGGCGCCGTCACCGTGCGCAAAGTTCGGCTTGAGTTCGGTCCCGATCACCGCGCGACGTTGCGTCTCGAGCTGGTCATTCCCGATGGCAAAGGTCCGTTTCCCGTTTTCCTGACCAACCACCCCTGGCCGAAAATGCCCTGGATCAGCACGGCCGTGAGGCGGGGCTATATCGCCTGCAGCTACGTTGCCCAGAATCCGAAGTACGGGAATGGCGACGATTCGGATGCGTACATAGATATCTACCCAGATTATGACTTTTCCTGCCTGGCCCGTTGGGCCTGGGCGGGTATGCGGGCCGTGGATTACCTGTACACGCTGCCGGAGGTAGACAAGACCAAGATCGGCATGACGGGGCATTCGCAACAGGGCAAACAGGCGTTGCTGGCGGCCGCCTTCGACGAGCGCATCGCCGCGGTAGTTACCTCCAGCGGCAACACCGGCGAGAACAACCCGTGGCGATATACCACGGACATGTTCGCCAACGAGAGCATCGAGTTGCTGACCGGCGCCAAGCCCCATTGGTTCCACCCCCGGTTACGCTTTTTCGCCGGCCGCGAGGATAAACTTCCGGTCGATCAAAACATGCTGATGGCTTTGGTCGCGCCGCGCGGGCTGATGCTTTATGCCGGTTACAACGAATCGGCGGCCAACGTTTTAGGCTTTGAACAGGCGTACCGTTCCGTACAGCGCGTGTATCGTTTTCTGGGGAAAGAGCAGAATGTCTGGCTGCACTTGCGTCCCGGCGAGCACGAAACGTTCGCGGGCGACATCGAACCCATAGTTGACTTTTTCGACGCGGTCTTTGGCCGTCATCCATTTCCCAAGGTTGAGACCTGGGTTCATGGATACACCTTTGATGACTGGCGGCGAATTAGCGGCGAGAAGATCGACGTTAAGGGCTACCGGCGCCAACAGGTGGGTGATTTCCTGCTGGGCGGCAAAGCGATCGCCAGTCCGGCCGCCTGGGAGCGCACGAAGCCGGATATCCGCAAACGGATTTCATGGGCGTTAGGCGAGGAGCCTCCCGCCTTCCCAGTTCCTCCAATTCCAAAAATCCTGGGGGCACGCGGCCTAGGCGGGCGCCACTGGCTAGCTCCTCTGTTTAACCGGCCGACAGGAGGCGATGCCCAGCTTCCACCCCGCCGGAAAATGGAAATGGGACACATGGGCGTGAGCGTTCTCCCCTTCGGAGACGACCTGAAAGGGGACTTGTTCTATCCGCTCGGCGCTGATGGCAAGCCGAAGCCGGGGAAATGGCCGGTGGTCGTCTGGCTGCATCCCTATACCTACCAACTGGGATGGGCGGGTCATCAGTTCGGCGCCAGATGGTATGGCGTAATCACCGACTATCACGACTTCGATGCCCTGGCCGAGAAGGGGTTTGCCGTTTTTGTATTCGATCAGATCGGCTTCGGCACACGCCTTCAAGACGGGCGATATTTTTATGATCGCTATCCGCACTGGTCTCGCATGGGCAAAATGCTGGCCGACACGCGGGCAGCTATCAATGCGCTTGCCGCCCTGGAGGAAGTCGATGCATCGCAGATCTACCTCCTTGGCTACGCCTTAGGAGGAAAACTAGGCCTGCTCACCGCCGCCTTCGATGAGCGGGTAGCGGGCGTGGCTTCGGTCTGCGGCTTCGACCCCTTGCGGTTGGACATCGCCGACAAGGGCACCGAGGGGATCGCACATTACTCTCATCTGCATGGATTGATTCCCCGCCTCGGGTTTTTCGTGGGCCAGGAGGCGCGCGTTCCCTTTGATTATGACGAGGTTGTCAGCCTCATTGCGCCGCGTCCGCTGTTATTAGTGGCTCCCACGCTTGACCGTTACGCCAGGATCGCTGATGTGCGGCGGGAGCTTGAGGGCCCGAAGAAGGTGTACGGCTTGTTGGGGGGCGAGGACCGGTTGGAGGTAGAAACGCCGGTGGACTTCAACCGTTTCCCACCTAGCTTGCAGAAGAAAGTCTTCGACTGGCTGGCGCAAGCCGCGCGCCGTTAGCCCAGGGCGCATGTCAGCCATTCGACGCGCATTTGCGAATTCCGGCCAATCGGATCTGTCCAGGGCCGTCTCGGCCGCTGCTTGGGCGGCCTGGAGATGAGCTAGAACGAAGGAGGCAGACATGCTTACCAGACTTGCCAGATTAGCTGCAGTTCTGTTGCTTTTTGTCGCGGCTCCGCTGCTTCGCGGTCAAGAGGCACGAGGCACGCTCTTGGGACGCGTCACCGATTCATCGGGGGCGGTTATACCGGGCGTTTCCATAACGGTGACCAACGTGGCGACCGGGGTCTCGATTCCGGTCGAAAGTAACGCAGACGGGAACTACCTGGCGCCTTTTCTGATTCCTGGTAATTACCGGGTGGCCGCCGAGAAAACGGGCTTCAAACGGTCGATCAGGGAAGGCATAGAAGTGCGCGTAAACGACCGAATCGTGCTGGATATTGTCCTGGATGTTGGCGAAGTCAGGCAAAGCGTGACGGTGACAGGGGAGACGCCGCTGCTGGATAGCGCCGATGCCTCGGCCGGAACGGTCATCGACGCGAAGCGGGTGGCCGAACTCCCCATTGTGCACGGAGATCCTTTCCACCTGATTAGTTTGGCCGCCGGCGTCGCCTTCATGGGCGACATGTCAATGGATCAGCCATATGAAACGCACATGAATGTGGCCTATGCCGTGTCAGGTTCGCGGAACCAATCCGCCGAGGATAGCATTGACGGAATACCGAACACAGCGCCCGACAACTATTCGGCGGGCAAACCGACCTTCATCCCGCCGGCCGACGCGGTGGCCGAAATCAAAATCCAGACCGCGGTGTTTGATGCTTCCGTCGGCCAGACTACTGGCCCCTCGGTGAACGTCAGCCTGAAGTCGGGGACCAACGCGTTACATGGGACCGCCTACTGGGCGAAGATGAGTCCGGAGATGACGGCGAACCTATTCTTCCAGAACGCGACGGGCGTGCCGCGCCAGACGTTCAATTACAACCGCTGGGGCGCAATGGCCAGCGGCCCGGTCACCATTCCGAAAGTCTACAACGGCAGGAACCGCACCTTTTTCATGTACGCGTATGAATTCACGCACAATGCAAATCCGAGGGGCACGAATCTCACCGTGCCAACGGTCCAACGGCGGCAAGGTGACTTTTCCGATCTGTTGCAATTGGGAGACTTGTACCAGATTTACGACCCGCTCACGGCCCGTGTGGCAGCAGGACACAGGTTCCAGAGGGACCCGCTGCCGGGCAATATCATACCCGCGGCACGTATGGACCCGATCGCAAAAAAGTTGGTTAACTACTATCCGCTTCCAACTTCTCCGGGCAATGTCGATGGGACCAACAATTTTACAGATCCCAGCGAACCCCAGCGGGTGAATTACGTCACGCATACTGCCCGGGTGGACCATAACATTAGCGAACGGCACCGGTTGTATGGCCGCGTGAATAGGTCCGATGCCGCCTTCCGCGACCCTGACTACTTTAAAAACATTATGGGAGGCACCCGCTTTTGGTACTATTCGAGCGGGTTCGGCCTGGACGATGTCTACACCTGGAGTCCAAGCCTGATTACGAACATCCGTGTTGGTGAGGCTCGTATCGTCTCGAAATCGTCCGGCAACCCGGCAGGCGCAGGCATCGACCTGACCACGTTTGGCTTCTCTCCTTATTTCAACAATCTGATCGACCCGGGCATTCGCCGGCTTCCAGGCATCAGCATTACCGGATATCAGAAAATGGGCGGCCGCAACGACGTGTGGCAACCGAAGGAGACGCGCACACTGGGCGGCACCGTGGACAAGGTGACCGGTTCCCACACCTTAAGAGCTGGTATGGAGTACCGCCAGTATCGGCAGGCCGAGTATAATCTGGG
>Ga0315279_10011582_pt1 | contig 10174 bp, 11 predicted proteins | sample YL17G06_20_MG_FD_203694 | JGI IMG/M metagenome (GOLD analysis project Ga0315279, IMG submission 203694) | Sediment microbial communities from Yellowstone Lake, YNP, Wyoming, USA - YL17G06_20 | ecosystem: Environmental > Aquatic > Freshwater > Lake > Sediment | place: USA: Wyoming | collected...
CCTCTATGGCCCAGGCCGGCGGGCGCGGAGGAGTTCGCCGGAATCCAGGCCAAGATCGTATCCTTCACGCTCGAGAACGGCCTCATGGTCATCCTCTATCCGCGCGGCGACGCGCCGGTCATTGCGTGCGTTACCTATGTCAAGGCCGGCTCAGTGGACGAGCATACCGGTATCACAGGGATCGCCCACCAGCTTGAGCATCTGGCCTTCAAAGGCACGCCTAATATCGGCACCAAGGACTACTCTGCCGAACGCGCCGCCCTGGACGAGATTGACAAACTGTACGCCGAGATTCAAACTTTCGAAGGCGACATGACCGGTGAGATGCGCGACGAGTTCCTTACGCTGCTGGCGCAGGCCGTCAGCACAGGACCACGCGGGGGAGTCGGCGGCGGCGCGGCGCAGCAGGTCGGAGTGCTGCTGTCGAAGTGGGAAAATTCCGGCGTGACACTCAAAGAGGACAGGAAGGCTGCGCTCGCGCGCGCGGTGCAGGCCCTGGCGGAAAAGGTAAAGAGCGCCGAGCAGTACGTGGAGCAGAACCAGTACGCCAACGTCATTGACCGCAACGGCGGCGTGGGGCTCAACGCCTTCACCAGCGCCGACCGCACCGTGTATCACGTTTCACTGCCCGCCAACAAGCTGGAGCTTTGGGCCGCGCTGGAAACCGACCGCTTTATGAATACCGTCCCGCGCCAACTCGAAAAAGAAAAGCAGGTCGTGCTGGAAGAGCGCCGCATGCGCACCGACACCAGTTGGTTCGGCAAGTTGTACGAAGCCTTCATGGGCAGCGCCTTCCGGGCGCATCCCTACGGCGTGCCCGTGATCGGGCACCGCAGCGACATCCTGGGCTATACGCGGCCCAAGGTCATGGATTTCTACCGCTCCCATTACGTGCCTCAGAACACCATCGTCGCCATCGCGGGAGACATTGACGTGGAGAAAACGCGTCAACTCGTAAGCGCGTACTTCGGGCGCATTCCGCGCGGCCCCGAACCTGAGAAGCCCATCACGGTGGAGCCGCCGCAGGATGGAGAACGGCGACTCGAGGTGGAGTTCGCGGCCCAGCCCGCGCTGCTGGTAGGCTACCACGTTCCCGAGCGAAATCACCCGGACACCCCCGCGCTGGAGGTGCTGGATGAGATCGCCACCTCGGGCCGGGCCTCGCGCTTCTACACGCGTTTGGTCAAGACGCGCAAGGCCGCCGCCGTCGGCTCCTGGCTGGCTCCGGGTGCGCGTTGCCCGCGCCTGTTCATCTTCAGCGCCGAAACCACTGAAGGCGCCAGCGCCGACGAGCTTGAGTCCAACCTGCTGGCGGAAATCGAAAAGCTCAAAACCGAACCGCCCACGGCGGAGGAACTGCAGCGGGTCATCACCCGCTATCGCGCGGGCGTGTTGCGCAGTTTGAAGTCCAACCTCGGCCTGGCCCAGGAACTGGCGGATTACCAGGCCCTGAGCGGCGACTGGCACGACCTGTTCCGCGACATCCAACGCATCGGCGCAGTCAAGCCCGCGGAGGTCACGACTGTGGCAGCCAGGTATCTCACGCGCCGGAACCGGACGGTCGGCCGCATTGTGCCGCTGGATTCCGGCCGCGAAGCGGCCCCGCAAGAGATCCTGGGCGTGCCGGTGAAGTGAGGCGGATTGTTTCAGGTTTCAAGTTTCAGGTTTCACGTTGGGTGTGGCAGGGGAAAACTTGAAACTAGAAACCTGAAACTTGAAACCATTAGTTTTAGGGGAAACTCCCATGAAGCTCAAGGTAGACCAGAAGAACGATGCCCTGTACCTACGGCTCAACGAAAGGGCCATAGTGGAATCGGAGGAGGTCCAGCCCGGAGTCATCCTGGACTATGACAGACGGGGCCAAGTGGTCGGGGTAGAGCTGCTGGGCATTAAGGCCCGGTCCAAAGGGGCTGTTCTGAACGAACTGATCTTCCAAACGGTCTGAAGGGGCGGGAAGCCTACAGCAAAAGATCCTGGGCGTGCCGGTGAAGTGAGACGGATTTTCGATTTTTGATTTGCGATTTTCTATTGTATAGTCTGGCGTGAGAGTGAGGTGACGCATGAGTACCAAGGAAGCACTGCTTCATGAGCTAGAGAAAGCTCCGAAACCTGTGCTGGAAGAGCTGCTGGATTTTGTGCAGTTCCTGCGGGCCAAGCGGCCCGGAAAACTTGTGCCGCGCCCCAGGCATCCAACGCGGCGGAAGCTTTCGTGGGATAAGACCTTTGCGGAAATGGCGGCTGCAAAGGAGGACTGGTCGGAGTGGGACGCGACCCTCGGGGACGCGCATGAAACCTGAGCGTTACGCCATTTACCTGGTCGAACTGGACCCCGTGCGTGGCAGCGAGATGGCCAAGACACGCCCTGCGGTCATCGTTAGCATGGACGACATGAACGCAGCGCTGGAGACGGTGGTGGTCTGCCCACTTACGACGCGCTTGCACCCGCGCTGGCGCAGCCGCATTCAGATTACGTGCGCTGGGCGGAAAGCGGAGATCGCTGTAGACCAGATTCGCACGGTCAGTAAACTCCGGCTGCGCGATCACCTTGACACGCTCTCCACTGGCGCTGCTGCTGAACTCCGCCGCATCATCTCTGAGATGTACGGGGAAGCTTGAAGTTCTGGGTGAAGTTCTGGGAAGTTCTGGGAAGTTCTGGGGAAGTTCTGGGAAGTTCTGGAGTTCTGGGGACGCGCACGCAATGAAAGAAATGCTGAGTTCTGGGGACGCGCACGCTGGAGTTCTGGGGGAGTTCTGGGGGAGTTCTGGGGACGCGCACGCAATGAAAGAAATGCTTGCTCGTCCCCAGAACTCCCTGCGCGAGTTTGAGCAGTTCTTCGGGGCGTACCGCAAGGGCTGCGCGGACCTGGGCATTGACTACAAAGTCATGAATACCAACTCGAATGGCGAGGAGTGAGAAACGAGAAGTGAGGAGTGAGGCTCCGCCATCCCGGCTCTCTTCTCGCTCCTCTATCCTCTCTCCTCTCTGGAGTTGGCGTTGAGCGAGTACCTGTACCAGCGCAGCCGGTTGTACTGACGGCGCGAGGTTGCGTGCACGTCCCCGTTACTCCCCGTTACTCTGTACCAGCGCAGCCGGTTGTACTGACGGCGCGAGGTTGCGTGCACGTCCCCGTTACTCCGGTTGTACTGACGGCGCGAGGTTGCGTGCACGTCCCCGTTACTCCCGTCCCCGTTACTCCCGTTACTCCCCGTTACTCCCGTTACTCCCCGTTACTCCGGGCCACCCGCGAGGAGCCTATCGCCGGTTTTGGGCAAAGAAGGTTTGCATCCCTGCTGAAGCAGGTGTATCATTGGGCTATGGACTACTCGCGTATAATAACCATTGAGCCTGGCAAGAGGAGCGGGAGGCCCTGCATTCGGGGGCTAAGGATCACTGTCACCGACGTTCTTGAGTACCTCGCAGCGGGCATGACAGAGGAGCAGATCATTTCTGATTTCCCTGAACTCACGAAGGAAGACATTCACGCTTGCCTTGCTTTCGCTGCTGAACGTGAGAAGAGGCTCTCGGTTGCTGTTGCATGAAGCTTCTCTTTGACCAGAATTTGTCCTTCAAGCTTGCCGCCCAGTTGTCTGCGCATTTTCCGGACTCCAAGCATGTCAAGGACTTCGGGTTGGCCGCCGCCGATGACGAAATCATCTGGAAGTTTGCTAGAGAAGGTGGCTATGCGATCGTTTCGAAGGACTCCGATTTCTTGAACCGCAGCCTCCTGCGCGGCCACCCCCCGAAGGTTATACAGTTGCGCGTCGGCAATTGCGCGACGGCCCAAATTCTTGACCTCCTCCTGCGCGAGAAAGAGGTGATAGCGCAATTCCTCCAGAACCCCGAGGAATCGCTGCTCGTTATTGCGCTGACCTGATGCCTGGCATTGAAGCACTGTGGCGCGGCCCACGGTCGAGAGCCTGCCGGCCCTCGTGGGTAGCCCAGCCCAGAGCGCCCAAAGGGCGCGACGGGCTGGGTGGCGCGGTAGCGCCACAAGAAGCCTTTCATTGAGCGTTCCAGGTGATGCGGTGCGCTCTTCTGCATGGGAACGTCCAGGGTAAGGCTTCTTCTGCCTGCGGCACCCGGCCCGTTGGGCTGGGCCACCCGCGGCAGCGCCACAAGAAGCGTTTCATTGAGCGTTCCAGGTGATGCGGTGCGCTCTTCTGCATGGGAACGTCCGTTGCGGCGCGATCCCAAGAGGCACTGGCTGCGATCAGTGGCACCACGCGCTGGTCGCGCCACGAGTACCTGCGCGAGTTTGAGCAGTTCTCCGGGGCGTACCGCAAGGGCTGCGCGGACCTGGGCGTGGACTACAAAGTCATGAATACCAACTCGAATCTGGAGTTGGCGCTATCGCGAGTACCTGTACCAGCGCAGCCGGCTGTACTGACGGCGCGAGGTTTCGTGCACGTCCCCGTTATTTCGGCATGCCAAGCCCGTGTTTGCCTTGATTCGCGTGCTCTGGTATTATTTCAACATGGAATTCGTTTACGCTGTTGTTGTCGAGCAGGGGCGGGACGGCAGCTACTCGGCTTACGTGCCAGACCTGCCCGGCTGCGTCGCCTGTGGTGACACCCCTAAGGAAGTCCGCAAGCTGATCCGCGAAGCGGTCAAGCTGCATATCGCTTCTTTGCGCGAGCATGGAGAACCGGTCCCCAAGCCAACGTCCAAGACCTGCACCGTCCGTGCCGCCTAAGGGAACGTGTTCGGAGTTCCGGCTTCAGCCGGTCGAGTAAGCGCACCGTCCGTGCCGCTTGGGGGGATGACGAGAACTTGAAGACGAGCGAATTGAGCCATCGGGAAAGAGTGCGTCTGGCGCTCGATCACAAAGAGACCGACCGCGTGCCGATCGCCATGGTCTGCTCCGGGATCAACCAGCCTGCGCACAGTCAGTTTGAGGCGCTGCTCAGAGAAAAGCGTTCCCTTTCGGTCGAGGAATACCTTAAGCCAATCATTGACATCCAGCAGGTCGGGCCTGAGTACATCGGTCCGGCGCTCCAGCCGGGCCAAGACATGTGGGGCGTTCACCGCTCCAGCTTCAGTTTCGGCGCCGGGGCCTACAACGAGATAGACCATTATCCGCTCAAGGCGGCCGGGGACGCCGCGCAGATCAGGAGGCACCGCTGGCCCACCACCGCTTGGTTTGATTACTCGGTGCTGCCGGAGCGGATCAAGGCCGCGCAGTCCTCAGGCGAGTACTGTCTGATGGCCGCGAACGGAAATATCTTCGAGACTTCCTGGTACATGCGGGGGTTCGAACAGATTTTCATGGACCTCGCGCTGGACCCCGAGTTGGCGCACGCCATCTTTGAGCCGGTGACGGATTTCTACATTGCTCACTTCACAAAGATACTCTCCGCGGCGAAGGGCCGCATTGATCTGGTCTTCACCGCCGATGATATTGGCGGTCAGAACGGCCTGCTGATGTCGTTGGAGATGTGGAGCCAGCACCTCAAGCCCTATCACACGCGGCTGAACAAGGCCATCCACCAACATGGCGCCCGAGTCATCTACCATTCCGATGGCGCCGTGATGGCTGCCGTGCCGGGGTTGATGGAGATGGGTATAGACATCCTGCAAGCGTTGCAGTTCGATGCCAAAGGCATGGACCCGGTGGAACTCAAGGCGAAGTACGGCGACAGGCTGTGCTTCGAGGGCGGGGTGAGTGTGCAAAGCACGCTGCCTTTCGGCGCCCCCGAGGACGTGCGCAAGGAAGTGTGCGAGCGCGTGCGCGTGCTAGGGCGCAACGGCGGCTATATCCTTGGCCCGTCGCACGCAATCCAGGCTGGCACTCCGCCGGAGAACATTCTGGCCATGTTTGACACAGCAGCGGGGCTGAGCATGGGGGGCTGATTCACCTGCTGTTCAATCGAAAATCGAAAATCAAAAATCGAAAATTTGCGCCTCAGCTCTTTGGTTGTGCCTCTGCCGCCGATGGGTCTCCGCGGTTAGATGCCTCCTGCCTCAGCTTCTGCTTGATGCGCTCGAAGTACTCCAGCCGCTTGACGATCTCTTTCTCGAAGCCCAGCGTCCCAGGATGGTAGAATTTGCGCTCGCGCAACTCTTCGGGCAGGGCTTCCTGCGGCGAAATCTTCTCGGGCCAATCGTGGTCGTACTGGTAGCCCTCGCCGTAATCCAGGGCCTTCATCAGGGCCGTGGGCGCGTTGCGGAAGTGCAGCGGCACGGGCACGGGGCCCGTGGCGTCCACCTCGGCGCGCGCGGCCTTCGCCGCCATGTAGATGGCGTTCGATTTGGGCGCGCAGGCCAGGTAGACGGTGGCCTGGGCCAAAGCCGTGTCGCATTCCGGATAGCCGATGAACTCGACCGCCTGTTTGGCCGCCAGGGCTTGCACCACGGCCTGCGGGTCGGCCAGGCCGATGTCTTCGCTGGCCGCGCGCACCAGCCGCCGCGCGATAAAGAGCGGGTCTTCGCCTCCGGCGACCATGCGCGCGAGGTAGTACAGCGCGGCATCGGGGTCGGAATGACGAATGGACTTGTGCAGGGCGCTGATGAGATTGTAGTGCTCCTCGCCCGACTGGTCGTAGAGAATGGTGTTGCGCTGCAGCGCTTCGCGCGCCAGCTCGGCGCCTATGATGCGCTGGCCTCTCTCGTTTGCGGGCGCGGTCAGCGAGGCCAGTTCCAGCGCGTTGAGCGCGCTGCGGGCATCGCCGCCGGCAAGATTGCCCAGCGCCGCGCGGGCCTCGGGGAGCAGCACGACTCCCCGTCCGCCCACGCCGCGCTCCGCATCGCTCAGGGCCCGGTCGAGGATGAGCTCGATTTCCTGCGGCGCGAGTTGTTTCAGCACAAAGACACGACAGCGCGAGAGCAGCGCACTGTTTACCTCAAAGGACGGATTCTCCGTCGTCGCGCCCAGAAGAGAGAGCGTGCCGCTTTCGACGGCCGGCAGGAAAGCATCCTGCTGGGCGCGGTTGAAGCGGTGGATTTCGTCCACGAACAGGATGGAGCGGCGGCGTTCGAAGGTCAGCCGTTCGCGCCCCGCGGCGATGGCTTCGCGCGCCTCCTTCACCCCGCTGGTCACCGCGGAGAACATCTCGAAGTGCGCGTCGGCGGCTCTGGCCAGCAGGAAGGCAAGCGTAGTCTTGCCGGTGCCCGGCGGCCCCCAGAGGATCAATGACGGCAGGGGACGGGGTAGGGCGTCTGTCCCGCTGTTGGGGTCTGTCCCGGTCCTCCGCTGGGCTTCGTCGAAGAGCCGGCGCAGGATTTTGCCGGGGCCGAGGATCTCGCTTTGGCCGACGACCTCATCCAGCGTGCGCGGCCTCATGCGATCGGCCAGCGGGGCGCCCTGCTTGCGGACAGCCTCTGCCGCGGCAACGAACAAGCCGGCGGACGTCTGCGCGTTTCCCATACAGACCTCTATTTAACCATGCCCGCTCCAAGACACAAAGCTCCATTCGGGAGCATTTTGACGTGGAAAGTAGATTCACCCGCGCCGCGCTCCGTGTTATGCTCGCGCGCCAAAGTAAGGTTGCGGCAATAGAAGCCGGCGGGGATAATGTCCCGGCAGGAGAATCCGATATGTCCAAATGCGTTCTGGCGTTCTCTGGCGGATTGGACACGCTGGTGGCCATTTCCTGGCTCAAAGAGCGCCGCAACCTTGACGTGGTAGCGCTGGCGGTGGACCTGGGCCAGGGCGAGGACCTCGAGGAACTGGGCGAACTGGCTTTGCGCGCGGGCGCTGCGCAGGCGCGCGTCGAGGACCTGCGCGAAAGCTTCTTCAAAGACTTCGTCGCGCCATGCCTTCGCGCGCTGGCGCACTACGAAAAGGACTACCTTCTGGCCGCGGCGCTTTCCCGGCCGTTGATCGCCCGCGAATTGGTCAGGGTGGCAGCCGAAGAAGGCGCCACGGTTGTCGCACACGGTTGTTCAGCCAAGGGCAATGACCAGGTCCGTTTTGAGGCGGCCATTGCCTCTCTGGCCCCTTGCCTCAAGATAGTCGCCCCGCTGCGTGAATGGGAATACCATAGTCGTGAGCAGCGCATCGAATACGCCAAAGCCAAGCGCCTGCCTATGCCCAAGCAGAAACTGAGCGGCATGGCCTATGGCCATGACCTGAACCTGTGGGGCCGGTCTATCGAGCTGGGCGCGCTGGAGGACCCCTCAAAGCCGCCGCCCGAGGACGTTTACACACTGACCGTCAACCCCGTGCGCGCGCCTGCCGAGCCTGAAGAGGCGGAGGTCGAGTTCCACGAAGGCTTGCCCGTGGGTTTGAACGGCAAGCGCATGAACGCTGTGCCGCTGATCGAGAAACTCAACCAGATGGCCGGAGCGCACGGCATCGGCCGCACGGACATCATCGAGGACCGGCTGATCGGCTTCAAGTCGCGCGAGGTCTATGAGGCCCCGGCAGCGGTGACCCTCTATGCCGCCAAGCGGGCGCTCGAACAGATGACGCTCTCCCGCGAAACGCTGCAAGTGCGCGAAGGCCTGGCCGCGGCCTATGGCCGCTGCGTCTACAACGGCCAGTGGTACAGCGACCTGCGCGAAGCGCTCGACGCCTTCTATGAACGCACCAATCGCAACGTCACGGGCAAGGTGTCCTTCAGGCTCTACAAGGGCCAAGTGACGGTCACCGCGCGCTCCAGTGAGTTTAGCCTGTATCACACCGGCGCCGCGGCGCAGGGCGCTTTGCTCAGCGGCCCCACGGCCGAAGGCTTCATCACGGTATGGAACCTGCCTCTCACGGCTGAGGCGAAGAGAAAGAAGAAGTGACCCAATTAGTTCTTGCACCTGATGTAGACAGCCGCATACAAATAATGCAGCGTTTTTTTTGGAGCAACCCGCAGGTTTCCGCGTCTTACACTATCGAACACTAGGCTATCACGGAGGAGCACCTATGGCCTCTATCGCTAGTCACTCGGCTGACGGGCGCCACGCCGAGAAGCGCCTCAAGCGACACTTGCGGCCGCACGTCCAACGGACTTCGACCCAGTCATCCCCGTTGGTGATCATGTTGGCGGTCGCCGGTGCAGTCGTGTTGGTGCTCGGCGCGATTGCCGGCGCGATGGCGTTCAATAAGCCAGGGAGCAACACGAAAATAAATGCGCCGGCCGTCCCGGATAAGGAAGCGCCTGCGCCGCCAAGCACCGCCCAACCGTAGCCGACGGTGAAGTGGTGAACAGGTGAAGTGGTGAACAGGTGAAGTGGTGAACGGGTGAAGAGGTGAACGGGTGGATGGTTCTCACCCCATCACCTCTTCACGTGCTCACCTGTTCAGGTCCTCCCTCTGCGCCGGCGCTGTTGCTGTTCAATCGAAAATCGAAAATCAAAAATCGAAAATGTCTACCTCCCCACAATCTGCTTCAGCACGCTCAGTTTCTTTGCCGCCTCGCCGCGGTCCATTTTGCGCAAGTTCTCCGGCAGAAAGCCCTGATCGGTGCATTCCACGACCGCGGCCACGATTTGCAGCTCCAGTTCCTCGGAACTGCAGGTGGGTACGAAACCCTCCAACTCCGTGGCCACGTCCTGAGCGCGGATCGCGGGCGAGCCGCTCAGCAGCGCGCGGCGTTTGGCGCGGATCACGATGCCCTCAATGTCGGCGCCGGAGAGCGGCATCTTCAACATCTTCTCGGGCACCTCTTTCGGGTCCAGCGTGCCGCCATTCTTCTTGGCCAGAATCGTGAAATACGTGCGCTTCTCTTCCTCTGAGTCCGGATAGAAAAGCGGGATATGGACCTCGGCGCGGCCCTGCCGCTTCATGTCAATGGGCAGCAGGTCCGGGCGGCAAGTCAGGAGGAACCAGAGAATCTTGCCGCGATAACTGGTGTCGCCCATCTGCTGGGCCAGCATGGAGAAAACACGCGAACTGGTGCCGCTGTCGCCTTGCGCGTCGCGGTTGCCGACGGCCGCGTCGGCCTCGTCAATGATCACCGCGACCGGTCCCGTGGCCTTCAACGTGTTCAGTATTTTCTCCCAGTTCCCCTCGGTGACCCCTTGCCACTGGCTGCGGAAGTTCATCAGCTTCACGCAGGGAATTCCCAGCGTGCCAGCGTAGCAGGTCATCAGGTACGTCTTGCCGGTGCCGACGGGGCCGCAGATCAGATAGCCCATGGGCAGAGCGTCGAGTTTGCCTTCCTTGAGCAGTTTCGCGTCTTCCTCCAGCCACTCTTTTGCCGCGGCGTGCCCGCTCACGGCCTCGAGGCCGCGTTTGGGCTTGAG
>Ga0315279_10011583_pt1 | contig 10174 bp, 8 predicted proteins | sample YL17G06_20_MG_FD_203694 | JGI IMG/M metagenome (GOLD analysis project Ga0315279, IMG submission 203694) | Sediment microbial communities from Yellowstone Lake, YNP, Wyoming, USA - YL17G06_20 | ecosystem: Environmental > Aquatic > Freshwater > Lake > Sediment | place: USA: Wyoming | collected...
TAGCCCAGCGGGTTCTTCGGGCTGACGTTCGAATAAGCAAACACCTCCACCGCTCGCTTGCCCACGAACCACCGCAGCCCGTCCACGGCGTGGCAGCCGGCCGTCAGCAAACTGCTCCCGCCGATTGCCTTTTTGATATTCCACTCGTACTGGGCGTACCACGGGCCGAGGCCGTGCAGGTAATCGACCTCGGCAAGAAAGAGATTGCCGATGGTCCCCTGGGCCAGAAAAGACTTGATCATCTCGAAGAGGGGATTCCAGCGCAGGACGAAGCAGACCACGGTTTTGACTTTTGCCGCGCGCACCGCCGCTTGCAATGCCCGCAGGCCCGCGAGGTCGAGCGCCACGGGCTTCTCGAGCACCAGATGTTTTCCCGCTTTCGCCGCCGCAATACCCTGCTCAACGTGCAGGTGGTGGGGTGTGGCGATCGAGACAATGTTAATTCCCGGATCGTTGAGCATCTCCTCGAGGTGTTCGTAGGCCCGGCAGCGGGTGAGGCCGCATTCGGCGGCCTTGGCCGCGCCACGCGCTTTGTCGCGGCTGGCGATGGCGCGCACTTCGGTGTGCGGGTTCGCTTCAAACGCCCGAATGTGCGCCCCCGCGACCCAACCTGTGCCAATGATTCCGACGCCCAGCTCTTTCATGATCGCCTCCGTTTGCCCGAGCAGTGGCATGTGGCGAGTGACAAGTGGCGAGCCTGGGAAAGATGGGGTTCCCCACCCCTTACTCACCTCGTCGCGCACTTCTGGGGTAGGGGGGATTGTATGTCAATTTCGCCCTTGGGAGGAGTGCATCTTCCCCACGCGAGCCCGTCGTGATAACGTGACGCCTTCGACAAGTCTCGCTAAGGCCGCCAGGAGGTCAACGTTGAAAATCGGAAATCGTGTTTTGCTCATGCTCGTCGCGCTGGCCCTTGGCGCGAGCGTGGCTCTGGTTCGGGCCCAGCACTCGGCGCCTTCGCTAGCTTCGATTGCACCTATTGACGCGCACGCGCACGCCTTCAACGCCGCGCCGGAGTTCTACTCGATGTTCGACCGGCTCAACCTGCGCATCGTGAACATCTGCGTGGTGGACAAATACGACAAGGGTTACGAGGAAGCCGCGCCGCAGCACGCCATGGCGCTGGAGGTTCTCCGCGCCAGCCACGGCCGCGCGGCGTTTTGTTCCACCTTCGACCCGCAGGACTGGGAAGCGCCCGGCTTCGTGGACCGCTCGATTGCGCTGCTCAACCAGACGTTCGCTCAGGGCGCGGTAGCGGTGAAGATCTACAAGAGCATCGGCATGGAATTGAAATCCAAGTCCGGCAAATACCTGATGCCCGACGATCCGGTCTTCGACCGCATCATGCAGAACATTGAGGCGCACAACAAAACCCTCTTCGCTCACATCGCCGAGCCCACGTCGGCCTGGCAGCCGCTCGACCCCGCCAGCCCCGACTACGACTATTACAAGAACAACCCCGACTGGCACATGTATCTGCATCCCGAGCGGCCGTCCAAGGAAGCCATCCTCGCGGCGCGCGACCGCCTGGTAAAGCGCCACCCGAAACTGCGCGTGGTGGGCGCGCATCTGGGCAGCATGGAAGTGGACGTCAACGAAATCGCCAAGCGCTTCGACCTCTACCCCAATTTTGCCGTCGATACCGCGGCGCGCGTTCCCTACCTGATGATCCAGCCGCGCGAGAAGGTGCGCGCGTTTCTGACCAAGTATCAGGATCGCGTCCTCTACGCCACCGACCTGGAATTCCATCCCGGCGAAAACGCCGCCGAGGCCGCCCAGCGCTGGGAGGCCGAGTACGCACGTGACTGGAAATTCTTCGCCACGGACGAGACCCTGACTTACAATGGCCGCGCGGTTCGTGGCTTAGCGCTGCCCGAGCCGGTGCTGCAAAAGCTCTACCACGCCAACGCGCTCAAATGGGTGCCGGGGATGGTTGCGCGATAGCCGAAGCGGCAAGGCTGTCTTTCACGTATGACTTTAGTGCTTGCGAAGCGGGGTCAATCCATCCAAAATCCACTGAGTCGCCAGGAGAAACCACCTATGTGCACAAGCCGAAAAGGTGTAGTGCCGCCAATCGTCTTATCACTTGTTACTGTGGCTCTGGCCTTGGCGGTAACCCTCGCCAATCCAACCACAGCTGCGGCGTCCCAGGCCCGGAAGCGTCCTGCCGCACCACCGGCTCCGGCCAAGCCCAAGCCAGCGTTTGAACTCAAGGCGCTTTCCGCCACCCGGAGTGAAGTCAAGCTCAGTTGGGCGGCCAACGCGCCGAAGGTTGCGGCGTTTGTGGTGGAGCGGCAATCGGGCAGAATACCGTTCGCTGAAATCACCAAGGTGACGGCCACTGAAGCCTCGGACTCGAAGATTGACCCGTACGCGACCTACGTCTATCGCGTGCGCGTGGCGGAGGCACAGACATTCTCCAACGAAGTCACCGTCGGCCCGCCGCCCGCCGGTTTCAACGTGGCCGCGGGCGCACCCCAGGACCGCCACAACGACTACGGCCTACAAATCTCCCTTGCCCTCGACTCCAACGACGATCCCATCATCGCCTACGTCTTCGACGACCCGAACAAGGACAGCAACCGCGATGACACGCAACTCTTTTTCCTCTCCTGGGACCGTGCGCAATACCGGTGGAAGCAGCCCGTGCTCGCGGATACGACCGGCCAAATCGACAACAACACCGGCCAGATCCAAGTCTCGCTGGCGCGCGACGCGAGCAACAACCTCCTGGGCATTGCCTATCAGAAGGGGGAAGATATTTGGCTGGCGCTTTCGAGCGACGGTGGCGCCACCTGGAGTACCGAAGCGGTTTTGCGCGGCGATAACCTCGAGGCGGCCGTCCCCTCGCTGGGGATGGCGGGAGGTACGATCCACGTCGCGTATTTCCTTCACGCCGAAGGCGTCCGCTACGTCACTCGCGTCGGCGCCTCGGGGAGGTTCGAATCAAGCCTGGCACCCGTCCTGACGAACACCATCGCTTCAAGAAATCAGCCGCCCAGCTTGGCCCTCGATGCGGAAGGCAAGCCCGGCCTCGCCTATTGGCTCCAGTCTGAGCAAAGCTACAACGTCACGCTCGCCTTCTGGCGCCCGGGCACGCACACGGCCTTCAAGGTCATCGACTCGAGCGGCTTCCAGAACGACACCCCCGCGGTCAGCCTGGCTTTCCATGGCAGCCAGCCGCGCGTCGGTGTGCGGATCATTCGCGTGAAGGACGGGTTTGACGACGACTTGTGGGCCACCGCTTCGCCGGACGGCCAGGCTTGGAGTGAACCCGTCCAAGTGCCGCGGGACGGAGGACACGGTTGGGACAATCCCATTTCGCTGGCCGTGGATTCCAAGGGACGAGGCGCTCTGGCCGTGACCTCGCTGCACGGCGTGCCAGCGCCAAAGCCCCCGGCCTGCGGCCTGCCCAAGCTGGCCCGCTCCAGCGACTTCGAACAATGGACGACTTGCAGTCCCGATACGAACAAGACTCTATCGATTACGGCTTGGCACCCCAGCATCGTTTTCGCCGGCAACGACAAGCTCTACCTGGCGTTCCGGAACAACGACTCCGACTCCAAGGTCGGCGTCGGCGTGGTCCTCTGGCGTGAGCCGTAGTCGCGCCGCTTTAGAGCGACATCGCTCGTGCCCACCTGAAGGTGCGCGCGTTTCTCACCAAGGATCAGGATCGCGTCCTCTACGCCACCGACCTGGAATTCCATCCCGGCGAGAACGCCGCCGAGGCCGCCCAGCGCTGGGAGGCCGAGTATGCACGTGACTGGTAATTCTTCGCCACGGACGAGACCCTGACTTACAGCGGCCGCGCGGTTCGTGGCTTAGCGCTGCCCGAGCCACTTCTCAAAAAGCTGTACCACAGCAATGCCGTGAAGTGGGTGCCAGGTCTTTCGAATTCAGGCCATTGAGCTGACTCGAAAGCGGCGGGACTTTGCGTCCCACATCATCACCTTCTCTTCTCTCTGCCGGGTTCCTTGTGATAAGGTGTGCCCCTGCTTGAAGGATAGGATCTGGATACCAAGGGAAGGACGCATTTCTCCCTTAGGAGAGGGAGTTATATGTTGAAAGCCAGAGGCATGGTTCTTGTTGGCGCCTTTTTACTGGCAGGTTCAGCACTCGCCCAGGCTCCTCCTGGAGGCGGCTGGGTGCCGCTCTTCAACGGCAAAGACTTGAGCGGCTGGAAGAACAACGGCAACGAGAAGTGGTGGGTGGAGAACGGCGAAATTCTCGCCGAAAGCGCGGAGAACAAATACGGCTACCTGACCACGGAGAAGACGTACCGCGATTTCCTGCTGCGCGTCAAGTTTAGGTGCGACGGCAAAGGGAACTATGGTGTCTTCACCCGCTCCCGCATCTACGGCATCGGGAGGGACGGCCCGGACATCGAGGGGACGCAGGTGGAAATCGACCCCGATCGCGACACAGGCGGGATTTACGAGAGCGGCGGCCGCGCCTGGATCGCTCAGAACTCGGCGGAAAGCATCCGCGCTTTCAAGCAAGGCGAATGGAATGAACTGGAAATCGCCATCGAGGGACGCCATGTCGTCACGCGGCTGAACGGCGTGCAAATCGTGGACTTTCGCGACCCCGCGCCGCGCTTCTTCGATGGGGTGGTGGGACTTCAGCTCCATACCGGCGGTGGAGCGCGGATTCATTGGAAGGACATCTACCTTCAGGACATCGAGAAGTGAGTTGTATCGGTACAGATTGAAGATTGATGATTGATAATTGCCGATTGATTCAAAGTGGAAAGGCGCTCGCAAATAAAGCTGCTCTCTGAGAACAACCCGGTTTCAAGCATCGCTGATAGCTGAGCGCCGAAGGCTGATTGCCATAAAAAGGAGACGCGATGGAAAACGATAATAAGGATCACAAAGTGGGAAGGCGGGAATTCCTGGGCACAGCGGCTGCGGCCGCAAGTTTCATGATTATCAAGCCGGAGCAGGTGCGCGGCACGGCGGCCAACTCCGCCGTGCGGCTGGGCGTGCTGGGCTGCGGCGGGCGCGGCACGGCCGTAGCCACCGGCTTCATCGACAGCACCGATACGCGCGTGGCGGCCCTGGCGGATCTCTTCGCCGACCAGCTCGCCGCGGCACAGAAGCACTTCGACGACTATCAGAAGGCCAAGGGCTACGCAGCCATCGATGCGGCGCAACTGTTCAAGGGGCCCAAGGCCTACGAGGAGATCGTAACGTCGAAGGAAATCGACGCCGTCCTGGTGAGCACGCCGCCCTACTTCCACCCTCACCACCTGGAAGCCGTGGTGGCAGCGGGCAAGCACGTCTACTGCGAAAAGCCCGTGGGCATTGACGTGCCGGGCGCCAAACGCGTCATCGAGGCGGGCAAGAAAGCCCAGGGCAAGTTGAGCCTGGCCGTGGGCTTCCAGATCCGCAAGGCGCCGCCCTACGTGGAAATGGTGAGGCGCATCCAGGGCGGCGCGCTGGGCAAGATTGGCTGCGGGCTCGCCTACTATTACTGCCCGCACATCGACCGGCCGGACTGGGGCAATGCCTCGGCGGAAACAAAACGGTTCCGCAACTGGGTGTGGGACCGGCACCTTTCCGGCGACATCATCGTGGAGCAGAACGTGCACGTCATCGACATCTGCAACTGGATCCTCCAGGGCCACCCCGTCAAGGCCGTGGGCACGGGCAGCCGCAAGCTGCGCGAGGACGCCGGCAACTGCTACGATAATTTCAACCTTGTGTTTACCTACCCGAACGATGTCCAGGTCAGTTTCGGCTCGACCCAGTTCGACAAGCATGAGTTCGATGCCGCCGTCCGCTTTTTCGGCACGCGGGGCAGCTGCGAGGCTCATTACGACCACCGCATGAGCATCGCCGGCGAGGAGAAGTGGGACGCTGGGCTGGGCGGCGCCGCACAGGCGGGCGGCCAGTTCTCCGCGGCCGGCACGTTTAAGGGCTCGCTCGACCAGGCCGACCCGGAAAAACAGAAGGCTTTCGTGGAGAGCATTAAGAGCGGTAATTTCCTGAACGAGGCGGCTCAGGGCGCGGACACGGCGCTCAGCGCCATACTGGGACGCAACGCCGCATATTCCGGCAAGGCCATCACCTGGGACGAATTGATGAAGTCGAAAGAGGTTTATGACCCCAAGATCGATATCAACAAGTTGGGGTGAACGTGCTCTTGGTGCGGCGATGACGGATCCCCACTCTGCGCCTAGGACACCGCCGCACCAGGACGGGCATGCCGGCCAAGCTTTCTCTGGCTCTGGCTGATTGCGGTTTGCTGAGAACTCATGACTTCAACCGACCGCCCTCCCGACTGCGTTGGGACAAGGTCCGGGCGGCGATTCGCAAGGATTCGAGAAGGGGAGGGAATCATGACTAAGGACTCGTCACGTCGAGATTTTCTGAAAGCGTCGGTGGTCGCGGCCACCGCGGCTAGTGTACCAAGCGCTGTCGGCTCTCCGGCAGCATCGCCTGCCGCTACGCCTGCCCCCGCCCCGCAGGGAAAGATGATCAAGGGGCTGGTGTGGGGCATGCTGCCCGAAGACATGAGCTATACAAGCCGCCTCAAGATGGCGCGGGACGCGGGCTTTGAGAGCGTCGAAGCTTACACGACGCCGGATGAACGTGAAGCCGTGGCCATCAAGAAGGCAGCGGAGGAAGCAGGCATTAAGATCCTCTCCGTGATGAATCAGGCCCACTGGGCAAATCCACTTTCCAGCGCCGATCCCTGGGTGGTCGAGAGAAGCGTGGAGGGCATGCGGGCCTCGCTCCGCAATGCCAAGCTTTGGGGTGCTGAGGCGGTGCTGCTTGTGCCCGCTGTCGTCAACTCAAAGACATCCTATCGCGACGCGACGTCCTATGGGGATGCCTGGACCCGTTCGCAAAAACAGATTCGCGAATTGATCCCCATGGCCAAGGATCTGGGGGTGATCATCGCCGTCGAGGAAGTCTGGAACAAGTTCCTGCTGAGCCCACTGGAGTTCGCGAAATACGTCGATGAGTTCAACAGCCCCTGGGTCAAGGCTTACTTCGACGTGGGCAACGTCGTGCTCTACGGGTACCCGCAGGATTGGATCCGCACGCTCGGCAAGCGCATTGTCAAGGTCCACCTGAAGGACTTCAAGCGCGGAGGCGACGGTTTCCAATGGGTAAACTTGGGCGACGGGGACATCGACTGGGCGGAGATCCGCAAGGCCCTGGGTGAGATCGGTTATGCCGGCACCGTTACGGCGGAATTGGACGACGGCGACCTGGCGTACTTGAGCGACGTCAGCAAGCGCATTGACCGACTGGTCTTTGGGATGTAGCGGCCGGTTTATCCCGCCAGTCGCAAGCAGGGGCGGGCTCCGCCCACCCCGCAGCCGCTCCAGGCGACGCCGCCCGGCCCGGACAGCCCGCTAAGCCTCGCGGAATAGTTCTGGGAATACCTTCCGGTAAATCGCCATCCCGAGCGCGGCGTGCATGCCCAGCGCGTCAAGAGCGGCAATCTCCGCATCGGTGGTGATCCCGCCCGCGGCGGTAATGGGAAGTTCTGTTGCCGCCCGCAGGCTTCGAAACCAGCCCATGTCGGTTCCTTGCAACTTCCCTTCCGCGTCAATATAAGTGCAGAGGAACTCCGAACAGTAAGGTTCAAGCTGCGGCAGCGCCTCGGTCGCATCGAGCAACAGCACCGTCCGCCAGCCGTGAATCGCCACCCGGCCGCCCAGACTGTCAACCGCGATCATAATCTTCTCGCGCGGCACCGCGGCGGCGAGGGACTCCAGAAACTCATGATTGATTCCTTGCGGTGTAAATGCCGCGCTGCCCACGATGACTCTGTGCGCGCCATCATTGACAACCTGCGTGGCACGCTCGACACTTCGAATCCCGCCGCCCACGCGACAGGGTTTGCGCGCGCACAATTCGCGCACGATGCCGGCGTTTGAACGCTCATTGCCAGTGATCGCGGCGTCGAGGTCGATAACCTGAATTTGAGGATAAGCGGCGAATTTCTCCAGCACCATGAGCGGGTCGGGCAGTTCGAGTTTCTTCTCCCGCCCCTGGACGAGCTGGACGACCTTGCCGTTCATCAAATCAATGCACGGGATCAACATCGATAGTGTGGCTCCACGATTCCGTCCGCCCGGATGGAGGTGCTGGGTTCTGGGTGCTGGGGACTGAGCGGCTTCCTCTCCCCAGAACCTAGTCCCCAGTACCCATTCTCCAGTACCCAGCACCTCATGTAAGCCGCACCGGGACGCCCTGGGTCCGAAGGTACTCCTTCAGGCTGCGTATCGTGTGCGTCTCGAAATGAAAGATCGAGGCGGCCAGGGCCGCGTCTGCGGCCCCGCGCAGGAAGACCTCCGCAAAATGCTCCGGGCCGCCTGCGCCACCCGAGGCGATGACGGGGACCTTCACGGCGTTCGAAATCGTCGCCGTGAGTTCACAGTCGAACCCCGCCTGCGTGCCATCGGCGTCCATCGAAGTCAGCAGGATTTCGCCTGCGCCCAGCTCCGCCACGCGCTTTGCCCATTCGAGCGCATCGAGGCCCGTCGGGCGCGAGCCGCCGTAAGTCACCACTTCCCACCGCGGTCCCGTGGTAGCGCCGCCCTTGAGGGCGGCATCTGTCGCCCCCCCGTGCGCGCCCAGCGCTACGCGTCGCGCATCGATGGCGACCACAACCGCCTGGCTGCCGAACCGTTGCGCCAGTTCCGTAATCAGTTCCGGTGTTTCCACCGCCGCTGTGTTGATCGCGACCTTGTCGGAACCCGCGCCGAGCAGCCGCCGCGCGTCTTCGAGTGCGCGCACGCCGCCCCCGACGGTGAGCGGGATAAATAGCTTGCGCGCCACACGGTGGACGGTATCCATCAGCGTGGCGCGGCCTTCGCGCGAGGCGGAGATATCGAGCATCACCAGCTCGTCCGCGCCCTCACGGTTATACATCTCGGCGAGGTCACCCGGGTCTCCCGCGTCGCGTAGGTTCAGGAACCGGATGCCCTTCACTACGCGTCCGTCTTTGCAGTCGAGGCAAGGGATGATGCGTTTGGCGAACATCGTTAGTCTTTCGTAGTCCTCCGCGTATCGGATAGAGGGTGCGAGGTACTGGGTGCTGGAGGTTGGGTCTGGAATCGAGCAATTCAGCGATTCTGCGATCGGGGGATTGAAATGGCCCGATCACTCACTCGCCCGATGGTTCGATCCTTCACTCCCCCGCACCCTGAACCCAGTACCTAGCACCCTTGGTCACAATTCCAGAAAATTCCGCAGCACGCGCAATCCAACCGCTCCCGACTTTTCGGGATGGAACTGCACCGCCCAGACGTTTTCTTTCTCGATGCCGGTAGCGTACGTTTCGCCATACTCGGTGACTGCCACGGCCTCGGGGACGACGGGACCGTAATACGAGTGGCAGTAGTAGGCAAAGCTGCCGTCAGCGACGCTCTTGAAGAGTCCCTTGCCGCCGTTGCGGATCTGCAGTTGGTTCCAGCCGATTTGCGGGACTTTGGGGAGCGTCCGGAAGCGGGTCACGGCGCCACGCAGCAGGCCGAGACCCACGACGCCGGGCGCTTCTTCACTCGCTTCGTAGAGCGCCTGAAGACCGAGACAGATGCCGAGGTACGGCGTGCCCGCTGCGATCTTACTGCGCAATCCATCATGCAAGCGGCGCTCCTCGAGCGCCTTCAGCATCGACCCGAAGTGGCCCTGGCCGGGCAGGATGATCTTATCGGCGCTCTCCAGCACTTCTGGCGAACTGACGACTTGTGCAGGAAAGCCGAGATACTGCACGGCCTTGAGGACCGAGCCCACGTTCCCGGCGCCGTAATCGAGCAACGCAATCACAGTAATCCTTTCGTTGAGGGAAGCTGCTGCTTCAATCGCGAGTCGCGCGAGCAGGCAAAGCGCAGCGCGCGCGCAAAGGCTTTGAACATGGCCTCAACGGCATGATGGCTGGAGCGGCCGTAGGCGACTTTCAGGTGAACATTTGCCCCACCGCTTGTGGCGAAGCCGTGGAAGAAATCCTCAAGCAATTCGGTCTGGAGATCACCGACCAAGCGAGCTTTGATCGGCGCGTTGATCACGAGGTACGGTCGGCCGCTCAGGTCGACGGCCGCGAGCGCCAACGTTTCGTCCATAGGCATCACAAAATATCCGGCGCGGTTGATGCCTTTCTTCGAGCCTAGCGCCTTCTTCACCGCCTGGCCGAGCACAATGCCGATGTCTTC
>Ga0315279_10011584_pt1 | contig 10173 bp, 12 predicted proteins | sample YL17G06_20_MG_FD_203694 | JGI IMG/M metagenome (GOLD analysis project Ga0315279, IMG submission 203694) | Sediment microbial communities from Yellowstone Lake, YNP, Wyoming, USA - YL17G06_20 | ecosystem: Environmental > Aquatic > Freshwater > Lake > Sediment | place: USA: Wyoming | collected...
TTGCTGCAAAGCTCATAGATAAGAAGATGAACCAACTGTTGCCAGTTCTGAAAGCCGCTGTGTTTGGGCAAAAGGGACCGCTTAAAGAAGGCGAAATCGAGCGGACAAAAGAGTATGCAAGGAGCCTCGCTGTTAAATTGAAGGAATAAAAAGCGCGCGCGATATTGAGCCTTAGGGTTAGTACGATGATGTAAGATACCTCCTCGACAGGTTCCATGGTACCTAGCGCGCCTAGCAAGTCGAGAATTACAAACACCAATAGGACCAATGAGCTTCCAAGGAACAGTAGTGAAAAAATGGCGCGTTCCTTCACAGTAGGATAGCTATCCTTCGTAGTGGAAAAAGGGTGCCAACTACGTAGGGCACGCGCACGTGGACGAAATACGAGTATTAAACCGATATACCCAAGAACAATGACAAAAGGAACCGCCACGCACATAAATAACCATCTATACCATCCCAGAAACCCCAAGCCAACGCAGGCAACTATCCAGCCTACGAATAGCACTTCGAGAATCCACGACAATACGCGATGCATAGCCTACCCAACATATATGCAATGATTATATATATAATAGTTACATCCGACATGAAACAAAGGTTTGGCGATAGGTACAATGCCAAAAAGAAAGCGAGCGCGCTAGGCTGTTTAGAAATTGTGGTTGATTCTGTTGTTGCTGTTTTCTTTCGGTGTTGGCGTGCTCGTTTTTCTCTGTTCAGCGAGCTTATTCTGTCTGGAATAGAGTTCTGAACTGTTTCGGCCTTTCCTTTTTTATGGTTTGCTCCGCCTTAGTCTTTTCTTTGTTTCTCTTTTATCACGTTTCATTGGGCGGTGTAGTGTTTTATGCTTCTTATGAGGCAGGGTTTGCGCTGCCTAGCCGCTGTTAGGGCCACTGTGAGCATGGCTGAGAAGCAGAGGCACGCCTGTATGAAAACCTGTTCCAGTCCTCTGACCCTTAAGCCGTCTAGGAGAAGCCATTCTTTGGCCCTGCTGAACACCCTTTCAATGCAGACCCGCCTCCTGAAGACCCTCACCAAACGCTTGACTCCGCGGACCACGAAGTCACACCCAACCCTCAACGCTCTTCTAGTCCTTGAGCTCTTCCTGTGAGGTATAACGGGTTCAGCGCCGTATTCCTCGACCGTTTCCCTGACCTTTTTCGAGTCGTATTGAGCGTCAGCCACGATGGTTTTGAAGCTGACGCCTTGAACTCTCAGCTTCTTCAGCAACGGCTGGAAACAGCGTTTTTCGTTGACGTTGCAGGGCTCAACCGTGAACGCCAACGGCAGCTCAGATCTTGTGCAGCATGCCGCGTGCACCTTGTAGCCGAGTGCGAAGCCTCTTCTACCCCTTCCCACGCGAGCCTCACGGTCACTCTTGCCAGTCTTATTGTCAAGGCTTCTCTGGCTGTAAGCCTTGACGACTGTACTGTCCAACGCAACAACCTCGCCCTCAACCACTCCATCACTCAACAGTTGATCCACCAGCGCAGAGAACACCTTCTCGTATCCATCCTTGCCAAGCCTGTGCCTAAACTGGGTGAACAAACCATGACTAGGCGTCTCACCTTTGAAACCGCAAGCCTCAGCAACCTTTCTGTCCTTCTTCAGCAGCAACGCAAGCCTGCGATCGCTCGGAACACGAAACAGATGCTTCAACAACTGAGCCCTCAGCATGTGAACAGGATCATAGGGCTTCCTGCCACGTCCGACCCCGTGATAAAGGTGCATCAACAACCCACGAACAGAACCCAACTCCAATGAACCAAGCACTTGCCTAATTCTCAAAGCTTCTTCCTAACACAAGATAACCAGACAAACAGATTAATTTCTAAACAGGCTAGCGCGCTTAACATCCTCGCTTGAAAAGTTATTTATACCTGCAGACTACACACCGTTGTTTGGAGAGTTCTATATGCTCTTTCTGCAGATTTCAAAACACACGGCTGAAAGCTGTCCGATGCACAATGAAAAAGTCAGGAGAATAACCACAGACCTTATGAACAAAATGGACAAACTCATGAAGAAATACGGGATCAAAGTTGTTGGAAGCTGGACTTCGATGCCAGACCACACTAATATATCAGTGTACGATGCTCCGAGCATGGAAGCCCTTCTTAAATGCTCGATGGAACCTGAAATCATGGCTTGGCTGGGCTACAACATGACTGAAACGAAGCCTATTATGACTCTCGAAGATACAATGAAACTCATGAAATAGACCGAACGACAGCTTTCCCTCCTTTTTTCTGTCTGCAGTGCGCGCTACAGAAACATGGGCAAACCCCAGCAAGTCATCATCTGAATCTCCCATCGAGACCACCCTTAAAGTCTGGGTTTTCCCATACCGTTTCCACAAAAAAGCATTTTGCATGTCCTCGGAGACATAAGCCTTTCTCCTCATCTCTCCCCTGAATTCGGAGTCATCACCTATGAAAGATGAAAAGGCATATTGTCTCCTCGTCCCGAAAACGCTCTGAAGTAATGAAACAATGTGATAAACATGAACAAAATAGCCAAGTCAATAACCCAAGACGAAATACGATGTGCCCAGCTATGGACAGAGATTGAACTACCCAAACTATTGAAAGAGAAGGAAGGAATACTTCTAAAATGGAGAACGAAAGAATGACCACAGAAAACGAAGAAGACAATGAACAAAAACCACAAAATGAAAAGTTACTAAGGCTAATGTCGGGTTACGACCAACACGCCAGCCTCTTGGAATAACAGGCATACCTCTTTCTTGCAGGCTCGTGTATACGCATCTGAGTAACGAATATTATAGCTAGCCGACGTAGCTGCAAGAATTATCCATTGGGAGTCTTGTAGTTTATGATTGAGAATATTTCATATTCGTCCCCAAGAGTCTCCCTTCCGTGGAGGTACGCTAGTTCTATCAAAAAGCCCATTCCAACGATTTTTCCGCCTAGCTTTTCAACTAGTTCAGCATTAGCCTTGATCGTGCCACCCGTCGCTAACAAATCATCAATAAGTAGAATCTTCTGACCTGGCTCAATGGAATCTTCATGAATCTCAATGGTGTCTGATTCGTATTCTTTTTGGTAGGTGAGACTCACTGCCTTTGAAGGCAGTTTTCCTTTCTTTCTGATAGGAACAAAGCCGACCCCAAGTTCATAAGCCAGTGCTGCTCCTAATATGAAACCTCTGGCTTCACTTGACACTATAACATCTACGTCCTTATCTCGACAATGGTCAGCCATCTGTCTAACGCATTGTTTGAATGCGTACTTATCTTTCAGGAGTGGAGTTATATCCCAGAAAACAACGCCTTTGAATTCGGGTATTCGCCTTATTTTCGATTTGAGATCCAATTTCTCCATCCCCACTTCTTAGCCATCAGACCCAGTCAAACCAAGGCTTTCTGCAATGCGCTCTTGCACTCGCATCTTCTTTTTTTCGGTATATTTGGAATTGCTTCAGCAACTATGCCCTTGACTTTTTCCACATTTGCTTTCATAGTTTCCTGGATTTCAGCTGCACTAACCGGTTGATCTTTCCATACGTCGTAGTCAGTAACAGTTGCTATACAAGAATAGCATATCTCAGCTTCTCGAGCAAGAACACATTCTGGAACAAGAGTCATGCCTACGACGTCTGCTCCCCATGTCCTGAACATTCTAGATTCCGCTTTTGTTGAGAATCTTGGCCCTTCTATGCAAACATAAGTGCCGGCATTGTGAGTGCTGATGCCTACGTTGCCAGCTGCTTTTATCAGAGTCTGCCGCAACTCTGGGCACATGGGTTCGGCCACCGATATGTGGCATACTTTCCTTCCTGCGTAAAATGACTGTTCTCGCCTGGTTGTCCTGTCTATGAACTGATCGATGAATACAACGTCTCCCGGTTTGAATTCTTCCTTCAGAGAACCAACCGTTGAAGGTGCAAGTATCCTTTGAACACCGAGTTTTTTCAAAGCGAATACGTTTGCTCTCGAATTGACGTCAGTTGGCCTTATCGTATGTTTCTTTGAGTGTCGCGGTAGAAATGCTATGCGTCTTCCTTTCAATTCCCCAATCGCAATTGAATCAGAAGGCGGACCATAGGGAGTGCGCACCTCTATCTCCTTAACGTTCTTGAGAAGTTTCGGATCGCAAAAGCCTGTCCCCCCAATGATTCCGATCTCTGCCCGCATGAGAATTTACTCTAAGGTCTCGATTAATAAAAATAGCGACTGCAACATTGACATTTCGCTACTAGGCATCAAAGTACCTAGGCTAGGCTTAGAGTAAACGATGGAATTAAGGCCTAAGTGACCTCGAGAACTTCTTGACAGCAGCAAATACACTGCTGCAAAAAATGTTGCAGTCAAGGTTATTGTCTTTAGCAATGTCCTCAGAGCTCTCTTACAGAAAGGCCTATCGGGCGCGCCTCTGTTGTTTGTGTTACAACCGACACGTCAGCCCCGAATCATATTTACGATAAGGGTTCAATCGAGGGTTTCTGCAAAAGAAATAAGAGCTTGAAATAGCTATCCCAAGAAGGATTGGAATGACGGTATCAATAAAATCGTTGGGTCATGCCAGCTTCCAAATCAAGGCTAAAGGAAAGATCATCTACGTTGACTTGAAAAAGTATGGAAAGGTTGTTGAAACCTCTGAAATGGCAGATTTGATATTGGTAACCCACTCTCATGCAGACCATTGTAGCGCAGAGAAAATTAACAAGGTTCGCAAAAAGGACACCATTGTGCTTGCCCCTAAGCAGTCTATTCCAAAGATAGGTGGGGCTGTCAAAACACTCAAACCCACTGAAGAAGCAACGTTCGGCGACATTACAGTCAGAGCCGTAGAAGCCTACAACTACAAGCGTTTCAAGTCTCCAGGAAAGCCTTGGCACCGCAAAGGATACGGAGTCGGCTACCTCATTACAGTCGAAGGGAAGACGATTTATCATGCTGGTGACACCGACTTCATACCTGAAATGAAGCAGCTTGAACACATCGACGTAGCTCTTCTTCCTACTGGGGACAAATACACTATGGACAACGTTGAAGCTGCTGAGGCTACAACAGCTATTAATCCAAAGTTTGTCATGCCAATGCACCGTTGGGATACAGACCCACAAAAGTTCAAACAGAAAGTTGAAGCCGAATCAAAGGTCAAGGTAGTGCTACTAGAGGAAGGCGAAGAATTCAGCATACCTTAACCAATCAACTAACTCCCAATTCCACGCATATTCCAGCACATGTGAGTGCTAACATACTCGGAAAAATCGAGATTCACAAGGAATACGTGTTCATCGTGCGTTAACTCTTTATGGCCTGTGCAAGCTTGGCGATTTTCAACGTAGTCTGTTCTCGTTTCTTAAGATCCTTTAACACAACTTTTCCTTCGTCCAGTTCTTTTTTGCCCACAATCACTGCATAGCCAATATTCCTTCTATCCGCGTCCTCCAAAGCTTTAGCCATTTTTCTTCCCATGACTTCAAACTCAACCACTATGCTGGCATTTTTGAGCTCACGTGAAATCCTCAGCGCTTCGGCTTTAGTTCCATCCCCTATGGGAATAATCACTACTCTCTTTTCTTCGGCTTCTTTCGGGATCACTTTCTGTTCTTGCATTGCTAGCATTATCCTGTCAATCCCGTTGGCGACGCCCACGGCAGGTGTAGGTTCTCCTCCAAACAGTTCGACAAGCTTGTCATATCTTCCACCACCACTTAGAGCCACGTCGAGCTCTGGAACGTACACCTCAAAAATCATTCCAGTATAATATTCAAGGCCCCTGGCAAAACCAGCCTCCACACTTGTGTCAATTTCGCATCCGCTCTCCACGACCAGCTTCAGAATCCTATTGAGGTTTTCAGCGGCAACCACGGCCTTCTCGTAGCCCTCAACGCATTTCTTCACATTCCCCACGACTTCAAATGCATTGCAACCCTTAAGCTCAACTAGACTTCGGAGAACAGCTAGACACCTTTCTGAAGCGCCCGAATCTTTGACAAGCCCAAAAGCATCTTCATACTGCTTTTTATCCATCAGTTGCAGAACCGCGCTCTGCACCTTATCATCCAATCTTTCCTCGCTTAGCACGCCTCTCAAAACGCCGACGTGCCCAACCTTGAAAAGGCATTTCTTCAATCCTGCGCCGTTCATAAGGCTGTTTGTCAACATTAATATTTCAGCGTCTGCCTCTGGTTTGTCTGACCCTACTAGCTCGAAGTCTGACTGCCAAAATTCTCTGTAACGTCCTCTTTGAGGCTCATCATACCTGTAGAGGCTTCCCAAACAGAAGAGCCTGTAGGGCTTCGGCTCGTTCCTTAAGGTCGTGGCAACAACTCTGGCAATTGAGGGCGTGAACTCTGGCCGCAAGGCAACCATGCGTCCTCCTAGATCTTTGAAGGCAAACATGCGCAGGCGAACTTCTTCGCCTGCTTTCGTGGCTAGCAGGTCGTATGACTCTACCACCGGCGTCATGATTTCCTTATATCCATAGAATTCAGCTACACTTCTAGCCTTGCTTTCGATGTATTTCATCATTTTCGCTTCTTCTAACAGAAAGTCTCTCATTCCGCGAACGGTTTTGAATTCTGGCGTCTTCCAATTTCCTCCATCATGTTAAGGTCAGTTGCGAAACCGAATAGTAGACCACTTCGCCTCTGCGGTTCATGACGGCTAGGACCAGCTCTTTCTTAAGACTTTGGCTTTGCCGCAAAGCATTGGATAGGTCTTGAAGCGTAACTGGCTTGCCCTCTTGAATGCTCAGAATTAGGTATTTAGCAGTATCTTTACTGTATTCTCCTCTTTCGTAGACTCGAAAATCGACACCCATACCGAACCCTTCTCGTACAACGTACCCTCGGCTTCTCAAATCACGGTAGGCCAGATATTTGGCCCAAGCCTCATCATCAACCTCTTTGTAGCACCGCAAGATCTCTTGCAAGTCCTTTTCGCCGCGTCTTTTGTCCTCAACGGCCAGAATGCCCTTCTCCACAAGGTATAGCGCTTCATAAAAGGCAAGCATGAGTTCTTCATTTTCTGGTACGCCATATCCTCTAGAGGAAAGCTCATTTACGCTTGTTTTCTCAGAGATTCTGACCCCTTTCTCGACAAGCAAGCCCTTGATTCTAAGCTCAGAATTTTCTGAGGGGTTTTCCTTGTTTCTAAGCATTCAAATCATCAACCAAGATTAAGCCTCATGTTCACTTAGAGCGATTGGTTTCAAATCTACGGAAATCCTCCTTATATAGAATGCCGCTTTCGCAGATGATCGCTGTTACATATTCAAGCGGGGTTATGTCGAAGGCTGGATTCAGAGCTTTCACCCCCTCCGTGGCAATTCGCAGCGAACCAATATGAGTGACCTCTTCAGGACTTCTCTCTTCAATGACAACGTCTGAGGATTCGCTCGTCAGGTCAAATGTAGATCTTGGAGCTGCAACGTAGAACGGGACCCCGTGTTCCTTTGCCAAAACTGCAATGGTGTAGGTACCTATCTTGTTTATGGCAGCATCGCTGACTATTCTGTCTGCACCCACTATCACCTTGTCAATCATCTTCCTGTACATCAGATATCCAACCGCATCGTCAGTTATCAAAGTGACAGGTATGCCCTCTCTATGAAGTTCATAGGTTGTCAGCCTGGCACCCTGCAATTTCGGACGAGTCTCGGTGGCAATTACCTTGACCTTCTTTCCATGCTCAAATGCAGCTCTTATAACGCCTAAGGCAGTGCCATAATCAACAGTCGCCAGGGCTCCAGCATTGCAGTGTGTCAGGACAACGTCACCATCATGAATCAGCTCGGACCCATATTTGCCGATCAAATGGTTTGCAGCTACGTCTTCGTCCGCTATGCTCTGGGCTTCCTCAATGACGAGCGCAACTATTTCTGGAACTTTTCTGTGTGGGTTTCTTGCCTTGTTCAAGATTCTGTCTATTCCCCAAGAGAGATTGACGGCAGTAGGCCTTGTTTCCTTCAAGATTTTCGCTGATTTCTCAAGTTCGCTGATAAGCTCCATAGTGGTCTTAGCCTTTGAGTTGTGGGCAGTCAGAGCTAAAGCAAAGGCTGCAGCTGCACCCAGCAGTGGGGCTCCTCTGATTCTCATTTGTTTTATTGCTTCAGCAACTTCCTCGCTATTTTTGAACTCAAGCATGATCGTCTCGTTTGGGAGTCTTGTCTGATCTATGGTTGTGACTTTTCCGTCATGCCATTCTATCGTGCGCATTCACAGGCCTCGATAAACCGTTTTATGTCGATCAAGTATAAGATTTTGCAGAAAAAGGGAAGAGCATGAAACATGGCGCTCTGAAAGCCCTAATTGATCATCTAGGGAAGAAATACTCGGAGATCTTGGGCATAAATCTACTAGATGCTGAAGATGAAGAGATCTTCAAATGGTTCTTAGCATCCGTGTTTTTCAGCGCACCTATAAGGGGAAATTCTGTGGTCAAAACTTACCGATGCTTCGAGAAGTACAACGTTTTGACACCTCAGCGGATTTTCGAAACAGGGTGGGACGGGCTGGTCAAAATCCTAGATGAAGGAGGTTACACGCGATACGATTTCAAAACGGCAGACAAGCTTCTAAACGTCATGCGAAACCTCATAGAAAAGTATGCGGGAAGTCTGAAGTGTCTTCATGAAAGGGCGTCTGACTGCGAAGACCTAGAAAGAAGGTTGAAAGATCTTGGAAGAGGAATAGGCGACGTTACCGTCAGTATTTTTTTGAGAGAGCTGCGCGGCATCTGGAAAAAGGCTAATCCACGTCCCGCAAGTCTGATTGTTCTCGCGGCCAAGAATCTTGGAATAACACTGAATGGGACGAACGGAGACGCGTTGAAAGAGCTTGAAGATTTCTGGCGGAGAAATACAATTCCAGGAAAATCATTCATAAGCTTCGAGACTGCATTGCTTAGACTGGGCGAGTGCTTCTGCAAAGAGGAAAGATGTGTTAGTTGCACCGTCAAAGATGGGTGCTTGTATCGTATGGGGCCTTAACGTAAGTTATTACTTCTACAGGAGCCTCGCTGGTCGGCTTGAGTCTCCTTTTCCATTCTTCTCCTACCGCTATGAGTGAGAAAATTCCGGAGATCTCGGCTTTTGCTTTTCGAACTAGAGTCACCAAGGCCGCTTGCGTCTCTCCTGTTTTAATCATGTCATCCACAATCAAGACGCTGTCTCGCTTTTTGATCACCTCTTTCGGAATGTAAAGAGTCATGGTTACACCTGAATCTCTGCCTAGGACGTATGTTTCTTCAAGAAAAGCCTTGACGCCGACTTCTTTGTTTCTCTTTGCTATGACAAGATTCACTCCGAGAGCATTTGCAACCATGGTTGCCAAGGGAATCCCGTCAACGGCTGCCGTAAAAATCTTAGTCACACGTTTCCCCGCAAAGCTTGCAAGCGCGTGGTTGGCTGCCTGTTGAAGAATATTGAAGTCCCCCACGATTTCGGTGTTGTCGAAATATCCTTCTTCATCGAATTTTATTCTGCTGCGAAGCTCAGGCTCCAAACCCACAAGTTTCGTCAACACCCTCCACAATTGCTTCGCTCTAGCCGTGTTCGGCAGAACATGCCCCTTAGCGTACCTGCTGAGAACAGTCACCGGCAAACCCGTCTTCGACGCCAGCTCCCGATACGTGATGTTTCTCTTGTACTTCGCAGTTCTAAGAAGCTCAATAGTCATCAACCGAAGCTTCAAATCCTCTGCATGTGTGCTCATAAGCATCCCTTACACATCTACACGTCAAACCTCAAAGCATTCTCCATTTATTATTGCGTCGACAATTTAAAATTTCCGTTCGTAAGTCGAACTTGAACCCCGTGAAACGTCAAGAATCATGCCACACCAACCGCACAACCAACGAACTCGCTATGTGCCCACTTGGCTTTCTAAATGCATGGCAATGATCCAAATCATTCGAAGTAAGCACAAGTGGTGGTGGCGGGTCCGCTGGGATTTGAACCCAGGGCCTGCGGCTTTCTCCGATACAGATCCTAGAAGGCCGCCGCGCTTTCTGGGATCGCTCTATCCATGCTGCGCTACGGACCCCGCTGAAAAATGATATGAACTGTCGAATATAGTTTTATCTGAAACCCTCCGAAAGCGAGCGCCAATATCAACTACTGCTTATGGTTGCAACTATTGGCAGGAAACACCTCAATCACGCTCTGACCTACTCAAACATAGAGCCGCCAATCACTTTAG
>Ga0315279_10011585_pt1 | contig 10172 bp, 10 predicted proteins | sample YL17G06_20_MG_FD_203694 | JGI IMG/M metagenome (GOLD analysis project Ga0315279, IMG submission 203694) | Sediment microbial communities from Yellowstone Lake, YNP, Wyoming, USA - YL17G06_20 | ecosystem: Environmental > Aquatic > Freshwater > Lake > Sediment | place: USA: Wyoming | collected...
AAATAAATATTTTTTAAGCTCCAATAAATTACTTATATAAATAATACTTACTTAAGGTTTTCGGATGGCGAGGGACTCGCAGAATTTATGAATGAAGCGATCAAGGAATATTGTAAAAAATAATGGAAAAAATGCCGCTTTTCAATCCATCCGGGATCAATCTATTTTTTTATTATTTCTCTTCTTTTTTCTTCTAAGACAACCTCAATCAATTTTGAAGTTGTTCCTTAAATGTGTTAAAGAACCGTCCCCTGTCACACAATGGATGTTACTCTTCAACAAATAATACAGGGCGATTGTCTTGACAAATAACCAGTTTCAATCCTTGTTTTAATGGATGTTACTCTTCAACACCACAGTTACCTCTGGTATATCGGTTATATTCCCAGTTTCAATCCTTGTTTTAATGGATGTTACTCTTCAATCAGTTATTTTCCTAACATAGTCGTGTGCAATTTCGGTTTCAATCCTTGTTTTAATGGATGTTACTCTTCAACTCTTCTTTTATTAGTTAGTATAAGACCTTCTTTAAGGTTTCAATCCTTGTTTTAATGGATGTTACTCTTCAACAAGCTAAATCCTCTTTTATAAAAACATTATCTTTAGTTTCAATCCTTGTTTTAATGGATGTTACTCTTCAACCTGTCCAGTCATAACCAGTAGCACCAGCAGCAACAGTGTTTCAATCCTTGTTTTAATGGATGTTACTCTTCAACTTCGTCCCATAAATCCCATTTAACGATGTAGTCTTGTTTCAATCCTTGTTTTAATGGATGTTACTCTTCAACCAGGGATGCAAGAAATATATGCGGATTACGAAAGTTGTTTCAATCCTTGTTTTAATGGATGTTACTCTTCAACAGGCTTTGGAAGAATTGAGAATAAAATATTCAGGAGGTTTCAATCCTTGTTTTAATGGATGTTACTCTTCAACCATTTAGGATTTTGTCATCTACACCGAATTTTAAATGTTTCAATCCTTGTTTTAATGGATGTTACTCTTCAACTCTGTATTTTGATGGCTCTAACTGGGTTCATTTAGCGTTTCAATCCTTGTTTTAATGGATGTTACTCTTCAACTCTTACCGTAATCACGTCCATTAATTTGTAATCTAGTTTCAATCCTTGTTTTAATGGATGTTACTCTTCAACTTTATATATATATAATATATATACCTATAATAATGGCTGTTTCAATCCTTGTTTTAATGGATGTTACTCTTCAACTTCGGTGAAGAGTCAAAATAGCCCCGTTTTATAGCGTTTCAATCCTTGTTTTAATGGATGTTACTCTTCAACTGTTTATCTATATTCTATTTTTAAAGTCCTATTTAGGTTTCAATCCTTGTTTTAATGGATGTTACTCTTCAACGATATACCATTCTTGACCAGAATAAGGGGTTGATGAGTTTCAATCCTTGTTTTAATGGATGTTACTCTTCAACTGAATATAATAAGATAGATTATTGTTTAGATATAGAGTTTCAATCCTTGTTTTAATGGATGTTACTCTTCAACGTTATTAAAATATCTTTTTGTGTATTATAGATGCTAATGTTTCAATCCTTGTTTTAATGGATGTTACTCTTCAACTTCTATCCACAAACTATAGAAGAAGGAATTGAGGTCCGTTTCAATCCTTGTTTTAATGGATGTTACTCTTCAACATTATACAGTTTACCCTACATATTTAAAACTTAATATGTTTCAATCCTTGTTTTAATGGATGTTACTCTTCAACTCTCGTGATGTTAAATCATTACCAGAAGCAGAACAGGGTTTCAATCCTTGTTTTAATGGATGTTACTCTTCAACGTTTTATTTAGATAGTAGGAATATAGAAGTAAATAAGTTTCAATCCTTGTTTTAATGGATGTTACTCTTCAACAATATCTCTTCTGCATCGGTATAACTTAAAGAATCTGGTTTCAATCCTTGTTTTAATGGATGTTACTCTTCAACTTGTAGAGACCTTAATGAAATCAAATGTGCCTAAAAGTTTCAATCCTTGTTTTAATGGATGTTACTCTTCAACTCGGATAGACCCATATCTCACCTCATAATATTTTAGGTTTCAATCCTTGTTTTAATGGATGTTACTCTTCAACTTTACCGAAAAGGCTTTTGATATAACTATTACCATGTTTCAATCCTTGTTTTAATGGATGTTACTCTTCAACCTTCTTTATGGATTAGGTTTTGCCTGGCTACATTCGTTTCAATCCTTGTTTTAATGGATGTTACTCTTCAACGATAATGTTGTTAACTATAATGGTAGCATTTTCAAAGTTTCAATCCTTGTTTTAATGGATGTTACTCTTCAACTTGCCATTCTAAATCACCCAATTATAATAAGTATCGTTTCAATCCTTGTTTTAATGGATGTTACTCTTCAACAGATATTAGTTCGGAGATACAACTTATATAGAGGAGGTTTCAATCCTTGTTTTAATGGATGTTACTCTTCAACAAAACGTGTGTTCTCTGTACACGAAAGAGACGCAATGTTTCAATCCTTGTTTTAATGGATGTTACTCTTCAACTCGGATTTTCGGATAAGATAGGATTGTCAAGTCAAAGTTTCAATCCTTGTTTTAATGGATGTTACTCTTCAACATGGAAAAGCCAGCAACTGGAGCAGTTCGGATTCGATGTTTCAATCCTTTTTTTAATGGATGTTACTCTTCAACCTACAGTAAGAGTGGGGCAAAACAGAGATATAAATGGTTTCAATCCTTGTTTTAATGGATGTTACTCTTCAACGAAACCTGCAAGAATAATTCATCATATAGATAAAGAGTTTCAATCCTTGTTTTAATGGATGTTACTCTTCAACCCTCTTTATTATTTTTATCCTCATCTGTTCTGCTATTGTTTCAATCCTTGTTTTAATGGATGTTACTCTTCAACTTTATTGGCAAGATTACTTATTGAAAAAGAAATTTGTTTCAATCCTTGTTTTAATGGATGTTACTCTTCAACTAGCTTACCGAAAGAAGCATTATTGGATAGAAAAGTTTCAATCCTTGTTTTAATGGATGTTACTCTTCAACCTAGCTTACCGAAAGAAGCATTATTGGATAGAAAAAGTTTCAATCCTTGTTTTAATGGATGTTACTCTTCAACGGGATATGCTTTAATTAATGATACAGAACAATATTGTTTCAATCCTTGTTTTAATGGATGTTACTCTTCAACCTTATCCCTCGATAACCTTTCGCCCCCATTATTTAGTTTCAATCCTTGTTTTAATGGATGTTACTCTTCAACTAATTCCAAAAAGATTATTAGAGATTTCATTAGTGTGTTTCAATCCTTGTTTTAATGGATGTTACTCTTCAACAAATCATTAGGGTATATCATTAATCCCCCTCATAAGTTTCAATCCTTGTTTTAATGGATGTTACTCTTCAACGCTTTGCTTTATGACAAATTAGAGATTACTGTTATTGCGTTTCAATCCTTGTTTTAATGGATGTTACTCTTCAACATTTTTAGACTATAGGTTGTATTTAGTCATATTGATGTTTCAATCCTTGTTTTAATGGATGTTACTCTTCAACTAATCTACTGCAAAAACATTTAATGGTAATAATAAGTTTCAATCCTTGTTTTAATGGATGTTACTCTTCAACTTTGAGATAATTAGGAAAAACGTGAAAGTATTATCAAGTTTCAATCCTTGTTTTAATGGATGTTACTCTTCAACATAATAATCAACATTATAAAAAGCACCCAAAATAGAGTTTCAATCCTTGTTTTAATGGATGTTACTCTTCAACAAATGAAAGAAGAAAAGTTAGAACAATTAAGAAAGGTTTTGTTTCAATCCTTGTTTTAATGGATGTTACTCTTCAACTCTATAGGGCTTGGAAATGTTACCAATATATTAAAGTTTCAATCCTTGTTTTAATGGATGTTACTCTTCAACTTAGTGAGGAGTTAATTAAATACTCCATGAAATTACGTTTCAATCCTTGTTTTAATGGATGTTACTCTTCAACAAGATATGAACAGCTTAAAAAACAAAGTATGGAAAGTTTCAATCCTTGTTTTAATGGATGTTACTCTTCAACGAAGAAGATAGGAAGACCCAGGATTATAGATGAGGGTTTCAATCCTTGTTTTAATGGATGTTACTCTTCAACTAGTTTTATAGGTGTCAGGTATTACCTGGCACTTATGTTTCAATCCTTGTTTTAATGGATGTTACTCTTCAACTAAAACTATTGCAATTGATTTTGATGGAGTAATCCAGTTTCAATCCTTGTTTTAATGGATGTTACTCTTCAACAATATTTTATAAGTTATTTTCAGAAATATAAAAGGTTTCAATCCTTGTTTTAATGGATGTTACTCTTCAACAAGGTCTGCAAGAGACTTTGTTAAAGCAGTTAAACAAAGTTTCAATCCTTGTTTTAATGGATGTTACTCTTCAACGAGAAGAATGGATTTGCCTTCTCAAAAAGTATTTGGATGTTTCAATCCTTGTTTTAATGGATGTTACTCTTCAACACGAATAAAAGACCGTTACCACCATATCAAAAAGAAGTTTCAATCCTTGTTTTAATGGATGTTACTCTTCAACTTATTCTCATCACCTACGTGTGATTTGAGAATACTGTTTCAATCCTTGTTTTAATGGATGTTACTCTTCAACAAGTATCTCACCGAAGCAATAGCTAACCAGGATGCGTTTCAATCCTTGTTTTAATGGATGTTACTCTTCAACTAGTAATATTATATCAAAAGGAGGCAAAATACATTGTTTCAATCCTTGTTTTAATGGATGTTACTCTTCAACTTTTGCAAGTTTAGCGGTAGTCGGTTCAACATTAGGTTTCAATCCTTGTTTTAATGGATGTTACTCTTCAACAATGTATTATGCAACCTATATGAGACAATATTATTGTTTCAATCCTTGTTTTAATGGATGTTACTCTTCAACTCTTTTACCTCCTATTAATCTCATAAGATAAATAAGTGTGTAAGTAGTACTATTAGGTAAATTATACAAATTTTTTAGTTTAATTTTTTTGCATCCTTCATTTTGTCTTCTCTGGCCAGTTCTTCTATTCTGGCCACTTCTGCGTTCAGATCCCTTATAATTTAGTTCATCAAATTTCCTTAGGACTTAAACTCAGGTGGCGCTCTTATTATCTCCGCTAATCCAGACATCACCATCGCCATAGAACTTGAATTGGTTGCGGCCGTGACCCTTGGAGTAATATATGGCAGCATCTGATTTCTTGGTCAAGGTTTCCAGGTCCTCTGTATTTTCAGGGTAGATGGCGATACCAATGCTAGTGGATAAATGTAACTGATGACCGTCGATGGAGAGTGGCTCTATAAAGGAATCCAGGATTTTTTGGGCTATGGCAGCGGCATCTTCCACGTGGCTGGTTTCCAGCATCACCAATATAAACTCGTCTCCTCCGACCCGGGCTACCGTGTCGCTGGCACGTATTATTCCCGTAAGCCGTGTGCTGATAACCTTAAGCACCTGGTGTACTAGCTTAATAATTCGGTAACTTTTTCTAACTTTTCATAGGGGGTTATATACTCCAATCCCCCATGTCTTCTTAAGTGGTTATATTCAAATAAGAAGCTTCCTAGATTATAGATGAGATCTTTTAAAGAATCAAATGAATTAGGATAAAAGTCATTTTTGGTGATCTTCCAGAAGGCTTCGACCTTTCCATTGGTCTGAGGCCGATAGGATTTAGTACAAATATGTTTTATTCCTAATTGATTACACATAGTTTCAAAGGGATGCTCTCTATCTAGTGAACCTTTAAATTCTGGGCCATTATCCAATAATACTTTCTCAAATTCAAAATTATAGATCTGTTTGAACCAGGATAGAGCCCGGGCCATAAAATAGGTTAGAGTAGATGCTTTCTTATCTTTTAGGATTTCTGAATAGTTAAGTCGGGTACAATCATCTAAAAGAGTAGCAACATAGAGATCTTTTATCTTAAAGAAGGTACGGATATCTTTAGGTACCTCAGTCAGATCGATATGGGCTAACTCCCCCGGGGCTACCTTTTCATAGCGTTTAATAATCTTCTTCTGGGCCGGATTCAAAGGATAGCGTTTTTTAATCCGATCCATGGTGGCCGGAGAAGGAGTTTTATCTAAATAATAAGGTTTAAATAATAATACCAGTTCATAGCGATTAGAGCCAATTTTTCTATAGGCTTTCAGGATATTTCGTTCTATCTCTTTAGGGGTTCTACGGGACCCTGGTTTAGCACCAATTTTAGCAGGAAGTAAGGATTCGTCTTTTCTCTTGCCTTCCTGCCATTTACGATAATAACGTCTTAGCTCTTTATTTGAGATATGATGAGCAATACATAAGTCTTTGACTAAAGGAAAGGAACAGGGGAGAACCTTATTTTTTGTCTTTTCATATTCTTCTAGAATAGGTTTCCATCTTTTTACGATGGCCTGTTGATTAATTTTCATAATTAAGTACCTCCTTTGGTGGTATAATTATACCAAATAAGTTACTTAATTACTGAGCATGAACAACGGTTGTTTAACACACTTTAATTCTCGCTGTTATACCCCGCGGATTAATACCCAAGATTAGGAATTGCCTCGTCGGTGCTTTTTTTATAAAGCTCTCCAGAGTTCTGTTTTGATGTAAAATCCTTCTTTATTTTTCTATTTTAAAGCTTGGGGATTAACTTAAATTATCTTTTTTATATACTATATACTTCATCTATTTTAAAAATCCTTCTTTTCGATAAAACTTTTCAAAAAGTATATAAATTGATTACTAATCTGAGACGTAATTTATCAAAAACATCTATATTTAAAAATGAGTTCTGACCTAATTTTATTATAAGGAAAGGTCAAGGAGATTGTAGGAGCTCAAAGTTTATGATTTTAACTAATTTATAGCAAGAGAAAAGCCTTATTATATAAGGGTTTCAGAGTCAGAATGCGAGATATCGCTTGTGGCGCATTATTTTAAGTCGGGCTATGGTTTTACCCCTCAAAAATGGCTTTTTTTAGCTAAATTTTCACTCCCTCAAAATCCAAAAGTGGCTATTTATAAGGGTTTCGTGATTTTGAGGCGGCAAAAATAGGCTAAAAACAGGGGTCGTAATTGCCGTTTTTTCGAAAATTGAAGCCCGTTTAAAGGCACTCTACGTGCGTTTAAAGGGCATTCCTGAAGGGGGTCAAAACCCTTGTAAATAAAGGGTCCTAGGTCATTCCTGCCCCCGCTTTCGCGAGGGTAAACTCCAGCAGGAAGAAAATGGCCTGTCTGCGTGCCTGCCTGTGCGTGTACGCACGCAGACAGGCAGGTTCGCACAGGCAGGTTCGCACAGGCAGAGATGTGTCCCTATTTTTTAATATTTATAGACCTGCTGCTTCTAACCGGAAAAAAATGGCCATAATAATCAGGGAAAGAGGGACTATAACCACCCAGGGATTAACCTGGAAAAGTTCAGGCCAGGTTATAGCTCCGAACCAACCTATTTTAAAAAATTTCTGGATTTTAGGATATAACTGTGCAAATAATCCTGCTCCTAAAATAATCCCGATTAATCCTCCGCTAAGGGCATCAAGGTTCCCCTGTCCTATGGCTGCGGATATGGTTCCCGGGCAATAACCTAAAACGGCAAAACCAATACCAAAGATAAGTCCGCCAACCACGGTCATTCCAAAAGAACCGGATTTAGGATGGAGTTCAACTAATTTCCTCCCTTTTAAAAAATAAATGCCGATCATTCCGGTTACTACCGCCGACAACATAATTTTTAAAACGGTAAAATCTTTGAGCAGAAGTTGATTGATAATTACATTGTATCGACCAACTCCACCTTTTTGTAATAAAAAACCAAAGATGATCCCGGTGATAAATCCAAATAGAAGTTGAAGTTTAGATTGGGAATGTAATTTGGTAAACATTTTATCCTCCTATTCTGTAATAAATAAAATAAGCAGTAGCTATCCCGCTAATAAAGAAACAAACTGCGGCAATCCAACTACTTACCGTCAATTGCAGAGCTCCGCTAATTCCGTGCCCACTGGTACATCCTCCAGCCCATCTGGCTCCCAAGCCTAATATTATTCCGCCCAAAAAAGCAGTTAATACCCGAGGAGTAATATTGCTACCAAAGGTAGCCAGCCAAACTGAAGGAATCCATTGTACTTTAAACTCTCCGGAAAACTTAGCAGAAAGAAAGGAACCGATAAAAATTCCTAAAACCAACATCCACTCCCAATCAATCTTAGCTGGAAACTCTTTAAAATATAGCTTTTCATCCACTTTATTCCCGATAAACCATCTTTCAATCATCCCACTAGTTCGGGCAAAAGCAGTGGAACAACCGATAGGTTTGTTAGAAAGTAAAAAGGTAAACCAACTAAGGATACCGATACCGATTCCTACCAGATAGGGAGACCATAATTTCATAGTTAAAAATTCCATACTAACCTCCTTATTTTTTAATTATAATTTTATTTTTAATAAAAATAATTTCGATAAGAATTCAGCTTTAATATTTTATAAATATTTATTATCTCTTTACTCCTAAATTATTTAATCCAGTCATTCCTCCGCTTACATTAATAAGTTTCTTAAATCCTTTTTTTTCTAAAATAGAAATCCCTAAAATAGAACGACGTCCTGAGCTACAAATAAGAAAATATTCATCGTCCTCTTTTAGTTTCGTATATTCTTGTCTTAAATCGGGGAAAGGAATATTAATGGCTCCTTTTAAATGTTTAGTTTTATATTCCGAAGGCATCCGAACATCTATAATATTAATTTTCTTTTTACTTCTAATTTCATTAAATTCCGAAGAAGATACCTGACCTATATGATTGGTTCTAAATCCACTTTCTACCCAGGCACTCATTCCACCTTCCAGAAAACCTATAATATTATCCAAACCTACTCTTCGAAGCCAAACAACCGCTTCCTGAACGGCCTGAGAATTAGAGGCTATTAAAAATATCTTCTTCTCTGGAGGAATAATCCATCCGGCAAAAGTGGGAAAATTAGTTCCTAAATCAATTCCATAGGATCCCAAAATGTGCTGACTTCCAAAAGCTTCATAATCTCGACAATCAATTATTTCCGCATTATTGTTCTGGCTTATTTCCTCAAATTGTTCTGGCTTTAATGGTTTGAGATCAGCTAAATTTTTAACTAATTCTGGACCTTGACGATTTATATTACTACATCTTTTAAAGTAATCTGGTATCGGAGGCATCTCCTTTAGAAGAGAGGTAATAAATTTATCCCGACTATTAATTTGGAGAATTTCATTGTATTTTTTTTCATACCCCACGGTACTCCAGCGATTAGCGCCAATACTCTTTCCACAAAACGAACCTGCTCCATGAGTAGGAAGTACTTCACAAAAATCAGGTAATTCCTTCAATTTTCTTAAACTAGTATATAATTTAGAGGCAAGTTCTTTGGCCTTTTCAGGAAAAATGTCTGGTCTACCTACATCGCCAACAAACAAGGTGTCACCGGAGAAAAGAATAACTGGGTCTTTACCTCTGGAATTATCGATAACTACATAGGAGATATGTTCAGGAGTATGTCCGGGTGTGTCCAATACTTCAATGGAAATATCATCAAGGTTAAACCTATCTCCTTCTTTTAGTGCCTGATGCTCAAATTGACCATTAGCCAAAGCAGAAAAATATATTTTAGCTCTGGTCTTCTCTTTCAATTCAAGATGACCGGAAATAAAATCAGCATGGAGATGCGTTTCTAAAATATGGGTAATCTTAAATCCCATCTTTCTGGCAGCTTTAAGATATAAATCCACATCACGAGAGGGATCGACAATAGCACAACATTTTTCCCCTCCTAAAAGATAAGAAAGGTGAGCTATTTTGGGAATATAAAATTGTTCTAAATACATAAAATCCTCCTTTAATATCTCGGTAATTTGCTTTGTTCGATATAAAAATTTTCCACTCCGACTTCTTTCATTCTATATATTCTTTTCTATCCATCTTTCCCTTAACTTTCCTTCAAATTGCCTATCACAGGGATATTCATTACATTATATTAGAAGCCGTTTTGCCTCTGTAATCTATCTTTTATTCTTACTACATAATAGGTAATCCAACCAGAAGGTTCTTTCTTCTGATTAAAATCCCATTCTCTCCAACTCCTATAAATTGATTCAGCT
>Ga0315279_10011588_pt1 | contig 10171 bp, 6 predicted proteins | sample YL17G06_20_MG_FD_203694 | JGI IMG/M metagenome (GOLD analysis project Ga0315279, IMG submission 203694) | Sediment microbial communities from Yellowstone Lake, YNP, Wyoming, USA - YL17G06_20 | ecosystem: Environmental > Aquatic > Freshwater > Lake > Sediment | place: USA: Wyoming | collected...
CCGCCGCGTCATTCGAATGAGGGCGATGGGAGACCGAATCGTGTCCGCGGCCCAGGCCCGGTGACGGGTATCATTGGCCAACCACACAGGGCGAAAGTCGTGCGGCAACCGACTTTTGACGCCGTAGCGGAATCCTGACCTCGCCAAGCTGCGTGCGCACAAGCGTCAGGACCTGCTGGCGGCGACGGCCGCCGAGCTCGAGAAGGTCGCCCGCCGCGTGGTGAGTGGACGATTGCGCGGCCGAGCGGAGATTGGCCTGCGCGTCGGACGCGTGATCAACAAACACAAGGTCGCGAAGCACTTCGCGCTCACGATCACGGAGACCAGCTTCCGCTTTGCGATTCGTGACGAACGGGTCGCGACGGAAGCTGTACTGGATGGGATCTATCTGATCCGCACGAATGTGCCGGCGACGCACATGACCGCCGAAGACGCGGTCCGCAACTACAAGGCGCTCAGCCACGTGGAACGCGCGTTTCGCTCGCTCAAGACCCTGGATCTGCACGTCCGGCCCATTCACCACCGGGTCGCCAATCGCGTACGGAGTCACATCTTCCTGTGCATGCTCGCGTACTACGTCGAGTGGCACATGCGCAACGCGTGGCGCTCGCTGCTGTTTGCCGATGAGGACCAAGCGGCGAAGGCCACACGCGATCCGGTTGCGCCCGCGCGGCGGTCCGAGACGGCCGACGAGAAGGCGGCCACTCATCGCCTCGCGGATGGCGGCGTGGTGCACAGCTTTCGGACGTTGCTGGAGGACCTCAGCTCAATCGTCCGAGATACGTGTCGAGCACGTGGCCAGGAAGACGCACCGACGTTTACGGTGGTGACCACGGCCACCCCGCCACAACGCCGCGCGTTGGATCTGCTGAAACAGATCGCGTAGACAGAAACCGAGCCGAGGACTCACTGTTAACCGTAACTCAGACCGCGACATCCTCGGCTCTCAGGCGTGGAACTTCGGGTTAACCTTTGACTGACTGTACACGGCGGACTATCGTGTGCGGCATGAGAGCCTGTGACGTTGCTCGTCTGTCCAAGCCCTACGACCACGATCCGAACTTACCGGGGCCGGGGCCCGCACCCTCGCTCGAAATGGACGTTCCGAGCTGGGCAAGGCTGGAAACTACCATCCTGGGGGATTTGAGCACGCGAGCGCCTTATGGTGTCGCATGGTGGGCACCCCACCCCGGGACCTCTCGGCGTATCTTGATCAGCGATCAGCTGTACGCCTGCACTGAGAGCGTTCCACGAAATCTGATAGAGGCAGCTCTGCACTGGTTGGAATTCCTGGACTCAGCCGAGCGCGAGAGCGATCGCCTTGTGAACGCCGTGAAGATCGAGAAGGGGCAACCGATTATCACACCGCCTCGTCCTCAAAGTCCGCTAGAGGATCTCGGCCGTCAGATGGTCCGACTACATGTCGCCGGAGTCGTGCGTGCCCTATCCGGAGCGCTCGATTGCATGGCCGGTACCATTATCGGAGTCGTCGCCCTTGCGAAGAACATCCTAAGGGCGGACTTCGGTGGGGTGCGCGCCGCGTTCGCAAAGATCGGCGCGACTGCCTCGACGGACGGGGAGCGGGTTCAAGCAAGTTTCGGGCGGGAACTTGAAAGACTGATCGATTCCGCTGGCCCGGCCGGTTGGTTGGATTGGACCCTACAGTTTCGGAACATGCTTGTTCATCGGGGGCGCCGGATTGAGCTTGGACAGCTCGTTCCGAGGATGCCGATGCTCTATGGCCCGCACGGTCAACCGATCCCGAGAGTAAAAGTCGTCGATCACTTGCCTCGGGATCCAGGTCGCTCGGACGTAGAGGTTTTTCTGGAACCGGCGAACAGTCCCATCCTTACGGAGGATGCCGAGCATACTCTCAGCGGGCTGCTGACGAGCACGAGATCGCTCGTCGAAGCAGCAGCAAAGGAATTGCTGGAAGTCTGGAACTGGCGCCGCGGACACACGGGCGATCTTCCTCAACCCGCAGGGCAGTGGCCGAACGGACCATCGACTCAATCGATCGGCTTCTCGGGGTATGCACCAGGGTCGTTCAAGTATTCTCCGTCGATGATGATGACTCACCCGGATGTCGTTCGCAGAATGGGCGCCGCCGCGCTCGATGACACAGCCCGCTCACAGTGGAAGACGTTCGACTGAGCAGCCGTTCAGCGTTCAGTTCTCAGCGCTTGGCCTTGCCCCTGCTCCACAGAGCCTCGCACGTGTCCCACATCGCTTGGAACCGGTCGTTGATTTGCGTGAGCGTTGCGGGCGCATTCTTGCACGAACGGCCCGCGCCTGCCAGCGCGAGGCAGGCCCCCACAACCAACCGGACGCGAGATCCTCCTCGTCACCCAGGCGCTCAGCACACGGCGCATGTACCAAGCTCCAGGAGCCCCGCTCCTTCATCGTCCAACACGGACGGCGCCTCGCCCGGCTTCCTCCACATAATTCGACCAGCACTGTGTTCAAGGAGAGCCCGTACACGACAACGTGGAAATGCTCCCCGAGGGGGCAGCTCGATTCCGAAAGCCGCACGGAACGGATTAATCAGTTCTGTTCGAAGTCGTGCTGCAACCATATCGGTCGTCCCTCCGGCGCCACTTATTTCGTACCAGCGCAGCGCTGCGGCAACAGACGCGAGCACGACCGGCAGGTCCAAGATCCGAAGGAGTACGGCCCTCGCGTCTTGACGTTCATAACGGTCAACCGTGTCACATAAGGCCAGAATTCCGAATCCCAGCAACTCTGTTTCCTCAAAGCCTGGTCGTTCCGCCACGACTCGCGACAGCAGAGACACGACGCCATCGAAACCCAACCTCCCGCTCCCTTCACTCAGCAACATCCGGCCAAGCCAGGCACCCGGCTGCGAGGAGAGTGCCACCGCCACAGCGAGAGGAGCGACATACGACGCAAATCGGCTGCCTACTGGAATCGGGATGTTCGCCCGCACGAGGTAGTTCGCGCAGAGGTACTCCTGCAGGGACAAGTGTGAGAACTCGTACCCATCTCCAGCAGCGACGATCAGCCCTGTGTGAGTCTGAATCTCGCGTGCGACCGCTCTGGCTTCGCCCTCTGGCAGGTTGAACGTGACTCGGATCTTTAGATAAATAGCCACAAGTTGTTCTTCGGTGAAGCGCTTGGCATTCAGAACGTACGTCATCTCGTACGCGAGAGCGGCTAGAAAGTCGGCCTTCCGCTCAGATTCGAACCCCGCGTACTTCGATCGACGTTTGATACCTCGCTGTGCGTCCCATTCCTCCAGTAGCAACCGAACAACGCGCTTGTAAACATTAGTAGGCTGCTCCGGTAGACCTCCGTCACGCCTGTACAACCATAACAACTGGCAAAGAAGGAGCGGCCGATCGATGACATCATGGTAAGGTAGATTCGCAATGGCACTCAGGAACGCTTCCGGCCTCGGCAGCCATCGACCCGCGATCTGTCTAATCTGAGTCTGGTTGAGAGGACATAGTTCCCACACGGTGAAACCGTCGATCTGAACCCGGTAGTCGCCAGTTCGCGACGAGATGATTACCTTGGCCGTGTCGAGCGTGCGCGCTAACGCGCCGACTTCAACGGCTATCGCATCCCGAGCATCCGGCGTCACTTCATCCAATCCGTCCAAGATCAACACAGTGTGCAACTCATTCAGTGCGTCGGCTACGACCCGCTCGATGGGGTGGTCCCCAACGTACGTATCCTCGGAAACGACGGGCACGGCTGAACCCGGCAACAGCTTTCGCCGAGTGACAACCTTGTAGCTCATTCCCAGTGCAGCTGCAACTGCCATACTGACGGTTTTGGCAGGGGGAAGTTCACGAAGCAACAGCACCAGGGGCATTTGGAAGATATCTGCCTTGTGTCGTGGCGGTGTCGTCAACAACATCCGAGCAAGTCGTTTCAAGGTCGTGGTCTTGCCGGAACCCGGCTCGCCCAAGAGGACGTAGTTCTCATCGTCTGTCAGCAGGTCGCTCTCGTCCCTGAGGGGTACATTCGCCTGGGTCGTGCGAAACCGGCGTGGTTCCGTTTGGATTTGCAACTTGATGGTCGAATCGCTGATGTCACGCGCCTTTGGTAATTGCAAAAACTGAACCGAGCCGCTCCATTTCCGAACGAAAGTGAGATGCGATGCCACCGCCTTTTCGAGCGCAATCCTGCCGAGCCGAAACGCGCGTGCCTGCCGGCGGAGGCGCTTTTGTGCCCACGAAATTGCCAGGTCCAACGCCGCTTTCGATACGGTTTCGGCAACCGGCATTTCACAACCCCTGAGCGGAACTGTTGACGCCTGCACGGATGGTCGCACTGTTCAGGGGATTGTAAGTGAACGATGGGCCTCGAGTCCACGACGACCTGGCGCGCAACCCGCCAACGGGCATGTGCGATACGACGGAAATCCGATGACGGACCGGGCGGGGGCACGGCGGAAGCCGATTCTCGTCTCGGCGTGTCGGGTAAGCGCGTCCAGCCCGCACCACGTCCTGATACCCCGTTCTGATGCCGGCATCGTTTCGCCGGGACAACCACCTCCCTGCGCCTGCTAGCTGTAGAATGCTCACCAGCAGTCTCGGTCAATAACGTCGGCCCATAATCCGTACCCCGGAATTGTCCCTGCCCTGTCCGAAAGTGTCCCGTCCGAAGGTGTCCTGTGGTCGCGTCTTGTGATCATCGGGGGTGCCCGAGAGGGCCTGCCGGGGTTCAACGCTCGATGGGCCGGGCAGCCTGGCCGCCCACGAAAGGGGGAAGCAACGCGATGTTGAGCGTAACCTTCATCGTGATCTTCGTGCTGTACATGCTCGCCGGAGGGGAAGACTGGGACTTCTGGCGCAGACACCGACCGCGAGGGTCGGAGCGACTCTTCTACGGCTACCCCGTGTTTTTCGACGACGAGGGATTCCTCTCTCCTCTCTTCGTCGCAGAGGTTGAAGTTGAGCCCGAGCGCGCCAACCGGTTCTCAATGAGACCAGCGAATGGTGCAGAGCCGAGACCCTTTTCGTGAGTGAACGCCGATCCTCTGCCTCGACGCACCCCAAGTAGAAGCGAATGAGGTGTAGGAAGTCGTCGTTGGTCATGGCTCGGCGTCAGGTCTTCGCCAACTCAGCTTGGCGCCCTCTTGCGCACAGCTTCCGAAGGGCGAGCGGTCCCTTGGCTGCTAGGGCCGACCGACGCGGGGACATACACTGCCGATCGGACACTCAGCACACTTGGGCCGGTTAGGTCTGCACCAGAGTCGGCCGATGTCCCACGCTGGCGCATCGAGGGCGGCAGGGAAGCCAGGGGCCAGATCCCGCCCGGCACGTATCAGGTCCTGGTCTGAACACCCCTTCGAGACGAGGCCCCCTCGATAGAACACGCGGCGAACGTGAATATCCGGCTTGAGGTCCAACTGCGGTCTGGCTTTCTTCCCGCCGAGGAGTCCGCAGTTTCGCACGAGGTGCAGCAGCGCCATATTGGCCAATCCTTGACCGATGTTCGGAACCGCATCGAGGCGCTGCCGCACTACCGAGATGTCGCGCTGGCCGTTCCAGATCCTCCGAGGATCACCACCGTAGTTCTCAAGGATGTGCACAGCCGCCTTCGGAAGCGTCCGGGCAAACGTCTTGTAGTGGCGGTGAAACGCCTGGCCGCCAAACCCGTAGCGCAGAAAGCCGCGCAACCGCTTCGGCTCCATGTCACGGAGGGACTTCCACAATACTGTGACATCCGATTCATCCCCCACGGCGTCCGCGATCCACTCACCCCCGTCCCACGCACGCTGGAAGGGGATGTTGCGGTCGAGCATCACGCCCAGAAGGAAACTGTTCGCCGTTTGGCCGCGGAGCTTGGAAGTGCCCTTGATGAAGCGGACCCAGCTGTCCATCGTTCTGGCATACTTGCGGAGGGCAGACACCACCTTGCGCTTGGTTCTGATGTTGCTCACTGGCATCGGAACACCCCCCAGCACTGATTCCTACTCGCTGGCCGTCTCGGCGACCCACCACGAGCCACCCACAGCACGCCGTGGGACTCTGGGCTTGGCGTACGCGAGCCATCACGTTTAGCTCGCCGCCGCACGGGCACTTCCACCGGCCGCGAGGCTCTTGAGAGCACCGGGCAGCTTCTCGAGGTCCCTGCACAGCAGGAACTCCCACTGCCCAAAGTCCCCCTGGTTGTTCACCGCCGCCACCCATCGCTTCGCGCCGCTGTGTTTGGCGTTCAGCTGTTCCTGGTTGTGGATCTCGTACCCCTTGATCTCGAGGAGTACCTGCAGTCCGTTTGTCAGTCGCACGACGAAGTCTGGGATGTACCAATGCATCGTCTCCAGGAACTCGTACGGGATTTCCAGCCCCAGGTGCTCATTGCGCGCGTAGCAGTCCACGACTGACAAGTCTTCGAGGACCTTCGCGGCCTTCGCCTCCCAGCCGGAGTCGAGGACAACGTAGTTGATGTGGCTCTTTACGGTCGGAACGACCGGCCGCGTCGTCACGAAGTCAACGCCGGCGGTGCTTGTTGCGCGCCGGTAGCGGTTCAGGACTGGCAGTAACGGCGCCTCTCCGCGCAGCTCGTCGGGCATAATCGCGTTCCGCACACGCTCGACGGCCAGGCGCATGTACTTCTCGAGCCCCAGCTCGCGCTCGTCCACGTTGTGGTACCTGACGCGCCGTTGCGCGAACTCCCTCACAACCGCAAAGACCTGCGGGAAGAGCTGATGGCGGGATTGCAGGTTGAAAACACGCTGCCGCCGATCGGACGTTCCGGTCCCGCCGGCCAGCAGTTCGTCGATGACGCGTTGCGTGATCTGGAACAGGATCGTCTGGAGGTGCGTGGAGCGGTAGTACTCTTCGCGATTCTGCTCCACGAACTCGAACGGCCGCATGGCGGCAGTCGCCTGGTCGTAGTACCCGGCCGCCGGGTGGAGAAACGTCTTGGTTGGTTCCAGGACGACATCAAGCCATTCGATCTGCCCAACGTCACACGTGATCACGTTCTTGCGCAGCGCAAACGTGTAGTTCTCGACGTTCGGAAACCGGATCTCCATCGTCGGTCCCCGCCCGGGTAGGGCGAACACCTTGTGAACCGGCTTGTCCTCCGGCGCCGGTGCCGTTGTTTTGCGCCCCTTGAACGGGATCACCGAGAACGGGATGCCGTAGACGTCCACGTCCTCCTCGACCAGACGACCGGTCTGCGGGTCGGGCTCATAGCTCATGCGACGAAGACCGCGGCCGACTACCTGCTCGCACAGGAGCTGGCTGCCGAACGCCCGAACGCCGAGGACGTGCGTGACGTTGCTGGCGTCCCACCCCTCCGTCAGCATCGAGACCGACACGACGCAGCGCACGTGCTCTCCCGGCTGTCCAGGCTTTCCGACCGTGGACACGACCCGGCGCAGTTCCTCCGCCGCGACCTGCCGCGTCTTGTCGGCGCCGCCCAGTTCCGCCTCGGCCAGCAACTTCGAATCGATGCGGATCGTGTGCTTCCGTCCAGGCGTGTTGGCGAAGTACTCGGGAAACACGACGCCGTTGCCGTACCTGATGCGCTTCTTCGTCTTCCCCCGGCGAGCCCTGATCGCTTCTTCGGCTTCGCTGTCTTCGTCGCCGCTCTCGACGGCCTCCACGTCCTCCTGCGTGACGTCCTCGACTTGGGTCTCGCCGCTGATCTTCCGGTAGAAGACCTCGGCAATCTCCGTGTTGTCGCACACCACGATCAACACCGGCGGAATGGGCTCCTGGCCCGGTCGCGCTTCCTCGATCTGCTTGAACCGTTGCACCCACTGTGCGGCAATCTGCTGCAGCGCGCCCTCGGCCTCCCGGTACGCGATATCGGGCTTCGGCTTCCCGCTCTGGTACTTCTCGCCCGCCTTCAGGTTGTCGACGATGTTTCGCCACAGGCGGAAGTACTTCGGGTCGGGCCGCCCGGCATCGTCGGTTCCCCCGGGGCCGCCTTCCTGGGCCACCGGGAGGCGCGGGATCTTTACTATGCCGCTCTCGATGGCGTCCACCAGGCCGAAGTCGCTGACGATCCACGGGAACGGCCAGCCCTCGGGATGGCCGCTGCCCTGGATGTAGAACGGGGTTGCGGACATGTCCACGCAGAAGCTGATGCCGCGGCGGTCGGGACCGAGCGCGTTGTTGATGCGGTCGAGGCCATCCAGCCAGACACGCGCCTCTTTTGCCTCTTCCTCGATCTGCTTCTTCTCCTCGGCAGTCAGGCCATTCGCGTTCGCGCGGCCTCTGGCTTGCTCAACAGCCTCCGGTGCCGGCCGCCAGCAATGATGTCCCTCGTCGTTCAGCACCATGATCGGCATCCGGTCGAACAGGTCGCCAAGCACGCGGCGCGCCAACGTCTCGGGCGTCTCGTCGCCTTTGTTGACGACCGCGTAACTGCGATCGCCCTCCTTGTGCTCGGATTCCGGCGCGAGCTGGTGCCAGTTCTCCACTAGCACGTCACCCTTGTTCAGGTGCTCGCGGTACTTGGCCGGGACGATGTCGAAGAGGTCGTAGTAGTTGCCGGCCAGCTCCGGACGAAGGACCTGCAGGCGTTCCTTGACGATCAGGTTCGGACAGCAGACGAGCACGCCGTTGGGGAAGTGGGTGCTCGCCGGGTTCTCGCCGCGGTTGCAGAAGGCCCACGCGACGAGCATCGCCATCGCCACCGTTTTTCCGGCGCCGGTGGCCATCTTGCACCCCAGGCGGACGAGCGGCTGAAGCGACGGATCCAACGGTTGATCGGCGAGCATCGGGTAGAAGTCGGGGCGCGTCAGCACAAAGCCCGTAGGCTTTTCTCCGCGCATCAGACGCTTCAGGTCGTCGTCGGTCAGGGCGAAGTTGCGGAAGCCGGTGCGCGACGAGCGCCCGGGCAGGCGGACCTCGGCCAAGTAGATGATGGTCTCGACGGCCTCGATCTGGCAGAAGAAGAGGCGCGGCGTCCGTTTTGGATTCCCCCAGTGACGCAGCAGCTCGCGCGTCACCGGTTCTGCGCCGCGGTAGCCGCTCGCGCGCCAGCGCTTCACGTCGTCGCGCAGGGCGTTGACGAGCGGCAGATCGTCGCGGTTCTCCTCCGCGAACAGCCTTGCCTGGGCGCCGCCCGTGCGATCGGTCTTGTAGTAGTAGCCCGCCGGCCGCCGGCCCGGGTTCTTCTTCGCGGTGCCGTCCTCCTCGTACCACCAGTGCTCAGGTGGCTCCTCGTACGGGGAGCTGAGGATCGGCTGTTCGACCGGCTGGATGGGGCGCTGAGCGGTGTCGTTCATCAGGCTACTCCAGCCGATGCACCTGCATCACCTCGTTGCCGCGCGGGTCGATCACCTTTACCGCCACCCGCTTGTACTTTCCCGGTGGGAAAGGTAGGGAAGTGGTGCCGGAGAGCGCCTCGAAGACCGACGGGTCGATGACGTTCTGCGCCGACAGGGCGCGTGCGAGCTTGTCCCAGGCGTCCCGGTTCGGAAAGAACGCCTGCGTGATGCAGAAGGTCCGGTTATCGTAGTTGCCGTCGAGGAACCAGGCAGCCACCTTCGTTGCGCCGCTGCTCGAGATCGTGTTGGTGACCGGGTCGTAGATGTCCACGCCCTCCATCGTCACTGTGTAGCTCCCGTCAGCCAGCTTGTCTGCGTGGCTCCGAGGCTGACCGAACACGGTGAAGAGCTGGCTGCCCGGCTGTTCCTTCAGGAGGCCGCTCATGGCCGGATTGACGTCGGGCCGGATGTGCGCCATGTGCACGCGGAGGCGTGGGTGTGACGACTGCTCGATGACGGTCTGCGCGGGGCCGTCAAAGCTGAAGCCGGCCACGACCAGCGCGTCGTAGCCGCGACGGTTGGCGGCCCGGACGACTTCCTCGACCTGCAGCGCCGTGACGGGCCCGTACTGAGGCCCGAAGGCGACGGCGATGTTCGCGCGCCCCTCCGAATCGTCGTCCTTCTCGCCTTCAAGCACCCATCGGCCTTCGGCGTGGAGGCCGGTGGCGTCCGTCAGCGGCTCGAGGCGCGTGAAGCGCATCTGCCGGTTGTCGGGGAAGCGCACGCCATCGACGCGCAGATACCGGATCATCTGCGTGAGGTAGGCCTGCACGTTCTGGACGGCTAGGTCCTGCTCGGCGAGCGAGAATCGGTCGGGGAGTTCCGGCGGCGCGCCGTCGAACGTTGCCGTCACCTCGTCGTCTTCACGCGGCTCGATGTGGCCGAGCGACTCCGCTGGCGGCTGCACGG
>Ga0315279_10011590_pt1 | contig 10170 bp, 10 predicted proteins | sample YL17G06_20_MG_FD_203694 | JGI IMG/M metagenome (GOLD analysis project Ga0315279, IMG submission 203694) | Sediment microbial communities from Yellowstone Lake, YNP, Wyoming, USA - YL17G06_20 | ecosystem: Environmental > Aquatic > Freshwater > Lake > Sediment | place: USA: Wyoming | collected...
GCATCCGCATTGGCAGAAACTTTACCATCCATTCCGAGGACATCGGCAACTATAGATAACCAGCATTTGCTTTTCACCCCTCCACCAGTAAATATGTTTTCTATAAATCCATTTGCAAGATCGCCAAAAGTAGACATCACATCTTTCAATGCAAAGGCCGTTCCTTCATAAATTGCTCTGGTAACAGGAGGGATAAAAATATATACAAAAGGGATACCTTTATTGATTATTATTTTTACCTTTCTTTTACAAGGTATCCCTTTTAATTAATGCTTCAATGAAACCATCAAGCCATTACTAATTACCTATTCTCCAATTAATTCATCATAAGTAGCTGGGGTTAAAACCGGGGTTTCAGTTGGGATATTTTCAGGTGGTACTACTCCTCCGACAATGTAATTGTATAGTGTTACTACTGCATCAAAGCACATGCCAAAAGGACTTTGATCAACACAAATTACAAATTCACCAGTTTTAACATATTTCAGATTTTCAGGAATCCAGTCATTACCTACAACACCAACCTTACCGGTAAGTCCTAAATCCTGTATTGCTTTTGCAGCCCCATAAGGACCACCAGCATTACAATAAATAATGTTTACGTCAGGATTAGAAGTAATAATATCTGTTGCGACGTTATAGGTTGTGTCTGCGCTGTCTTGACCTTCCCATTTGCCCAAGTATTCAATACCAGGAGCATTTTCTTTTAAATATTCTTTATATGTATTGCTACAAAGCTCATGTGGGGCAGCACTGAAGAAACCTGTTATACCTGCTACTTTTCCTTTTCCGCCCAGGTAATCAATAGTTGCCTGAGCCTGAACTTTGGCAAATGCAGGAATATCAGTTCCTACGAAAGATAATCTTTTTGAAGGTGTTGAGCTCTCTCCTAGCATTGTTATAACAGGTATTCCAGCGTCAACGGCTCTATTTATAACAACTTCAGTCCCATCATTAAAAGGAGCTACTACTATTCCATCATATTTTGATGCGATTGCAGTCTCCATTGCAGATATAACTGTTTCAGCCTTCAAGTCAGCACCCATGATTATATAATCCACAGTTGTATTGAAATTGCTTAGATATTTTGCTGCAGCTAAGCCACCTTCTTCAATGGGAAACCAGAAAGGATTGTTTTTATACATCAAACATACAAGCCTTAAGTGTTCCTCTGGCACCTTATCTACAGCTTTAACGTGGCCACCTTTAGGCACAGGAATATCTGTAGCTTCAGCAGCTAAAGATACAAGAGAAAAACTGATAATTAATGTTACCGCTAATACAGCAATTAATATACTTTTTTTCATGACAAATATCCTCCTTCTAAAAATTAATATACTTTTTCAAAAATAAATATTCACGTAATTTGTGTTAAATATTGCAAGCCCAAGAAATCTTATGCTTTTTTCGTTCCACCACCTCCTCTTTTTAATATTCCTTTAGTAGATCTTCATCTGATGCTTTAAATATTTCTTCTTCCCTTGCATAGAAATATGATGCGGTTTTCTTTACAAATTCATCCAGAACTCCAGGATCGGGAGGGTTACTCCATGACAAATTGAGTCGTTTTATATTTTTAGGATCTTTGTTTTTTCTGTATTTAATAAATTTATTTTTTACTTCGAGGTCTTTAACTTTATAGTTTTGTGGTTTCATATACTGATTCCTTTTAAGATTTAAAAAAGCAGTTATTTATATTTTACACGATTAGCTACTCTTGTCAAGTCATAAATTAAGTTTTATAATAAAATTAAATTTATAACATTATTTTTATTAAAAATATTTACAAATGGGATTAATTTTCTGATTTTAAGTGAATATCATAAAAGCAGGCAAGGCTTGTAATAGAAAAAATTGATTGAACATTCAATAAAATCATGTAAAAATTTATTTAATAAATATTAAAATGGATTGATTAATTATTTTAAAAAAAGAGTACTAAAATATGCTATTTAAAACAGGTATTGTTCAACCAAAATATCCAAATAATTTCCATCAGTCATCAGAAACTATTAATGATATGCTTTATTACATTAAAAATATGTCCGGATATTTAGACTTAATAATATTACCTGAATATTCAAACTGTCCCGGAGCAGGTAGCAGAGCTGGAGCCTTAAAATCATTAGATACAAATTTGGGATTTTATAAACAATTGTGTAATATTGCAGCAGAAAAAAACGTAAATATTGCTGCAAATCTCTTATTGAATAAGAATGGAAATTTGTATAACACAACAGTATTAATTGATAGAAATGGCTGCAAGGTTTATGAGTATAATAAAACCCATCTTTCATATAATGAAATTAAAGAATTTGGAATTAAAGCTGGCTCAGAAATAGGTTTTTTTCTACTAGAAGGAATAAGAATTTGTTTTGCAACGTGTTTTGAACTATATTTTGCAGAATACTTTGAAAAAATATCCTACTACAAACCGGATATAATTATCATTCCATCTTACCAGCGTTCCGAATATTCGGATATCCTGCGAAGGCAAGCTTCAGGCAGAGCACTGGATGCGGAAGCTTATATATTGAGGTCTTCATACTCAATGGGTAAAAACAGTATAAAGGGCGGTTGTTCACTAGTAGCATCACCAGAAGGGGAAATCATAATGGATGCCGGACAGGATTATGGGCTGTTTTTCTGCAGTTTTGAGATTGGATTAAAAAGGAAAAGACCGGCAGCTTACGATCTTGAAGAATATGGGTCAAGACAGATAATAGAAAAATTCAGGAATGCATCATTATACAGGATATCTGGTCCTTCCTGCCGTTCCAGTAATTTGCCTTTTCCAAGGATTATAGCCCACAGGGGTTTGAGTGGATTATGTCCAGAAAATACTTTGCCTTCTTTTGGTGCTGCAGTAGCTGCAGGAGCTCATGAAATAGAATTTGATATATGGGGCTCAAAAGATAACAAACTGGTAATATGTCATGATAAAAGCATAGACAGAACTTCCAATGGAAAGGGCGATATATGCAATCTTGAGTGGAGTTTTTTAAGTAATCTGGATACCGGATGCTGGTTTGGCAAAGGGTGAGAAAACATACCTTTTTGTACGCTTGAGGATGTTTTTAAAAATTTTGCAGGTCAGTTTGTTATGAATATTCACTTAAAAGAATCCGGTAAAAATGGATGGATAATAAAGATAGTAAGAGATTTAGCCTTTGAGTATGAAATGTCCAGCAAGATATACATTACAGGAGATAAAGATATTTTGAAATATTGTTTAAAATATGCTCCGGATATTGAAAGATACTGCCTCGAAGGTCAGGAAGACATGACAATAGTTGAATGGGCAATCAATTATAAATGCAGAAGGTTGCAATTTGCTAAAAATAAGTTTAATACCAAAATGATAGAAAAAGCTCACACAAATAATATTATATGCAATTTATCTTATACCGATACAGTGGAGGAAGCTGCCCGTGCACTTGAGAAAGGTATAAATGCAATACTGACAAATTATTGCAACAGACTGCTTCCAATTATACCTATTGAGATTTAAGAAGTAAGTGTGATAGTCAGTTGGTTTCACATCCTCCTCCCCAAAAAGTTAGATATCTGCCAAATTCCCACTTTAATCTTTTTGGATCCATGTTTGCAGCATTTGTGTAGTAATTTAATTCATTAAATCTTCATCTATATCAGATGCTCTGTCCTCTTCTGATATTTTTATATACTTTCTTCTGGTCTGCCATTCTTCATCTATTTCCATTAATCTACAGCAAGCATACCTTAGACAGGATTCTCGGTTAGGGAATATGCCAATCACCTTAGAACGTTGCTTTAAGGCCTTATTTAGCAACCCTTCGATTAGATTGGTAGTCCGAATCTTACGCTGATGGGTCTCCGGACAATCGAAAAAGGTCAAGGTACCTTCCAGCTCTTCCTCTAAGAATCGGGATACCCTAGGATGTTTTCTTTCAGGTATTCTTTCAGAAAGGTTTGGTAAAAAAATGTGTTTATTTTAGGTAATATACTATTAATACTATTAATAATTAGTTTATTTGGTTTATGCTTTTCAGAAAAATTCATCGCTACCAATAAACACAGCTTTATTAATAATGTTATTCGTTTTTGCGTGCATCGGCGCGAAAATATTGCTTCTTATCAAAGATTTATGGCTATATTTGAAGCTATAATAAAATTAGTTAAAAAATGCAAAACTTTATATACTCAGAAGTTTGGCCACATTATACAGATGTAATTGCAGCAATGAAAAAATGCGGTGTAGTAGCAAGAGAGCAAGATTCTTTCTTTAATTTATTTGAGCTCATGGAGCATGAAAGATTAGGCTTAAATAAAATGCCTTTTTTGAGAAAGGGTGAAATTAAATGGTAGGTGTGGCAATAATGACTCGGGCAAAATTTCGTATATTCATTTTTTAACTTTCCTGGCCAATAATGAATAATGATTGGCTTTATCAATATGAAGATCTATAATTGAGAAGTTGGTAAAAATTTGTAGAATTTCTAATTTTTTAAAATAATGGTGCAGTAACCCTTTCTCAGGTCCATTAAGTGGTAAAAAAGTTCCCGGTTCCATCTCTTCTTGTTTGGTACTAGATTCATTTTGAGAGACAGGCATTGTAATCCAAATAATTCCCTCCTTCTTAAGAACTCGGGTAATTTCACTTATTGTTGTTTTAATATCTTTCAATTTATTGTGATGGATTACCTGAATACTTATTACTGCATCGAAATATTCATTATCATATGGAAGAGATTTCATATCATGAATAATCAAATGTGCTGACAACCTTTTTTTATTTAATTCACCAATAGTTAGAATTAATCCAGCGGCAGAAGAATCCAAACCGTATAAATCAAATCCTCTTTCTGATAAATAAACTAAATTTCTTCCGGCGCCACAGCCTAAATCTAAAATTCTTTTAAAATTATTTTTGCTGAACAATCTGGATATTCTTTTAATTTCTGAATGAGGCTTACTATTAATTAATTTTCCTTCTTTATAAATTTTTTCCCATGCATTATCCATTTTTTTTCTTTCTTTTCCATTTTTAAGTAAGCCGCATCAGTTATACTATTAATTAAATAATAAATTTATATATGGCTTTAGCAACTCCATCATTATCACTGCTATACGTGATATAGTCAGCCGTGTCTTTAATTTGTCGAAATGAATTTTTAACTATTATATATTTGTAATCTAATAATAAGTATTTTCAGTGTTTTATCCTCCAAGTTTCTTCACATCTTTTTTTAATTAAATCCCTATCAAGGAATTACGGCTACTCTGAGTGCTTTTTGTCTTGCTGAAATATTAAAAGCTTCATCTATTTCATTTAAGCTGAACTTATATTCAATGATTTTCTTAAAAGGGTATTTTTTATGCACTCTTACCATAAATCTTAATGCTTCTCCAAGATGACCAGTATTATAATTATGTATACCTTTAATTGTTACCATTTTTGTGGTAACAAGATTACCGTCAAGAGTAAAATTAGCTTCTGGAAAAACACTTCCTGCTATCAGATATCTTCCACCCATACAGAGCATTCCAATTCCCTGCGGAATTACTGCAGGATTTCCAGATACTTCGATTACCAGATCTGCCCCATAGCCATTAGTTAAATTCTTTATTTCCCTGATTATTTTATCCGAACTATAGTCACTGCTATTAATAATACAATCTGTACCAAATTCTTCAGCTATTTTTAAACGGTAATCATTTATGTCAATTGAAATAATTTTCCCAGCTCCTAATTCTTTAAGTAAAGATATAGTATAAATCCCTAACAACCCTGCTCCTTGAATAACTACATTCTCATTTATTCCAATACCTATTGTCTCCAATCCATTAACCATAGTAGCAAGAGCACAATTAATAGGTGTGACCTCTTCATCCGATAATTCATCCGGTACTTTAAAAACACCTGTACCTTCTTTAATATAGATATATTCTGCCAGTCCACCATTTAAATGAGGTGGATCGGTACAGGTTTCATGTCCATATTTATAAAGATTAATACACTTCTGAGGAATTTGTTTTATGCAGCAATAATAGCATCTTCCACAGTTAACCATTATTGTCCAGGTTATGCGATCACCTACATTCAAAGGCTTGCCCATTACATCAGTTTTAATACCTCTGCCAAGCTCTTTAATCTCCCCTAAAATCTCATGCCCTAAAATAACTGGACCTGCCATTTTACGTTTTCCCTTCCAGGTATGCAAATCTGATCCGCAAATAGTTGACATCCTTACTTTAGCAATTATTGCTCCGTATCCAACTTCTGGTACAGGAAATTCACGAATTTCAAAGGGTTTTCCATTCCCAATAAATACTGCAGCTTTCACTTTAGCTTTCATATGTTCACACGACCTTACTTTAACTTTACATGATTACAAATTTTATTACTTATTATAAATTACAAATATTCTCTTTTCAGCAATGCCTTTAAATCAAGCAATTGATACAAACTGCTAATAGTTGGTACTACAGTTTCTACTGCTAGCCAATTGAGTTCCACTAAATTGTGTTTGAGCCAAATAGGTTGTATACCAGCATTATTTGCTCCACAGATATCAATATAGAAGTCATCCCCCACATATACTGCTTAACCGGGATTGATAGACAGATTTTCCAGACATAGGAGGAAGGGTTTTTTATCAGGTTTTAACGGCACATTGCATTCTCCGGCAAAAACAATGGTTTTAAAGAATTTCTCAAGTTCCGGAAAATCATGCAAACAGCGCTTACCTAATCCGGTAATGTTTGTAATAAGAGCCAATTTATAATCATATACAAGCTTATCCAGAACTGTCTCTGCTTCCGGGAAAGGTTCTGTAAGTGATTGAACCACATTCCAGTAATTATCTTCCCATTTCTCCAGTAATTTTGAGTGAGGTTTCCTGTTATATTCAGAGTAGATTTTTCCCCACATAACTTTTCTGACAACATTATTACTATACTGGAATTCTTTTCGAATTTTCCTGTAATTTAATATAAAATCATCCCATGATTCCAAATCAAGTTCATGAAAAATCTTTTTTTGGACTTCCTTTTCAGCAGTACGAAAACCCTTCGATGAATCTACAAGAGTTTGACCTAAATCAAATATTATAGCTTTTATTATTCTTTTCCCCATTTTTTGAAATAATCACCGAAAATCTCCTCATCACTTGGGATATATTCTGGAATCGGAACCGAAAGCCATGTGTAATTGAGGAAATGTTTCCAGTTAATATTTTCACTGGTAATATTGCCAGCCCACGTACCACAACCCAGCGAATCAGTAAAAGGAAGTCCGTTAAACCAGCTTCCGCTGTTGGCTAAACAATGCGGCATATTACAAATTACTCTTCCCACATTAAGCCTTTCAGCCAGCTCCATCTGGCGTTCTTCATTTAAACTGTGAATTGAAACGGAATGTCCTTCACCTGAAAATTTAAGAATTTTTTCAGTCCGTTCAATCATTTCATTAAAATCAGTCCATTTCCATAAAGTCAAAACTAGACAAATCTTTTCACCAGAAAATCTGTCTTCAGGACCTGGTTTTTCACCAGATACCATTAAAAATTTTGTATTCTCTCGTACTTTTATCTCTGCCAAACCTGCAATATAAGACGCAGATTTGCCCACTACTTCTATATTCAAATTAATACCGTCCGGCCACATAACTTTTCTTAACTTTTCTCTTTCTTCAATACTGCATAAATATCCGCCTTCTAACTTGAGTGCATTTATCATATCGTCATACACACTTTCATGAATGGCTACTGCATTTTCAGAAGAACATGATACAGAATTATTAAGTGTTTTAGATATTACAATCTTTTTTGCCGCAGAGGCAATATCAGCTGTTTCATCAACAATAGAAACAACATTGCCTGATCCGACAGTATGACAGGGTTTACCAGCTTTGTACACTACTTTAACCAGTGCTGCTCCTCCGGTAGCTATCGCAAAATCACATGTTGCCATAAGTTCATTTGTCTTTTCTTTGCTGGTATTTTTTATACACTGTAATAAATCCACAGGTGCACCAATTTTTTCTAGTGCTTTTCTCCCATGCTCAACTGTAAGATAAGAACTTCTTTGGGTTCTTGGATGAGGAGAGACAATCATGGCATTTCTTGTCTTTAAAATATTAACGCCCAGAGCACATACAGTTGACTCCGGATTTGTACAGGGAACTACACTGGCAATAACACCTATGGGTTTTGCCAATATTTTTATTCCTTTCTTCTTGTCTTCTTTAATCACCCCACATGTTTTTATACCCTTACTATCCCAAAGGCTACCCCTGGTTTTACTTTTTATTTTAGAAACCTTATGTTCATAAGCACCTATTCCAGATTCATCAACAGCAGCTCTGGCTAATTCTTTTGCTGTATCATCTTTCTGCCACTCCCAGCCAACCGCAAGAACCATTTCATCAACTTTTTTCTGTGGCCAAAATTCAATTTGTTTAAAAGCCTTCATCGCCTTTTGATACATTTCCAGAATATTATCTTCCATTTATACAACCTCCAGTTTTATTTATTATATGTATCTTAGACACCAGTTTTTTTACTGGGATCCTCTATTTCTTCTATTATGCTAAATCCACTGCCAGGAATTTTTTGTCTTTCTGTAAAGGCTTTTTTCCATTCGTCAGGAGTATGAGTCTGAGCAGGTTTAGCTATTTTATCACGTTCTTCCAAAGGGGGGACAAGTCTATCTTCATGACCATAATAATCTTCTTTTGGGGTTAAAGTCTGACCATACCGTATATAGTTTTCGCTCTCAATCTCTTCAATAAAATGTGCACCGGCCCCAAAGGAACGGGTGACTGCAATAATTGCCCAGATTGCTTCAGGAGAAAAACCAAGATCCATCATGACCGCACCAGTTGCACCCAACATATCAAGATCTACAGATTCCGAGCTTATCTTTTTAGCTGCTTTGACAATATATTTCATAAAATTACAGTACTTATCTGCAGCTCCAAGTTTTTCCGCCTGTTTTAGCATTCTTTTTGCAGCTTGATCTTTTAACATCAAATTCGAAACACCAAGAGCTTCGTCACCAGTCTTTTCTTTTACAAGTATTTCAGCTATTTCTTCAACAGTTTTCCCTTCTTTCTCAGCTCTATCTAAATATTTAATGAGCATGTTTCCAAAAGATGAAAATGCTCCATAGGCATGACCAAAAGCCAGAATGGAAGCACCGCAAGCCTGAGTTAAAAAAGTCTTGGATTTGGCAACAATTCTTGACAAAGCAGCCGGCATTGACAATCCATCTTCAAGGGAAAGGATAAGGATATAATTCAACATTTTTTCTTCTTCTAAAGTAGGAATTCTAGACTGAAAATCTATAAAAAGCATGTCCACTATCCCATATCCCAGCTCTGCCAGTTCTGTTGTATCATATCCTCTTGCAACTATTCGGTGAACATTCTTATAGGCAACTTCTGAAACCCAGCGGAAAGGTTCTCTTGCTGTATCCATTGGGATAGTACCATATTCCCTTTTGCTGTAATCATAAGGCATCCTTGGATCATCTAAATTACCTATTTTTTTCTTATTCTTTATATAATCCATTTTTTATATTCTCCTTCTTGTTTTTCTTTATGGGCATACTCCTGTCTTTCCTCCTGAGAAGGTACCTCCCTATCCTCAGGACCTATATATTTGATCATGCTGAGATCAATCATTTGAACCATGGCTTCTCTTTTGGAAGCTCCCCAAGCCCGACCTTTTTTCATATTATATAAAGCATGAGCTGCACAGCTATATCCACGGCAGACACTGCCCAAACACCATCCAGCAAGTGGAGAAAAACCCATATCCATTAAAGCTGTATTACCTGCTCCAACAACATTAACTCCAATATGAGACTTTCCTTCTTTTTTTCGTCTGGCATGAAAATGCTTTTCAATTGCTCTCTGAAATTCAAGATATACTCCGCTAAGATTCAATTCCTCTTGCTTTAAATGAATCGGCTCAGCTCTTGGATCACTGTCCACATGCTGTGGTTGCCCGATACCAATAACCGGTTTATTTGCATCCATATATTCATCCACTAATATCTTAGCCATTTCATCAAGTGATTTTCCCTCTTTTCGTGCCCGCTCAATGTATTTATTTAACATATATCCATGAGCTGCACCAGGCCCATGAACACCACCAAAGGTCATTATTGATGCAGCAATTGCAC
>Ga0315279_10011592_pt1 | contig 10170 bp, 3 predicted proteins | sample YL17G06_20_MG_FD_203694 | JGI IMG/M metagenome (GOLD analysis project Ga0315279, IMG submission 203694) | Sediment microbial communities from Yellowstone Lake, YNP, Wyoming, USA - YL17G06_20 | ecosystem: Environmental > Aquatic > Freshwater > Lake > Sediment | place: USA: Wyoming | collected...
GCCCTGAACGCCACGAGCGCCGGCGCCGTGAAGATCGCCGGGTCGGTCCTGGCCGGGGCGTCCATCAACGTGCGGGACCGCCTTGACTTGCTCCAGGTCGGCGGCGCCCTTCAGGCCCTTGGGTTGGTCGAGGCGGGCAGCGCCGGGTCGGTCAGCTTCGGCAACGACCTGGCCGGCGAGCTGATCCTCGGCTACAACGCCGCGGCCACCGTGCTCTCGGTCGGCAGGGACCTGACCGGTTCGGCCGTCATCGACGGCGACGCCGCCCTGACGGTCGGCAGGGACCTGACCGGCGAGGTCGCCATCGGCGGCGACCTGACGGGGATGATGGTGACCAGGACCGTCTTTGGCGGGATATTCATCGGCGGCAGCGGCGGGGCGTTAAAGGTGGGCTCGCTGGACACCGCGGTGATAGTCGCCGGCTACGACGTGCTGTCGCTTTCAGTCGCCGGCTCGATGGCCAACAGCCTGGCGCAGGTCGGCGCCAGCGCGGGCGATGACGGCGACTTCGGCACCGGCGACCTGAACGAGGTCGGTAGGATGGCCAACCTCGCCGCCTTCTCGGTCGGCGGGGCGATGACCAACTCGGTGCTCGCCGCCGGGGGCAACGTCGGCAACGCGACGATGAGCGGCGGGATGACCAACAGTTCCGTCTCCAGCGGCCTGTATCTGGGCGGCGAGGCCATCGCCGACGTACTGGCCGACCTCACGCCGCTGGCCAACATCGGCGAGGTCCGCGGCGCCCTCAGCGGTGCCGATCGCCAGCTTTACAGGGGCGACTTCGCCTCGGCGACGGTCGGCGGGGCCGGAATGGCCGGCAGCTACCTGTCGGCCGGCGTCGACGCGGGCGCCGACGGCAACTTCGCCAACCCCGCCACCAACAACGTCGCGTCCTCGCTGTCCGGCGGGCAAAGCCGCTTCGGCCAGGTCGGCGCCGTACTCGACGCCGCCTCCGCCGTCGTCGCCGACAGCGGCATCACCGTCAACAACACCGGCGGGGCGGGGCTGGTCGCGCCCAACGTCGCTTATGCCGTGGGCGCCGACCTCACGCCGGCCAATCCTCTGGAGACGCTCATCGGCACGGCCGTGTCGGGTGCGCCGCTCACGTACATCACCACCGGCGGCCACCTCGTCACCATCAGCATTTCCGGCAGCGGCACGGTGAGCGTCTACGACGAGGCCGGCGCCGACACCGACAACAAGATCGACTCGCTCGTCATCGACGGCGGCAACGTCGCCACCAAGGTGACGATCACCACGTCCACGCCGGGCGCCGTCGCCATCGGCAGGATACTCACTACCGACGAATCGACTGTCGGGGTGCTCACCTTCGACGGTGATCTGGCCGGCGACGGCACGACCGACCCGGACCTCTGGATCGACGGGCCCATGACCACGCTTTCATTCCGCGACCTGGCCGACAACTGGAACGGCCAGATCGGCGGCGACGTCGGCGGCCTGTCGCTCCGGACGCAGGGCTCCGGAAAGCTCTTTGTCGGAGGCAAGGTCGCCACGCTGACGATCTTCGACAGCGGCTCCAACCCGCTGCTTAATACCCTGGCCGCGGCGCCCACCGGCGACATCGTGACGATGACGGCCGACTCGGCTGGGAACGTCTGGGTGTTCGATTCCGGCACCGGCGAGCTGTACCAGGTGAACGTCAACACAGGGGCGGTCATAGGGGCGGGCGTCCTGGTCACCGACTCGGCTACGGGCACGGCCCTCCAGTTGAGCGGCATGGACTTCCTCAACGGCGGTCCCGACGTGCTCTACGGCGTCGCGTCGCTCAACAACCAGAGCCCGACGGTCCTGCTGGGCGCCATGGGCGGCGCGGCGGTGGACATGAAGACGCTGGCGGTCAGCCCGCTGGGAAGGGTCTTCGCGATCCAGAACACCGGCGGCGTGGACGTGCTGGTGGAGATAAGCACGGTTGACGGTTCCGCCACGCCGATCGGCGCGCTGGTCGATATCTTCAATAACCTGTATGCCCACAACGTGCTGTCGATGACCTTCGACGGCAGCACCCTGAAGGCGTTGGTCAGCGACCGGGACGGCCTGGGCGGGGCCTACGACCCGTCAGACGGCGTGGCCATAGTGAAGATCGAAACCGACGACCCCAACCACGACGGCCTGGTCCGCGTCAGCAACCCCAACACCACCCTCCCCAACAGCAACTTCCTGCCCGGCATACTGCTGAACGTCGGCGGCATGACCAACAGCTTCAACGCCCTGGCTGTCAAGACGGGCGCCGGCGCGGGCATCTACGCCGTCAGGCGGGACCTGGCCGACACGCAGGACGAGTTGGTGACGATCAATGTCGCAGGCTTTGTGACGGTGATCGGGACCATCCAGGTCGGCGGCGCGGACACCAACATTATCGGCATGGGCTTCGACCAGGCCGGGCGCCTGATAGCCTACGACAACGACGGGGCGTCGGCCCGGCTGATCCGGGTGAGCACCACCGACCCGACGGCCAACTCCGTGCGGATCACCGCCGACGGGGCGCTGGACGCCTCGATCGACACCTTCGCCGTCGGCGCGAGCGGAGCGAACTTCGCCACCTACGCATACGACACCGACGTCGCCGGCGGGGTCTTCTACACCAACCCTGGAATCTCACCAACGCTCGGTGTCATCGACACCGCGACCGGGGTGATGCTCCAGTTGCGGCCGCTAGCTGAGGACGCCAGCGGCACGCCGCTGCTGTCGGATGCGGCCGAGATCGCGATAGATAACGCCGGCGCCGGCCACAACGTCCACGTCCTGACCTCGGACCGCCGGCTGCTGATCTACGACGAAGCGGACGGGTCGTTCATCGCCAATCGCGGCGTCATCACCGATGTCCACACCGCCGAGCCGCTGATGGTGACGTCCATTGAGTTCAACGACGCCACGGGCGACCTGCTGGGCCTGGATTCCCTCTACAACAGGCTTGTCACGATCTCCCCGGCCAGCGGGCTGGCGGAGGCGAACACCGAACGCGGTTCGGCCGACGGGATCGGTCTGACCTGCCTGGCCTACGACCCGGCGGCGGGCGCCTTCTACTCATTCCGGGACTCCAACGACACGTTCGTCGAGCTGCGAGGCACCACGCAGGACGCACTCGGCGGGATTACCGTCCAGTCGGTTGGCAACCTGGTGATCGGAGGCGGGGCCGGATACGAAGGCCGCGTCTACGCCGCGGGCAACACGTTCTCCAACGTGAGCGTCACGGGCGACTTCACGGGCAGCCTGGCCACCGGATCCAGCATCGGCAAGTACACTCAGATCGGCGGGGACTTCGGCGGCACGCTCTCGGCCGGCGGGGGCATCGGCCCGGTGTCCGTTAAGGACGGCGACTTCCTCCTCAGGGGAGTCGTATCCGCGGGCGAGGCCCTGAGCAGCCTGGCGGGAACAGGCAGCTTCGCCGGGCTCATTTCGGCGTTCTCAACCGGGGCGATCAGCTTCGGCGGGGCGGCCGAGGCGACGGCCCACCTGCTCATCGAGGGCCTGGCCGGGACTGTCATCTTCGGTGGGGCCTTCAACGGCTACGCCGAGCTGGGCGCGGCCAACAGCTTTAAGGCGGACATGCTTGGGGATGACGCCTACGTCTACATAAACGGCGACGCGGGCGCGATCGCCTTTGCGGGCGACGTGGACTACTTCGGCTATGTCGAGGTATACGGCTACGTCGGGTCGCTAACGGTCGGTGGGGCGGACCGGGGCGTCATAGCGATCAGGGAAGGCCTGGGCGCCGGCAGGCTGGGAGGCATGGATTACGGCCTGCTCATCGTCGGCCAGAATACCGGCAGCTTCACGGTTTCGGGCAATACGGTGAACTCGGTGGTCTCGTTCGGGACCTGGATCGGCGACGACGAGGTGTACAACACCGCCGACGACGTCATCACCGGCGGATCGGTGAAATCCGCGACGTTCGGCGGGCAGTTCAGGGACAGCGGCGTCGTGGCCGGCGTGCTGCCGGACTCGGCGTTCGGCCCGGACGTACCCTATGACATGCGGACCTATACGGGCAATCCCGCGGCTGCGGACATCGCCCTGATCGACCCCGCCGAGGCGGGCGGCGTGCTCAAGAGCTACATCTGTTCGCTGACCATGCGCGGCAACATCGTGAGTACCTCGCCATCGACCGGACAACGGTCGATCGCGGCGGCGGCAGACGGCATCGGGCGGAGCAATCTGGGGCCGTCGGGATTGCACCTGCTTCAGAGGGTCTACGGCGACCCGTTCGGCGCTCCTTATGTCGCCGGCGCTTCGGTCCAGAACGCCGAGGAGGTATGGATCCGCTTCAGCGAGCCACTCAACACCGCGTCGCTGGTGTTGTCACAGGATATGGACGGCGACGGCACGGTCACCGGACTGGCCGACCTGCTGGGCACGGTGACCGTGGTGAACGACGCCGGCCAGGTCATGAACGACGTGACACTGGACTACATGACCGTCACGACTGACGACGGGACGGTGGAGGGCTTGCTGATTCTCAGGCGCGACGGCGGGTTCGGCACCGACTCGCTGACAGTCGTCCTGTCCGGTCTGGGCGAGCCCTACATCTATGACAGGTCAGGCCTCAGATCGTCGCTGCGGGACCTGAACCAGGACGGCGTGGAAGCGGCGGACGAGGATCAGCCCGGCACCATACTGGACGGCGATAGGGTCGGCGGTGAGGGCGGTGCGAATGCCGTGGTGATTCTGGGTGTTGTGGACGGCCCCGCGACGTTCGCGTCGTCTTTGCTTCGCCCGGCCGTCGAGTTGATTGTCGATGGGGGCACGGTTCTGGCCGGCGACCAGTTCGACGGCCAGTTCGACATAGACGTTTCCCACTTCTCCGCCAATGCGTTCCAGTTCGTCAGCGTCAATTACGTGGGCTCGGCCCTGGCGGAGATGTGCCTCTTCCACCAGGACGATCAGGGAACCCCGGGCGTCATCGCCGACGACTGCTTTGAAGCTCTCGCCCGCTTCGAGTACATGGGTGCCTCCGGCGATCCGCTCTTCATGGCTTTCGAGTTGCCTGCTGACGGAGAGTACTTCCTGGCCATTATGCCGACGGTGCCCATACTCCTGTCGTTCGGCGAATCAGGCTTCGATCCCAATGCAAACAACTCCTACCAGTTGGAGTTCACTCTGGCATCCTCAGACGACATGCTTGACGGTGCGGTGGATGGGACCGCCGGGCTTCCGGCTGGCGAGCAGATCGCTTATGTCAGCAACGCCGTGGGCGACAACCAGAACCTGCTTGGGGCCAACACGCCCAAGCAGCTTGTCTACGTCGACTTCGACGGCGGCACGGCCACGGATTGGGAGTGGGACCCCTCCATCGCGGTTGGCGCCTTCAGCTTCGCGGACGTCGATGCCTCGCTGGTCGGCTACGAAAACGCCTTGATAAACGGCAGCGCCGACGTGGTGAGCGTAGTGGACAACATGATGGCTATCTACTCCGATACACCGACCAGCTATATCAGCACAGAGCACCCCCTCGGCGCAAGCATCAACGTCCAGCAGATCACGACGCTGGCCGAGTGGACAAGCGCAACAGAGGGCCTGTTCTTCACCACCGTCGATCCGGCGCTCTGGGGCCTGGATCCCGACGCCGATTTCACGACGGTATTCATAGGCCGCGAGGACGCGGTCTTCGGCTGGTTGCCCGGCCTTCTAGGCCTGGCCAGCAACATCGATGTGGCCCACGAGGACCCGGCCGACAACGCGATAGTATTCGCGCAGAACTTCGCGGGCTTCTCTACCGCGTCGGCCACGGCCACCCGCCTGAACGAGTACAGCAGGCTCTTCGCGAACGTCGCCGCTCACGAGTTGGGCCACACGCTCGGCCTGAACCACCAGCCGACCACTGCCCTCCAGAGCACGGCGCTCGTGGGTGACGACCCGGACAACAACGCGGCCACTCCCGACGATAGCAACCGCGACCAGGGGCTGATGGCCTATCCGCCACTGGCTGCCGAACTGACTGCCCTGGATCAGCTCGGTACGGCTCCGCTGACTGTGACGGAGTTTCTGGTTGGCTACAGCGACACCGCCGACTTGCTGATAAGTTGGCTGGCCTGAGGACGGCGTATATGCGAGCATCGCACGCAGAGGGGCAGGTGGGCGGACGGCTTGCCCCTTTGTTGTGTCCTGGGCCGGGGGCAATCCACGGGCCCGCCCGGCCCAGACTGGGTTGACCGGGCCTGGCTAACTGCTAACATTGGCCGCCAAAAGACGCTTAGGCGGCGAATGGCGCCGCTGCCCTCCCGGTTTTGGCCGGGTCAACAGCGCAGGGTCCGGGAGTTGATTGTTGCGAGCACTGTTCGTTCACGCTCACCACGAGTGGGGTCCCCAAAGGGGCCCCCAAGCCCGAAATGCCGGGCCTGGGGACTCCACGCCATGCATCGCACCTGGAGTCCCTTTCCACCGCAAGTCGCCCTGCGACCCGACCAACCGGCACCGCAAGCTGGCCAAGGGGTTCATCCGCAACGGCCACGACGTCGTCGAGTTCAGCTACCTGGACCTGCTCGCCCAGCTTAGCCCGGTCAACTTCAGGGGCCTGGCCGCGCGCCTGGCCAAGGAGAAGGCCGACCGTGCCCTGGTCAGCCTGGCCAGTCAGTACTCGCCTGACATGGTCGTGCTGTTCAACCTGAAGCGGCTCGACGAGCGAACGGTCCTCCGGCTGAAGGAGACCGCTCCTGGCGCCTTGTACGTGGCCATGCACGGGGACATGCACCACGGCTGTGACGCGGACGTGCTGCGGATCGCCCGCCTTTGCGACTGGTTCATGCCCACCAGCGCCGGGGCGGCCTTGCGGTGGTACAAGGAAGCGGGCGTAGCCCGCTGCGCGTTTGTCCCCAACGTGGCCGACGGCGACCTGGAGTATCCGCAGCCGGCGCCGCCGCAGTGGCGGAGCGACGTGCTCTTCACGGGAAAGCTGTGGCACGACTTGGAGGGCCAGGACCCTCACAGGGAGGAGCTCATACGTCATCTGGCGGCCGGCGGGAAGCTGACGGTCTGGGGCTGCCTTGGCAGGCCCGACGTGTCGGGGCTGGACTACGTCAACGCCATCTGCGGCGCCCGCATAGCGCTCAGCGTCAACGCCTTCAACGACGTCCGCCTATACCACTCCGACCGCCTGACGCATTACCTCAGCCACGGGACGTTCGTGCTCGCCAAGGGCGTTCCCGACAGCGAGCTGATGTTCGAGGACGGCCGTCACCTGTGCTATTTCAACACCACCGAGCAGTGCGATGAGCTCATCGACAGGTTCCTGGCCGACGATGCCGCCCGTCGGCGGATAGCCGCCGCCGGGATGGAGAGAGTCCACGAGGCCTTCGGATGTCGCAGTATTGCCCGCCACGTGGTGGACATCGCCACCACGGGCCGATGCGGCCAAGAGTGGGCGGAGGTGGTCTGATCGACCGGTGATTGGGAGGCGTTGGAAGCAACAGGAATGGAATCGAGCCGCTTTTTTGACTCTCGCGTTGCGAAAGTAACGCTGCCGCCGGGATTTGACACGGAATCGCGGGGCAATCCACCGAAGGCGGATCACATTGGCAACATGAAGACCAACAAGGTCCTGATAATCGGGTTCGACGCGCTGGATCACGAGCTGTTCAGCAGGCGCCGCACTCAGGGCTTCAGACTGCTGCCGCTTTTTGCGCCCATCCCGGTGACAGGCCCGTCGTGGACGAGCATCTACACCGGCGACGGCATGGCCAGGCACAACGTCCGCGACGTCTACGGCTTTGAGTTCCGCCGCCGCTACTATCACAGCGACCTGCTGCACCTGCTGCGATGGCACGTGCACAACCTGGGCCTGCTTGCCCGGCTCAAGCCGCCGCTCAAGAGGTACGCCACCTGCGAGACGACGCCCTCCAGATACGTCTGGGATACGCTAGGCGAGGCCGGCATCAGCCTCAAGATCGTCAACATGCCCATCACGTGCCCGGCCCGCCGGGTCAACGGCGTCATGGTCAGCGGCTTTCCGATAATCGACCGCAAGCCCCTGTGCTACCCGGAAGAGATCAAGCCGAGGATCCCCAAGGACTACAAGGAACTTGCCGACGTCGTCCACTGGTTCTCCGACCCGGAGAGGGACCCGCACGCCCATTGGGGCCGCTGCCTCAGGCAGATGGGCCCGGAGCAGGCCGGCCGCAAGATCGTCCAGAACGCCCAGCGGCTGGCGCAACTGTTCCTGGAGCTGCCCCGCGCCGACGTCGAGATGGTGCAGTTCTCCTTCATCGACCGCATGGGGCACGGCTTCGGCATGTCCAGCGAGATTGAGGAGTTCTGCTACAGCCTGGCCGAGGACCTGATAGCCAAGCTTACCGCCGCCGCGCCGGCCGATTTGGTGATGGTCATCTCCGATCACGGTTTCCAGGCGCGGGGGCACGGCGACTACGGGTGCCTCGGCCTCCGCGGCCGGCTGGCGGAGATGGTCAAGCTGCCGGAGGGCTACACCCCCAGCGTCCTGGACGTGGCGCCCACTCTGGCCGGGCTGCTAGGGACCCGCCATCAGTGCGAGGGCAACGACCTGACGGTCCAGAGCGACTACGTCACGCGCGACCTCAAGGAAGAGCAGGAGGAGAAGGTGCGGACGATGAAGCACCTTACCGACCTGGGGTACATGTAGGCCCCCAATTGGCCTTCCTGACCGGAGGCGCAGCGGTTATCATCCGGCCTCGACGGAGCGTTAGAGCAGTTTAAGTTTGTGTGGCGCCATGGGCGCTTCGCCCCTGCGTCGCAGGTCCGTCTGGGCCCTGCAATGCCTTCCACGGCCAAGCGGAATACGCCGCCAGGGATGGCCGTGGAACTCACGGGCAGCGGAACGTCCCGCCGGGAGCCCAACGGGTCCCTGCGGGGATGCCCGTGCCACGTAACCAGACAATCTCAAACTGCTATAGTACGGCGGCATACAGGACAGGCAACCGTGGCGCCGCCCGGCGGGATCGCTCAGGCGGGGCCGGACACGAAGGCCGCGACATCATGGTTTCCCCGCGAGGTAAGGTGCTGGTCATAGGGTTCGACGCGCTCGACTACGAGCTGCTGGCCAGGCACAACGCCAGGGGCATGAGGCTCGCGCCCCTGCTGGCGCCCATACCCGTGACTGGCCCCTCCTGGACCAGCATGTACACCGGCGACAGCGTCGCGCGCCACGGCGTCTGGAACGTGTTCGGCCTGGAGTTCCGCAAGCGGTACGCGCAGAACGACCGTCTCCAGATCGTCCTCTGGTACCTGTACAATTCCTGGGCGGTGATCACCTTCAAGAAGTGGCGAAAGCGATACGCCACCTACGCGACGACGCCCTCGAAGTACGTCTGGGACACCCTCGGCCGACAGGGAGTCTCGTTCAAGATCGTCAACATGCCCATCACCTGCCCCGTCAGGCCGGTCAACGGCGTGCACATAGGCGGCTTCCCGCTGGTCACCCGCAAAAGGTGGTACTACCCGGACTCCCTCGCCGGCAGGATTCCCGACGACTACCCGCAAATGAGCGACATGATCCAGTGGATCGCCGAGCCGGAGTGGCATTCCAACAGGCGCTGGAAGAGGCGCCTGGAGGAGATGGGCGCCGATACGGTGCTCAAGCGGACCGAGGGCGACGCCCACAGGATGATCGACCTGTTCCTTCACTTGCCGCCAGCCGACGTGGAGATGGTGCAGTTTTCGTTCGTTGACCGCATAGGGCACGTGTTCGACATGTCCGGGCGGATCGAGGACCGCTGCTACAAGCTGGTCGACGAGCTTGTGGGCAGGCTGGTCGAGGGCTCGTCGCCCGCGTCGGTGCTGATAGTGTCCGACCACGGCTGCCAGGGCAGGGGGCACACCGACTACGGCTGCCTGGGCGTGGAGGGCGAACTGGCTGGATCGATCAGGATACCAGAGGGCTACACCCCAAGCGTCCTGGACGTGGCGCCGACGCTGGCGGGGTTCCTGGGCTGCCAGCACCCCTGCGAGGGCAACGACCTGACCGCCGCGGACCGGTACCGGCAAGCGGAACTCAGCGAGGAAGAGCAGCGGGAGAAGGAGCGGATGATGCAGCACCTGAAGGACATCGGCTACCTGTGAGTTCCTCGCCGGGTTTCATTGGGCCTCTGAACCCGCCTCCCAGCGGGCCTGGGCGGAGAGGGCGGCGTGCCCGCTCGGTCAGCGTCCATCAGCCCGCAGCCAGGGGATCGGCCTGCCGTCGTC
>Ga0315279_10011593_pt1 | contig 10169 bp, 10 predicted proteins | sample YL17G06_20_MG_FD_203694 | JGI IMG/M metagenome (GOLD analysis project Ga0315279, IMG submission 203694) | Sediment microbial communities from Yellowstone Lake, YNP, Wyoming, USA - YL17G06_20 | ecosystem: Environmental > Aquatic > Freshwater > Lake > Sediment | place: USA: Wyoming | collected...
GTAGCCGCGGCAAATAGCATCATTAAAGAATCGGCAGTTGTTTTCCGCACTGTTTATAATAGTGGGTTAAAGCCGCACTTGCTCTTTGACAAGTTCAGATGACCCTAACGCTGAGACTGTCGTTGATAGATTGCTTGCCAATTTTAACGGGCAATTGCGCCCACAGCATGTGCGCAACGGAACCCGGACATCGGCTATGTCTATCCTGCAGGCGGACGGGAGGGCACCACGTTCCAGGTGGCGATTAGCGGGCAGTATTTAGACGGCGTGACCGATGTGGATATTTGCGGCGGAGGGATTAAAGCCACGGTGCTCGAACACGTTAAACCGCTAAATGGAAAGCAGATTGCCCTGCTGCGAGACAGACTAAAGGAACTGCAGGAGATGATGAACTCCGAAAAGCCGATCGAGCCGAACAGCGACGCTGCCCCAGATGCGAACGCCGCTATAAATCCTGAGCCCAAGATGGACAAGAAGGCCTTGCAGAAGGAAATGGCCGAAATCAAGGAAAAACTCGCCAATCCCAAAAACCGAAATCGGGACAATCCCCAGCTTGCTGAAGATGTCACTATCCGTATCGTACTGGCCCCGGACGCTGAGCCCGGTGAACGTGAGTTGAGGCTGAAGACGGCCCTGGGATTGTCCAACCCGCTCGCTTTTTATGTGGGTCGATTGCCCGAATATACCGAGAAGGAACCAAAAAGCAGCACAACAGAGGCAGAGATGAGCATAACGTTGCCGGCCATCGTGAATGGCCAGATATTGCCCGGCGATGTGGACCGTTTTCGATTCCAGGCACGCAAGGGTCAGCAACTGGTCGCCGCTGCCAGCGCGCGGGAACTGCTCCCCTATCTGGCCGACGCTGTTCCCGGCTGGTTCCAGGCCACGCTGACGCTTTACGATGCGAAGGGGAATGAACTAGCATACGACGACGACTACAAGTTCCATCCCGACCCTGTTCTTTACTATGAGATACCCAAAGACGGCGAATACGTAATCGAGATCAGAGACGCCATATACCGCGGACGCGAGGATTTCGTCTATCGCATCACTGTAGGCGAGCTGCCTTTTATAACGAGCATCTTCCCGCTGGGCGGCCAAGTTGACACTCAAACAACTGTGGAACTGAAGGGCTGGAATCTCCCAGTGGGTAAGCTAACGATGGATGCCAACGGCAAAGAGCCGGGAAATTACCCGCTTTTCGTGCGCAAGGAGGAACTAATTTCCAACCGTGTGCCTTTTGCGGTGGACAAGCTGCCGGAATGTCTGGAACAGGAACCGAACTACCCGCAAGGGAGCGCACAACCGGTGTCGCTTCCAGTCATCGTGAACGGACGCATTGACCAAGAGGGCGACGTGGACGTGTTCCGCTTCGAAAGCTGTGCCGGCGATAAAATCGTCGCGGAGGTTTATGCTCGCCGGCTGGACTCTCCACTTGATTCGGTACTCAAACTGACCGATGCCAACGACCATCAACTGGCGGCCAACGACGACCATGAGGACAAGGGGGCGGGGTTGACCACGCACCAGGCGGATTCCTGGCTCAGCGCCACCCTGCCCGCGAACGGAACTTATTATCTTCACATAAGTGATGCACAACACAAGGGCGGCGAGGTCTATAGCTACCGCTTACGTATCAGTCCGCCACAACCTGATTTCGAGCTGCGAGTTGTGCCATCCAGCATTAATGCCCGCGCCGGCGCAACCGCTGCCGTCACCGTCTATGCCCTGCACAAGGACGGGTTTTCCAATGACATCGCACTGATGTTGAAGGATGCGCCGAGGGGGTTCAAATTGAGCGGCGGCAAGTTGCCGGCAAATCAGGACCAGGTGCGGCTTATGCTGACCGTCCCCCCGATGCCTTCGGAGGAACCCATCAGCCTGAGACTGGAAGGCCGCGCGATTATCCAGGGACGAGAGGTCGTCCATCCTGCTGTGCCGGCGGAAGATATGATGCAGGCCTTTTTCTACCGGCATTTGGTTCCGGCAAAAGACCTTAAGGTTGCGATACTCCCCCGCGGAAAACCCAAAATGAAGTAAACCCGCCATACTTCTGGCGGGTAAATTCGCGATGTAGCCGCCGTCTGAATGGTAGTTCCAGTTGAAGGGAGCTCACTATAGCTTCAAGGGTATGAAATCTGTGCGTCAAATGTGTAACACGAATGGCGCTGATCTGACCCAAAACTGACCCTCTCTTAGTAAGGGCGGTTCGCGAACCGCCCCTTCCCCAAATCACAAATTAAAAAGTGCGAAACACAATTGCAACATCCTGGAAGGGAAATGACTTCTTATAGAAATACGCCCGGCAGGATTCGAACCTGCGACCTCCGGTTTAGGAAACCGATGCTCTATCCTACTGAGCTACGGGCGCAAGAATCGTTAAGTGCTTTCAATATAACAACTTTCTTCAACTGTTGTCAATCCTTCCTTGGGCAAAAAGGGGACGCGTGCCAAGTACTCGCCAAAATCGTTACTCATTGCAGCTGCAGTTGCAATGAGCGCTTTCTCCAGCAAATCGCGTATCACTGATAAGTAGAACCTGTGAGTTGTCTCAAAGTCGGAATGTCCCGATAGCTTCATGACATCAAGCTCTGAGAGACTATTTTGGAACCAGCGAGTCAAGCACATTCGGCTCAGGTCGTGAAACTCACCGGATTCAATGTCGGCACATTTGAGTATAGTCTCGAACTATCGCTTAAAGTTGTTGACAGGATACTTTCTGTGTAGAGTCGCTCACCAGATCCGCTGGTGCGGTCTCTGTATGTGGTCGTAACGTCGTGCGTAAGGCACAAATACATAGACGTAACCTTCGGGTTGTTTTTTGTGGTGCTGGACCAGCAGCTTCATAACTTCATCAGTCCAAAGTAATGTTCGTCTGTCAGCGTTCTTAATATGCCATTCCCAGGTTGAGTCGGTGTTTTTCTTTGGCGATACTCAGATGGTTTGTTTTTCAAAATCTATGTCCCGCCAGATACTGTTCAGCAACTCACCTCGTCTCATCGCGGTGCAGAGAGCAATAGCTGTCGGCAGTTCCCAGCTAATATCTTCTTATCTGCAGATTTCTCTGGCTGCTTTTAGAAAACGATGACGTTCTTCGGCAGTGTAAATAGTGGATTTTTCTCACTCTCACTTTTGACTCGAACCCTTCTTAGCTCCACTTATACTGTATTTTCAATCCAGGAAAAAAACAATGATTCTAAGAGGTGTGGATTGACCAGCCCCGTTAGAAATTACGTCCTTTCTAACGGGGCCAGCATACGTGGGGCTTTGCTGAACCATCACGGAAAGAACCTGTTCCTGCTCAAAGCGATAGGGGTCACCGAGCATTTCATTCAGAAACAAGCCGGGTTCGACATGGATAATTTGCCAATCGGTCCAGTTCGACTGAGCAGAGGCCGCACAGATAGTCAAATCTCCATCAATAAAATAAAGATTATATCCAAGTGCTATGGGATTTCGCACGGATTGATAAATTAAGAAGGCACCCCCATTTTGACAGATAAAGAGTTTAGGGCGACTGCCGGCTATCCAGGGCATTTCATAATAATGCCACCAGCCACTGGTGTTTTGCATCTCCAGCGTCGCCGTATATTCACCCGCTTGTGAATTGTAATCGACTGTCACAGCTATATTCGGGGGGGTTCTTATTGCCCTTGTAATCGTAATAACCTGCGGTATAATGCTTCCTTACAGGAACATTACGGGCGGTTCCCCTTTGAATAAAACAACAGGTGCGATATGGCAGAGAACGTTTTGTATTACGGCGATAACTATGAACATCGAACAGGTAAAGCAATTCATAAAAGAGGTTCGCTGGGGTTTCCTGGCTACAACCGATGGCCGTATTTCCTGTTCAACCTCAGTGCCTGTCCGTGTTTCTGTCCGTGTCAGTCCGTGTCTATGAAATACTCCGCCGCTATATCGAAGACGAATCGGTTGACCTTGTCTATCTTGACCCGCCTTTCGTGTGGCGGGCCGGATGTCATTGCGAGCGCAGCGAAGCAATCTCTCCTTTCATTCTGCATTCTGAAATCCGAAATCTGAAATATTCTCCATCCTCCGGCGGACAAATCGTGTCCAATTCAATGCATAACATTGGATACCAGAAGCGGCGATTAATCGTCTGCTATAATGAAATGGTTAGGCGGTTTTATGCGTATTTTTCATCTATAAGATAAAAAGATACTGACGGCGTTCCTGGTACATAGCATGCCGTTCCTATGATCCCTGAAGACTTAAAATAATAATTATCTGGATTGCTGTCATATGGCTCGCCAAATATTGATTTGAATGCTGGAAGCATATTATTGCGCAGATATTTTTTTGCCTTTCTCTTTGCGAAAAAACCTCTAAAGAAAAGCTGCGCCCTAATGTTTGCTAATGCATTATCTTTGAAAACAACATCCATAATTCCACCGCCATATGTTTTTTCTTTGAAATGATACATTCGTCTTTCAAATCCTGGAGGAAGTGGGTCGACAGATTCCATCGTTAAGTATTGAGGAAACCGTGATACATCCAACATTTTCCCTTTTCCTATCCTTAATACATACTCTTCATGGGATCCTATATTAAAATATCCCTCATATGATTTTCTTAGTAAAGACAAATAATCTAAGGCTTCGTCTGGCAATCCATCCAGTTTGTTCATATATCCTCTCTTAATATCGGTTTATCCGCCGGACATAATAATATCCAACACGATTTCCAATATTTTATGCTAACATCTTGTCATCCAATGCTGAGTTTTCCCTTCAAATGAACGTTGGCTTTGACGAGCGAAGCCTATTGACGCGTACCGTCGAACGCTTTGTTCGATGAGTCTCTTCTGTCAAAAGGGGAAATCATCGTCGGCCTCGAATTTGGGCTCCGGCAAGTCAACAGACTCTCGTTCCCCAGTTTCACTGAAAATCTCGACTAAGCGTTCACCTTGGGCGAGGAGATTGTCGTATGTCATGATCGTTATCCCCGTGAGCCGCCGATTGAGTCCGTGCAAAGCACGTAGCCTCTCCTCATCCCAACCTTCTGATCGTCCAATCACTATGATCGCTCGCGGGTGATAGGCAACGATTTCGGGATGATCTCTCAATCCCTTGGCTGCGACTTCATGTAGGACATCTAGATACCTGTGACATTGACCAATTGCTCTTGAAACATCGGCAGAGAAGTAATAGTCGCGGTGGGCGTCATCGTATTGGAGGACACTTGAGTCGGGCCGTTTCAGTTCAACGATGTCACGATAACCAGCGATTACAGTTGGGAGAAGTATGTCGAGTTGATCACCGGGAGAAATGTTGCGGACTTCGTCTCGCATGACATAGGCATTGCCAAACGCCCATGAATGCTTTTCGCACCAGTCTTGATAGACTCCTTCTCCATTCTCTCCGTTCACGAGGTGTTCGCGGAGTTGAGCAACTGCCGATATCATCTCCTTGAGGCGAATTGCCGTTTTGAATGCTTTCGCGAGTTCGTCACTGAGTTCTGTCTGATCAAGATGTTGAATGATCTCCTGTTGGTTAAGCACCTTGGTAAGTGCTTTGGCGACAGCCGCGGGATCATGCTCACCAAGCTCCATGGTTCCCTCGGCGACCCGCAAGACAAGGTAGCTGCCATCCTCATTTGTCTCTGCGACGGCTAGGTGTTTTCTCAATGCATTCAGAAGCGTGCGAGATGCAGATTCGTTGAGAGAGACAGACTTCGATTCGACGACAGCCCAATCCATAGGTGGTGGTTGCTTCTGATACGTAATGATCTTGACCGCAAGGTCCGTCCCCTCGGTATGTAGAAGGGAACCAGAACAACCCGCCGTTTGGATGTTTCGTGAAGGACTACGGCATTCCCGTAGCTCACACGCCCAGACTTGGCTTCTCGCCGATGAACCGTCTCTGGTTCGGATTCACTCATCACTTCTCATCGAACATAATAATATCCAACACTTTTTGTTAGCAATATAGTCAACCGGAAATAAAATGTCAAGATTCTTGTATGGTTCAAAATATACTGACTGTCCCCATTGCTATCTATGATAGATTTTCTTATCTTGATCTATTATATTCGACAAGGTTTTTAGCCAAACGATCTAATGTCGCCGAAGTTCTTGGAAAAAGCCATTTCCAATTACGGTTTGTATAGTGTTTGCCACTTGATACTATTTCCGCTATCAACTGGGATAAACTTTTGATAAACTCAACATCTTTCACTGAAAGTTCTACTTCAATGTAAGATTTCCCTTCGGTCTTGAGGGCTTTTCCTGCTTTGGTTTTTATGAGATTCTCAATGTCTGTGTTAAGAGGTGCATTGTTTGTTAAAGATAATTCGAATCGATCTTTTTCTTTAACGCGAACAAAGATACCACAAAATAAATCATGAGTATCCTCGTCTGTTTGATCATCGACCTTAAAAGGATAGTCCCGTGAAATATCTTTTATTCGTTTATCTCCGAATCCTCCATACTTGTCATACAAAAAGTGTTTAAGACGTAATGACATTTTTGACTCCTTTCGGACAAGTGGCTAACATAATAATATCCGCCACTTCCGGCTTTCACCCTCCCGCCTTCGCTGCGCTCTTGCCTCGGTGTAGGCGTTGAACCGTAGCCGGGTCACCCTTCGCAGCGGCAGTGGCAATGTTATTCAATAGTAAATAGTCAATATTAAATAATCAACTGTCTCAACCTGTGCCACTTTCGCTGACGTTAGACACTGAGGTACTTATACATGCATGTGAAATCTGAACACCAGAGAAATCACTATTTTTTACTTCAACAGCTCCTTGTTTCACATGTACCGCTTTGAGAATAGCCTCTAAAGCAGGATTGCTTTTTTCAAGCATAACTATTCTTGAAAGAGATAAAAGTTCATTGGGATTTAGTTTTGAACTTATCTTTTTTGCTAAATACTCCAGACTTTGCTTTTTGTCTGTTTCCATCCAAGGCGCCGAAACAAGAAGATCATATTTTCCAGGTGCGTCCTCACGAAGAAAAATACCAAATAGGACAAATTGCCCCTTTTCGGATGAAATTTCATTCTCCAATTTTTTGAGTTTTTCAAACAATTCTTTCATAACAAAACTTCCAAAAGTTTTTTTGTTGAAGCAAGCATAGATTCAGTTTCAATTTTAGTGGCACTCCCGATAGGTTTATAACGTATCTCAGGATCCCATTGTGCTATATTTGACCAGTCAGCAAAATAGCTTTTCTTTATTTTATCTTCTACACCTGAAAGGCTAAGAAGTACATCCAAGTTATGTGTTTTAAAGGTAGTATAGTTTTGAAAATCTTTTTGGGTTGAAGGAAATTTAGGCCATTTCAGGATCTTACAAATCCTGGCTTTTAGAGCAATCTCAATGGCATAACCACAAAGATAAATAGCACCATCATATCTCTTGTTATCTAAGAGAATTTCACTATCTTTGATCCTGGCTTGAGCTATTTCCTTTAATTCAGAATATTTAAGCATATTTTCTATTTTACTCTTTTTTACTTTCCAAGAAAGAATAATAGGGACAGCCACGTTTTTCGAGAGACCCTAATTTCTTTTCCTTGCCTATTTCACCGAAGAGGCCGCAGTAGCCTGAATCAGATGGTTCGCATTATCTTTCTGGATCATCTTCAAGTCTTTCTATCTCTGCAATGTGACGTTTTGTCGAGGGCCTCATGTGCGGCCACAATTCTCGAAGGTGTTGTTCAAAACTCTGTTTGGCAAGCCAATCGTCTATCTCAGGCACAGCAAAATCGCCAATGTAGACTCCTTTTCTTGTGGCCAAGGACATAACAATCAGGTAGTCGTTAACCGCTGTAATGAAATCCATAGATCGTTTTCTGGAGGTCCGAAATGGTGTCCTAACTCTCTTGTCAAAGTCGATTCCTTTCTTTTTGCGAGGAAAGCCAACATAGGTTGCTTTCTGCTTAATGGCCTCGAGTTCTCCACTTTGAAGGATTCCTACGAGGGTCTGCGACACGAAGGTATGATACGCACGGCGTGCGAACCACCTCTGTTTCGCGACATGTGAGAAGCTCATTTGTAACCATTCTTGCAGTTCCTTCTCTGTGTACTCTACCCCACCGATAGACTGAAACAGAAACTCTTCAATAAGGTAGTACTTGCCAAGTTCTTCAATACTCAATGCGGATGTATGAAGTGAGGAGGGGATTCTGTCTTCTTCAAAAAGAAGGACGGCATCTTCATGCAGTCTAACAGCATTCTCGAATGCTAGGGTGGCCATTCTCTGTAGCTTATTGAGGATAGAGTTTACCCGCGTCATTGTCTCATTCTGCAAACATAATAATATCCACCACTTCCGGCTTTCATCCTCCCGCCTTCGCTGCGCTCTTGCCTCGGCGTAGGCGTCGAGCCGTAGCCGGGTCACCGTAACAACAATTTAATTTACCGGAAATAAAATGTCAACTGTCCGCCAGAAGTGGAATCGAGTATCGAGTATCCAGCATCGCTTGTCCGCCGTAGCTTCAGCGAAGGCGGAAGCATCCAGCATCCAGAATCGTGCAACCAGTATCAACCCATCTACTCCTCCCCCTCATTCAAAAACCATGATTCTTAAAGCACTCCATAAGTATATACGCATATACTTATATGCTTTCATAATGGGGACATCTACGTTTTTCGAGAGACCCTAATTTCTTTTCCTTGCCTACTCCGCCAAAGTCCCTAAGGGACGAAGGCCGGACGGCCAAACCAAAACCCGCCCGCCGCTCTTTTTGGAGGGCTTACCCGCCATCCTCTTGGCGGGTTAAAAGACAGTGTTCATCCGTGTTAATCAGTGTCTAATGCAAAATTTACTTGACACTTAACATTTATTCTTGTATAATACATATCTAACATATAGTCTAAAATAGTCAATATTCAATAGTAAATAATAAATCAGGAGGGTACCCCCCCAATGGCATCCGAATCCCAAATCCTTGCCAACCGCCGTAACGCACTAAAATCGACCGGTCCCTGCACGCCTGAAGGCAAGGCTGTCGTCTCACAAAATGCCGTAAAACACGGCTTTTCAGCCCGTCAGGACGTAATCAGCTCAGAAACCCAGGCCGACTTCGACCAATATCGCGACCAGCTCCTCGCCGAGCTAAACCCAGTCAGCCCAATGGAATCCATCCTCGCCGAGCGCATCGTTACTCTTTCCTGGCGATTGAAACGCATCTGTAGCATCCAGAACCAGACCATTGACGCGATGAACGCTGATTTTTCCTCCAGCCCTCTGGCTAAACTCACAAAATCGTTGTTTTTCAAAGGCCGGAACCCGCCGCACGAGGACGCCTCCGAATCGGCTGACAATCTAACTCTTGGCCGTTTAGCCGTAAGGGACTTCTCAAATGCAAGGGTGCTCGAACATCTCTTGATGTATGAACGCCGAATAGAGCATAGTCTTTATAAAACACTCCTCGAGCTTCAACGCCTCAATCTCGTCAAAAAACTAAATGCCGGCCCTGAAATGCCATTTAACCAATGAACTACGAACAATGAACTATGAACAACGAACTACGAACAATGAACTATGAACAATGAACTAAATTATGCAAAACAAAGCCAATTTGCCAAAACCTCCAAATGTTTGTAAAGTTAGTAAAATCAAGGAATTATAACTATGAACAACGAACTATGAACCATGAACTATTATTCAAAACAAACCCAAACAAAGCCAATTTCAAACGTGACCTTTCAAAAATGGGGTATCACGAGTGAGCAAAGTTGAAGGGAAACGTTTCAAAATATACAATAGGTCTTTATGAAAAAGTATTCACTGAATAAAAAGTGTCTTGTTATGGCAAGGGACGAAATTCGGGCGTTCGATAAATGGGCGATAGATACGCTTGGGCTCCCCGGCGTGGTTTTGATGGAAAACGCTGGTCTCAGTTGTGCCGAACTGATTAAAGAGAAACTGAGCGGCGGTTCCAGACCGAAGGTCTGCATATTCTGCGGCACTGGAAACAATGGCGGCGATGGCTCCGTAATCGCCAGACATCTAATAAACAGCGGTTTTAAGGTTATTGTGGTATTATGCGGCGACCGTGGCAAGGTCAAGGGTGATGCGAAGATAACCCTTGATGTTTTGGAACGCTTAGGTCAGCCAATTGAACGATTAGATTTGACGGATAGTAACATCCCCGAGCAAGTTAAAAATTTTGCTGCTGATGCTGATATGCTTGTTGA
>Ga0315279_10011594_pt1 | contig 10169 bp, 6 predicted proteins | sample YL17G06_20_MG_FD_203694 | JGI IMG/M metagenome (GOLD analysis project Ga0315279, IMG submission 203694) | Sediment microbial communities from Yellowstone Lake, YNP, Wyoming, USA - YL17G06_20 | ecosystem: Environmental > Aquatic > Freshwater > Lake > Sediment | place: USA: Wyoming | collected...
TTCAGGTTGGGCGCGGCAACATGAGGACTTGAAACTTGAAACTAGAAACTTGAAACCTTTTCATCACGCTCCTCTTCTCCGGCCTCCTCGTCGCCCAGGCCCAACAGCAGGTCGCTATCGGCCAAGTCTTCGCGCAGCGCGCCGCTTTCCTGACGATGGAAGATGCGCCTGAATTCCTCGCTGCGCACATCAATCACCTTCAGTATGTTATCGCCGGTCAGCAGCCAGGAGAGCGATTCGCCCAGGCGCAGGGAGCCGAGGCCCAGCACCAGGACATAAGCGCGGTGCAGGCTGCGGCGCCAGAGGCGCTCGCGCAAGTGCCCCAAAGTGCGGCGGTCGTCGCGCCTGAGGGCGGCGAGCATTTCCAGCAGCGCGTCCAGGTTGCGCCGCTCGCGGCTGACCGCGGTGCGCACCAGCCGTTCCGGCGGCTGCAGCGCGGCGCATTCGACCTCACAGCCCCGCCGCGCCAGGTCGCGGACGACGGTGCCGGCGCAGGAAAGCGCGCGCTCGAAGGCCGCCAGCCGCTGGGCGCCCAGGCGCTGGAGGTTGGTGTCAATCAAGAGCAGCACGCGGCGGGCCTGCGGCTCCTCGAACTCCTTGACCAGGGTCGCGTCCATGCGGGCGCTGGTGCGCCAATGAATCCACTTGGGGTTGTCGCCCTGGCGGTACTCGCGCAGGCCGCGGAAGTCCTCTTCCGCGCGCGAGGGGCGGGCGCGGCGCAGGAACTCCAGGGAGACCTCGAGTTCCTTGAAAAAGGCCGTGTCCAGTTCGCCCAGGCGGGGATAGACGACCAGGCGCGTGGGCGCGCGGCGGAGCACGGCGCTCTGGAAAAAGCCCAGGGGCAAGGCGGTCGCAATCGCGGTGTCGCCAAAGCGGTAAATGCCGCGGCGCCGCACTGTGAGGCCGTACTTGACGCGCTCCTGCCCCTTTCCCGGCACAATGGTGACGAAAGCGCCGCCGTGCGCCGCCGCTGCGCGCGTGGTACCACGGGCGTCCCGCCCGTGCCCCCCACCCGCGCTTCCCTCTCCCCCCTGGGGAGAGGGTGGGGTGAGGCCCATTCTTCCCTCTCCCCAAGGGGGAGAGGGTGGGGTGAGGGGGCGGTCGTCGTCGTACTCAACCTTTTCGGATATAACCAATCCGGCGGCGGGCCAGGCGGAAAGGTTGGTAAGCGACAGAGTCACCGCGAGGTTCTCGTTGGCAAAAACGCGCTCGATGTGGCTGCGGCGCAAACGCAGCCCGCGCAAGGAGCGCGTGCCTTGCCACATGGCCAGAAGCCACAGGGAGAAGAGGATCAGAGCCATAAGCAGGGGAATATTGGACCAGGCATAGGAGCCCAGAGACAACATGCCGCAGACCAGCGCGACGACGAGGAAAACAAGCCCCTCGGGCCGCAACCGCGCCAGGTTCCTGAGCGGCCAGGCCAGGACATTGCCAAAGACGTGTCTTATGCGGGCCTTTGCCATGCCGCCTCAAAAGGAGGTTTCAGGTTTCAAGTTTCAAGTTTCAAGTTGCGCGCGAGCGCGGGTTAACCTGAAACCTGCAACTAGAAACCAAGGAGCCAATGCGGGCCTCCTAGCCCTATAATTTAGACGCGGGAACGCGAAAGATGAAACGCAAAAACTCATCGGGTGATCGGGTGATCGGGTGAAGTAACGACAACTGCCAGTTTTTGTTCGCTCGATGGCTCGATGGCTCGATCACCCGATCCAATATACGTCTGGCGTTCATAACCATTTTTTAACGGGACTGGCACAGGCTTTAACAGCATCCTAACTGCGCCGGTCGTACTATATAGGTGGAACGCACGGAGGTACTGCGCATGGACGTGCTCTTCGTTGTGATTGGCTTGGCACTTTTCGGCATTACCATCGCGATAGTCGCTGCTTTGGAGAAACTATAGGAGAACAACATGAGCGCGCTTTACGTGATCTGTGGCATAGTGGCACTGCTGCTCTGCGTTTATCTCCTGGCCGCACTGCTTAAGCCGGAGTGGTTCTAAAGACAAGTACTGAGTACTGAGCACTGCGTGCTGAGTAATGAGGGAGGAGCTTCCCGATGACTTCCGCCGACTGGGCACAATTGGTTCTCTATCTCGCCGTACTGGCGGCGCTCGCTTACCCCCTGGGGGTCTACATGGCGAGAGTCTACGAAGGCAATGCCGGCGTGGCGGGGGTGGAAAAGGTGTTTGGACCGCTGGAACGGCTCATCTACAGGCTGCTGGGAGTGGACCCCAAACAAGAGATGAACTGGAAACAGTATGGGGTCGCCATGCTGCTCTTCAACATGGCGGGTTTCTTTGCGGTCTACCTGCTGCAACGCATACAAGGAGTTCTTCCCCTTAACCCCGCCGGACAGAGCGCGGTAGCCCCGGACTCAGCCTTCAACACGGCAGTTAGCTTTGTGACAAACACAAATTGGCAAGGGTACGGTGGCGAATCAACGATGAGCTATCTGACGCAGACGCTCGCCCTCACGGTACAAAACTTTGTCTCCGCCGCCACGGGCATGGCTGTTCTTGCCGCGTTGATTCGCGGGCTTATCCGCCGGCAGACGGATAGCTTGGGCAACTATTGGACGGACCTGACGCGGACAACGGTCTACATTTTGCTGCCGCTGGCGTTTGTCCTTGCTCTCGTTCTCGTGGCGGAGGGCACTCCACAGAATCTCTCTCCATATCAGACCGTGCCTCTCCTTCAGGAAACCACCTACGACAACCCCTTGAAGGACAAGGACGGCAATCCGCTCAAGGACGAAAAAGGCAATCCGAGGACTGAGACACTGCCGCTCAAGGAGCAGACCATCGCATTAGGCCCGGCAGCATCCCAGATTGCGATCAAGCAATTGGGCACCAACGGCGGGGGCTTCTTCAACGTCAACTCAGCGCATCCCTATGAGAATCCCACGCCGCTGACGAACTTCCTGGAAACAATCGCCATTCTCCTTATCGGGGCGGGCCTGTGTTTCACGTTTGGCGAAATGGTGAAGGACCGCCGTCAGGGCTGGGCAATCTTCGCCGCGATGACTTTGATCTTTGTTGTCGCCTTGGGCGTCTGCGTCTGGGCGGAGCAAGCAGGAAATCCGCGCATCAGACAGCTCGGCGTTGTGGGGGCGAACATGGAAGGCAAGGAGACGCGCTTGGGGATCACGAATTCGGCCCTGTGGGCCACAGCGACCACCAGCGCGTCGAACGGCTCCGTCAATTCGATGCACGACTCCTTCACCCCTCTCGGAGGCCTGGTGCCACTTCTGATGCTCCAGTTGGGAGAAGTAGTTTACGGTGGTGTGGGGTCCGGGCTGTACGGCATGCTGGCCTACGTGATCGTGGCGGTCTTCGTGGCCGGACTGATGGTCGGCAGGACCCCGGAGTACCTGGGCAAGAAGATCGAATCCTATGAGATGAAGATGGCCTCCATTATGCTGCTCATACCGGCGGTATTGCTTCTGACAGGCACTGCGATTGGGGTCACTACTGAGGCCGGCAAAAGCTCGATGAACAATCCTGGGGCGCACGGCTTCAGCGAGGTGCTCTATGCCTTCACCTCAGCCTCAAACAACAACGGCAGCGCGTTCGCCGGGCTTAACGCGAACACGTTCTTCTATAATCTGCTGCTCGGCTTGTGCATGTTTGTGGGGCGTTATTGGCTGGCCATTCCCGCGCTGGCCATCGCCGGCTCGCTCGCCAGGAAAAAGATCGTCCCCGCCAGCGCCGGCACTCTGTCCACCCACACCCCGCTCTTTGTACTCTTCCTGGTTGCGGTCATCATCATCTTTGCGGCGCTGCTGCATTTCCCCGCGCTGGCGCTTGGACCAATCGTGGAGCATCTCCAGCTATACGCCCACTAGAGAACCACGAAGAACATGAAGGAGTTCAAGAAGCATGAGTGACAAACCGAAAGCCCGGCCGCTCTTTGACCGCAAGATCGTTAAACGCGCGATCATTGACTCATTCAAGAAGCTTGACCCCCGGCACCAGATTCGCAATCCGGTGATGTTCACGGTCTTGATCGGCAGCCTCCTGACGACGGGCCTGTTCATTCAGGCCCTCATCGGTGGAGGCGAGGCGCCGCCGGGATTCATCCTGCAAGTGTCGTTGTGGCTGTGGTTCACGGTCCTCTTCGCCAATTTCGCGGAGGCGATGGCCGAAGGGCGCGGCAAGGCACAGGCGGAGACGCTGCGCAAAGCCCGCCGCGATATTCAGGCCAAAAAGCTCGCCTCGGCGAAGCGCGATGCGCCGGTCACGGCAGTGGTCTGTAGCCAACTTCGCAAGGGCGATATTGTCCTGGTTGAAGCGGGCGAGTACGTCCCCGGCGACGGTGAAGTCGTTGAGGGGGTGGCCTCGGTTGACGAGAGCGCCATCACCGGCGAGAGCGCGCCGGTCATCCGCGAGAGCGGCGGGGACCGCAGTGCCGTCACCGGGGGTACGCGGGTCCTCTCGGACTGGCTGATCATCCGCATTTCCGCCAATCCGGGAGAGAGCTTCCTGGACCGCATAATCTCCATGGTCGAAGGAGCTAAACGCCAGAAGACGCCGAATGAGATAGCGCTTAACATCCTTCTGGCTTCGCTGACGCTGATGTTCCTGGTCGTCTGCGCCACGCTGCTCCCCTATTCCATCTACAGCGTTACCTCGGCGGGAAAAGGGACTGTCGTCACCGTGACGGTGCTGGCGGCCTTGTTCGTGTGTCTCGCGCCGACGACCATTGGCGGCTTGTTGTCCGCCATCGGCATTGCCGGCATGGACCGCATGATCCAGGCCAACTGCATTGCGATGTCGGGGCGGGCGGTAGAAGCGGCCGGCGACATTGATGTCCTGCTCTTGGACAAGACGGGAACGATCACCCTCGGCAACCGGCAGGCTACTGAGTTCATCGCTACTGACGGGCTGAGCCCGCAAGCCTTGGCCGACGCCGCCCAGCTTGCTTCACTGGCGGATGAAACTCCCGAGGGGCGCAGCATTGTCGTGTTGGCCAAGGAGAAGTACGGGCTGCGTGGCCGCGATGTGAAGGAACTCCACGCCACCTTCGTGCCGTTCACCGCGCAAACCCGGATGAGCGGAGTTAACATCGGCAATCGTGAGATCCGCAAGGGCGCCGCCGATGCCATCGAAGCATTCGTGTTGCAGAAGGGCGGTTCGTTCCCGGCGGCGGTTCGCCAGGTCGTGGATGGAATCTCCAGGCAGGGAGGCACGCCGCTTGTCGTGGCCGAAGGCCCCCGCGTGTTGGGCGCCATCCGCCTCAAAGACATCGTCAAGGGCGGCATAAAGGAACGCTTCACTCAGTTGCGCCGCATGGGCATCAAGACGGTGATGATCACGGGCGACAATCCGATGACGGCGGCGGCGATAGCGGCGGAAGCCGGCGTGGACGACTTCCTGGCCCAGGCTACGCCCGAAGCCAAGCTGAAGCTCATTAGAGACACCCAGGCGAAAGGGCGCCTCGTGGCGATGACCGGCGACGGCACGAATGACGCTCCGGCCCTGGCCCAGGCCGACGTGGCTGTGGCGATGAATACGGGGACGCAGGCGGCAAAGGAGGCCGGCAATATCGTGGACTTGGATTCCAACCCGACCAAGTTGATCGAAATTGTGGAAATCGGCAAACAGTTGCTGATCACGCGGGGGGCACTGACGACGTTCAGTATTTCCAACGACGTGGCCAAGTACTTCGCCATCATTCCAGCAGCCTTCGCCACCACTTATCCGGTTCTTAACGCGCTCAACATCATGAAGCTGTCCACGCCGCAAAGCGCCATCATGTCCGCGGTGATTTTCAATGCGCTCGTAATTGTGTTCCTGATTCCTCTCGCACTGCGTGGCGTCAGATACCGCCCCGTGGGAGCACAGAAGTTGTTAACGGACAACATCCTGATTTACGGCGTCGGCGGCCTGATTGTTCCCTTCCTCGGCATCAAGTTGATTGACGTGCTCCTGACCGCCGCCGGCATGGCGTAAGACCGTTGGAACCGCAAAGGACAAAGAATGTTTCAAGTTTCAGGTTTCAGGTTTCAAGTTGCGCGCGTTCGCTGGTTAGCCTGAAACTGGAAACCTGAAACCAGAAACCAAGGACCAAGGACCAAGGACAAAGGATAAAGGAAAACTGACATGTTCAAGGAACTCATCCAGCAGTCACGGCCGGCGATAGTGGGCATTGTCGTCTTCACGATCCTCACCGGCGCGCTTTATCCGGCGCTGGTGACCGTGGTTGCTCAGACAGTGTTCCCCAAGCAGGCCCAGGGCAGCTTCATCGAAAAGAACGGCTCGCCGATTGGTTCCGCGCTGATTGGCCAGCCCTTCAGCGATCCCAGGTATTTTTGGGGACGCATCTCTGGAACCAGCCCCAAGCCTTACGATGCCTCCTCGTCGGGCGCATCCAACCTTGGGCCAACCAATCCCGCACTGGCTGATAAGAACGATTCAGAGGTCAGGTCGCGGATCAAGGCGCTAAAGGACGCGGACCCCGAGAACTCATTGCCCATTCCGGTTGATCTGGTAACATCCTCAGGCAGCGGCCTGGACCCGCATATCAGCCCGGCGGCTGCTGAATATCAGGTGCGTCGTGTGGCGAAAGCGCGCAGCATGACGGCAGAGGCCGTGGAGGCGCTCGTAAAGCAGTGTACCGAGATGCGTGAACTCGGCGTGCTTGGCGAGCCAAGGGTCAACGTCTTGAAGCTCAACCTGGCGTTGGATGCCGCCAGAGCGCCCTGATGGAGCGACACATCCGGCCCGACCCAGATGCTCTGCTTCAGCAGGTTGTGGCTGAAGAGCAGCAGCAGAAGCGGGGAAGACTGAAGGTCTTCTTCGGCGCGTGCGCCGGCGTGGGCAAAACCTACGCCATGCTGCAGGCAGCGCGCGTCCATAAAGCTGACGGCATGGACGTGGTCGTCGGCATCGCCGAAACGCACGGGCGCAAAGAGACCGAGGCGCTTCTCGCGGGACTGGAGAGGCTGGCGCCGCGTTTCATCGAATACAAAAATACCAAGCTGCGTGAGTTCGACTTGGACGGCGCCCTGGCCCGCAGGCCGGCGCTGATACTCGTGGACGAGCTTGCGCATACCAACGCGCCCGGATGCAAGAACGCCAAACGCTGGCAGGACATCAAGGACCTCCTCAATGCCGGCATCAACGTTTACACGACTCTTAATGTCCAGCATCTGGAAACGTTGAACGATGTCGTGGCCCAGATAACCACGATTGCGGTGCGCGAGACCCTCCCGGACTCCGTCATCGAAGAGGCGGACGAAATCGAACTCATTGACTTGCCCCCGGACGATCTGCTGAAGCGCCTGCAAGAAGGCAAGGTCTACCTGGCGGAGCAGGCTGAACAGGCCGCCACGCACTTCTTCCGCAAGGGCAACCTGATTGCCTTGCGCGAGCTGGCGCTCAGGTGCGCCGCGGACCGCGTCAACAAGCAGGTTGAGTCTTACCGGCAGGAAAAGTCCATAGCCACGACGTGGCCGACCGCGGAGCGCATTCTGGTCTGTGTCAGCCCCAGTCCTTTCTCGGCGCGCCTGGTCCGGGCCGCGCGCCGCATGGCTGCCGGTCTGCGCGCCGAGTGGATGGCCGTTTATGTTGAGACCCCCGCCTTGGCCGCGATGAACCAGCGGTCACGGCAGCAAGTCAAACACAACTTGCGGCTTGCGGAGCAACTTGGGGCCGAGACCTTCACGCTCAGCGGGCGCGATGTGGTTGACGGACTCATCGCCTTTGCCCACAGCCATAATGTTTCCAAGATCATCACCGGCAAGCCCCTTCAGCCACGCTGGCACGACCGCCTCTTCGGTTCAAAGGTTGATGAGTTGATCCGCAAGAGCACCGGCATTGATGTTTATGTGATCACGGGCGAGGAGGAGGAGGAGCCGCAACAGCCCGCAGCTTCGGCCGCCGCGGCCACAGGGCGAGCCAAGTATGGAGCCGCGTTGTTGATCGTGGCGCTCTGTACCCCGGTCGCGGCCATCGCGTCGCGGTACTTCACAGAGGACAATGCCAACCAGATTGCAGTGTACCTGCTTGGCGTGGCCATCACTGCTTCCTGGTACGGACGCGGCCCGGCCATTCTCAGTTCAATCCTCAGTGTCTTGGCGTTCGATTTCTTTTTTGTCAGGCCACATTACTCATTTGCCGTCAGCGATTGGAAATATCTGATCACCTTTGCCATCTTGCTGGCCGTCGCGCTGCTCATCAGTTCTCTGACCGCACAGATTCAACGCCACGCCGAGTCGGCCAACCTGCGCGGGCTGCGCATGGCCGCGTTGTACGCGATCAGCCGCGAACTGGCGGGCACTCGGGGTTCTGAAGCCCTCATCAACATATTAGCCAAGCACGCCGCGCAGTTGTCCGACTGCGAAGTCGTGGGGCTCTTGCCGGACGACAACGGACGCCTGACCGTGAAAGCCGGCAACGAAACAACCTTTCCCTTTAGCGCCCGCGAACGTGGCGTGGCGCAGTGGGTCGGCGATTTGGGACGGCCCGCGGGCATGGGAACGGACACGCTGCCGGGCGCTGAAGCGGTGTACCTGCCGCTCCGCGCCCCTCACCCTCCCCTCTCCCCAGGGGGGAGAGGGTGGGGTGAGGGGGGCGTGGTCGGCGTGCTCGGCCTGCACCCGCGCCGCGGCCAGCCGCTGTCCGCGGACCAGATGACGTTGCTTGAGACTTGCGCAGCCCAGACAGCCCTGGCCATCGAGGTAGACAGGTTGGGCGAAGAGGCCCGCAAAGCCCAAGTGGAGGCGGAGGCCGAGAAGTCGCGCAGCGCCCTCCTTAGTTCCGTCTCCCATGACCTGCGCACGCCGCTGGCCGCGATCTGTGGCTCCGCGAACAGCCTGCTTGAGCAGCGCGACAAGCTCCCCAGGGAAGTCCAGCAGGAACTCTTGCAGGGCATCTCGGACGAAGGCCAGCGGCTTGCGCGCCTGATCTCCAATCTGCTCGAAATGACCAGGCTGGAATCCGGCGCGACGCGTGTGCGCAAGGAATTGTGTCCTCTTGAAGAAGTGATAGGCAGCGCACTGACGCGCATGGAGCCGGCTCTGGGCGGGAGATCAGTGAAGACAGAGATCCCACCCGACTTCCCATTGGTTCCGATAGACGTCGTTTTGATCGAGCAGGTCCTTGTCAACCTGCTGGAGAACGCGGTCAAGTACACCCCTGAACGCTCGCCGCTGGAGATAAGCGCCCGCGTTGAAGCCCAGGGCGTGACCGTCCAGGTGGCCGATCGCGGCCCCGGGCTCTTACCCGGCGATGAAAAGAAGGCCTTCGAAAAGTTCTACCGCGGCCCGGTAGGCGACAAGACTTCCGGGGTCGGCCTGGGCCTGGCGATTTGCCATGCCATTATCGCCGCCCACGGCGGCAGGATCTGGGCGGGGAATCGGCCCGGCGGCGGAGCAATTTTCAGCTTCAGCATTCCGCTGAGCGGCTCGCCGGACCCGGATAATTCACCGCAGTCGCGATGAGGCCGCTCCTCACCCAGAGAGGATGAAATAGGACTAATGGGAGGAATGGGAGTAATGGGAATGATGAGACCACTGGGTTCAATGCTGTATTTTCGGAGCAGAGAGACAGAGGCACAGAGAAGGGATTTTGGATTTGCGATTTGCGATTTGCGATTGCATCGGGCTGGAAGTTCAAATCGAAAATCGAAAATCGAAATTCGAAAATGCTTGCTCTGTGTCTCCGTGGTGAATAATGAGGACCAAATCCATGTCCAGCACTGAAGCGCTGATCCTGGTGATTGAAGACGAAGTGCAGATACGCCGCTATCTTCGAGCGACGCTGTCCACGCAGGATTATCGCGTCATCGAAGCGACCACGGCAAAAGAAGGGCTGGCCGAGGCCGCCTCGCAGAATCCGGACATCGTGCTCCTGGACTTGGGGCTGCCCGACATGGACGGTCTGGAAGTGATCCGCAGGCTGCGCGAGTGGTCGGCGGTGCCCATCATCATCATCTCCGCGCGCGGCCAGGAAGCCGACAAGGTTGCCGCTCTGGATGCCGGCGCCGATGACTACCTGGCGAAGCCGTTTGGCCCCAACGAACTGAATGCGCGGCTGCGCGTGGCGCTGCGGCATGCGGCCAAGTCGGACAAGGAAGACGCGAACGCGGTGTTTGCCTTCGGCGATGTGAAGGTGGACTTGCCCAAACGCCAGGTGTTCGTTGGCGGCAATGAGATCAAACTCACGCCAG
>Ga0315279_10011595_pt1 | contig 10169 bp, 11 predicted proteins | sample YL17G06_20_MG_FD_203694 | JGI IMG/M metagenome (GOLD analysis project Ga0315279, IMG submission 203694) | Sediment microbial communities from Yellowstone Lake, YNP, Wyoming, USA - YL17G06_20 | ecosystem: Environmental > Aquatic > Freshwater > Lake > Sediment | place: USA: Wyoming | collected...
AATCAGAAAATCTGTTGGAAAAATCAAGAAAAGATAAGGTAAGAACGGGTGAAAAAAGTGATTTCAGGCTGTTTTCTATGGCTGAAAACAGTAAAAACCAAATACAAGCGGGTTATTCAAAGTCCTCTATTATTAAAAGTGGGATACTCTCTCCAACTTCCATTACTCGTTTAATTAGAACATTAAATTCTATATTTTTTTGAAGTTCTGTGCAGTCTTCTTCGGTTTTATTTTTTCTTAATGCATTTTTTTTAATTATAATTCTGTCCATTTTGTATCCAGAAAGAGATCTAATATTGCTAAAAGAATAATTACCATGTTTTTCCTTTTTTTCTATATATTTTATAATTAATTGTTTTGCTTTTTTATAATATGGATTTGTTGGTTCTAAGATACATTCAGCCACATTTTGGAGATGCAAATCATCTTCCGTTTCACTATTAATCAAATATTTCAAATATTCGAAGAGGATATTAAATTTTTTTTCTAACAATAAAACATGACAAGAAGCAGATTTTACAAATTTATTTTTTTCATGATTTTTTTCATTGTATATTATTTTAGTAAAATCGATTTCCTTTGAGATACCAGGAATCTGACCAAGAATTCTGATTGTATATTCAAGAAGTAAAAAATCATTTTCTTTATGAAAAATATCAAGAAGTTCATCTTTGATACTATTCACATCTATTTCACCTTTTTCACTCAATGTTTCAAAAAATTCTATGGAAATTGTTTTTAATTCTTTATCATCTCCAGTAATCCAAGTTAAGAAGGTATTAAAATTTTTTTGATTTACAACATCAAATCCAAGATAACGAATACATTCTTTTGCCATCGATGAAATATTTTCATCCTTATCAGTTACATACTTTATTACATCATCAAATGAATTTGAAATGCCTAATCGACCTAAATTATACAAAGTTAAAATTTTTAAATCCTTATGAGGAAGCTCTAAATTTCTAATTAAAAACTTATAAGCATCAAATATTTTATATTCACCTACCAGCGATGTAGCTAAAATTTTAATTTGTATATTATTTGAACAAAGCCCTCCAATTATTTCTTCTTTAGTTATATCTCTCGTCTGTAATTTTTCTAAAGATTCTTTCTCTCTTTCAATTAATATTTTTTTTATTTCTTTTGTTGTTTCATATGTCTTACTAATTATTTTATTCGACTCGTTGTTAATTTTCAATATTAATTCTAATTGTTTTTTAAGCCCTAAAATGCTTTGAGAATTATTTTTAAAAAATTTACTTTGTTTTTTCTCTTCGTTCATTATAAATTTTAAAAGTTCTTTTTGTTCTTTACCTGAAAGGGCTGACAAATAACGTGAATAAATAGGTCCGATAGCAGGAATTCCTGAAGGAAGTGATCGAATGAATTCAGTTATTATAGTTTTAATATTTTGTGTCATTTCTATTCACTATACGTAATCATGTTCATTATAATTGTGTTATCTTAAATCATATCAGAAAATTGTTTAATTAAAGCAGCTATTTCAATATTTAATTAGAAATTAAACTAATACATATCAGTATATGGAATCATTGGTTTAATTCTTTTTTTAAATATTTTCTTTAATTTTTGATTTCTATTATTGGTAAAAAATTGAAGATAACTTAAAAGGTGATTTTTCCATAGATTAATTTCTTTATAAAGATGTAGAAATATCACATTATATCCATTATTATCAAATATTCTTCTCCTGTAATCATAATTAAAATTTTTTGAACCACAAACCTCAATGTACACACCAAAATTCGTGAGATAAAAGTCAGGAGCCCACACTCGCGGTCGCTTATTTTCATCCCAGACAAAAACAGGTTGTTCATACGACCATTGAATTCCGAACTCTTTCAATACGTTAGCAACTTCTTTTTCCGCATTTGTCATTCGATCATACACTGATCCTTTTTTCATGTTTTAACCTCCAAAAAAAGAAAAAAAGGTTTAGAAAGAGACACGAAACAACCCTGGAACCAATAGGAGAAAAAACGGTAGTCTATCGTTTGGATTCTCTCCTGTAGACTCCTGTAGGTCTCAACGGGCCCATTTCTATACCCAACAGAAATTTTATTTGATTGCAGTCACCGCATAATACTTCGTACATCCACTGACCGCTAAAAGCCCACCGCAGAACGACACCCCCATGTAGAAACTATCATCTGACCGCTTATATCGATTCAACGACGCGATTGATTTCACCAGGATGGAAAAAAAGAACGGAAGACCAACCACCACTGCTCGGAGCTGTGATGCCGCGATATGCGAGGAGATATCGAGAGTGGTAATCTGTTGGAATTTCTGTTCGGCCAAAGACATAACACAGTCATCGATGGACATAAGGTCATCTATTGCCCGACCAGACAACCAATGTCGGTACGCTTTCTGCAATATTGGTGAGAACTGTTTCCGTGAACGAAACCCATCGAGAACAACGAGTCGCCCGCCTGGCCGAAGGACACGATAGAGTTCCTTGAAGACATCTCCTGTATCTCGAGCGTAGTTAAGAGATTCTAAGGCAATGACCCCATCAAAGCTAGCATCTGAGAATGTGGTATCACAGAAATTGTTCACAAGAAATCGTGTATTTCCTGTCACCTTGTTTTGTACTGCTAATTCCTTAGCGAACTGGACTTCGGAAGAAACAATCGATATCCCAGTGAAGGTGACCGAGGGATATTTCTTAGCGAGGTAAACCGAAGTACCGCCGACTCCACATCCTGCGTCAAGGACTTGCTGTGGCCTTGTTCCATCAAGTCCGAGCAAACCCCAGACGACATCATTCATATGAAGAATAGCATCGATATGAGAACGAAACCCTTTTTCGTAATACCCGAAATGAAACGCATGTGTCTCGTTTGCCTTCCACCATTCATTCATTTTTGATTGTTCATAATACCAAACGACTTTTTCCTCAGAACTGACCATACATTTGTTCCAACCTTACTCCCTCTAATAAGTATATAGTATTTCATCGTGTTGATAAGAAAAAAAATAAAAAGAAAAAAAGAACGAAAAAAATAATTACTTCTTTTTCAGGTAGGGAAGGCCGGTTCGTTTGTTGACGCCAACACCATATCCTGGTGGCATATCAGTGGGAGTTCCACTCTTTGGTGATCGTTTACTAAAGAAATAAATCGTTTGTTTTCGTCCGCCTTTGAGGGTGACATCCCTCTTATACAATGTCCATCCTTCATGCATATACGGCATAGTTCTTTCCTCTGACCTAGAATCAACAAAGCCTCATTTAAAGCTTCTCCTTAAAACCCCCAGAAGAAAAAATATGGTCTCAGCGTTGTATTGGCTGCAAAATCAGCTTGTTTTCATGTTTTTTAAAGACGATCTCATGATCCTCAAAAATCGGGCGTCTCCCGAGGAGAACTGGCAGGTCATTCCGATCAGACACATGGATTTCAAGGTTTTCGTAGCTTAACTTCCTATTTTCATCATAGATCACCATGGTCAGCATTGATTTGGATAAGGTGGTTTCACCGCCCGCGGTATCCACGTACCCCGCTCTCTCAAGTTTGAGTTTCAGGTACTTTGCGATCGCGTACGGAATGACGATAAAATCTCCCCCAGAATCAAGCAGCGCGTCAATCAACGGTGTCTCTCGATCCTTATGATAAAATTTAATAGGAATCAGCGGATAATCACGATATTCAAAGATAAATGGTTGTTCCGGCATGGTGCGTTAATGTAAATGGATACTCCCAGATAATACTTTTGATATCTTGATGTTACCCTCGGGATATTTCTCCGCGGGGTACTTTTCATCAGCAGTCCGCAGTACGTCTTCAAGGTTTATACTATGATCGACGACTTCGTCGTTAAACAACAAAATCCATTCGCCGGAGTACCTCTTTAAGATTTCATCCTGCTCCATAGGATACCACTTACCTCGTGACACTTTATAAATGTTATGTCGTTTTGAGGGGAAAAGAGGAGAAAAAAAGCTGTTTTTACTCTTGTTCTTTCTCCTGGGACAATGAAAGAATCAAGCCAATGATGCCACTTAATACCAGTACAATAGTGATTGAGTAGATCCCTATGTCAGCCCATACACCATACCTCATCCCCCAGAAAATGTACAGTAGTAGCCCTGCGATGAGAACGATTAACGAGAAGATCGTATATATATTGAAGTTTTTTATGCGTATCTGCATTGTTTTCATACCTCTTCTATTTTCTTGAACTTGGATGGGAGCACTGGGATTTGAACCCAGATCGACGGGTCTCTTCTTAGGTCATCGCTCCAGTTATTCATCATTCGTCAGATGACCCTCTTGTAATCATACCTAACTGGAGCCCGTAATGATGCCGGGTTACACCATGCTCCCATTATGGAATTGATTACTGTCTCCGCATTCGCTTCTCTCGTCGCATTCGTTTCTTGCGCCATTTCCAGCGCATTTTCCTTCGTTTTTTCCAAACTCGTGAACTGCGTTTCATTGGATTATCCTCTAGTTGTCTTCCGTGCCGTAAAATAGATAGCTATATTTATATTCTTGGCTGATTCTCGTAATGCTGGCTCGTTCATTTTTATTTTATTTAGAAAAAAGAATAGCGATTTTCAGAAGGATGAATGGCAGTCTCACGCATTCCCACGACCATCTGGATTCTAAAGAAACATTTTTATAGAAGTAATTGATTTATAATTATAGATAAGGCGGAGGAATTTATATGAAAGAAAAAAATATTTTGAGAGAAGCTGCTATTTTGCTAATCGCCGCACTGATGGTTTTTTCATCAGGAGCTGTGGTCGCAAATACAGGCAATCATAGCGTAGTCAGCAAAAGTACACCCTCAACACCAGTAAGCCCTGAAGGAAAAGGACTTGTTTGGGATAATGTTATGGGCGTGTATGGATCACGCGGTGGGATCATTGTTGCCACGGTGAGAACTGAAGGGACTGCCTTCCCGGCCGATGATTTTCAGCTCGCTACACAACAAACAGTCACTAGCGTAGCCTGGCAGGGAGGATATTTCATTTGTCAATCGGCACAAGGTCAAAAAGACTACCACTGGGATTGGCGTATTCTCTTCTGGAATGACATCGGCAATGGAAGCTGGCCAGGTACCGAGATTTATAACCATACTATACCTGATGCATCGATTACACGAAGTTTTTGGTATAATTATACTCGACCAAGTGATGGGTATACTTATTGGGTCGCCAACTATTCTTGTCAACTCCCAGTACCGATAACATTCAACGCGGGCACAAAGTATTGGATCACGATTCAAGCGATTCAAATACCGAATGCATATCCACAAGGTTGCTGGTCCAGACACAATGATACAGTAGGTGGGATTAAACTTCATGAAGCAATGTTTAAAGCGCCAAATTATTGGCTTTACCCAAATTGGGTGACGATTTATACAGTATTAGTTGCGAGTGGTGATCCTGATCCACATCCCCATGATCTCAACTTCCAACTCTTTAGTGGCGCCGCGAATCAACCACCAGTTACTCCAGTTGCACCAACCGGACCAACGAGCGGTTTCACTGGAGTATCGTACTCATTTAGTGCAACTACCATCGACCCTGAGGGAGATAATATTTCCTACATGTTCGACTGGGGCGACGGGAACTTTAGCAGTTGGCTCGGACCTTATTCCTCTGGTGCTACCGCGACGACCTCGCACGCATGGGCACATGCAGGTACGTACAATGTGAAGGTCAAAGCAAAAGATAGCCAAGGCGCTGAGAGCGGCTGGTCACCAGCGCATAACATCGTCATCGCTGTAGGACCAACCATCGAAATCGGAGCGATTACCGGTGGATTGTTCAAAGTGAAAGCAGTGATCAAGAACACTGGTGCCGGAGCAGCAACCAACGTCTCCTGGAAGATCGAACTCACTGGTGGTCTCATCATCCTTGGAAAAGTATCCACAGGATCTATTGCGACTCTCAATGCAGGTGCAAACAAAACGGTATCATCGAAACTCATCCTTGGTTTCGGAAAGACCGTCGTCAAGGTCACTGCCGACACCGCCACAAAATCAGTGAACGCAACAGTGCTCCTAGTCTTCATCAAAATATAACGTAGCGAACAATAGGAGAAATAGTACCACCGAGGGGTAATTCCCCTCCCTCTTTTTTATTTTTTTTTAATGATTTGTTCAAGAATTGTTTTGTTAAAAAAGTGAGTCGAGTATTATTGAACATCAAGCCAGACATACTTACATCGGGGACAATACCAGCCGCTCGACACCCATTCTTGCTTCCCATGTACCGGGTTTTTATGGCGAAAAATACGAATCAGTCTCATGTCGCAGTTAGGACATTTCCCATGAAATGATTCCTGATATGCCTTTCCCCCTATAGGGTACATCAAAGTATCCGATGCGACGGTATACACATAGTTGCAGGAGGTACACTGCCATGTGATGGGAATCCACTTTCGTTTTCCCTCTATGGTTTTGTTTTGATACAATCGCACTGCTTTGGAGCTGCATTGCGGGCATTTCTTTTTGATGCGCGTTCACCACCATGCGACATGGGTTATATTCGTGTACCTACATCATACTCTGCTTTTAAAAGGATACCTCACCACAGTTGATGCACGAGGTAAAATTGGTAATTCTTAGCGTTTAGTTTTTCTTCCTTGAACAACGAAAAAAAGTACCATGGAGCGGGCTTGGAGGGATTCGAACCCTCGGCCAATCGGTTAAGAGCCGATTGCTCTATCCTAGCTGAGCTACAAGCCCAAAACAACAAAGAGGAAACCCCCGGTAAAACACCAGAGGTAATTAATCTTTTTCTTCTGTTTTTTTTGTTTTCTTGTGAGATTTTTTTGGTTTCTCGTTAACTGTCGGTTGCTCTTCGGTCTCTTCTGACGTTTCTTGTTCATCACCCGTGGGTTCTTCTCCGACGGTAGGTTGTTCTTCGACTGGTGGTTGTTCCTCGACTTTTGAGATATATTTCGCGTCAATGCGTTCCGTCACATACACGTCTTTCCCTGCCCGATAGATTTTCACGCCGTCCTCCATTGCTTTTTTCCCATCGATCCGTAAAATTAAAGGGTTTTCAGTCCTGACTTTCCCTGCCTCTATCGCTTTCTCAATGCTGCCGCTGAGATGCACGTTCCTTCGGTCAATCGGGTTCAGCCCACCCTCCAGGATAATATCAATCTCCTCTTCAGTGACCGGGTAGTAAAATTTATCGATCTCCGCAGGTGGCAAATCGTCAAGACACACGTCAATCGTATGACCATAGGTCGCCCGGACCATGCCGCCGTCAATCTGATATCGGCCCTTCGGATCGGTTAAGGCGATTGCCTCGATATGCTCATCTCGAAGCCAATGAAACCCAGACCTACTTCCACCTATTGCTTCCACGAACTCGGAGATATCAACCCATCCATGACCGTCGACCATTACTCCCAGTTTCTCCGGGAAATGGCGCAGCACCCCAGCCATGATACGGCCCAGGGAATCAAGCTCACGGTCACTCATCATAAATTTCCCTTTCTTATTACAGACAGGGCAGGTTTCGCCACGATAGTACCCGTGCTCATCGCATTTTCCTAACATAGTTTTCACTTCCGTATGAGCATAAGATGTATAAGTTTTTGTATTTGTTGTCTTATTACCCTACAGGTGAACCAGTGGAACAAGAAGAGATGAAGAAGCTTGCTGCCGAGAAAGCAGTTCATTACGTTGAAGATGGCATGACGGTCGGTCTTGGAACAGGGTCAACTGTTGAATTCACCATTAAGAAAATTGGGGAGATGGTGAAAAACGGTTTGAAAATCAAGGGGATTCCAACATCGTTGAAAACAAAACGGCTCGCGACAGAATTGAAAATTCCGCTCGTTGACCTTGATGCAAATACGGAAATTGATGTGACAATCGACGGCGCTGACGAAGTCGATTCAAATCTGAATCTTATCAAAGGTGGCGGCGGTGCGCTCACCCGTGAGAAAATTATTGCCTATCATTCAAAAAAAGTGATTATCGTCGTCGATGAGACAAAAATAGTGAAAGGTCTTGGATGTGACTCATTTCTTCCCGTAGAGGTGACGAAGTTCGGCTGGCAAGCGACAAAGAAAGCTCTTGAGGAACTCGGATGTACCGCAGAGCTTCGAAAGATCATGGATGAGCCGTTCATCACGGATAACCAGAATTACATTATTGACTGTGATTTCGGGAAAATCGCTGAGCCTGAAAACCTTGAAAAGGAAATCAACAATATTCCTGGCGTGCTGGAGAACGGTTTGTTTATCGGGCTTGCTGATGAGGTTATTGTGGGGAGTAAACAAGGGATTATGACGTTGGAACGACAAGATATCATAACTTAAAAAAAAAAATTGTATGTTCTAACCATACATGAAAAGAAATGTTTTACGATAAAGAGACCATATGTATCCATTGAAAAATACAAGACAAAGAATAGCGCAATATCAAGCGGATCTTATTGAGCAATTGAATGCAATCGAGGTAGATGCGCATTGGTTCCGCCGGGTGTTCCATACATTCGCGGCATCATTTTTAGTGTATTATCTTATTCCTGACGTCGGATGGGTCGGTACGGTGAAAATTGTCGTACCAATAGGTATCGTTGTTTGTATAGCTATCGTTGATTATCGACGGATTCGTGGAGAGCTTAATCACCAGCGTTTCTTTGGATTACGTAGCTATGAAAAAGGACGACCAGCAAGTTATTTGTACTTCGGTACTGGTCTACTATTGTTACTTCTTTTATTCCCGCAGCAGATTGCAATCCCTTGTATATTGTGCGCTTCATTTACCGATCCGGTGATTGGCGAATCGCGATATTATCTGGGAAGAAAACGAGCGTATTTGATTGGGTTTCTCGTGTCCTTGTTTTTATTCCTTCTGACCTGGTATCGTGCAGACTGGTGGGTGATTCTTACTATTTCGTTGGTAGGTACGACCGGGGTCGTCGTTGGCGAAGCCCAAAAGCTATGGTTCATTGATGATGATTTCATGATTCAAATACTTCCTGCAATACTCCTGCTTCTCGTCTGGCAAGGAACACTGTTCATGGGTGTCAACATTTTGCCGGCACCGCTGATTCTTCCTATAGAATGGTGAGTCGGGTATGAATAATGCAAATCCACAAAAAGAAGCGATACAAAAACTATTATTACGACTCGAGCTTTGGTTTGCCCCGATCTTAATCGTTGTCCCCTTGGTTATATCCTTGTTTCTGATCTGGGATTGGTTCGCAAGAGGGTTTTCTGTAGGAATATCTCGTTATGACGGTGAATTACTGCTTGCCCTTCTTATTTTGTTTGGCAATATAACGATTGATATCCCGTTCCTTCGATCGATACGAACGTTGAGAAAAAGAGGATAATACTTCGCTATGGTGCAGCGACTCTCTTCCTTTTTTTGATGTGTCGGTACGCGAAATAGAGAACCAACACAATAAGAAGGACTACGATGACAATAGATATTTGATCAGAATATTGATTGACTTCATTCCAGTGTTGTCCGAGGATGAATCCGAGATAGGCAAGGATGGTATTCCACAGTCCAGCACCTATTACTGTGTAGAGTGTGAATTTTTTCACATTCATCTTCCCGATACCAGCGATGAGTGATATCAGGTGCCGTACTACAGGGATGAGCCGGCCGAAAAAAATCGTTAGCTCCCCTCGTTTGTTGAACCATTCTTCTGTTTTTTTGACATCCTCATGGTCGATGAGAACATATTTACCGTAGGTTTCAACGAGGGAATGCCCCCCGGTTTTTCCAATATAATAGAAGATGAGCGAGCCGACGATACTTCCAAGCGTGCTCGCCACGATAACGAAAAGAAATGTGAACGATCCTTTTTCAATGAGGAACCCTGCGAACGGCATCACTAACTCAGAGGGGACCGGGACGACCATGCTCTCAAGCATCATGAGGAAAAAGATACCACCATACCCGAAAGTCGATATCGTTGAAAGAGCAAAGCTTCCAATGGTCGCGAATATCTCAGAGAGAAATGACATAATTGAGCCACGAAAATTGTGTAGCTATTTATACTTCTTTCTTTTCATTCAGTACTTCAGAAAGTAGAAAATTATTCAATCTTTTTTCCACCGCACACCAACATAAAGCAAAAAAAACAATCAAAATAGCCCTTCTCCAGAACGTATGAAATACCACTTTCAAAAAATTCATACAACCCCCCCCTC
>Ga0315279_10011597_pt1 | contig 10168 bp, 10 predicted proteins | sample YL17G06_20_MG_FD_203694 | JGI IMG/M metagenome (GOLD analysis project Ga0315279, IMG submission 203694) | Sediment microbial communities from Yellowstone Lake, YNP, Wyoming, USA - YL17G06_20 | ecosystem: Environmental > Aquatic > Freshwater > Lake > Sediment | place: USA: Wyoming | collected...
ATGAAAATAGGTGTAGGTTCATAAGCGAAATCAAATCATCGCTTCACCTATCGCCAAAATCGCCAAGGCACTCGAGAAACTAGTAAACGGAAAAGCTATACGATAAAAATCCTCGCAAACGCTTCACCTAGCGCTCGTTCTCTAAAAAACCTGACGAGAAACAGGAAAGCCCGCGCCAGCCGATAATGGTAAAAGTCGAATCAGATTAACAAAGCACACGCTGTTCAAACGTACAAGATTAGCCAAGAACATACTTAAACGTGGAGAACCATTTTCAAATAGGGAAGAAAACGTTCTTTCACATAGTATTGACGGGTGAATGCAATTCGCAGTGCAGGTACTGTTTTGGAGAAGCAGTAGACGATTTCGAAGCTGATTCTTCTGGGTCCGAAGTTGACTATTGTTTGCCTAAGACGATGAATTATGACGTTGACCTGCTTGCAGGGTTCTGCGCGCATGATCCTGAATGTGTCTTGACTTTTTACGGTGGCGAACCGTTACTGTGTGTTGAAGAGATCAAAGAGATCATGGATGGTGTGAAGGCTAAGGGGTTTATGATTCAGACGAATGGGTTGCTTCTGGATCGGTTGGAACCCAGGTATGTCAATCGTTTTCACACGATTCTCGTTTCAATAGACGGTGACGAGGAACTAACGGACTTTTACCGTGGAGAGGGTACCTTCAAGAAAGTGATTGAAAACCTGAGATTGATCAAACGTAACGGTTTCATGGGTGAGTTGATCGCTCGAATGACAGTCATGGAGCAGACAGACATCTTCAAGCAGGTCACTTGGCTTCTAGGCAACGATGAGTTTCAGTTTTCTTCTGTTCACTGGCAGCTCAATGCAGGGTTCTGGAATGACTTTGCAAGACGCGATTTCAAGAATTGGAGCGAAGAAAGCTACAACCCAGGAATAAAGAAACTCGTGAAGTTCTGGGTTGACCACATGGAAAGTGACGGGATCGTTCTCAAGCTTTATCCGATTCTTGGTGTGACACAGTCACTCTTGGGTGGCGAGAAGAAGAGTCCACTGCGGTGCGGGGGAGGATGGATCAATTACGCGATACAGACAGATGGTCACATCATCATTTGCCCTACCATGTGGGGAATGAAGGACTACTATCTTGGACACATCCGCGATTCAGATCCGTTGAAGCTGAAAAGAGTATTTGTAGGTGAGCCATGCACTACGTGCGACATTTACGGCACATGCGGTGGTCGCTGTCTGTACGTGAACATTACAAAAAGGTGGAACGACGAGGCATACTCGCTTGTTTGCGCAACCGTGAGGAATCTGGTAGATGCTGTGACTGAGGAAATCCCAAGAATCAGAGCACTCGTAAGAAAAGGTGGACTAAGCATGGAGGATCTTGAATACGCGAAGTATAATGGTTGCGAGATTATCCCCTAATTTTTCGGCGCATCCCATAACTCTCGTCATTTTCGCTTTCTGAAGTAGGCTAGCCTGTCTTTCTGGAGTACGTATTCAAAGCCGGCTTCGAGGAGTTGAGTGATTTCTTCAGGTGTTGTTGCAACTTTGGCGTGGAAGTCTTCTGGTGGGGTATTCTGGAAGAGCGCATGGCTTATGTGTATGTAGACTTGTGTGCTTTTGAGATCTTTATGGCCTAAGATTTCTTTGACGTAGATCGGGTCTTTTGTCTTGTGATATTCCATTGTGCCTTTCCAGTGTCTGAAGGTGTGGAAGTGGATTTGTAGTATTCTTGGGTCGCCTAGTTTTCTTGCTATTCGTTTTCGTTGGAGGTAGAAGTTGGAGCGCATGTCGTCGGCGAATACGAATATGTGTTCCGAGTCTCTTAGAAGGTTGTTTAGCATTTCTATTGCTTTTGTGGAGAGTGGCAGTATTCTTGATAGGCTTCCTTTCTCGGCTGTTATTCTGACGACTTTTTGCTGGGAATCTATGCTTGTCCAGGTTAGTTTTGTGATTTCTCCGCATCGAGCGCCTGTTTCTTTCAGTATTTGAAGGAATGTCGCTACCTTTTTTCCGCATGCGGCAATCAGAAGGTCCAGTTCTTGCTCTGTTGGGATGAAAGGAATTTCATGATCAGCAGAGTATTTGGGTGGTCGCCATGGGATTTTCAGGAATGTGAGCCAGACGTCACAGATCGCTGCCACGAGTACTTTGGTGCTGTCTTTTAGGTGGCTTTTCGCTAGGAAACCTTTGATGTTTTCTGGATCGTAGAGGTTGACGCCGTTCTTGAGCATGTGCGAAAGCCACTTATCGTAGTTATGAATGGTGCCTTCTTTTCTGCCGTCTTTTTCAAGCTGCCAAAGCAATTCTATGATTTTTCCGCGTGCTTCTGAAGACTGTGGTGTGCCCTCCCGCTGGGCTTGTTCCTGTCGGGTTACTTCGGCCAAGTTTTTCGACTCTTCTGTCAAGAGGTCGCATACTTGACGGTTAGAGACTATGGTGTTTGTGGTATTTATGTGGCAGTACAAGCTTTTTTGTGGTGGTCTTGTTTGGCTGAAGCGGTAGCCGCAGTCTCGGCAAAGCCAACGCTGAACAGGCTCATTGCTAATGTAACGAAGGCCGTCCTTGTAGAGCTTCCCCGAGCCGCATATTGGACAGCAGAAATCGGCCATTGGTTGGATTTCACCACGAAAGTTGCTGAGGGCCTTTTTCCGTTTTTGGTTCCTTGCCTCTTAGAGCAAGAATGAGCTTCGCACTAGGCACTCTATCCACGTATTTTTCCGCTTCAATAATCCAACGGTTGTGCCAGTCCGGTGAAGGGTGCTTTTCATTCCACTGTTCCAGAACCATGCTGAACGTTCTTGTTTTTTCTTCGATGAGACGTTGTTCTTCTTGTTCTTGTTTTGTTGGGGGCTTGGGTCCTTCGTGGATGAGTTTCTCGCTGTACCGTTTCTCGTAGATTTCATGGGTTTCCTTCGAGATGTAGCCCAGCTTGTAGAGACCTTCGTTCAAGGCGTAGAGGACGGGATAGCTTCTGCCAAGCTGTTTGTCTGCCTGCAGCCTGACCACTGCAATGTAAAGATGTGGTGGTAGATAGATGAGAAAGCCATGGGGTTTCAAGAAGGAGCCCTCCGCACAAAGATGAAGGAAGAAATCTCCATGACTTTGAAGTGTGGAAGACGGTTTCGTGTGATTGTTTTCTTACTGTATCTATCTACATAGTTAGTTACTGTAAGCGTTAGGTAGTGAGGTACAAAGTGGTTGATGGTCCTAGCATGTGTCGAGGAATATCCACAGAAAGAGCAGTTCATGGAGATCTTTTCTTGGCACGCAGTTGCAGGTCACTTATGATGACTTGCAGACTTGAGATAACGGCTTCTGGATCCGCGTCTTCTGGGAAGACTGCGGCTGCATACGTGTTGGGCAGGAATTTCAGCTTCTGGCCGAAGGCCTCGCGAATTCTCTTAGGCAGATAAACATGGCCTTGAGAACCGGTTTTTAATTCAAATTCCAGATTTTTCAACCTCTTGCAGTTTTCTTACAGAAAAGCTATAAGATACTATTACGATATAAGGATACGGAATTGGTATCAGGTGTGCAACGGATGAAAGGGCGGAGTCCATGGAATAGACCTTCTGTTAGAAAGACCGAAGCTTACACTTTGCTGATGAAGTTTGGAGGAAATGCTCGTTGGAGGGATCTGAAGTCGCATCTCGCGGAACTGGGATGGGGTCCAACCACGCTCAAAAGGACACTGGACGAGATGCTAATCGAAGGAACCATAACTAAAGAAGCTAGGCTAGGAGAGAAGGGACCGGAAGCATGGTACACAACGAAGACGGGCTACAAGGCTTACTACGAACCTCATGAGATCATTGTCTCAAGCCGAACTGGAGATCTTGACCAGATGATGAAGAACCTTCAGAAAAGACTCATGGAGTCAAAACATGATAATGCTTTGCTGAAGACGCGATTGGAGGAGATAGTCAAGATGGCGGGGAATACGTTGACGGAGCTTTTCTATCTTGATGCCAGGCACACCTTCGAAACCAATACTAGAAGTGAGCGATTTTTCGACTTGATGTATGAAGGAATGGCTGAAAATCAGATAAGAATGTTTCTTCAAGTATGTCTTGAGTATCCGAAGCATATGATGGAGGTCTGCGAAAGCCTTCTTGAAGACAAGGGGAAAAATGGTATCCTTTCTGGAGAAAGTCAATAGGGCTGGCTGCTATTGAACTGAATTAGACTCAATACGACCTACCCCCTTTTTCCTATCGGCCAAAGGTCGCCAAGCGGTAACAGATCGAGAGGTATTTATCCGCATGTACTTCTTTCATTAGTGTTGCGAAGATCTCCATTGTCCCTGAGCGCGGCGCGCTGATACGTGCCTAGGATAGTGTAATTGTCGAGTCGTATTCCTCGAGACCTAGGGGAAAGGGGTAGGGTCGTTTTGGTTGAAATCCCGCGAAAAAGCCCTGCAGATTCCTTATGTTGGGCGATGACCTCTAGGAATCCCCGACTCTAATGTTCTGCGAGACTCGTCTCAGCATTGGATTCTCATCCCTCAGGGCTTTTTTCAACTTAGGAGAATGCTCTTTCATGACACGGGCGGTCTACCCTACTTGACCGCTATTTCTGCTATGACTGTTACAGAGATAGCTTGCCGTGCACTTTTTCTGTGATGAGGCTTATGCTCTTTGCATATTCCAAGAAGGCTATCCTCAAAGTCTCGCTTTCGCTTTGTCCAAGCTTCATGCAAATGCTATCCAGTATTTCCTTGTGCTGAGGACTCAAGACAACTCTGACGATCTGTTTTCTTGGCAAAAGGTGATCAAACCATTAGTCAATTTACCTTATGTCATTGAACATATAATCTTATAGGAGTCCTTCACTGCCGCCTTTGAACGGCGATATTGCAAGCCTTGGATGGGTGTTTATACGTAGGAGTAGTGAGGCCGCGCTTCAGAGACGACACGTTAGAGTTCTCTTTTTCGCTAGCGCGTTTATCGATAGGGCTAATGCCGAAACAGTCTCCAGGGTCAGTCGGGCTGACGTTCTAGGGGTTTTGGATGGTGCCGTGGAGGTTGGCTTGGTTCCTGATGTTGGCAGGGGCGAGGTCCTCGTCGATTGTCGCGGACAAGGAAATCTACAACAGTGGTGAAGGGCTGGGGGGTAGGTCGTTTTTGCGAGGTCGTTTCACTGTCAAAAATAGGGTATTCCGTAGGGTGGCCGGGCTTCGCAGAACTATTGACGTAAACCTCATGAGGGTCTGCGGTTTCCTGGTGCAGATAAAAGCCTGCCAATTTTGGAAGTGGTGAATCTTAACAGAGCGCGCGCAGGTTAGCTGCTACTTTCACTTTTGCGGGTCTTCTTCCTTCAGAAGCAGCTCATCCTTCAGGTACCTCTGATTGGCCATTTTCTTGATCTTGAGGAATCTCTCTGAACCCTTTCCAGTTTCTTTCTCGTAGATGTTGATTTCTCCTTCAAACAATCCAAGAATGGCGTAAAGCTCTTCTGAAGGGTGCATTTTCGGGTCGACTACGGCTAAAGTTGTGAAGTCTTCTGATTTCAGTTTCGTCATGAGCGCGGTTAACCATCTTCTGGTTTCGACTGCGTGATGCTGCAGCAGAACATCCGAGACCAGACCTAAACAGATTCTTCTAGGGCCCTTCAGTGAAGGGTCCAGTTGCCGGATTGCTGAGGTCAACGCGATGCTTATGTCGGTGAGGTTCTCCACTCCCTTCAACGTGTACACGTTGGGTGAGCTCTTGATGATTGCGTCTGCCTCAGGGTTGCAGACGAAAAGCTGCAAGTTTGACACGAATGTCTCTGCAAGAGCCTTTGCCACACTTGGGTCGATGGTGACGTAAAATGTGACCTCACCACCATTTGCCCCACTCTCAAGAAAACTCCTGACCAGCATGTCCCTCTCATCGCAGGAAGGTGAGGTTAGTACAACAGCATAGTTTCGGGGTATCCCGCCATACAGCAACTTGTCAAGATCTGCACAGCCCGTACAAACAAGCTCTCCAAGCTTATGCACTGAGGCTACCTTGCCCGTTTCTATGTAGAGCAATTGTGCTTCTACTTTTTCAACGTCTTTCTTGGCGCCCATCTTCTGGAACATTTCCAGTGCTTGATTGAGAAGGTCTCGGGCTTTTTCCTTGTCACCTTCTTGATTCCTTTCTGCATAGACTCGAGCCCACTCCCATAGGAGAAGGCTGACGAAAAAGTAAATGAACCTTTGTCTTGCTTTTATGGATTCGAATTCTTGAAGACTTCTCTCGAAATGCGCAATCGATTCTTCCCATTTCCTCTGCGAACGGAACATCATTCCTTCCAGTGCTTCTGCACAGGCTATGAGCAGTTTGTCCTTGACCTCGTGCGCAAACATGCGGACGTTACCAAGTAGGCTGTTAGCTTTCTCGATTTCTCCAATCTCAATGAGCGACCAGACAAGGTGAGCAGAAGAATTCATTTGGAAATACTTTGCCCCAGCTTTCTCGCAAACTTCACGTGCTTTTTCAAAGAATTCGCTTGCTCTCGAGTAGTCTTCTTTTTCCATGCATAGAAGTCCCAGATCTTGATAACAGTTGGCGATCAGTACATGATCGTTCAGTTTTTGGGAAAGGCCTAGTGCTTCCTTAAGGTATTGCTCACTTTTGTCCCATTCTCCCCACACAAGATTCACTAATCCAAGCATGTTGATTGAGCCGGCTAGTCCACGCATATTGCCTGTTCTTCCACTCAAAGCAGCAAGTTCTTCCGTTATGGAAAGAGCTTTGTCCATGTTTCCCATCTGGACATACATGCCCGACAGATTCCCGCCAATCAGACACATCAATTGAACAGCCCCAACTCTTCTTGCGAGCTCCAAGCCTTTCTCAAAGCATTCCATACTTCTTTCCCACTGTTCATATGGGAGCGCGACAGCCAAGGCGTTGTATGCACGAGACGCTGTTTCCATAAAACGATTATCAAGTGCTATTTTCAGTGCTCTTTCATGGCATTCAACTGCCTTTTCCCAGTCTCCTGCAAAAGTAAGAGTTACTCCCAGGCTGATGGATGAGTTGGCAACGACTTCATTGTTGTTCAGTTTTTTGGCCAGTTCAAACGCTTTCTCAGCCCAAGACCGAGCTTGAGGTACGTCTCCGATGCGATAGTGCATGTGAGCCAGCTCCTCATAAAGGCGTGCAAGTTCCACGTTTTCAGGCTCAGCTTCCAGAATCTTCAAAGCTTCATCGAAGTGCTTTTTCCCTTTGTCCGAATCGCCAACATCCTCCCAGAAAACATTCGCCATCTTACGGTGTAATCTTGCAACATCTAATTTTTCATCGCGTTGATTCCGCAACTGTAGTCCTCCAGTCCAATAGTTGACACTAGCTTCATAGTCCCCAACGAGCTTCTTGACGTCTCCCAACCGCTCAAGGACACGCCCCTTCTCTTGCAGTTCGCCTTCCTTTTCCTCCAGCAGCCTGAGAGCAGACTGGAAGTATGAAGCAGCCTCGGTATTGGCGTACATTCCAGCAGCTTTTTCTCCGGCTTTCAAGAAGTAGTCAAGCGCCTTGTCTTTTTCTCCGCCCTCAAGGAAGTGTAGGGCTAATTCGCCAAAGTGTTCATCAATCTTTGCAGCGTACACCTTCTCTAGAGTCGTTCCGACTAATCCGTGGAGTTTCTTGCGTTCGTAGGTTCCAACTTCCTCATTCACCACGTCCCTCACGATTACATCAGCAAAAGAACACACGTCTTCTCCACGCGCATCTCTGTGCTTAAGCAATCCTGTTTTGAGCAATCCATCTACTATCTTGCGCAGTTTGTCTTCGTTTGAACCGGTGACTCCTTGCAAAGCCTCAAACGTGAAGTCGTTTCCAACAAGAGAAGCCATCGTCAAAACATTCTGCTGTCCATCATCTAGCCGACCTATTCTTGCCTTTATGACGCTCTTCACAGTCTCCGGAAACTCGATCTTTGAAACATCCTTAATCTTCCATCTATTCCCCTCTCGGTAGATTACGTCCTCTTCCTTCAAGGATTTTATCACTTCTTCTGCGAAGAACGGGTTGCCTCTCGTCTTTCCGTAGACCAGCTCGCAAAAATCCTCAGGAATGTCGTCCTGCTCCAAGATCTGCCTAATCATCTCCGAAATGTCGTTAAGAGACATTCGCTTCAAAGAAACAATCTGCGGCAAACGCTCCCTATTCAACTCCGCCAGAACTGGAGACAATGGATGTTCAGCGTCGATTTCAGTGCTGCGGTAAGCTCCTAAGAGAAGTAATGGCGTTTTCTGCACGCCACGAGCCAGATAATGCAGCAACAATAGTGAGGACGGATCGGTCCATTGTAGATCATCAAGAATCACCAGCAATGGAGCTTCTCTGGAGATATTTGTGATAAACTGTGAGACCGCTTCAAAGAGCCTATTCTGCTCCTGTTCTGGACTAATCGGAAGAGACTGAGGAAATGATCTGAGCTTCTGGCCGAGTTCTGGAACCAGCTTGGCCACTTCAGCCGGATAGAAGCCGATGACCCTGTACAACTGCTCTGGAGTGCACGTTTCCAGATAGTCCTTGATAACTTCCTTCCAGAGAATGTAGGGGGGAACACCGTCCATTCTAAATAGTGCTGGGCATCTGCCGTACAGAACCTGCACTCCACGGGACCGCGCATACGCGCCGAGCTCTCTGACAAGTCTTGTCTTTCCAATCCCAGCCTCACCATGAACAAAAACAAGGCCTCCCTCACCATGAACTGCCCTGTAGACAGCTTCTTTCAGAACGTTCATTTCTTCGGTTCTATCGACAAGCGGAACCTCTCTCGCAGCAACTGGACGAGGACTGGGAACGCGATCACGCTCAAGAGATGTCAAGAAGACTTCTCCACATTACCCTATCAATAGGACACTATTGGACACTGTGTTCTTATTGCTTGTGGCATTTCGCACTCTACCAAGCCTCGCTTGATTCAGTTTTAATACTAAGTGCATAACAATAAGGTTAGGTGCCAACAATGGTTGACATTCAGACTGTTTCTATAGCTATTGCTTCTGCAAGTGTCGTAGCAGGAGTCGTTTACTACGCTTTTCAAATTAGGCATCAGGCTAAGGTGAGACAGACAGACCTCGTGATTAGACTCTCCTCTGACGTTAATAGAAAAGAATTCTTAGAAGCGTTTACGGATACCTTTGAGGCTGAGTTCAAAGACTACAGTGACTTTGTAAAAAAGTATGGAATGCCATTTTCTAGAAAACAAGTTCCCTTATCGTTTCTCATGGTCGGCAACTTCTTCGAACAACTTGGGATTCTCTTCAGAAATAGGCTGATAGATGCTTATCTCATTAGTCAACTTTTTCCCATTTTTGTAGTGTGGGAGAAGATGAAACCTATCGTAGAGGGCATTAGAAAGGAATACCGTAATCCACAGTATTATGAGTGGTTTGAATACCTCTACAATGAAATGCAGAAGAGAGAACAAAAAAGTGTTAAGAACGGCTAACATACAGACTGTCTCTGATGCCAACCCGTTTTAGGTGCAAGACCGATTTTGGTTGAGGGAATAGAAATTGGGTTCACACCTAAGAATCGAGAAAAACATGTACTACGCATTGGTCTATAATCCAGAGTTTGATGAGAGAACCGAAGAGAACATCGAGACTTTTCGCAGAAAATACGACTCATTCGTGGATTACTGGGAACCTCACATACCGTTCATATTCCCAGTTCCCTGTAGTGAAGTCGAAGAAGCAAAACTGATCGAACATATTGAAACGGTATTGAAGAAGTGGGAGCCTTTTCCTATTCGTATAGGAGGATTTGAGAAAACTTGGGATCACTGGTTGCTGCTTCTGCTGAAGGAGGGAAATGAAAAGGTTATTGCTCTGCATGATGAACTTTATACTGGGATCCTGTCGTCTTATCTGAGAAAAGACCTTGAGTTTATCCCACACATTGGTCTTGCACTATTTGCGAGAAAAGATGCTGGCTACAATGCTTTGGACCCAAAAGTAGTTGACTATGATGAGAAACTCTACCGTCAAGCGTTGGAAGAAGCAGAATCTCTCAAGATAGACAGCTTCGACATCATTGACAGACTATTCCTAGACAAAGTAGTCATAAAAGGGAAAAGGAACGAGTTATTGCACAAACTCATAGATAGAAGAACCTTGACTGTCGGAAGGACACGGAGGAGCAGATGATAACTGAACAAAGATTTCAGAGGGTCCTTAGAAGTCTTTCATC
>Ga0315279_10011598_pt1 | contig 10168 bp, 4 predicted proteins | sample YL17G06_20_MG_FD_203694 | JGI IMG/M metagenome (GOLD analysis project Ga0315279, IMG submission 203694) | Sediment microbial communities from Yellowstone Lake, YNP, Wyoming, USA - YL17G06_20 | ecosystem: Environmental > Aquatic > Freshwater > Lake > Sediment | place: USA: Wyoming | collected...
TCCCATAATCATGGTTACACTCCCATAATCATCAGGAAAGGATTTTCGATGCGCACTTTTCCTCAAGTTTGGTTCGCTGTTGCCCTGAGCTTTGCGGGCGCCCCCGCAGGGGCCGATCCGCCGCCGCGGAATGGGCTGGACGAAGTGAATCAGGAGCGGGTGGAGCTGCGCGGCGGGTTCTGGGGCCCGCGTCTGAAAACCCACCACGAGGTGACCGTCCCCCATGCGTTGGACTGCTTGGAGCAGGATGGGCACGTCACCAACTTCGACAAGGCGGCGGGCGTATTCAACGGCCCGCTCCAAGGCCACCATGCTTTCGACTCGGATTTGCACAAGGCCTTGGAAGGCGCTGTGTACTCCTTGCAGCACTACGACGACAGCAAGTTGCGCAAGCGTGTGGATGGCATTCTCGATCGCATCCTGGCCGCTCAACAGAAAGACGGGTTCCTGATCTCCTATTTCATCGTTCAGGGGCTCGATAAGAAATGGGAAGACTTGCGTCTGGAGCATCAGATGTACAACGCGGGACACTTCTTCGAGATGGCCGTCGCGCACTATCGCCTGACCGGGCAGCCCAAGGTACTCAACGCGGCGAAGCGGTTCGCCGACCACATCGCCGGCGTTTTCGGACCCGGCAAGCGCTATGACGTCGACGGGCACCAGGAAGTCGAACTGGCCCTCGTCAAACTGTATCGCGCCACCGGCGAGCGGCGGTACTTGGAACTGTCGCGGTTTTTCCTCGATGAACGCGGTTACGCTCATGGAATGGAACGCAAACCTTTCGATCCCAAGACCGCGGTCCTGCCGCCCAAGCCCGAGGGCCGGCTGACCGCGGAGCAACGCCGCGCGATTTGGCTCGCCCAATTGAGGACTCGCAACGGCCGGATGCAGGACCACAAGCCGGTCGTGGAGCAGCATGAGGCGGTCGGCCACGCCGTGCGGGCCGGATACATGTATTCGGCCATGGCGGATATCGTCCGCTTCATGGATGCTCCCGGCTACGAGCGGGCCCTGGATCACCTCTGGGACGACGTCGTGAGCCGGAAGATGTACATCACCGGCGGCATCGGCACCGGCCAGTATGACGACGAGGGCTTCGGCGACCCGTACCTGCTGCCCAATGAGTCGGCTTATTGCGAATCCTGCGCGGCCATCGCCCACGTGCTGTGGCAGCACCGGATGAACTTGCTCAAAGGGCAAGCCAAGTACGCCGACGTGATGGAACTGGCGCTCTACAACGGGGTGCTCTCGGGGATCTCGATCTCCGGCGACCAGTTCTTCTACCAGAACCCGCTGGCCAGCAAGGGTGGCGGCCCCCGGGATTCGTGGATTGGGCTCGCCTGTTGCCCGACGAACCTTACGCGCATTATCCCGCAGGTCGGCGGGTTGGCCTATGCGCACGGCAAACAGAAGGTGTACGTCAACCTCTATGCGGCAGGGGAGGCCTCGATCCAGATGGACGGCGGCGTGGCGCTCAAGCTGGCCCAGCAGACCGAGTACCCATGGGACGGTCGCGTGCGGCTGACGGTCACGCCGGAGAAGGCGACCGAATTCGCCCTGTGCCTGCGGATCCCAGGCTGGGCGATGGGCCGACCCGTTCCCAGCGACCTGTACCGCTTCGCCAACCCGAAGGTCCCTCCGGTCGGGCTGAAGCTCAATGGCAAGACGGCCAATCCCTCGCCGCAGGATGACGGTTACGTTCACCTGCAACGTCGCTGGCAAGCCGGGGACGTGGTGGAGTTGGACCTGCCGATGCCGGTCCAGCGGGTCTATGCACACGAGAGAGTTCAGGATGACAAGGGCAAGGTGGCGTTGATGCGCGGCCCGATCGTCTATTGCCTCGAGGCGGTTGATCAACCGGGCGTGGACCTCTTTCGCCTGGTCTTGCCGCGGGAGACGGACCTGCGCGCGGAGCATCGCGCGGGACTGCTGGGCGGCGTGACGGTCCTCCAAGGCAACGCCCTTGCCGATGGGCAACGCCCGATCACGCTGACCGCCGTGCCATGTTATGCCTGGGCAAACAGGGAACAGGGAGCGATGACGGTGTGGGTCGGCGAGGCTCCCGCGAAGGCGTCGTCCACCAAATAGAATCGTCTTGCACCATCGGGGAATTCTGTGATTCTGGAATTCGGGGGACATTGCGCTTATTTACGCTTATTCACGCTTATTTCCTGACACGTTACGTATTCTTCGGGTATCCCCAGGTCATGGCACGCTTCGCGAGAGTCATCGCGCCGGGTTATCCGCACGACTTCACCCAGCGCGGCAACCGCCGCCGGCAGACCTTTTTCTCGAACGCCGACTACGAGGCCGACGTCTGCCGCTCGTCGTGATCTCTGCGCCTCGGCGTCTCTGCGCGAGATCGTGTTTCCGGTAGCATTCCGGCGGGAGAAGAGATACCTTGTCCAGGATGTCGCCAGAAAGGAATGTGCCGGCATGCGCCGAAGAGATTTCCTGAAAGCAGTCGGGCTTGGAACATGGGCTCTCGTGATGCCGGGGTGTGCGGGGCTCCTCGGAACAGGGCTGGGCAGGACTTCGCGTCGGCGGGCGCCGAATATCGTCTACGTCCTGGCGGACGATTTGGGATACGGCGACGTGAGCGCCCTGAATGAGAAATCCAAGCTCAAGACGGCGCATACGGACCATCTGGCCGCGGAGGGCATGCGCTTCACCGATGCCCACTCGAACTCGGCCGTCTGTTCTCCGACGCGCTACGGCATTCTCACAGGGCGCTACTGTTTCCGCTCCCGCCTGAAGAAGGGGGTTTTGGACGGCTATTCCCCGCCGCTGATCGAGGAAGGCCGCATGACCGTGGCATCCTTTCTGAAAAAGCGGGGTTATCACACGGCCTGCATCGGCAAGTGGCATTTGGGATGGGACTGGACAAAGAACGATCCCGGCAAAAGAGAGGACGTGGATTTCACCGGCCCGGTGAGGAACGGCCCGGATGTCAACGGCTTCGATTATTACTACTGCCACTGCGGCTCCCTGGACATGGCGCCCTATGTGTACGTGGAAAACGGCAAGATGACGGCCCAGCCGGACCGCATGACGGAGAGCAAAGCGAAATTCGGCTGGTGGCGCAAGGGTCCCACCGGCGCGGATTTCGATCATGCGGACGTGCTGCCCAATCTCATCCGGCGCGGCGCGAAGTACATCCGGGAACGCGCGGCAACCGGCGAGCCGTTCCTCCTGTACCTGGCGCTGCCCGCGCCTCACACGCCCATTCTGCCCACCAGGGAATTCCAGGGCAAGAGCGGCACGAATCCCTACGGCGATTTCGTGCTGCAGGTGGACGCATCCATCGGACAGATCGCGCAGGCAGTGGAGGACAGCGGGATCCGGGAGAACACGCTTTTCATCGTCGCCAGCGACAACGGTTGCTCTCCGGAGGCGGATTTCAAGGAATTGGCGGAATTCGGCCATCACCCCAGCTACGTCTATCGCGGGTACAAGTCGGACGCCTACGACGGGGGGCACCGCATTCCCTTGGTCGTTCGCTGGCCCGCCGCAGTCAGGGCCGGATCGGTCTGCGGCGAGACGGTCTGCCTGACCGATCTTCTGGCCACCTGCGCCGATATTCTGGGAGATGCCCTGCCCGGCAACGCGGGCGAAGACAGCGTGAGCATCCTTCCGGCGCTGTTGGGTAAGAAGCGCGGCAAACCGCTCCGCGAAGCGACCGTGCACCATTCGATTGACGGGATATTTGCGATTCGCCAGGGTCCCTGGAAGCTGATCCAGGGAAAAGGCTCGGGGGGCTGGAGCCTGCCGGAGAGGAGCGTGCCTCCGGGCGCGCCCGCGGGGCAGCTGTACAACATGGAAGAAGACGTGGGCGAAACGGCGAACCTCTACGAGAAGCGGCCGGACGTGGTGAAGCGGCTGACGGACCTGCTGGAGAAATACAAACGGGAAGGGCGGAGCGCGCGAAGAGGATCACCAAACGGCAATGGAGAATGACAATGAATGCAAAACATTTTGACCGCCGGTTCTTTCTGAAATCCGCCATGCTTTCCGGTGGAGCGCTCTGTATTCCTGGAATATCTCTGGGGAGCGAGGCGCGGCGTCTCCCGGGGACAACGGGCCTTCCCAATCTAATGGGGAGCCGCTTTTTGACCTTCAACACGGTTGTTCGTGTGAATCAGATCGAAGTCAGCCGCGACCGGAACGAGGGCGAGGATGAAATCTCCATCCACACGCCGCAGACCGTGCAGACCCTTCGCGACGCCTTCGAGAAGGCATGGCCCGGCGGGCGCATGACTTGGGCCTTCAGTTGGCGGGCCCTGCACGATCAGCGGGAAAACTACCAAGCGATCCGTAAGTTGGTTCCAGGCTTTGTCAAGAAGTACGGCGACGCGATCACCTTCATTCCGGGCGCTTACTTCGCCAATATGTACAATACGCGGCAGCAGGTGAACAAGGATATACACGAGGGTCTGGCTCTGGTTTCGGACATGGTCGGAAACGGGTACCGCCCGCGCAGCCTTCTGGCGGGCTTTCTGGCGGCGGAGAACCAGCGGTTCCTGGCCGAGGAAGAAGGCATCCACGTTTGCCAGGGCAACATCTGGAGCCAGTACGCTGTTGACAACGGCGACGGAGAAGGATCGCCCTGTTACCCGTATTACCCTTCCCGCGAGCACTTCTGCAAGCCAGCCCAGGGCAAGGCGGATTTCATTGATTGCGTCAATCTCGATGGCTGGACCATGGATTTCCTGGCGGCGCGCCGGCGCGGGTCTGATGGGGGATTCAACAGCCGCATGGGAGTCGGCCCCATCGAGACCGTGTTGACCTACGGCACGGACGTGGGCGTGCGGGAGATGCTGCACACCACGGCGGCGCATTTCGACCAGGGCTTCACGCTCAACAACTTCGCCTGGGTCACGGTCTGCTGGGAAGCTTGCCTCGTCGAGGGACGCAAGGTTTACGGCTACCAGGGCCGCAACGGGCTGGACGGCCTGGTTCAGTGGCTCAGCGAGGTCCGCCGCCGCTGGCCGGAGGCGCAGTGCGTCACGCAGGGCGAGTTCGGCCTGGCCTGGCGGAAACACTTCAAGGATAACGCCAAACTGGATTACCGTTTCGTCCAACGCGGCAGTGGCATAGGAGGATCGGATGAGAACCTGGAGATCCGCTGGCTCATGAACCGCGAGTTCCGACTCGCCTTGCTGCGCGACTGGAAGGCCAATGGACAGGAGCAGGTGATTGACTTCACACGCTACGACCTGAAGGCCCAGGAGCCGCCGGATCCGCGGCCCGGCGAGCCCACGCGTAACTGGAGCCTGATGAACCGTATCAATCAAAAGCAGACGCGCCCGCAAGACAAACCGGTCCGGCTGGCCGATCTGCCGCAGGAGGACAAAAACATCATCCTGCGCCGCTATCCCGATGCATTCCGGAAGTAGCCCATGCGAGACGCAGACGGTATGCCGGGGATTGGCAGGATGAAGGTGAACAAAGCGACGGCAATCCGGTCTTCGGGAAGGTGTACGGTTCATCTGTCAGGGAAACTTGGGGCACATCCGTGCCGGAAGGGAAGCCTGCTATGAAGATTGTTCCGTTTGTCTTGTGCATCATCACGGCACCCGCGCTCCAGGCGGCTGAAAACAGTTACAAGGCGCCCGTGATGGAATCGGCTCTGTCACTGGAGGGAGCCGCGGCGATCCAGGAGCCGTATCCGATATTGAACGGCGGCGCGTTTGACGGCGCGCTGGTCAAGGAATCTCCGGACCCGCTGGTTCGTTATCGCTGGAAGGAGCAGAAGGCATCCGATGGGCTTCAAATCTACTTCCTCAGGCCTGTTTCCGCAGTTGCGGATCAGGCGGATTCTTTCGAGCATCTCGCTTCCGCGTCCACCGCTAAGTGTGGGATCACTGTAAGGGCCGCGGGATCCATCCGGTTCGATTTTGGCGTGGAAAGCGCCGCGTGGCTGGAATTCGACAGCCCGGACTGTAACGGCTCGGTGGAAATGAGTATCAGCGAATACAACGAAGTTCCCCTCCATCGGGGTCTCGTAAAGACCAAGACGCCCGTGAAGCACGGCAATACCTACCGTCTTGAGCTGAACGAGGAGTTATACGAAGGCGTAAGATTCGGATGGATCCACGCCCGTTCTGTGGACAAGCCGTGGCGCATCACCGCCGTAAGGCTGGTCTGCCAGGCAAAGCCGGCCAACTACGAGGGCAGTTTTTCATGCAGCGACCCGCTTCTTACGCGGATCTGGTACACGGGGGCGTATGGCGTGCGGCTCAACCTGCTCAAGGACTATTTCGGGGCCATCCTCATGGACCGCGGCGACCGGCAGTCATGGACCGGGGACGCGCATCCTTCCCAGGCCGCGGCGCTGGTTGCCTTTGCGAACTGGGATTTCATCAGGAAGAACCTGGAGCGAACTTCTGCCGATAACAACGGCATCAGAAGTTATTCGCTGTACTGGGTGTTCAGTTTGCTGGATTACTACCGCTACACGGGCGATACGGCGACGCTTCTCCGCCACGTCGCAAACGCGTGCGCGAAGCTCGATGAGGCCCATGCTGTTTTCGGACGGAATCCGAACCTCAGATTCTATGGGTGGGATGAACGACTGTGCGCGGGATTTGAAATCTGGTTCAAGTCCAGTCCGGAAGCGCAGAATGCGTACAAGATGCTGTCTATACAGGCCTGGAAAGAGTTTGCCGCGGTGATGGGGCAATACGGTCGGACGGATCTGAGAGACAAATACAACGCCTATGCCGGGGACAAAATGGCGGAGCTCCGGAAAAACAGTTCCTGGTGCGCCGATTTCGGACTTCATGCCGCCGCGGATGCCATCAACACAGGAAGTTTGAGCAGCGCGGAAAAGAATGCGCTGTTTGAGAAGCACTTCCTGGATCGGGTCAACCGCATTTCACTGTCGCCCTTCAACCAGTACTTCGTCATCCAGGCCATGGCCCGCATGGGAAAGCACGATGACGCCTTAAGCTCTATCAGGGACATGTGGGGCGGCATGGTCGCGTACGGGGGGACCACGACCTTCGAGGTTTACCGCCCCTCATGGAATGCGGTCATCGAGCCGAATGCCGCAGTTCCAAACTCCCCATGCGGTATTGTAAGTCTGTGTCATCCCTGGGGCGCGGGACCGGTAAAATGGCTCAATGAAGAGGTGCTCGGCATCGTGCCCACCCTCCCGGGTTTCAAAGCTTATGATATCCTTCCTCATCCTGGCAGAACCTTGACCCGGGTGTCAGGGGAAACACCCACGCCTTTGGGCAATATTCGCGCGAGTTTTGATCTTTCTGCGGGACTCTGCACCGTATCGGCGCCGGCGGGAACCGTCGGGCGCATTGGCATACCCAAGGTCGAGAAGACAATTGCCAGCATCGCCATCAACGGAAAGCTTGCATGGGATGGCGCCTATCATGCCGTGGCCGGCATTGGAGGGGCCAGCCAGGATGCGGAATTCGTGTATTTCACCTCTGTGCAGCCCGGCACGTATGCCCTGTCCGTCGCGTACAGCGGCACGACGCCCGCCTATGACGAACCCCCCGTACACTATGCCGCGGAGTCGGTGAAGCTGGATACCACCACCAGCGGGGACTGGGGCGGCGTTTACGGAAAAGAGGGGTATGTTCTGTGCAACTACAACGGAGAAGGCCGTGATAAAAAGTCTCTGCCTTCGTATGTGACCTCGCTTGATTACTTCAGAGCGTTCCCCAAAAACGGATTGCCCGATCCGACGGTGTGGGCCTCCGGGACTTCCGACAAACGGGCCTTGGCGCCCGATCCGGGCAACGGTCTTCCGCGCAACGCCACGTGCTTCTCCAACACGGATCAAACGATGTCCGTCACCATTGGCATCGATGGGACACGGGAGTATCAAGTTGCATTGTACTTTGTTGATTGGGATGACAAGGGGAGCCGCCTGGCCGTGGAGATGTTCGATGCCCTCACCCTGAACCTGATCGCGCCCGTCAAGATCGTGAAGGGGCATTCCGGCGGCGCATACGTGGTGTATAAGTATAACAAATCAGTAAAGTTCAGGATTAACAAAGTGCGGGGTGACATTCTATCGCTCAGCGGGATTTTCTTTGACCCCGCAACGCCCTCTTCGATGATCAAGGATTTCGGCATGAAAGAGTATGTCCATCTATCCAAAGACCTGCCCCATTCCGAGGCGAACACCTGGAAGCTGGTGTGCACGATGCCGTACAACTGCCATTTTCAGCCCTGGATTCAGGTCGAGAGTCCTGAAGGCAAGGAGATCCGCTTCAACTCCAGCAATCCGCTGGTCCTCTATCTGACACCGACGGAAACATACACGACAAAATCCGGCATCCAAGACTACGAGGCAAAGAATTGGGTGAGCGGGGAAGGCGCAATCTATACGATTCCGGCGGGTGTAACCGTAAGAGCCGTGAAGTATCGCGAAACGGGATACAATACAACGTTTGCCGGTTCGTTTGAGTGCAACGATAACGACTATAACATTCTCTGGAAGAAAGCGGCCCGGACCGCTTACATCTGCATGAGAGAATGGTTTTACGATTGTCCCGACCGCGAAAGGGTCGGGTTTTGGGGCGATGGAACCCCTGAGTTGAACCAGTGCTTTTATGTGTTTGATACGGCATCCCATCGGTTGTGCAAAGAGCTGGTGTTGAGGAAGCTCGAACCTGATTTTTATCCAGGTCAGCACCTGGAGTTCCTCGGCGAGTATGGTCTCTGGTTCTATTATTTGCAGACCGGCGATTTGGAATCCATCCGTTCCGTCTACGACCAGACGAAAACCTTTCTTCTGGAAACCTACAAATTTGGAAACCGGCGGACATGGTTCGATTGCGGAAAAGAAGTCAAAGATACCGCCGTCATTGAGACGTGTTTCTATTACATAGATTTGAAAACCCTGAAGAAGATGGCGGCGGTGACCGGCCACGACGCGGATATTGCGGCCATTGACGCAAAGCTCGACGGCATAAAAAGCGCCTTTGACAGCAACTACTGGAAGGGGAGCTATTACATGTCTTCGCAAGTCACCACTCCGGACGACCGGGCCAATGCCATGGCGGTCAATGCCGGCCTTGCGGACAGCTCGAAGTGGGACGCGATCTACAAGAACGTTCTGACGACAAACACGTATGCGAGTTGTTTCTTTGACCGCTGGGTGTTGGAAGCCCTTTGCGCCATGGGAAAACAGGAATATGCCCTGCTCAGAATGTATAATCGCTACAAGACCATGATCCCATGCAGTTTTACAACACTTTGGGAACACTATGACCGGTGGTGGGCATCGCAGATAAACGCATCAGTCGACGAGGGCTCATCTCTGAATCACGGGTGGAATCCTCCGGCCCTTATTCTCTCTCAAACCATAGCGGGGGTTTCCCCGGAGGCGCCGGGGTGGAGCACATATCATGTGTTGCCCAAGGAGGCCTTTCTGACCGATATCAAAGTCGTCGTGCCGTCCATTAAGGGCAATGTTACGGTGGAGATGCTGAAAAACGCCTCTGAATATTCTTTGAGTCTGGTTTCGCCCTCAAACACCAAGGCCATAGTGGGTATACCCAAAGGCTCATTTTCAACGTTGAATTCCATCAAGGTAAATGACGTTACCATCTGGAACGGCGCCTATCGCGGCGGGGTAACCGGTGTTACATGGAATGGGGAGGATGCCGGTTATGTTAAATTCAACGTGGACCCCGGCACATGGAAATTTGTCGGCCTGGGAGTATTGCCGATCACTTCACCCAAGCCGCTTCCGCCGCCGCCGCCGGATGATTCGCCCCTCGACAAGAGATCATGGACCGCTTCGGCGTCGGTCGCAGACGGCTCGTTTCTTTTCAGCGGCGACAAAATCCCGATAGACATATCGGCCGCAAATGCCATTGATGGTGATCATTGGACGGGATGGCGCGATATGACGAAGACCCAGTATCCCGGCCAATGGTTCCAGGTTGATATGAAGCAGGCGCAGACATTTGACAAAATAGTGCTCGATAATACCTGGGCCCTATGGGATTCGCCGGACAAGTATTCCGTATCGGTATCAAATGACGGTGCGAACTGGGGCGACCCGATCGCAACCGGTTCCGGACAATTGGGAATCACCACCATTTCCTTTCCGGCGCAGACCGCACGCTACATCAGGATCACCCAGACCGGAACGAATGCCACCTATCATTGGTCCATTTATGAGTTGGGTGTT
>Ga0315279_10011599_pt1 | contig 10168 bp, 10 predicted proteins | sample YL17G06_20_MG_FD_203694 | JGI IMG/M metagenome (GOLD analysis project Ga0315279, IMG submission 203694) | Sediment microbial communities from Yellowstone Lake, YNP, Wyoming, USA - YL17G06_20 | ecosystem: Environmental > Aquatic > Freshwater > Lake > Sediment | place: USA: Wyoming | collected...
GCTCTTGCAGCAACACCTGCTCCGCCACCGGCAGCTGGGATTTTGGTGCAGGTGATGTAAATGACTAAGAAACGCGTTGTGGCCACGATTGATGACAAATTATTCAGTGAAATAAAAAATATTCATGAGGCTGAAGTGAAGTCGGCGGAGGAAAAGGACCGGACGATGCCTCGTTGGAGCAACACGGTTGAAATGTTGCTCCGCAAAGGTGCAAAAGCCTATAAATCTGTGCGTGGAAAAGAATGAATCGGCGTTGTCGACGTTGTAGAAGTAAAACCGTTCAACATTGATATAACATGGCTTTGCTTGTCCGGATTTGCCATGTTATCATTCCTTCATGTCATGATATTGAACCAGCGTTATTGATGTTACTTAGGCTGTTCGAAGATTAATAAGGCTTTTATATAGTTTTCATACAGTTGTTATTTGGAAACTTGGTGGTTATTATATGGTAAAGGAATTCGAAACCAAGATTGTGCAGAGCAAGAAAGCACATACGCAGTATCTGGTTATTCCATCAGTCATGGTTCAGGACTCCCAGTATCCGTTCAAAGAGGGAGAAAGAATACGGATTGTAATCGATCCCTACCGTAAGATGATGATAGTAGGTCCCGCTGAGGAGCCCCAAATAAAAGTGTCGCCTGACGGTTTGTTGGTCAAAGGAAAGAGGATAAAAGTAGTTGAGGGCTGAGACTCAGAATGTTGACGATTTATTTAAGATTTGGGTACATGAGATCACAAGACTTGTTCGTCCCCAACCACTTAGCTTTATTTGCTCAAGCGCAATATTATGTGAGAACCCGGTGAGGCTTGGCTCTGGATACTAATGATTTCTTGTTTTAATGGAGAACCTTGAAATGAAAGTATTGGACCTTTGTTGCGGTGCTGGTGGCTTGGCTCGGGGATTTGAGCAAGCTGGTTTTGACGTTACGGGTGTTGATATTTCGGACAAAGCCATCGAGACATTCCGTCTAAACAACAAAGGAAAATGCATCAGTGCAAATCTTTTAAAAGAACTGATAGAAACTGACAGCGAAATCATAATCGGAGGTCCTTCATGCAGACCTTGGTCAGCCATCAATTTGAGAAAAAGAGGAAAGAAACACAAAGACTACAGCCTCCTATCAAGATATTTCAAGCATATAGAGCACAACCAGCCTCAAGTCTTCATTATGGAAAATGTTCCATTGATCGCCCATGACAGGGTTCTCAAGAGAAGTATTCGCAGACTCGAACAAAATGGTTATTCGATAATGGGCAAGGTAGTGAACTATGGCAATTACGGAGCACCAACAAAGCGCCACAGATATGTCGTTTATGGCATAAAAGGAAAGAATGCTGGTCTATTCTTCGAAAAATTGTCAAGGTATGAAAGACCTGCAACACCAGTCAAAGCGGTCATATGGGATCTCAGAGAGAAGAACAGAGGAGAGGTGCCAGATCATGTCTGGCCTGAATTAAGAACCATTAACAAATACAGAAAATACTACAAGACAGGCAAATATGGATGGTACATCCTAGACTGGGAAGAGCCAGCACCATCCTTTGGGAACGTTATGAAGACTTATATCCTACATCCTGATGCCTTTAACGGCAGGCTAACCCGAGTGATCTCTGTGAAGGAGGCTCTGCTCATTATGGGCTATGATTCACGTTTTCGTTTTCCCCAAGATTATGGCTTAGGAGCACGATACCAAATGGTAGTGGACTCGGTAAGCCCGACGTTCTCTTACCTAGCTGCCAAAGTGACAAAAGAAATAGTATCATCTTAGGGTTTTAGGAAAAATGGGCTTATCTGACAACATAAACAGAAATACACTCAGTAAAGAATTGCTTAATTGGTGGGCAAAGAACAAACGCATTTTCCCTTGGAGAGAAACCCGGAACCCCTATAATGTACTGATGAGTGAAGTACTGCTTCATAGGACAAAAGCGAAACAGGTTGTTTCTATTTACGAAGAATTTGTAGCCAAGTTCCCCACAATTGCAGACTTATCTAATGCAAACCTAGATGAAGTAACAAGATTGTTGCTTCCCTTAGGTCTTCACTGGAGGGTAAAGCTTCTACATCAAATGGCCGCATTAATTGTCCAAGAATATAAGGGCAAGATACCTTCTTCTAAGAGAGAACTCGAGTCACTTCCAGGTATCGGTCATTATATTTCATCGGCTGTAAGATGCTTTACATTCGGCTATCCTGAGCCGCTGCTTGACGCCAACACAGTGAGAATCTTGGGAAGAATATTTGGGGTACAGGTAACGGATGGGTCTAGACGAAAGAAGTCTTTCCAAGAACTCGCTCAATCAATACTCGACAGAGACAACCCTCGAGAATTCAATTATGCACTGATTGACTTGGGAGCTCTTGTCTGCAAACCCAAGAAACCACTATGCCCTGCGTGTCCACTAAATCAAATGTGCCAGTTAGGCTCAAAAATAACAAAACATGCGGTCACTTACGACTAATCCACAAAATATAAACACGTAGAAACTCCATAACGAGTTTTAACCTCGGATAGAAGTTGGTGAAGTCATTTGAGCGATATTGAGAGAGGTTCTGCAATATTCAAACCTCGCGCTAGGCTGTTAAGCCTCCTCGGGGAGCAGCTTATTACAAGTGAGGTCATTGCTGTCGTGGAATTGGTGAAGAATGCCTATGATGCGGATGCAACTTTGGTCAGTGTGCGTTTCGAAAAAGCCTCAGATCCCGAAGAAGGAATGATCACTGTGGAAGACAATGGCGTTGGAATGACACTAGACACAATCCTGAATGTGTGGCTTGAACCCGGGACCGAGTTTCGCAAGGCGCAACGGGAAAGAGGCGAAAAGAGCCCAATCCATGGAAGACCTCTACTTGGTGAGAAAGGTATTGGGCGATTTGCCGCTCATCGACTAGGAAATGTCATTGAAGTGATTACCAAAACCAAAGACAGCGAAATGGAAATTGAACTTGAGGTCAACTGGAGACTCTTTGATCAAAGCAAATATCTTAGCGACATCCCGGTCAATTGGATGACAAGAAAACCCAAGGTTTTTGTCAAAGAGGGCCACGGCACACGGATAATAATACGCGACTTGAAGAATGCTTGGAGTTCGCAAATGGTTACGAATCTCAGGGAGAAACTCGATGCACTTCAAGCACCTCTGAAAGAAAAGTTCGGTTTTCAGATAGAATTCATAGCACCTGAATATCCTGAAGTTCAAGAAAAGAAAATAACCTTAAAGGAAATCATAGACAAGGCTCTGTATTCTTTCACAGGATACGTTGATGAAAAAGGATTCCTAGATGCGGTTTACCAGTTTAAACACGAGGCGTTTCCAAGAGAGTCTAGGAAAGCGGAAATCAAAGAAGATCTGAGGGACAAGACCTTTGCATTGCCCGGAGGGAATCTCAGAGTTCCAAACTGTGGTCCCTTTACGGTCAGGTTCTATGTTTGGGATCTTGATTCAGCAACACTCAAGGAAACCATAACGAGAAGCTTCTACGAAAAAGTGGTGAAACCGCATACCGGAATGCAGATATACCGAGATGGGTTCAGGGTCTGGCCGTACGGTGAACTTGGAAATGACTGGCTTAATCTCGATCATCGCCGGTTCACTAATCCCACGAAATGCGTCAGCAATAATCAGGTAATAGGTCTGGTGGACATTTCTTCGTCAACCAATCCTAAACTTGTTGACAAAACAGATAGAGAAGGTATCATCGAGAACGAGGCATACAGCTCCTTCAAAGACCTCGTCGTATTAGCGATCAACGTTTTTGAAATTCAAAGAAGAAGGGATAGGGACAGAATTTTGTCCCTAATGGGTAAGGAGAAAAGAATCGACAGAACAAGAGAACGAATTGAAGAACTGAGAATTAAAATCAATAGAAATAACGACCTTGCCAAGTACGAGAAGGAAGTCGATAATATCGAGAATGCATACATGACAGAGGTCAGAGAGACCATCGAACCAATGATAGTGAGCGCTGGACTCGGCATAGCCTACCTAATGCCTGCCCATGAAATACAGTTTAGTATCAAAAACCTTGAGAAGCTTATTCATGAACTAGACTCTGATCTTACTAGGCTCGGGGTGGGGGGTCGAATCGGCGAGAAAATACCGAACATGTTGAAGATCACAGACATGATAAAAGACATTACAGATGGAGCCCTTGAACTTGCTAGGAAAAAACCTGAAACCTTTTCGTTGCGCTCGGCTGTTGATTTTGCTTGTTACATCAAAAGGCCAGATCTGGACTCTGAAAAGGTTCGGTGGACCATAACAGAAAAGGAGAGGATCATGATGAAGGGGCAGAAAAACCTTGTTATGTCTTGCCTTCTTAATATGTTGGAGAATGCCATTTACTGGCTTTCTACCAAAAAAGAGAAACAGATCCAGATAACGATAGACCGCGATTCGGGTTCAAAGCCACGCATAACGGTTTCAGACAACGGGCCGGGGATAAGGAAGGATGATCTCCCGTATCTGGGAGAGGCATACTGGACTCGAAAACCAAATGGCACAGGGCTTGGACTCTTCATAAGCAAGAGGGCGATGAAAGCATATAACGGACAGGTGGATTTCGGCTTCTACGGAGAAGAGCCCCAGTTCCTGTCGGGCGCAAACGTGATGCTAAGATTCTCCCCCGATTTTGAAGCCAAGAGCTGATGGCAAGATGATAGTTCCAGGGCGAGTGCTGGTAATCGACGATGCATTTGATGATGTCAGAGATATAATTGCAGAATTGAGAGAAAAAGGGGAGAGTGTCGTGTTCACTACGTCCCTGCCAGAAGATGAAATGCTTGAAAATGTTCGCCTGCTGATTATCGATCTTTTCCTTGCTGGTGAGGACCCAGACTCTAATTTTGACGCTGTAGCGAGCATCCTCGAAAAAATAAGTGAAAGAACGAAGTTTTTCTTGATTGCGATATGGTCAAGTCATGTACGGAACAAAGATGACGATCAAAGGATCGTAGAGACATTGAAGAGCCGCTTCAAAACTAGAACCAACGGGAAAGAGATAAGAGCAGTCTTCTTGGAACCGTTTGGAAAAACAATTCCTCAATCAGAGCTTTGTGACAGAATAGCGAAATCGATAGAGTTCCATCCGGAATGGGGCTTGCTCCTCGAGACAGAGAGAGTTGTCGAAAAAGCCCGCGATCAAACAGTTTCAGACATCATAACCACAGCCTCCATTCCAGTCATACTCAAAGCACTCAAAGAGGAAGTTGGTGAGACTGCGTTGAGTCGACAAATGATAGATCTTTTTCTGAGAATCTTGGGCAGGCATTCAAAGGCTACTGACACTATGTCGACTTGCATCGGAAAGATGGGCACATTATCGGAGGTAGTTGATTCAGAGAAATATGGGCTCATACACAATCTTCAGTTTTATCACAGTGTCGCATCCGACGAGCGCACTTGGACTGGGGACATACTCAGGAGAACCATTGGAGAAGGGGAATACGAATACGCTGTGGTAGTTTCGCCAGCATGTGATTTTGCACAATGCAAGCAACGCCCATTTGAAAACATGAGGATAATTCAGGCCGTGAGAATTAATCATGAGGACCTTGTGAAGGAGGAAGCAAAAGAACATCTCAGAGCCAAACTTCGAGTGCAGCAAGACACTCTGGAAGCTTGCATTCGCGCAGTATTTGAAGACGGAAGGTTTCTACAGAAAAGGTTCTATGTCCTCAATTTTCTGAAAGACGATGATCTTAGAGGACTCTTTCATCTTGTTTTGGATTTCCACCAAGTCTCCAAAACGCCTTTCAGGGAAACCGGCACGTTGATTGAGCAGAATGATGGTTGGAAACGGATTTGCCGAGTTGATACTCCACTTATCGAAAGCCTTCTTCATGAATACTCTGCATATGCATCAAGAATAGGCGTTCAAGCAACTCCAGAAGACATAGTGAAAAGCATTGTCGAAAAAAGCAAGCAACAGACCCCGCAACCCTCATCATGATCTAGATTCCACTGTGCTACTATCGGGAGCCCACCTATTTCGTCCCAGTAATCTGGCTCAGCTTTGGACGCCACTCAGAAATCAGTTGATAGTTGGAGAGGTTTTTGAGTAACTGATTCCAAAGTGAGGTTCTCATTGGAAATTGGGAAACATTTATCCGAACCAAGGGGTTCAGTTAATTCACAGTGGGAGATGAAGAAAAGAATGGAGATCGAATTACTCAATCTTCTAGTCTCTTTTTGCACCATGTTAGTTCTTGCGGTAAGTACTACAATAGGTGTTCTTCAATTAAGAGCTCTGAGAAAACAAGTACGCAGTCAGCATGAGTGGAATCGAAGAGAGGTAGGGTTACAGTATACTTTTGAACGAGACCCTATGTTAAGAGAAGTCAGAAACAAACTTGAAGATGTATTTCATTTGAGAGACCGCAAATCTGGCGAAATATCCTTGGACGAGATTCTTGAAATTCAGAAGTCTTACCCAAACATTATTACTGATTTGCTAATAGTCCTTGGGAGATATGAGATCATGGCTGTTGGCATAAAGCACCGAGTCTGTGATGAAGAAATCTGCAAAGACATGCTTAGAGGGGCAGTCATTCGCTACTACAGGTATTTTAGCCAGTATATAGAAGACTTGAGGAAGAAATACGAGAATCCTCACTTATACGAGAATTTTGCGTATTATGCAAGAAAGTGGAGCATGAGTGAAGTAGAAACCATACCCCCTACTGGTTGAAGCTCATCTCGAAGCCATCTTGAGTCTTTGCAAATTCTCCTTTTGGTTGCGTTCTGGATTAGAGTTAGCCACTTGTTCTTTCCTTCTACCTTTATTCCGCAAGCTTCTGCAGGAGTCTTTCCCTCTAGGCCTTCGTGCGGTCTTATGAAATTATGAAAAACTTGGTAGCCTTTAAGAATCGGCGTGTCCTCTTTCTTCAGTCCTCTCATCACTTTTTCCCTGTCTCTCACTTCTCCATTGAAGCGTTCCATCTTGTTATTGTTCATGTTTCCTCGTAGCTTTATTGCGTTGATGTGTTGCGTTCTCGGATTTCTCTGTGTCCAAGACTCTTTCTTGTAAGCATCATGATCAGCTGGCAAACCATCAGTAATCAATGTCATAGGCTTCTACACGCTTCATGCAGAGATTTCTTGAACAAAGAACATCCGACGGATTTTTACAGCGTAAGAAATCCGACAAAACATCTTAGCTTTTTGTTGTGAACCGATTTTCGACAGGGGATTCTCAGCGACCGAAGGCTTCACAAAACTCACAAAATGACCTCTTCAAGGATTTTGACGTTATGTTGAACATAGTTTACGATAACCTTATTAACATCTATGTGCAACATACATGTTGAACATAATTAGACCAAGGGGACAAACACCATATGAGCTTATCCTTACCTTCGTCAATGCTAAAACCAGATGATGTTCTTTCCATGAGTCCTACAGCCCGAGACAGATATATGGAAAGAGTGATTCTTCAAATTCTTGAACTTAATCCTCAAGGCGCAACAATAAGCGAGATCGCGGGAAAAACAGGATTTTATAGGGCTACTATAACCAAACACCTAAACAGGCTGGTAGCGATTCGAGAAGCCTACAAGATACAGAGAGGCATCTTGTCAATCTACTACAAGAACGGGAAGGTAGTTCACGCAAGAAACGTCGAACACAAGTTTGCAGATGACAAGCGGTTCAGTTTCTTCAGGCTTGTGAATGAAGAAGGCAAGTCCGTCTATATTCAAGAGAAAGAGACGAACAATCTCGGAACTGTTAAGGTAAAAGGTGGAATTATTATCAAGGACGCGGATTTTTTGGAGTTCATGAAGGAGCTGCAAAAATTCATGATGGAGGTAGAAAAGGTTGAGTCAAAACAGCAAACTGAAAGTTGAACAAGTAGATGTTGATAGGTTTTCAAGAATAGCCAAGGCTTCATTAGAAGGAAAGGTGATATTGACACCGAGTTTTAGCCCCCTAGTTCAGAACTCAAGAGAACTTGACATCTATCTGAATAGAACGCTTGCACTAACGAATAATGAGCATCTTGGAGCTTTCGTGATGCGTATTTTTGATGCTTACAAGGTATTACTGCCGTGGGTTGAGATCAAAAATCAAATGGGCATGGATGGAAAACCAATTCCAAGTTTATACAAGGATTTCTTTGAAAGAACGATATTCCTGCTTGACCCAGCTACGGAATATTTGGACTACGATTTTCACTTTGACGAATTTCTTCAAATTGCAGGCAAGGTTCATTTTCCTCAACAAGTTATTGCATACCTGAACAAGAGAGAGCGCAGAAAGAAGAACTCTTCTTCCACTGACTACAAAAAATGGAAGAACGGCGCCCATAGAGAGTTCTGGTATAAATTAGACCGAGATCGCCGTCGTTTAAACGACTTGATAACTGAGTACTTTGATTTGGAAGCCAAGTTCGAAATCAAGATTCTGATTCCACCGATGCCAATTGTTGACAATGAAGGGTTACTGGATATAGCAATTCGAGTGAACGATATGAGTAAAGCTCTCGCCGTAGATAGGGGCGAATGCGCTACATATTTCTTACTTAACAAATGCACATTAAGAAATGGAAAACTACTCAAGAAAATAATCGAATATTTGAAACGTGACCCCGCCACCTTAACCATATTCAAATTCAAGAATCTGACTCTATGGGAAACAGGAACCCAGATCGAGAGAGAGGCATTCAGAGACTTGATGTATGAGATGGCGGAAATCAAGAAGTATAGAAAAGAAAAACTGTTCATGCTACTTGAGGGAAGCCTTCACTGTTTTCCTTCGGCAAGTTATGGCTTTGATATTGTGTCTTCCTCAATGAGACTTATGGATATAGACAGTTCATTCGGGCATTCGGGTTATGGTAGCTATTTCAATGAAGATGACCTATGGAACACGCCATATGAAAGTCTTCCAGAAATAATGAAGAATAACGGTGACCACTTACCCTGCCCCTGCGAAACCTGTAGGAAAATCACATATGACCAAGAAAAAAGAATGCTGCTATACAACAAAAGAAAGATTGAACAAGAAGAATGGAATGATTATCGCAGAGTGCATAATCTCTTCGTCATGAATAACCTCATGAAAATGATTCATAGAGCAGTGGATGAGAAACACATAGAACTAGTGAGAGAGAAACTAATCAATTCAGAACTCAGAAACCTCAAAGTGCTTATTCCTCAGTTTTACCAATAAAATCAAACAAGATTTATCAACCGAATTTTGCATGGGCTCGTCTGGGCTCGTTTTCACCGAAGACTTTGCAGAACCTTTAAATCAAGCTCCACTCGCTAATTTGTGGTCATATTTTAGTGCATTTTATAGAATAACAGTGCATGTTATTCTATTTTGTTGAATTAGCCTTAAATGGGCTTCTTTTCAGGTTCTATGTGTATTAGGGTAGAGGCTCAAATTGTGGTTTCTATCACGCCCGAATCAGTTCGCGAACGCATCAACGTTTCTGCAGCTGAGTGTCCAGATGATGTAGTGAACCGCTTCATAACTGACGCTGCCGAAACAATCGAAGTCGAGACTGGCCTCACGATTGATCCTGTTAACTGTACGGCTGCCGAGGCTGTTGCCATTCGTAACCTGGCTGCAATCTACTGCGCATGCAGAATCACGGGCGGCTCCGCTTCTGGACTCAGTTTCAGGGTTGGGGATCTCGCCGTCAACGAGTCGGCCAGCTCTTCGCCTTCAGGATTAAGTAGCAACAATCTGCAGTTTTTGATGAATGAAGCCACGAAGATCGTCGAGAAGCTGAACCAAGCCGATTTCAGGGCGGTGGCCGCCTAGTGGGCACGGTTCCCGACGCTTACTATGAGTTTGTGATGCATTATGCGCCTTATTTTTACGTTATTCCGATTGTTCTGGCTGCTGATGCGGCTGCTGGACAGAAAAACGTCACCGTTGCGGATGGTTCTAAGTTTCAAGCTGGTTTTCCAGTCGAGATTAAGGATGATGCTCACAGCGAATGGAATGAAGTTGACAGCGTCGCTGGCAACGTTGTGACTATGAAAAACAACTTGGCTAATACGTATTACGTATCTAAAAGCGGTGAAATCGAAGGGCCTGACCCAGCGTTTATGCATGGAGCTTTTCCCGCTGCCTTTGCGATCGAGTTTCTCTATGAAGCATATTCAGCTAGTCAGTTTTCGGCGAGACAAGCGGAGATCCTTGCGAAGATTGT
>Ga0315279_10011600_pt1 | contig 10167 bp, 3 predicted proteins | sample YL17G06_20_MG_FD_203694 | JGI IMG/M metagenome (GOLD analysis project Ga0315279, IMG submission 203694) | Sediment microbial communities from Yellowstone Lake, YNP, Wyoming, USA - YL17G06_20 | ecosystem: Environmental > Aquatic > Freshwater > Lake > Sediment | place: USA: Wyoming | collected...
GGTTAAAGACTTAAAGCATGTATTGCTACCGCTAAAACGAGGTCGAATGCTTAAGGATTACGTGGACGTTGGCTTCGACACAGAGTTTACACCAGAACCTAACAGCGCAGACCGTGAACTCCTAACTCTACAGTTTAGTTTGGGTAAAGGCGTAACAGCGCTTTATTACATTAACAAGCGTGAAGGCGTAAGCAGCGGTGAACTGCTTGAGTATGTGCTGAAATTCTTAAACGAGAACGGCGTAGAACCTGCGAAGCATGTTTACTTAATCTCGCACTTCGCAATAGCAGAACTGTCTAAGGTGAACGATTTTTACGATGAGTACGTGAGAGGCGAGTTTAAAGTTAGACCTAAAGTTTCAGAGTTTAATAAGGCGATGCGTTGGGAGAAAAGTTTTGGCGAGATAACGCTACACATAGCAGATTTATTCGGACACATGAAGACATCACTTGAAAAGATAGGTGCAAGTTTAGGTTACGAAAAACTGAAAATCGAAGTTGACGGTAAAGACCATGCGTACTGGTTTACTCACATGAAAGAACTTAGCGAGAAACACAGAGACTTATTTGAAGAGTACGCTAAACGTGATGCTGAGATAACGATTGAAGCGTGGCGTAAACTGATAGAAACATACAAGCCGCTTAACCTTGACCCTCACATTTACGCTACTTACACGTCACTGGCGATTGCAAGTTTCAGGCGTAGCATGCGGACGTTACCGTGCAAGACAACTATTGAGAAAGTGTTGATTAAGCAGAAGTTGAAAGGTGATAAATGGTACGAGCACATAGCCAAAAAAGTTGTTTACGATGACGATTTAAACATGCGAGTAATGGCTGCTTTAAGTTACTGGGGAGGCAACAACCAAGCGTTTGTTCGTGGATACTATCCGCATATAGACGGAACTTACTACGATTTTATATCGCTGTACATAATCGCTGGTATTCTGCAACCTTTAAGCAACGAGTTTACCACGTACAAGCGGCTAGCACTGAAAGACGTTAAAGATGGTGCTGAAGGGTTTTGTCAAGTTGATTTTGAGTTTCCTGACACTGAGTTATATCCGTGTTTACCTGTGCAAGAGGATTTTTACCCTAAGCTCATGTTTACGCTGAAAGGTGAAAGTTACTGCACATGTTCAGAGCTTAGGCAAGCGTTAGACTGCAACGTGAACATTCAGAAGTTTAAAGGATACGGTTTTTACGCAGATGAAAACGAGATTCAGCACGACTTGAAACCGTTTCTGTTAGACATGCTGAAAAAGAAAACTGAGATGGATGTAAGCGGTAAAGCGAAAAGCATTGAGCGTGAAATTGAAAAGAGTAAGATGGTAGGTGTTATAGGGCGACTTGCTTACATGAAACCAAGCCGCACAGCTGAGGACATTACGAAGTTTCTTCACGTAAGCGGCATGAAGTCCGCTGAGTTCAGAGAATACGGTCAGAAGAAGGCGATACGAGAGTTAACTGAAAGAAGCGAAGTTGGCGGCACATGGCATATTGAATGGGCTAGTCTAATTCTCGGTAAAGCTCGAAGTTTAGCCTCGTGGGCTATACGGCAAGGCGAGAAGTGCCTGAGCATAAGCACTGATGGCGGGTTCTGGCTTGGAAACCCGCACTTTGAAAACACTGAACTGCATAAGCGATTAGCTGAGTATCACAGCGGCGTACGTTTTGAAGGCGCATTCAGCGAACTGTGGATTGCACGTAACCGCCTTTACGTTGCTTGGAAGGATAACGGCGAAGTTCTGCATAGTGCAATGGGAGGCGTGGCTGCGGCTGGAACCAGCTCAGAGAAAAAGGTTAACTTCGAAAGAATGGTGCGTGAAAGCTTAGATGCAGGTAAAGAAGTGTATGGTGAAGCCGAAACGAAACGGCTAACTGGGCTGAACGACTACATGTTTAAAGGCACGCACCTCGACTCTGAAGAGATTAAGGTTAAGAAGATAAGCTGGAAGCCTGATTACAAGCGTAAGCTAATCTCAAACGTGAATGTGTTTAAAGAATGCACTGACACTAAGCCTTACGAAACCGTTGCAGAAGCGTTTAGGCAGGTCTACGGCATAAAAGAAAAGGTTGGAAGACAGCGTAAACTCACTGAAGAACAGATGCAGCAGATAAGAAACGAACCGCGGAGCTTAAGCGACAGAGAAGTTGCAGAGAAATATAAGATAAGCCAAACTTTAGCGAGTATAATTAGGAGAGGTTAACGTGAGTTTTTATTCTTCTATATAACATATAGAAGAACAGATACTCATGGCGCTGAGAGGAGTAAAAAAAATGCAAGTGCAGAATAAAACAAGCTTTCTCGATGGTTTACTGTACGAAAGACCGCTGAACGCAGCGCGCAGTGCTGAAGATGTAAAACACTTCGCTTTTCGGCATAAAGCAGTGCGCAAACGTCAACAATGAATAATCATGAGTTCTACTTCTTCTATATGTTATATAGAAGAAAAGAAACTCACGTAAAAGTAATAACCATGAACTTTCCACCTGAACGAGTTAGTCCGCGTAAGCAGATAAGCGTTAAGATTAAGCGCGAAGCCGAGCCTTACGTTTACGGCTCAGCGTTCCGCGGTTTGCTCGACGAACGGCTCATCAACCTTGAAACGTTCTTAGCGCTGATAAAAAGCGGCGACGTTAACATTCTTTCGCTCAGTGCTCAGGTTAAATGCGAGGAGCTTTTAAAAAAGAAAACCATGGGTTTATACGCTGAAATAGCTTTTAATCTTCACCGCCGTACACGTTACCGCGTAGCCTTTGAAGTTGCTGAATCTTACATTCATCATTCTATTGAAGACGCGGGTAGCGATGAGCTCGTATACGGGCTTGTCGATGAAGATAGCGGTGAACTAGTATATCATTACATCCTCCCCGACGCTTGCCTTGACCGTTTATGCTCTGTAAAAAACCGCTGCTCAGGCTCTAAAACAATCGATGTTAAAAGCCAAGGTTATCAAGGAAATAACGAGTACGTAGGCTTAGGCATCACAGACTCTTGGTGGAAAAATCATGCTGAGGATTACGACGACTTTTACGTTGCGGTTTCAGAATGTCCAAGCCACATTGCTTCTTCTGACGGCACCTACGAAGTTATTTATTATGCTATTCTCGGTTACGCAACCAAGGAAGAAGTAGACACTGTTACGCCTAACACAAGCCGGTGGCGCTACCGTAACATCCGCGCTTACAACCTTCATCCGATAGACTGCCTAAATCCTCGCGATTGTCAAACTTCCGAAACCGTTTACGACCGCATGAAAAAATACGGTTACGTGTAACATAGGCCCGACCTAAGGCGCACAGTAACATAGTAAAAGCGTTTATGCATAGATTTAACGCTTTAAATCGGCTGCGTACGGTTAAACCAGCATTGCGTAAAGTTCGCATTTTTTTGCGGCGTAAGCGATTACGGCGGTTCGTCAAAAATAACAATCATAACGCCAATAACAACGCCAGAAGTTGAAATGTATCGAGAACTCCGAACTCTCAAAGACTTGCGAGCTAATACAAACTTTTTTCTCTCAAGAATCTTCGGCGCGCACTACGTAACGCGGTAACAATCATAACGCTTGTAACAACAACAGCTAAGGCGGCAACGTACTATGTAAGCAACAACAACACGACGCCTAGTGTACGTACTAATAACAACAACGCTGTGCCTAGTGTACGTACTAACGACGACAACAACAGCGCCGCACGTACGGCCGTTACTGTCAGGTCGTAGTAGCACTACACACCGTCATAGTAACGTTACACACAGAAGTATTGACGCTAAGGACAATCAACGGGTTACTCACTATCACCGTTCACCACAAACTTGTCTAAAAGCGGCTCTGCCTTGCTCAATGCTTGTGACGATAAAAAGGTCAGAAAGTATGCTTAAATCTCTGCCTATTAGGTTGAACTTCGCATTGCTATACGGCCCCGTATAACTATACACCGTCGTATAGGCTGGCCTACTTCGTGTGGGCGGGTCTACCGTTCGGCGCGGCATGTTGTGTTTGCTGTTGTCAAGCACTGCTCAGCCGTAAGCACTTACCTGTCTAGCCGCTCACCTGCAGAACAGTATGCTCAACTCTCCGCCCGTGGATTGAAAGGTTACCGCCTTACGATAACCTCTCCGCTTGCAAGCCTATGCACAAGTTGCCAGCCGCCTTTGAGGTAACTTAGCAGTTGCGCCTCAGTTATCTGCTCAAACTGTTCACCACAGTCTCCGCCGGCGGGAGATTGCATAGTGGCCACAATATATGGTGGGCGTTATAGGATGCATAAGGGTGAGGCTCGTTAGAACGAAATTAAACCGAGATTTAAACTAACCCCACACTTTTCTTACGTTTTTGTCGTCCTTTTGACGTGGTTGCTTTACGAGCAACTTATGCTCCACCTACTGTTGGTTAGCACTGCATTGTTGGAAATCGAATGTTAAGCAGAGTATCTGTGGGCTTAAGCAAAACGCTTACTCAATTATCAGATGATCAAAAAACTGGTTAAATATGCATAGAAGATGTTTTCATAAGACTTAAATTGTCTCAAGAGTATACTTGTGGTTGTGCAGGAGAAGGGAGAACACTGTTTATGGAGAAGAAGACAGCTTCAGCAATAATGCTCACACTACTGTTAACAAGCATGTTGACGTTGGCATTTAACATTCAACCAGCAAGAGCAGAGCCCAGGACGATAATCGTTCCTGACAATTATCCAACTATTCAAAAAGCTGTAGACGCTGCAAGGTCTGGAGACACAGTTTACGTAAAAGCTGGAACATACCACGAAAATGTGGGTATCCAAAAGAGTGGTTTGCGGCTGATTGGTGAGAACCGTGACACAACCATAATTGATGGTGGCGGACATGGCACCGTAGTCTTCGTCTGGGCCAACAACACAGTTGTCACAGGCTTTACAATAAGGAACAGTGGCATAAATGTTCCCGTTTTTGATAGTGGCATCTTAATATGGTACGGGCTTCACAATGTTTCTGTCTTTAATAATAACGTAGACAACAATCGCTACGGCATCGCGCTTGAGGACTCTTCTAACGTTTCCCTTTTCAACAACACTGTAACTAACAGTCTTGTCTACGGCATGATCCTAATGAAATCTCGTTTTTGCTTCTTGAGAAACAACATCATGGCTGGCAACCGCTTCAACTTTGGCGTCTGGGGGGAATCCGATACCCTTCAAGATTACGTTCATGACATAGATGCTTCAAACCTTGTGAACGGCAAACCGGTCTACTACATGCTAAACCAAACCGGTCTCACATTAACCCCCTCGACCTATCCAAATATGGGATACTTGGCACTGATAAATTCTACAAACATCACCGTGGAAGACTTCACGCTGACAAATAACGTGGAAGGAATTCTCGTCGCTTACACGACAAACTCTGCCATCAAAAACAACAACATTAATGGCAATGATATGGGTATATGGTTACAGTCGTCATACAACGTTTCCCTTTCCAACAACACCGTTATCAATAACCGTTATGGCATAATTCTCGCTAACTCCTTTCAAACTGCACTCAGAAGTAACCTTATGGCTTTTAACGACTATAATTTCGCTGTGGATGGGTCAGAACTCTCGCATTTTACCCAATTTATAGATACATCAAACACCGTGGACCAAAAGCCGATATATTACTGGATCAACCGCCGAAATAAGGGAGTTCCGTCCGACGCAGGGTTTGTGGCACTCGTAAATTGTGCTAACATCACTGTCAAAGATTTAGAGTTGCGAAACAACGGACAAGACATAATACTTGCTTACACAACAAATTCTGTAGTGACTAACAACAGGGTAACAAACACTGGTTCGGGCATCTTTCTCTTAAGCTCATCTTACAACACTGTTTCCACAAACAACGTGACATTCAACGGGTACGGTATCTCTCTTTACGGGTCATCCAATAATAACAATATTATAGAAAACAACATTGCAAACAACGCCTTTGGTATCGAATCCCTTGAGTCGTCTTTCAACAGTCTCTCCAGCAATAATATAACAAACAACAGCTGGTCTGGCATCAGCTTTTATCATTCTTCAAAGAACGCCATTTATCATAACAACTTTGTTAACAATGAGAGGCAAGCCTCCATTTCTCAATCTTACGATAATGTTTGGGATGATGGTTATCCTTCTGGCGGAAACTACTGGAGCGACTACACTGGCATAGATGGCAATGGTGACGGAATAGGTGACACTCCATACACCATCGACGTGAACAACATAGACCATTACCCACTCGTAACCCCATGGACGCCAATACCTCCAAATCAACCTCCAAATTGCGTTGTCAGACTTCAAAAGGACGGTTTCGAGATAACCGAAATTGGTGTTGAACAGTTTTTTGATATTTACGTAGGAGCTTCTAGTGATGATACAGGCATCATGCAGGTTCGATTTACAAGTAATGACATTCGAGACAGCCCCCCCACTGGAAGTTGGACAGAATGGTATGAATGGGATACATCTTCAGGAGATTGGAACGCGCTCGAAAAGACCATGGCCTGGGCTTTCAGCACACCTGGCTACAAAGAAGCTTGGGCAGAGATCAGGGACAATGCTCTGCAAACAGACCGATCGTGCGCAGACATCTACGTGCCAGGAAGTCAACCCCCGATATGCAACATTAGACTCCGAAGAAGCGGAACCCAAATAACCGAAGTCGACCAAGGCAAACCAATCGAAATATACGTGGGAGATTCCACAGACGACGCAGCAATTGCCACGGTCATGTTTTCGAGCGATGACTCTCAAGACGACTCACCCACTGGAGAATGGACAGAAATCTTCGACTGGGACAGCAACCGAGGAGAATGGTATGCAGGAGGCAAGACAATGGAATGGTCCTTCAGCACGCCTGGAAAGAAGGAAGTATGGGCGTTGATCACAGACAGCGATGGAAACGCAGAATGGAACCATGCGGACGCATTGGTCCACCCAGGCTACGCTATCATCGTTGCAGGCGAAGGCGGATGGAAGGAGCAATGGGGAATTGATGCTGCTGCGGACAACGCGTACAGAGCACTCCAAAGCTTAGGTTTCGATGATGATCATATCGTCTACCTTAATTCGAGATTTCCGCGAGATGTTGATGGCGATGGCGCCGATGAAGTAGACGGATATGCAGCACGAAGTTATTTTGAGGATGCACTGCAAGATATTAGAAATGAGATAGCAGGTTGCCCCACTCCTCTTGTCTTGTACCTGACCGGCCACGGAGATCCTGTAGACGACACAGTGGGATTCTACTTCGGCAATTGGGTTTACCCAGATGACTATATTTTCAACTGGCAATTAAGTCCACTGCTTAACGAGTTTTCCGATGAGACTCCTATGCTTATCGTCCTTGGCTGTTGCTATTCTGGGACGTTTATCACTTCCTCGAATAGCATTTCAGCTCCAAACAGGATTATAGTTACCGCAGCCCATGATGGAAAGAGAAATTACGTCGGTTGGTTGCAGTCGAGTGACCGTTTCTTTGGGAATCTCAAAAACGGGCTAAACGTGAAAGACGCATTCACTGCGCGGGCACTGTGGGGCGACAACCACAACATGTGGCTCGATGACAATGGAGACAGAGTGGGACATCCACCAAACGACCTGCAAAATGACGGAGTATTGTCAGCAAATACTCGAATCGGTTACCTTTCGGCAGAGAGCTTGGCGCTGATGCCCTGGGAATACTACAAGCTTGGTAGTCCAGGAGAGATCTTTGTCCATGATTCAATGAACCGAATCACTGGAATGGTCAACGGGGAGCTCAAAGAAGAGATTCCCAACTCTTTCTACGACGAGGAAAGCAGCACTGTCGTCATCTTCTGGCCTTCAGATTCATACTATTGCCACGTTGTAGGAAATGAAACAGAAACTTACGGGCTAGACATGGTCCACATCGAAGACGGTACGGCTACTACTTTCAGCGCTGTTGAAATAGGAACGTCGCCTAACGCAACACATCAGTACATTGCTGATTGGTCGGCTTTGGCTCAAGGACAGCAGGGTGTCACCATTGAAGTTGATTTCAATGGAGATGGCACCTTTGAATATGCATTCACTTCAGATAGTGAGCTTACTCAAAGCGAATTCTTGGATCAAACCGCCCCACCGCCACTTTCAGTCTCCATAAGTCCGCTTTCAGCCCCAATACTTGTAGGTCAATCAGTAACCTTCACATCAACAGTTTCGGGCGGATACACACCATACGGCTATCAATGGTACCTCAACGGTGCCCCAGTTTCAGGAGCAACATCCAACACATGGGCCTTCACACCCACAACAGGCGGAATCTATTACATACACCTCAAAGTCACAGACGCTAAAGGCAACACAACGCAATCCCAAACCGCCCGCATAACAGCGGCAACAGTCCCTGTGGGAGGCTACAGCATCCCCATAGAACGACCAGTCACAGCGCAACCAGTCTTACCCTACATCGCCTTAGTAGCAGCCCTAACAGCAGTCTTCACAAAATTGAGACCAAAAACCAGAAGAAAACGCTAAAAACCATGTAATCCCACACCTTTCAGCATAGAGTCTAGGCACACAAGCAGATGCCAAACCATCAGCATTTATAACCTGTTCAAGCTCGTGTAGTGTTTGGAGAAAGCACATCGACTTTGCGTACCCTTCACAAAGGGGCAGAACACGTTAGGGTGTGATTCGACTCACATCCACAAGTGTTCAACAACTAAAAAGTAGATGAAAGGCGGGGTTGCCGCTTGACAATTACCTGCCCGTTGCCAAGTTTTTCCACGATGCTCCAGCCAGCCTTAAGGTAGCCCAAAAGCTGAGTCTCCTCAATCTGTTCAAAGTCGCAGTCAACTTGTCCGCCGTTGTGCCGTGTCTGAGTTTGCCTACGCTTTTGTGCAATAAGGCTCTGCAAACCTTTAATCTGCCTACTTGCTGTTTTCTTTTTCATAAACATTGTCGTAATTTGGTCTTCACTTATACCCATGTTTTTGGCCAACTCAATCAACACCTGCTTTTTGACTATGCTTTGAACGTTTCCTTCGTCTACAACTTTAGTAAAGCAGGTTTCTGCCATAGCCTTTGCATAGCCTTCCCGTAAATTCTCAGATGAAACATAAGCGGCCTCGCAAATCTTTTTGCCTATGACCTGTTTCCACTTGCTTTCAGACATTACTGAACTAATGCGGTCTATCAGAAACTTGCGCAAGTTGTGAAACCGTACAGTCTTACTGCCTGTTTCAATGCCTGCTTTTTGAACAAGCCGCTTAAGGACACGGCTAAGTTGCATCTCATCGCTGAAAGTTAAAATGCGGTCTTTTGGGTTTGTTCGCTCGCTTCTGTCCATTTTCTCAATGATTACCTTGATTATGGGCAGCGCATCACTGTCAATAAATGGGTGGGCTCTAATCCGCTCCTTCCGTGTTGCAAATACCCCGATACTGATTGGAGTTTCGCGGTTCAAGTAGGGCTGCAAGTCGCCGCGCGTCAAACGCAAAAAGTCGCCTGCTCTCAAACCGAAACTTTTGCCTGCAGTAAGAACATAACGCTCTTCCAAGTCGCCAACATCAAACATCTTTCTCAGGTCTTCTCTGTTAAACAAGTAGTCTTCAGTTTTCCGTGTTGCTTCAGTCAACCTTGCTTTTTCAGTGCGCTTAAAGTTCAGGTCTAAACGGTAAAAGCTGAAGAACGACCTGACCGCAGTGGTTGCGCTGACTGCCGTATGGTCGCTTAAACCTCTCTGAACGAGCCAAGTTTTAAATTGCAGAGTTTTTCTCTCCCACATGTATTCTTTGTCAGCCTTTCTGCTTTTGAGTATCTGGTCGCCCGCCAACTCTGTGAACTTAAGGAAAAACTGCCACGAGTAGCGGTAAGCGTACATAGTTTCTTTTTTCTGACTGTCAAGCCATTCAGCCGTTGCTTTATCGTTTTCAATATCCATGTTTTTCACCTCTTTAAACCGTTTAGTTGGTTATCCACCTACGCCACGGGGAGGCACGGTTATGTAGGTAATAAAAAAGGGGCTGCACTACTTTAATGTTTTATATTAGGTGTCAAAAAACTCAGTTATATATAGATTGAACTGTGGCTACGCGATGGTTTTGGTTAGGTGACCGTGATTTCTTTCTTGGCTAGGCCCTCAACCATCAATGGGACTATCTTGCTGGCTTTGAGTATTTCCATGAAAAGCGGT
>Ga0315279_10011601_pt1 | contig 10167 bp, 8 predicted proteins | sample YL17G06_20_MG_FD_203694 | JGI IMG/M metagenome (GOLD analysis project Ga0315279, IMG submission 203694) | Sediment microbial communities from Yellowstone Lake, YNP, Wyoming, USA - YL17G06_20 | ecosystem: Environmental > Aquatic > Freshwater > Lake > Sediment | place: USA: Wyoming | collected...
GAAGAACAGAACAAAACGCATAAGCGACTCCACAGAATAATTGATGCGGCTTGAACGCCACGCGGAAGAACCACCAGAGAATCACAAGTAGAACCAGGCTTTTCATAGGTGGGTCCCTTGGTGCGGGGGACATAACATAAGGCTCTGTTTTTGGTGTCCACGTGGATTGGGTTTGGGGGACGTGGAAGTCCACGTGTAACGGTTAGGAGACTCAAGGCCAAAGTTTGGGTCAGGTAAATTGCTATGGACACTGTTGTGTTCCGTTCTTTGTCTTAAGTACCCTAACCTGAGGTTAGTACTCTGACCGTTTCCGATGTCCACCATAGTACCTTATTTGACGCTTTGTCGACCGACCATAATACTATCCAGACCTTGAAGTCCCCCTTTGCCACGAAAGAGTATGATACAACGCCAGCGTAACGTCCCGCAGACCCTAGACCAGGATCTATGTTGCATTCCCAGTAGAATTTGGTTGTCTTACTCTCGTTCGAAATCACTTGCAGCTTCCAATAAGCTTCACTTGTCAAGCTCTTGTTCGAATAGGGGTTTTCAACAAATGTAACGTTATTGGATGTCATGTTCGTTGTTGTCAAGTAGACCGAAAAGCTTGGCGTCTTTCCCTGATAACTATCGTCTCTTATTCGATAGAGGTCCAGACTTACTGACAGCGTTAGCAGTGATGGCACCAAAGAAAGCCGATAGCACACCAAGCTCCCAAATAATACAGCTATCACAACGAGTGCAAGAATTTGGCGTCTTCTCATACTGCGAATTCCCTCAATAACTATTGTAGCTCACGGTTACCGTGAGATTCCCATGTTGGTATACTACCCCGTAAAGGGAAAGAGTCCGGGTACTGTTGTCGTAAGAGAGGTCGGGGTGAGGAAAGACTTCCAGCGGAGAGAAAATCATAGTCTGATTTGTTGGTGCATACCCTTCTTCATAAAGAATGATACGATCAAGTCGCAAGTCATATCCGGAATGGTTGATTATGACAAATTGCCGTTGCAACTGTTGAGTGCCATTGGGAAAGTTCCGAATAAAAATACTCGGGCCGAAATCGATGTAAGCCAATTGTTTTACGTCGAATTCACTGTAGAACTGTACCGAGAACTGTGCGTCCGTGGTGCTCGTGGAATCCGTTGTTACCTTAACGACGATTTTGTTTGGGGAATCCTCGGTAGGACTAGATACAGAAAGTCCTGTGGCGCTGAGTATTGAAGGCGGTTTGCTTGAGTTTGTAAAGAAACTATAGTAGCTCTCTGATACCAATGGAAAGAGAGGCTTCATGACATGAACGATTTCCCGATTTTCAGACCATGCCCCCAAGCTAGCCAGACCAATTTGATATACGTGGACCGCCCCATCTGTCGCGTAGCGTGTTTCGACAAGTCCAACTTTCGGCGCAAACAAAACTAGATTCGAGTCAATAGGGACAAGGCTTGCGCAAACAACTATAACCAGCAGAGCGACTGCTACCCCTTTGAAGAAATATCTTCTGTGGCCACGAACCCAGGAAAATGGCAATCGTATTTCGTTACGTGATAGACGTGGGAGATCGAGGAGAACGCCTCCAGCAACAGTAGCTAGCAAGAGATAAAGTGAAACCGTCGGCGCATCTGTTAGGTATGTTTGGTGGGCAAAACCTGACACAGTCGGATAGAGACTTAATGTGTATTGTAATCCGAAGGAAGCGGATAGACAACAAATCGAAACAAAAAGGAACATTGGGAAAGCTTTTTTGCAAAACGGAACAGCTCGTTCACTCGTCCACGACTTGCCGTAAGCAACGATTAGAATGACAATCGACGAGACTCCGAATAGCCCCAGAGCCGACGCAAAATCTTGACCAAAAACCCATGTAATGAACCATGAGTATGCCACTAGGTACAATGCAATCTGTGCTGTCGCCAGAGCTCCCGCAGGACTGTCTTCCATTACCTCTTGTTCCTCGACCGCTTCCTGGCTTCGAGGCTTCGGCATCCCGCGTTCGTCAAGCTTGGGTGTTACTTTGCGCGCTAGGTCATACTTTGTTTCAAAGTCGAGCTGTTGGAAATCTTTCGAATCAATTCCCGCGGAGAGAAGCTGTTCATTTGTTCTTGGCATTTCCAGCAAATGAGCGATTATTATCGAGAACTTTGGATCTCTCCTATTTCGGTCGAAGGCCAGCTTAGTTTCGCGAGTTACTTCTAGACTGAGTTTGTCGGTACTCAGTATCAAAATGAACGTGTTACATGTTTCGATTACGGAGTCGATTTTCTTCCTCCATCCTTCACCATGCTTTATTTCGGGAGGGATGTCTTTCCGGGCGACAAAGCTCAGGGTGCCCCGGTTCTCAAGCTCTCTCTTGAGATGTTCTGCGAAGTCATAACCAGTACCGTCATCGTAGGCCATGAAAACGGAGTATTCCTGTTCGACAACCGCATCTGTGTTCTTGCTGTAACCAGAAGGCCCCCCCTCAAGAGGAGAATAGTACTTTCCGAACAGACCGGTCTTTGCTCTTCTAATCGCCTCGATCTTTCGTACTTCTTCCGCTTCGGTTATCATCCTCTCGAAAACGCCTAAGTTAGTCCGTCTCTTGGTCTCTTCCAAGTCTGCTATGTAGATGTCCAAGGCACTTCTGATTACATAGTTCATCCGCTCGTATTCTTTCGGATCTACTGTCCAAGTTAACATGACATGCTTCTTGAGAAATGTGACAAGTGCATCGATTTCTCGAAGCTCTGTTTCCATCGCACGATCTATTGTGTTCGAGTGTGTTTTGTCGATTGCTTTCTTCTGGATCTCATAATATTCCCGTATTTTCGACCTCGCGAATGTCAGTGCCTTTACGATTATTTCAGTGGTCTCAGGAAAGGGAAAGCCCGAATAATACAATCGTCATGACCTCCCAATCGCGGAACATTATCCAGTGTTGACCCTTTAGATAATTAAAGGGGTGCGAAGGCGCGCCGTTACATCAATGTAGCCCGTACTCTACGTAGGCGTCTCTTGACGTTCCAAGGACCTCATCTTCTTCAATCTCGCTAGTCTCTTTCCCGACATATCTAACGTTCGCGACTTGTAAGTGCCTTCTCTTCATCTTGCCTGTCTGTTTGCCATTTGCGAATTTGCTTTCGGGATGGTTCACGTACTCCAAGATGACACTGGATAACGGTTTCCAGTATAGCTCCGTGCGGCGCGAATAGCGTTTGCCTGTAGTGTAGTCTATGAAGGGCTGGAACGGCGCCTCTTCGGTTCTTTTAGTGAATCTCGTTATCGGATGGATCGGCTCATCATTTGTGCCAGAGCCAGAAGGAGTCCGACTTATCAACTTGCGTCAAGTCCGTCATCTTTGACGCTTGGCCGGGAGAGTCGCACGTGGACTTCCACGTCCCCAAAACTCAATCCTAGGACACCCGTTTAGAAGGCTAGCTACTTGGCAACTCAAAATAGGAGCCTCGCCACAATACTAGGAGGCATTCTTCATGAGCGACGTTACGCCGCTTTTGGGCCCAATCTTGGGTAAGATCTACTTTTCGCACGATGAGGAATCATTCAGCAGGCTTCCTTTTTCCGAATCGGCATTGAGAGCAATTCGCGAGGCCGGCGATCTCTACAATAGCGGCAGACGTGACCATGCTTTCATCGAAATGTTCATAGAAATCGAGAAAGTAATGAAGGAAATATCACGTCTCAGACAAATTCCTGTTGGGAAGCCTGACGCAGCAGGATACGTTCATGCTCTGAAAGAAGCGGGCCTAGTCACGGAATGTGATATGCACATTCTGAACGCTTTGCGCTGCTACAGAAACCTTGCTGCTCACCCAACAGATGAATTTCAAAATACCATAGCAGACGGCCTTCTCATACTGGCTATACCTATGCTAAGCCAACTGGAAGCGCAACTTGAGGCAACTGGACCACAAGAACATTAGGAGAAGATTCCTCAAATGCACATTAGTGGGAACAACCCGCCGACCAACCAGCTTGGTTCGGGAATTTCCGAGGCGGATGTCTCAAGCGCTGTTTCGAGATCCGGATATCCCCTGCAGTCAATTGTGGCGAATCTCATACGCGGGCAGGCTTCTTCAAGAAAAGGACGGCCTTTCTACATTCAAGAGGAATGGGGTTACGTAGACAAGGATACTCAGGACCTTAGGACTATTGACATTCTCGCTCAGGAATGGCTTTATGATGTTGAGAGTGATCCTGAGCGGAAGGTCCGTCCTGTCCTCAACCTGGTGGTTGAATGCAAGCAATCGGCTCTGCCGTACGTGTTCTTCCTATCACAGACGAGACCGGACGTTCGTCACTTTCCTCTGATCGCAGGATTGTTCCATGAAGCGTTAGAGATTGTTAGTGATGACGATCCGTCCACTTGGACCTTTGATATCTTGCACTCACTCGGACTAGATTCCCATCCTTTCCTTACAACCGAACCCGAGTACTGCACTACCTTTGCAAAGTGCATACGCGCAAGCGGCAATGTGGAGCTCTCAGGAAGTGAGCCCTTCAATGGACTCATCTTGCCAATCTTGAAAGCGATGCAGCACTTCCAAGTGATCGAGACGCCCCCCAAAGCAGCTTTGTATTTTGATTGTCACGCTGTAATTGGCATTGGCGTTCTAGATGCACCTATGATCGGCATACGTGCATCTGGACAACATCATGTGCCTGTGCTCTTGCCTTGGGTGAGAGCAATAAGATACGAAACGGACGAAATACTGGATTGGCATCGAACAAAGCGCGGATTATCCGCCATTGACATTGTGCACAAAGATTTCTTCAAAGACTATTTGTGCAAACACCTTTTTCCGTTCGCAGAGGTCTTCTCTGGGCTTGCTGCGAAGCATGAGGAAGAATTAGCGTCAGGAAAAGCATTTGCAGCCGGTTTTGGAAAGGACAGCTGGCTTGATATTGAAAAGCGGCTTAGATCGCGAAAGACTGGGGAAAGGTCCAAGACTCTAGTCAAGAACCTGCTGTCCCTCATTCATCGAGGCAAACCCTTGCAAAGCTAGGTCTTTGAAGAGAAGATCTCGACTTGGCACTTCAGTTACACGTGGACTTCTACATCCCTGCACACCAGACAACGCTTACATCTGGCCTGTAATCTATGACATACGTGCTACAGGTTCATGGAGTTTTCAGAGTGTCTCTGGCAGATTGTGAACAGTGCACGGTCTGGGCAGCTTTCCTTGTGGGTCGGCGCGGGATTATCCGTGAAACCGCCCGCGAGCAGACCTCTGGCGCGAGAGCTCAAGTTCCACATCCTTCAGTGCATCTGCTCTCATCCAGCTCTACTCTATCTCTACGAGAATCGTCTTCAGGAAAGACGTGACATCGGTACAAGGATCGAGTCATACCCGCTTGAAGCATTCATTCAGTGCATGGAAAAGAATCATAGCATTGTCAGTGATATTGCTAGAGTCTTTCGAGGTGGTTCTCCGAGCAAGAATCATTTCCTTGTCGCTAGGATGATGAAGCAACGGTTCGTGAGAGAAGTACTGACGACAAACTTCGATCTCTTGATTGAGAAAGCGCTGGAGAGCACAGGTTGGCATGCAGGGATCGATTACCGAGTCTACTCTACAGAGAGCAGTTTTGCAAGTCTGAATTCCGACCGAAATCTCCCTTCTGTTTTCAAGATTCATGGCACTGCCGACGACGTGGAAAGTATGAGGATAACTCTGAGCCAAGTAGCCAGTCGAGTGCTCTCTGAGAGTAGAGGAATAGTACTGGAGCACTTTCTAACTTCAGGAAATGGCGACGTACTTGTTTTCGGCTACGGCGCCGGGGATTACTTCGACATAAATCCGGTTCTCTCAAGCATGAGATCGAAGAAGAGAATCTTCTACGTGTCGTACGAACTAGGGAAACGGGAGATTAGTGAGTTGCCGCAGGCTTTTCACAGTTTCCAAGGCTCTGCTATTTTCTGTGATCCGGATTTGGTGGTTGATCACTTGTGGAGTGCACTTGGATTTGAGTGAGGATTGGAAAGACCCAATCGATCAATGGGCCCACCGAATCGATTTGCCACTGCGGTTTGTCATTGTGGCCTTTCTTCTACACACCATAGGTGAGCTTGGGGAGGCATCCAGACTATACAACCAAGCCAAAGACCACTTCGAGAAACTCGGAGACCAGTCAGGAACGGCCAAAACGGAGCACCAACTAGGCATGATAGAGCAGAGGAAGGGGAACTATGAGGAAGCCATTAGACTCTATGATCAAAGCCTAGAGATCAAACGTAAGCTTGGAAACCAGTCAGGAATAGCAAGCACGCTTCATCAACTAGGCATGATAGAACAGCGTAAGGGTAACTATGATGAAGCCAGCAAACTCTACAATGAAAGCCTAGAAATCAATCGGAAGCTTGGAGACCAGTCAGGAATAGCAAGCACGCTTCATCAACTAGGCATGATAGAGCAGAGGAAGGGTAACTATGATGAAGCCAGCAAACTCTACAACGAAAGCCTAGAGATCGAACGAAAGCTTGGAGACCCGTCAGGAATAGCAAGTACACTCGGTCAACTTGGCTACATTGAGTATTCGAAGGGTAACTATGATGGAGCCAGAAGACAGTACAATGATGTCAAAGCGATCTTTGAGAAGCTTGGAGACCAACCAGGGATATCCAGAACACTACACCAACTAGGCATGATAGAGCAGGATACAGGTAACTATGATGAAGCCATTAGACGCTATGATGAAAGTCTAGAGATCAAGCGTAAGCTTGGAGACCAACCAGGGATATCCAGAACACTACACCAACTAGGCATGATAGAGCAGAGGAAGGGTAACTATGATGAAGCCAGCAAACTCTACAATGAAATCCTAGAAATCAATCGGAAGCTTGGAAACCAATCAGGAATAGCCTCATCACTTCACCAACTAGGAATGATAGAACAGGAGAAGGGTAACTACGATGAAGCTGAGAGACTATACAACGAAAGCCTTGAGATTGAACGCAAGCTTGGAGACCAATCCGGAATAGCCTCAACGCTACATAACCTAGGCATGATAGAGCAAGACAAAGGCAATTATGATGAAGCGAAGAAGCTGTACGATCAAAGCCTAGAGATCGAACGGAAGCTTGGAAACCAATCAGGAATAGCCTCATCACTTCACCAACTAGGAACCATGGAACTGCAGAAGATTCGCTATTATGAAGCCATCATACTGTACAACGAAAGCCTCGAAATCAAACGTAAACTTGGAGACCAAACAGGAATAGCCTCAACACTGGGTCGATTAGGGCGTTTGGCTGAGAGTCAGAAAGATCTCACCGCTGCTGAGAAATACTACAAGGAAGCAAACCAGATTTTTGAAAAACTAGGCGAAAAACCACACATAGAATTATCGAAGAAAGATCTCGAACGCATACGACAACTGAAAGAAAAAACCTAGGGGAGCTTTACACGTGGACTTCCACGTCCCCCAAACCCAATCCACGTGGACACCAAAAACAGAGCCTTGTGTTATATCCCCGGTCCCTTGGTGCGGGCGCCCACATTTGAACCATTCATGAGTGTAGAACCGAGCGCTCCTTACGGCAGCTTAGCACGGTACAATACGGCCATCCACGATCGCCTAGGGTGGCTGCCACTCAAGCAAGGGTGGCTGCCACCTCCGGTCGCTCACGTGACAAGCGCAATCCGTTGGATGACGTTTTGGTGCAAGCTTTCGGACTCGAAATTCCACCGTAGAGGTTTCTTTGTTGCAACCTAGTCGATTGTTTATGGGTGAATATCTTCCACCTCTTGTGCCGTTCATCTAGCATTAATCCACGTCGCCTATTTCCCAAGAAAACCATCGAACGCTCGTATCTCTCCAAGACATGATCCGGGGTTCCATTGAAACCTTCGGGACTCGGGAACCGATATTGAGATCAGTGTGACATTAGGTGCATATGACATGACTGAGGGCAAGGCATTGACATCTTCGGCTGGGAAGAGAGTTCAACTTGTGGTGATCGGTTCGGCCGCGGATCATTGTACGGAGGAAGCGCGCGAGTTGGCATACCGGGTTGGAGCGGAAGCAGCAAGACGCGGTGCCATCCTCTTGACCGGAGGTTTGGGTGGGGTGATGGAATCCGCGTGCAAAGGCGCCAAAGAGAACCACGGAATCACCGTAGGAATAATCCCGCAGGACGAGACGCATTATGCGAACGAGTACTGTGATGTTGTAATAGCGACGGGAATCGGATGGGCTAGGGATTTTGTCACTGCTTACAGCGCCGACGCGATGATACTGATTGGTGGGGGCGCCGGGGCGCTCATTGAGACATGCGCGGGCTATCTGAAAGACAAGCCGATCATCGCAATTGAGGGAAGCGGCGGGATCGCTGACAAGACAAGAGGAACATTCCTAGACGAACGCAGAAGCGTGATGATTCTATCTGAGCGAGATCCGGAGAAGGCTGTAGCGAGAGCTCTGGAACTAGCACGTCAGCGCTCGAAATCAGCCTGAACCTCTATTGCCTATGTTCTTTAGAACTTGACTGTTCCCCACAACTCGATGGCCTGTCGCAGCTCTTTGCTGTCTTTCATGGCCTCGTCTGGGCCGATACCGTGTGCCGCTGCCTCGACGGCGGCTCTGACTGCTTTGGCTCCGGCGTAGCTTCCGCCTGGGTGTCCGTGTGTTCCGCCGCCGAACAGGAAGAAGGCATCGTTTCCGTAGGTCTCATAGACCTTCCAGACATGACCTGGATGTAGCCCGCCGGAGGCGACTGGCACAGTCGTTTTCAGTTTTCCCCATGGCTGGTCGAAGTGTAGCCCGCCTGCCTTTGGTGTGTTGCTCATTCGGAGTAGGTTGCACCTGTCTTTCAGATCCTGGAATTCGCCCTCGAGTTTGCCCACGCCGGTTCCAGTGTGCAGATGGTCAACTCCGGTGAGGCGTGCCCATTTGGCGAGGACCTTGAACTCGACCCCGTGATTGGGCTGGCGGTCGATGACGGCGTGCATCGCTCTGTGACAATGAAGCGCCAACCCTAGCTCTCCGGTCCGCTTTCTCAATGACGCCGTCGCCGCGAAGCCCGCTGTCAGGTAGTCGATCATCACGAACCTGCCGCCCTTCTTTGCAATATAGTTGCAGCGGCGAAGCATCTCCTCTGTATCGCCAGCCGTGACGTTTGCCCACCAGCCCTTGCTCTCACCCGTCTCCTTCTCGGCTTTGTTGACAGCCTTGAGTGTCTCGTCGGCGCGCTTGTAGAAGTTGCTCCAGCTCTGGCTGTTCAGATTCTCATCGTCTTTGACCGTGTCGATGCCGCCACGAAGCGTGTTGTACGCGATGTAGGCGTGCTCCTTCGGGCTGTTGCCGAGCTTAGGCTTCTCAGTCGACCCCGTCATCGGTCGATCTTTCACGCCAAGAATCTTTCGAACGCCGGCTATCCCAAACTTCGGCCCGGGGAAGCTGTTCACAAGCGCGAGCGGGATCTTCATGTCCTCGATGCGGAGTGCGCTCACAGCCTTGAACCCGAACACGTTTCCAACGACGCTGCTGAGAATATTCGGTATGCTGTTCTTCTCGAAGATGGTGAGCGGATATGAGATGTAAGCGATGTCGCCCTCGATGCGATAGACCCTCGCCTTGAATTTGTTGTACTTTTCCTCGTTTCCGAGCTCGACCTCAGTCCATGTCCCCACGGAAGACTCGGCGGCAACAGCCGACGCCGCTTCCTCCATTGAGGTGCCTGCGCGTGGGGTTACTTTGAACGCGATTAGGAACTCATCTTCTTCCGGTTTGTATCCGAGCTCTAGATATCGATTGGAATAGGGACTTACTCCTGCTTCAAACTTCTGCAATTCTCAGAAGACCTAAACAGTACAGGTGGACTGAGTGAGAAAAACCTTGTTCAGCACGTGTCCTCCCCCGCAGGTCTGCCTCTCTGAAGAATGCAACGAGCGTGCCTAGTCGACTTCTGCAAGAGTGAGTGTCTTGTACTCATCCAGCTCCTCAGGTGTGATAGTTCCCATGAGTTCTTGCAGTATCAGAATGGCGCCTTGAGGAGGTATGATTCCCCTTTCAGTGATGATGAGATCAATGTACTCCGGAGCCGTGACATCAAATGATGGATTCTTCACTTCAAGACCGGGCAGTCCCTCCAGTTCGGCTTTACCTATCACCTCGTCTGTGCTTCGTTGCTCGATAGGGACCGCTTCACCGATCATGGTTTCAGGACTGAAC
>Ga0315279_10011603_pt1 | contig 10166 bp, 7 predicted proteins | sample YL17G06_20_MG_FD_203694 | JGI IMG/M metagenome (GOLD analysis project Ga0315279, IMG submission 203694) | Sediment microbial communities from Yellowstone Lake, YNP, Wyoming, USA - YL17G06_20 | ecosystem: Environmental > Aquatic > Freshwater > Lake > Sediment | place: USA: Wyoming | collected...
CGCTGCCCCAGCCCAATTTCGCGGACAGGGAATTCGTCCTCGACAAAGGCGCCGCCCTGCCACCGGCAAGGTCGATCTGGAGGATGAATCCCCCGGCCCTCAACTACCAGGCCGGGGCGATGATGCTCTCTCTGGGCCTGCACGACCAGCTCGATAAGGACCCGCCCACCGACGTCCAGCGGAGGTGCATACTCCTGGCGGTCCGCTACCTGGAGAAGGCGGGCATGCTTGGGGAAGTCCGCCGGGACGTGCTGGTCGGGACCCTCGCCCAGGCCTGCCAGCAAAGGGCGATTCAGTTCGACCTCGGCTCATGCCCAGCCTTCCCCCTTGACGTCAATTCGGCCAGGGCGCTGTATCTCTATCGGCAGTTGGACCTGACGCGGCTTGACGACTTCGACGTGCTGATGTTCGCTCAACAGCACATCGTGGCCCTGAAGCAGGCCCGCCAGCTCGACGCCGCGGTCGAGGCGGCGGAACGGTTCCTGGCTGACTTGCCCGGCCGCGAGAGGGTGAACCCGCGCCGCGAGTACATTCAGCTAAGGGACACGCTTCGGGAGTCTCTGGAGTTCTCGCAGGTCCAGGCCGCCGGTGTCGACGCGTCGGCGCCGCTTCAGCAACAAGCGGAGATGCTGGCCGGCCGTTCGATCGGCCTGGTAGGGAAGGCCACCAAGACCGCACAAGCCGGTGCGTCGGGCGATCCTGCCGTCTCCATGCTCCTGGGCGACTTGCTGCTGAGGCAAGGCATGGTGGAAGACGCCCGAAAAGCCTACCGTGAGGCATCCCGCCTTGGCGCTGACGCCGGCGCAGCCGCCCTTCGCGAGGCGCTTTGCCTGTGGGTGGAAGGCGATCTGGATGCGGCCAGGTCGTCGCTGCAATCGCCGGCCGATCGGAGCGAGAATCCCGTGGCCGCCTACTATCGGGCCGACCTGTCGGCCCAGCTCGGCCGCTACGACGAGGCACGCGCCGCTCTTGCCAAGGCCGTCAGCAGCGATCCGGCCACAAAGCAAATGCTTGGCCTGCTGGCGGATTCCCTGCCGGCCACGACGGGACAGGCCAACTGACCGGCAGTCTATCCCCCCCTGCCGGATCGGCCGATCTTGTGTTCCTTGCCCGCCACCAGCCGGGAGACGTTGCCGCGGTGGCGGACGATGATAAGGGCCGCCACCACGCCCGCGAACGTCAAGAGCGGCCAAAGCTCCCTCGCCTGCCGCCACTGAAACGCAACCAGCAGCGGCAGGAACGCAGCCGCGGCGACTATGCTGCCCAGTGAGACATATCTGGTGGTCAATGTAACGGCCAGCCAGACCCCCAGGGCGCACAGTCCCGGCCAGGTGAAGTACGGGTAGACCCCCAGCACCACGCCCAGGGAGGCGGCCACCCCCTTGCCGCCGTGGAACTTCAGCCAGAAGCTGAAGACGTGCCCTGCTATCGCCCCGAAGCCCGCGGACAGCCAGGCCGCCTGGTGCAGAAGAGGCGGGGGCGGGCCGTGGCGTCCGCCTATCAGCAGCCCGACGACAAAAACGGGAAGGAACCCCTTGGCAACATCAAGGACAAAGCAGAGGTATCCCCACCGGCGGCCCAGCGTCCTGGCGACGTTCGTCGCCCCAACGTTGCCGCTGCCGACCTTGCGGAGGTCAACTCCCTTTGACCGGGCGATGATCACCCCGAACGGCGTCGAGCCGATCAGGTAACCGGCCAGCAGAGGCCCGCCCAGCACGATCAAGTGATGTTGCCACGTCATCGCCCAGCCACCTCCCTGTAGACCTGGCAAAGCTCGTTGACGTGTCGTTCCATGCTCACCTGGCCGGCGATGGCCAGGCACTTGGCCTTCAGATCGGCCCTGCGCCGGCTGTCGGAAAGCTCCTCGAAGGCGTCGATGATGGCGCGAGTATCGTCGGGCGACTCCACGACGATGCCCGCCCCGCCGGCAAGGGCTTCAGAAGCGCCGTTGTACCTGGTGGTGATCGCGGGGAGGCCGCAACTGACGGCCTCCAGCACCGTCCTGCTGCACGGGTCGTACCAGCTAAGGAGCACGCACGCGTCGGCTGCCGCGTACCATTCAAAGATGTCCTTCGTGGGCGGCACGAACACCACCTCCCTGCCGACGCCCAGCAGGCCGGCCGTCCTTTGATATCCATCCGTCAGGTCGCGTCCGATGACGACAAGGCGAGGGTCGCGGCCGCCGCCGCCGCGGCCTCGCCACTTGGCGAACGCCCGCACGGCCTGATCCATGCCCTTCAGCGCGAAGTTGCTCGCCACGCTGACAAACACCGGGTCGTCCGGACCAAGACCAAGCTCATACCGATGCTTCTGCCGCCAGTGCCGCCAGTCGTCATCATCAATCCGGGGCGTTTCCACCCCGTTGAACACCACACTGACGCCTTGGCGGCGATCGTAGTAGCGGGCGAACTCCTCGGCCACCATCTTGCTGACGGCCAGGCAGCGCACCTTGGACTGGGACACCAGCTCCCGCTCAAGCTCGCCGAGCCTGCGGCGGCGGAGATTCATCGGTTCAAACAGGCGCCTTCTGAGCCCGCCGGCCAGTCCCCACCGGCGGACGCTGGCGTCGATCTGTCCCGGTATCGTGCCGCCCCTGGGCTGGTAGACGTTCGCCCAGGCCGCGGGCAGCATGGCATGCACGATGTCGAAGCCTTCGTGGGCGACGGCCCGGCCGGTATCTTCAGTGAAAGCCTGGGCTTGCTGAAACCTGAATAGGCCTCTGGCGCCCAGTTCCAGCAGCTTGACGTCCCGGCCTTCCCATGACCCAGCCTGGCACACGATCGTCACGTCGTGCCCCAGGCCGGCCAGCCGGGAGGCTATCTGGGCCGTGGACACCTCGCGCCCGCCCCGCAAGGCGGCCATCCTTTCGATTACCAGGGCTATCCTCATCGCGCCGCCCTTGCCATCCTTCTTCTTGGCCGCAGACATATCAGGGCCGCCTTGCGGTCCACCATCCGCCGCCACCGGCCCAGCACGCGAGGGTCGTCGCTGGCCAGGTATCCCTGAAGGAACCGAGACCACCACGCTCCGGCCCACTCCTCCATGCCGAGGGAGGACTTCAACTGCGCCAGGTCCTTCACCAGCCACCTGGTCCGCCGCCAACGTGGCGCAAAGACCCGCGCCAGGTCGATCAGGTACAGCTCCCTGCCCTCGCCGGCCTCGTTCAGGAAAACGTGCGATGAATACAGGTCCCGGTGCACATAGCCGGCTTGGTGCAGCTTCCGGACAAGCTCGGCAAGTTCGCCTGTGAATTCCTCCATCACGCCGGGGCGGTCCCTGTTCGCGTCGAGGAAGCCCTTCATGCACTCCTCGATCTTCCGTCCAGGCACGGCCGTGACGATTATGTAGCTGCGCGGGGCCTCCGTGCCGTCCGGCTGCTCGCCCGCGATCACCGGCCTCATCGTCCGTATGCCGGCGGATCTAACGACCTGTATGTTGGCCCACTCGATGCCGGCCGGGCTGCTTCCGGAGCGGTGGGTCAGCCACTGGCGAATCCTCGCGGCCAGCGGCTGGCGGCCGTAAAGCTTCATGTAGAGCTCGTGGGCCTGGCCTTGGGCGTCGATGAGCTCCAGGCGGACACGGGCGCGGTGGCGCAGGCCCGGCTTGGTCATTCGCCGGCCGCCGGCATAGGCGAACGCTCCTTCCACGGTGTGGAGCCCCTCGTTCCTGAGAGCGTCCAGCAGCGACGCGCTGATGCCGTCGCCGGTCCTCAAGTGACCGCCTCCCTGAGCCCGGCTGGGGCACTATCAAGCAGCTCGCACGCCGCGTCAAAGACCGTCTGCACCGTGATGGCCGTCATGCACTGATGGAACCGCGGGCCGGGCGGGAAGGGGCATGCCTTCTTCTGGCACGGGCTGCACGGGACGTCCGCCCGCGCGATCCGCTCGCGCGGATAGTCTATGGCGGTCCGCTGCGGATCGGTGCTGCCGAAGATCGTCACCATGTCGGTTCCCAGGGCCGCCGCAATGTGGCGGGCGCCGGTGTCGTTTGTCACCAGCAGGCTGCACCTTGCCAGCAGGGCCTTGAGAAGCGACAGGCTGTTGGCCTGCCGGGCCATGTTGAGCGCCGGAGGCCTTGCCATCGCCTCGACCACGCTGGAAGCCGTCCCGGCCTCCCCTGGGGCGGCGTTGATGATAACCTGAGCGCCCCGCCGCTGGGCCAGCATGTTGGCCAGGGCGGCGTATCGCTCGGCCGGCCAGAGCTTGCTGGGCCCGAAGGACCCGCCGGGATTCAGCATCACCACCGGCCTCGACGGGTCGATGCCCGCCCGCTCCATGAGTTTCGCGGCCGCGAGGGCATCCCCTTCCGAGACCGCCAGCGACATCCGCGATGAGCCGACTGGCGCGCCCAGCATCTCGGCCAAGGCGCTATAGTAGTCGATTGCGGCGACGGTCCTTGCCCGCCCGGCTTCGTCCCCGGGCGGCGAGAACTTCTCATCGAGCAGCCAGCCCCTGCCGTCGCGGTTGTAGCCGGCCAGGCGTTCAACCTTGCCCAACCGGCAGACCAGCGCCGAACGGAAGCTGTTGGGAAACAGTATCGCCAGGTCGAAACGCCCCCTCCTCACCCGTCCCGCCTGCCTGATGAAGTTGAGTATCCGCGGCTTCCTGGCCGAGAGGTCCTCCAGGACCGCGTCCCGAAGGCCGGCCCCGTCGAGGACCTCCAGCGGGCCAGCCTTTCCGACGTGGGTTATCTTCGCGTCGGCGAAGTGCTTGCGGATGGCCCGCAGAGCCGGCGTGGCCATCACGGCGTCGCCCACCCAGTTCGGCAGGACCACCGCTATGTTCCGCGGATTCGGCATGGCGGCATTTTATCCATACCGGCTGGTAGTGTGGCCATCCTTTTGTTGACAGCCTTGCCTGGCTGGGTATCCTCTAGAGTCTGTTCCTTGGAGAGGGAAGCTCATGAGCACCGCCAGGCGCGGCATATCCATCGAGGCCATGTGCGACCGGATGACTTGCGGAACCAGGCAGTCCCACGGCTATGGCGCCAGGCGCCGGGGCGAATCGCTGAAGGCATGGCAGGGAAGGCTTCGAACCAAGCTGCTTGACCTGCTGGCAGTAGACGGCAAGCCGCGTAAGCCGCCGGCCGTGCGCTTCGTGGAGAAGACGCGGTGCGGCGGCTACGTCCGCCGGCGGGGCTATATGCTCGCCGCCGACGAGCTGGCCGTGCCTTTCTACCTGCTCGAGCCCGGCTCCGCAGGCAAAAGCAAGATGCCGGTCTGCATCGCCGCCCACGGCCACGGACCGGGAAAGGTCGTGCCCGCCGGCATCAAGGCGAATGAGCGGGCCAGGGAGCTCATAGAGGGGGGCGCGCGAGATTACGGCGTCCAGGCGGCGTCGGAGGGCTACCTAACGATCGTGCCGGATTTCCGCGGTTTCGGGGAGCTCATGTTCGCCGACGAAGTGCAGGCAGGCAAGACCAACAGTTGTCAGCAGCTTGCCATGCGGTCGATTCAGGCGGGCAGGCCCTTGATCGGGCAGAAGGTCTCGGACGTGATGCAGTTAATTGATTGGGCCTTGGCCCGCAAGGATACCGACCGCCGCCGCGTCGTGATGACCGGCAACAGCCACGGCGGCACGATGACGCTGTTTTGCGCGGCCGTCGATTCGCGGATCGCCGCCTCCGCGCCGAGCTGCTACTTCTCCAGCTTCGCCGGCAGCATACTGGCCATGCCCCACTGCGCGTGTAATTACGTGCCGGGGCTGCTCCAGGCCGCGGAGATGTCCGACATCGCCGGGCTGGCCGCGCCCCGGCCGATGCTCATCATAGCCGGGACGCAAGACCCCATCTTTCCGATCGACGCCGTCCGCCAGGGCTTCGCCGATCTCAGCAGGATCTATGCCGCCGCCGGCGCAGCCGACAAGCTGGAGCTCTTCGAGGGCGACGGCCCGCATCGCTACTACGCAACCAGGGTGTGGGACTTTTTCAGGGAGAAGCTCGCCTAAGCGGTCTCAGGTAAGTCTGTTGCTGTGCGTGTCTGTTCCATGCCTCAGGCCTTGCCGGACAGTGCTATGGACTTACGTAAGACCGCTTAGCCTTTCCGGATATGGGCCTCGGCGTCGAGCCAGTACTGCGCGGATTCCAGCGGGGCGTCGTTAAGCTGCCAGTACTGCGTCATCATCCGTTCCTTCACCCTGGGGGCGGCGCCCCTGGCAAGGAGGTAATCCCTGAGGGCGCCGGGTGAAAGCTGAGCCGCTGGGCTGAACTCCGGCGAGGCGACGTAGCGGATCAGCGACTCGAACATGGCGCAGACAGCCGGATCGCCGGCGCTGATGCCCGTGAAGTTCATGCCGGTGACCAGCAGCCGCCCCTTCCCCACTCGCAACTCGAACAGGTAGGCGAATCTCCGCATCGTCCAGTCCGGCTGAAGCTCGGACAGCTTGAATGTGAAAACGTCGAAGCGGTCCCGGCTGGCCTTATCGACTCCCTGTATGATCGGCTCGACAGGGCATGGGAAACCGTCAAGGCATATCTTGTCGCAATCGTCGATCAAGGCGTGGAACTGGAGATCGATCAGGCCGTCGTTGGGGAAGCCGGCCAGCGCCTCGCTGGGACGGATGAACGCGCCGAGGTTAGTGCCCCGGTCCCAGATGACGCCCTTGAACTTGTCCCATGTGGCCGGCAGGTAGTACTTCTCCTTGGGGGCGGGGCTCCTCCGGTCGCGGGTCTCGCCCACGCGGTACAGCACAAGCGCGTCGCCGCCGGCGGAAAGGTGGGCGATCAGCTCCTCGCTGAAGCGGTTGACTATCAGCAGCCCGGCCGGCTTCGATGGGCCGCCCGACCCCCGCGGGGCAGGTAAACGAAGCTGCGGATAGCGCAGGTTCAGGTTCACCTCTTCCAGCGCCACCGTGCACGGCGGGAACCGGAGGTCGCCGGGTCGGTCAGGATACAGCCAGATGCCCCAGTCGTTGGCGACCTGCCAGCTTCCGCCCAGCCCATCCAGGCGGACGGAGAGCTTCAGGGCGCAGGGCCGGGCGCAGGCGGGCAGGTCGACGTTCACGCGGCAGATCTCTCTCCTGCCCCTGCCCGTCAGGTCAATGTCGCTCAGCCCGCCTCGCATGGCCACCGCCCCGTCCTGGCTGGTCAGCTCGAAAGAGAAGTCGCCCTTCCCTTCGATGTCCGGCGAGAAGTGCGAAACGATGATCGGTATGCTGGCCTTCTCGCCTTCAAAGAAGGTCCTTCGCGGCATGTCGGCAAGCAGAACGGTGTCGGAGTTGAACTTGCCGAACTCGTCCTGGTCGACGCCGGCCGGATCGTCGAAGCAGTCGATCACCCCGTTGCTGTTCTCGTACCGCTCGGTGTCGGAAAGCTGGAGGAAGTGGAACCCGGCCAGTATCCTGCTTCGCCTGGCGCCCTCGATGCCGAGCTTCCAGCCGATCATCTGGAACCGCTTGGACGCTTCTCGCATCCTGTCGTAGTCGCCTTCCAGGCCCTTGAGCTTGACGAGCCTGCGAAGTTCGTCGATCCACCAAGGCTTGGCGGCGCCTGAGCCGGCGAACTTCCGGTCAAGCGAATCGAGGTCGCGCAGCGCGACGTAGTGGCAGAGTTCGTGTGCTATCACCGGCCGCGCCGGCGCCAGCGACCGCGTCACGCGGGCCGGAGACTCCACGTTGACCGGCGGTTCCACCATCGGCGAGCCTTTGCACGATCCGTAGATCAGCCAGTTCCGCGTGTTCTCGAACATGTCGTAATCTTTGGCGAACGGGTAGAAGTACGTCATGTGCTGCACGTCTATGTTCACGTACGTCCGGTCGAACTCGCCGTGGGCGCACGTGTCGATGAAAAGCCTCGTCGGGTCCAGCCGCTTGGTGATCGCGGCTATCTCCTCCACGTGGGGGTTCGTGCCGGGGTGGCGTATCTCGTTGCCGATGCAGTAGACCATCAGCGAGGGGTGGTTCCGCAGGCGCAGGATCATCTCCCGCCACTCGTCCAGGTCGACGAGCTGGGCCTTGTCGTCCAGGCCCGCCCGTTCCTTCTGGTATATGCCGAAATACCTCCGCAGCTCGACGTGGACGAATATCCCCAGCCGGTCAGCCTGGCTGAAGCACTCCTCCGGCGGCACCTGCGAGTGGAAGCGAACGAAGTTAAAGCCGTAGGCCTTCGCCATCCGGATGTTCCTGGCGTAGTACTCCTCCAGCGGCAGGTTGAGCAGGTTTGGGTGGTCATGCGCCTCCCGGCCACGGATGTAGCCGCGAACGAGAAAGGGCTGGTTGTTCACGTAGATGGTGTTCCCGTCGGCGTGGATTTTCCGCATGCCGAAGGTCTCGGCGACGGACACGGCCTTGCCGCCGACCTCCAATGACATCGTCAGTTCGTACAGATAGGGAGTGTGGATGTTCCACAGCCGGCAGGGGCTGACGCCTGCCCGGAAGCTCGCGTGCCGGCCCGGTTTGACGTTCAATCGGCCGGAGGCCACCTGCGCGCCTTCAGCGGTTATCCGCCAACCGGCGGCCCGGCAGCTGGCCGGGGCGGTGAAGGAGACGTCAACGGCCGAGTCCTCTATGTCCGGGACGATGAAGAGATCGGGGAGTACTTCACTTCTGCCGGTGCTCATATGCTCTCTTTACTGAATCGCGTTCTTCCGCAGGTCGTCCCAGGAGTTTCTGCCGTCGGCTGCGTACTTGGCCGCTTCCTTGCCCACCACCACGGCCCTCATGCCCGCCGACAGGAAAGCCTTGGCCGCCGCCGGCGAGCGGCAAATGCCGACAGCCAGTCCCGGCAGCGACTCCCGCAACTCCGGAAGCTGGCTCACCAGGCGGTCCTCCACGACAACCCTATAGAGCTTGCCCTCCTGGACGACATGCCACCGCTGTCGCCGCCAGGGCAGTATCGCCCCGTCAGGATAGCCCGCCTTCGCCAGCTTCTCGTGCAGCGCGCGTTGCTGGGGGATGGGCCTGCCCGTCAGGTAGATCAGCCCGCCCTCGCGGCAGAGCCGGGCCAACGCGACCTGCGCCGACTTGGCCTGGTACGAGCCGTCCATCGGCAGGTCGTCCAGCGCCACCGCGAATGCCGGGGCCTCGGGGTCCAAAACCAGGAGCCTGGCCTCTGCCGAGACCTCCTGCCCTTCGATGTCGATGTGGCCTAACCTCAGACGATAGCAGCCGGGCTTCCCGCCTACCGGCAGCGTCGTGCCCGCGTAGCCTTGCTTGTCGGTGCAGGCCGCCCGCAGGGGCCGGCCCTCCGCCTCGAACCGCAGCCACGCGCCTGATGCCGGCAGGTCCAGCACGAAGAAGTCGTTCCGCTGGAGCCTGGCCACCACGGGCGCATCGCCGCCCGCGGCGGCGACGTGGTCGCCGACCGTCAGGGCGTATTGCCCTCCGCATCCGCCTGCGGCCAGCAGGAGCAGCAGTATGTTCGCCGGGCCCTTCATCGCGATGGGCTAAGGTTTACAGGGAAAGGCGCCACGTGGCAACCCTTCATTGTCCCGCAAGACCCGGTCGGGCGGATTGTCTTTGCCTGGCGGGTCGGCTCCCGGATAACCTCAGGCGCCGCTGACGGGCAAGTCAGGCATTGCGGAGCAAAACATGGCAACAAGAAGCGACGCCTTCATGATCCAGGACACCTGGCGCATATTCAGGATAATCAACGAGTTCGTGGAGGGCTTTGAGACCATGGGCGCGATCCGCCCCGGGGTGAGCATATTCGGCTCGTCGCGGACGCCGCGCTCGGATCCCCATTACGCCAAGGCCCGCCAACTGGCGTGGATGTTGGCCGAGCGGGGCTTCCCCATAGTCACCGGCGGGGGGCCGGGCATCATGGAGGCGGCCAATCGCGGGGCCTACGAGGCCGGCGGACCCTCAATAGGGCTGAACATAACGCTGCCCCACGAGCAGAAGGCCAACCCCTACGCCAACATCAGGCTCGACTTCCGGTACTTCTTCGCCAGGCTGGTGATGTTCGTGAAATACGCGTGCTCGTTCGTCTGCTTCCCCGGCGGATACGGAACGCTGCACGAGTTCTTCAACTCCATGACGCTGATCCAGACGGGCAAGGCCGGCAAGTTCCCCGTTATCCTCATCGGCAAGAGCTTCTGGAAAGGGCTGGACACCTGGATGCGCCGCAACATGCTCGGGGACGGCTGTGCCAGGATCAACCCCGGGGACACCGAGCTGTACCACATCACCGACAGCCTGGACGCCGCGGTCCGGATCATCGAGCAGGCGTGG
>Ga0315279_10011604_pt1 | contig 10164 bp, 7 predicted proteins | sample YL17G06_20_MG_FD_203694 | JGI IMG/M metagenome (GOLD analysis project Ga0315279, IMG submission 203694) | Sediment microbial communities from Yellowstone Lake, YNP, Wyoming, USA - YL17G06_20 | ecosystem: Environmental > Aquatic > Freshwater > Lake > Sediment | place: USA: Wyoming | collected...
TGGCCGCCTCCACCTTCATGAACATGTCGAAGAGCTTGTACTGGACGAGCTGGTGCTCGGCGATGGGCTTGCCGCCCTGGACGCGCTGCTTGGCATAGGCCAGGGCCTCCTCGAAGGCGGCGCGGGCGACGCCGGTGAAGCAGGTCCCCATGAAGGCGTTGGCCTGCGACAGGATCCAGTCGATGGTCATGGGGTACAGGGTGGAGTCCACCAACATGTAGCGTCGCGGGATGCGCACGTCGTCGAAAAAGATCTCGCCCTGGTTGAGGGCGCGCTGCCCCAGCTTGTCCAGGGCCCGACCCTTGGAGACTCCGGGCAGGTTCAGGGGAACGACGGCGACGCCGCTACCGGCCTGGCCTGCCGAACGGTCCAGGGCCACGAAGGTGAGAGCGTGCGTGGCGATAGTGCCGTTGGAGACCCAGGAGGACTTCTGGCCGCTGAGCACCCAGTCGTCGCCGTCCGGGCGGGCGGTCATGTCATAGGCCGCCGCCGGGCTGGTGAACTGGTCGGTGCCGATGAGCAGGCCATCGGAGCCGTGCTGGGGCTCCGTGATGGCCCAGCAGCCGATGTACTTGGCTTCCCGGTCCCGGGCGAAGGGGACGACGATCTCCTCTATCAGGTCCTGGTTGCCGGTCAACTTGCAGACCGCGGACGTGAAGGCGAAGGGGAAGGGGGCGCAGCCGAGGGCGATAGCGAAGTCGGCGCTGCCCCAGCCCATCTCCTCAGTAACGATATGCTGGTCCAGGGGGCCCAGGTTGGCGCCGCCCATCGACTCGTCAAACCCGCGAATGTGAAACCCTTGGTTGTAGGCCTTCTTGAGGACGTCCCAGAAGAGAGAGCCCTCCTTGATGACCTCTTCGGGGTCGGCGATCTTGTCCAGCTCCAGGCTTGCCGGCCGCAGCACTTCGGCGGCAAATCGATGGGTTTCTTCCTTCAGAGTGACCTGGGTCGGCGTCAGGTCCTTGTTGAGGTCAATGTAGAGGCTCATTGGGGGCTCCTCTTCCAGTGGCGCTGGCGGCCTTGCGAAGGCCCATGGCTGGCTGGATTGCTGCGAATGAACATACGGACGCCGTAGGCGGCTGAAAAGGGCCGATCGGCCCAAATTCGGGAAGCCGCTGGAGTGTGGCCGAGAGCGGCTCGAGGTCCTCCGCGTCGGCCGGAGGGCCCCGAGCGTGTAGGCACGGTTGCAGGCTGCCCTGCTCCTAGCCCGGCCGGCCCTGGAAGTCGGGGTGGGTGCTGTCCATCCAGACGTTGGCGAACCAGTAGGCGACACCGAACCAGGGCCAGCTTCGGCCGTTCTTCACGTAGGGGCGGGTCACGCCGCGCTGGATCTCGTTGAAGTAGCGATAGCCGGGCAGGATCTCCAGGTCCAGCCGGTCCTGGATCTTGAGGCCGATCTCCCGCCGCTTCTCGTAGTCGAACTCCTCCCGCTGCTCATCCAGCCATTGGTCGAGGAGCGCGTCGGACAGGCCAAAGGAGTTGAGGCCGCCCCCGGTGTGGTGGTACTGGTAGTTCCAGTCGTCGAGGTCGGTGAAGCCGTTGTCGAAGCTCCAGGTGAACATGCAGCCCTCGGCGGGGGCGCCGGCCATGGCGCGGGAGAGGCAGGAGATGATCTCTGTGTAGCCGGTGCGGTCGACGCTGGCCTGGACCTCGGCGCCCAGGTTCTGCTCCAACTGGCGCACCACCTGGGGCAGGACCTTGTCCGGGATGGTGGGCGGGATGGAGGAGAAAAGGATGCGGATGGGGCCCAGGCCCTCGCGGCCGCCGGCGGCCTCGAAAAGCTTGCGGGCGTCGGCGATGTCTGCCTCACGCTCGCCGGGGCCATAGCGATAGCCGGGGTAGGTGGCCAGCTTCTCCTGAGGGGTCGCCCAGCGCACGATGGGCCAGGCGATGGCGTCGCTGAGCATGAAGCGGGGGTGGCCGGGTGCGGCCGGGTACATCTGCTCGCCCAGGGCCTTGCGGTCCTGGGCCTGATTGATGGCTTGGCGCACGCGGAAGTCCTTGTAGGGCGGCCGGTCGATGAGCAGGGCGGTGGCTAGACCGCCGGTGAGCCCGATCTCCGCGAGGCGCAGGCCCGGCACCTCGTCGAATACCCGATAGGTATTCCCCTGGTCGGCGAAACCGGCCACATCCACCTGCTTGGTTTTGAAGGCCGTCTCCACCACGCTGTCACTCTCCGGGGGATAGGAGATCTCTACGGCGTCCAGGAAGGGGCGGCCCGTCCCCATGTTCTCCGGGTTGTCATCGGCGGCGAACCAGTCGGGGTTGCGGACCACCCGCAGCATTTGCAGCGTCTCCCACTTGTCCAGGATGAAGGGACCAGAGCCGACCATCTTGTTGTCGGCGTTCATGTCGTCGGTGTTGGGGTCCACTAGCTCGCCGGGGATGACGAAGGCGTTGCGGTCGGCCAGGAAGTGCATGAAGGGGGAGCACGGCCTCTTGGTGGTGATGCGCAGGGTGCGGTCGTCCACCACCTCCATCTTGTCGATGGTCTCCCACTGGTAGCGACGGTAGTAGAGGGCACGCTTGGGGCTTTGGAGGTTGAGCTGGCGCTCTATGCTGAACCTCACGTCCTCGGCGGTGACGGGCCGGCCGGCGGTGTTGGGCCAGTCCTGGCGGATCTTGGGGGTATCGTGGAAGCGGGCGTTGGGGCGCAGGCGGATGACGTAGGTGAGGTTGTCCACCTGTTCGGGCATACCAGGGTTGCCCTGGGCGTCGGAGGAGAGGTCAGGCCACATGATCTGCTGGATCTCGTCGAAGTAGTTGAGGACCTTGCTGAAGATGTAGGACTGGGTGTTGTACATGGGGCCGAGGCGGGTCTGGTGGGGGTCGCGGGTGTCCAGGACCAGGGAGTCGTAGTTGAAGCCGCGGTAGGTGCCGCCCCGGCTGCCCACGGCAGTGAGGGTTGGCTGGCCGCCCGCCGCCGCCGTGGGTGAGGCGGCCGCGGGGCCCTCCTCGCCGCCGCCGCAGCCGATGGCAGCCAGGCCGGCGGCGCCGGCTCCGGCGGCCACCGCCCCTGCCAGCAGGCGCCGGCGGCTGAGCCTCTGGGTCCGCAGTCTCGTCCAGTAGTTCGACTCTCTCATGGGACCACCGTCTCCTTTCCCGCCGTGTTCTCCATGTCAGGGCACAGGCGGCTATGCTCCCTCATGCGCGCAGCCTGGGGTCCATGATGTCCCGCAGGGCGTCTCCGGCCAGGTTGAAGGCCAGCACTGCCAGGGTGATGGCCAGGCCGCTGAAGACCGCCTGCCAGGGTGACGTACGGATGAAGTTACGGCCCTCGTTGAGCATCTGGCCCCAGGAGATCCCCGGCGGAGTCAGGCCCAGGAAAGAGAGGCCGGCTTCGGCGATAATGACCGAGCCAAGGCCGATGGTGAAGACGATGATGATCGGCGCCGCCGTGTTGGGCAGGATGTGGTGGATCATGGTGCGGAGGTCTGAGGCGCCCAGGACACGCGCCGCTTCGACGTAAGGCATTTCGCGCAGGCTCAGCACCGTCCCCCGCACGATTCGCGACACCTGGCTGATGCCCACGATGCCAAGAGCCAGGATCAGGTTGCGGATGTTGGGCTCCATGTAGGTGGCGATGAGGATCAGGAGGAGAAGGGCAGGGAAGACCTGAAGGGCGTCCATGAGGCGCTGCAACAGCATGTCCACCCGGCCCCCGAAGTAGGCGGACACGACCCCCACCAGAGTTCCTGTGGCTATCGAGATGGCCAGAGCGCCGACGCCAATGCCCAGGGAGCGCCGGGCGCCCCAGATGACCCATGACCAGGTGTCACGGCCCGAGCTGTCAGTCCCGAACCAGTGGGCCGTGGAGGGTTCCGCTGTCCTGTCCAGCATGGTGGGGCCCAGGGCCTGCGGGTTGAAGACTCCGGGTGTGTAGTTGGGGTCGGGCCGCTGGAAGGTCTGCTGGGGGTCATAGCGGGCCAGCACCGGCGCTCCTACCGCCGCCACCACCAGCAGGACGATGACCAGCAGGCCGAAGGTACCCAGGGGCTTGCGCACCGCCAGCCGGCGGGCCGTCACCCACCAGGGTGCTCGGCGGGGGAGGGTCCACTCCTGCTCGAACCAGGCTGCTTCCGTCGCCACGGTTCCTCCTCCAGGCCGTCGCTAGCGGTATCGAATGCGCGGGTCCAGCCAGGCGTAGCTGATGTCCACCACTATGTTGGTCATCACCAGCACGATGCCCACCAACAGCACGATCCCCTGCACCATGGGCAGGTCGTTCTGCTTGAAGGAGATGACCACGAACTGGGCCACTCCCGGCAGGCCGAACATGCTCTCCAGGATGACGTTCCCCCCGAAGAGGGTGCCCACCAGGAGCCCGACAATGGTGAAGACCGGGATCAGGGCGTTCTTCATGGCGTGGCGGGCGATGACCGCCCGCTCGCGCAGGCCCTTGGCCCAGGCGGTGCGGATGTAGTCCTGGCGTAACACCTCCAAGAGCTGCGAGCGTAGGAGACGCATGATGACGGCTCCCATGGCGAAGCCACCCGCCAGGGCGGGCACGGCCATGGCCTGAAGGTTCAGGCTGGGGTTCTCGAAGAAATTGCGGTAGGTGGTGGTGGGCGGGCCCCAGCCAAACCAATTGAAGCCCAACAGGAGCATGAGCGTAGCCATGTAGAAGGAGGGTATCGCCAGCCCCAGGACGGCGAAAAAGCGCAGTATGTAGTCCAGCCAGGTGTCCTGCCGGACGGCCGAGATGACGCCTATGGGGATGCTGATGACCAGTCCGACGAGGATCTGGAGAATCCCCAGCTCGACGGAGGTGCCGAGCCGGTTCTTGAGTTCCACCACGATCGGCTTCTGGCTGACAAGGGAGGTGCCGAAATCGCCCCGGGCGGTGTCGAGCAGGTAACGGCCGTACTGCTCAATGAGCGGCTTGTTGGTGCCCAGCTCTTGCCGGATGGCGGCCACCGCCTGTTCGAACTCCATCCCCCCCATGAAGCCCTGAGCAGCGCGCTGCTCGGCAAAGTCGGTCCGGAAATGGCTGATCAGAAAGACAACGGTAACGACAAGAAGGACGACGGGGATGTTGAGCAGGATGCGCTTGGCGATGTACTGCTGCACGAGGCCACCCTTCTCTGGGGCGGGGGAAGCCTTTCCCTCGAACGGCGCGCCGGGGCTACCCGTGTACCAGTGCTGACGGTGGAAGCAATCCCTGTCCTAATTCGCCTGACCGTTGGCGGTGTCCGGCCGGCGATCCCCCGCAGACGTGGTTGGCGACGCAATTATGGCTAGGCGCTCGGAGAAACGCAATACCGTTCAGCCTCAGGAAGGCCGCTTCGCGGGCAGGCCGGCCCCCTGTCTGCCCGGTGACCGCTCGACCCCAGCGTCTGGCCCCTCTCAATCGTGGATTTCGACGCGGGTACCGGGCTGGGCGAAGAGCCAGAAGTACTGCGCATCGTGGAGGCGGAGGCCGACGCAGCCGTGGCTGGTGGCTGCGGAGCCGAATACGGAGTCCGCCCGCCAGTAGTTCAGGTGTAAAGCGTCGCCCTGGCGGTCGAAGTACTGAGTGAAGAGCACCCTCTCAACGTCGTAGCGGGCCTGCGAGGGGTCGTAGCCCGCCTGCGAGGCCGTCATCCGCTCGAGCACGATGCGCCCGTCGGGCTCGATGTAGTGCGTGCCGGGGGGTGTGTCGAAGCCCGGTGCGCCGCTCGTGGCCGCCGCCACGTGCACCACTTGCTCCCCCACCATGGCCCGCACCGTCTGCTCCGACAGGCTCACGTCGATCCACTTCTCCTCCGCTCCGAAGTCGAGGAGGGGTGAAGACTCTCCCTCCAGGAGCTGGAAGACGAAGACCCCGTAGACGTAGCTGCCGTCCTCCAGTTGGAGCCATTCGCTGGCCCAGGGAGGGCTCACGGAGACCCACGTCTGTTCTCCCACCAGCCAGTTCTCGCCCTGCACGGCGGCCGCGATGCGCACCGGCTCCTGGTCCGGGAGGGTCCCTATCGGGATGTTGCGGGTCGAGGGCTCCGGCCGGGTCCGCAGTTCGCCCCCGACGATTATGGCGCTGCCAGCCTGGAGCTGCGGGACCGGCGTCGAATACGGCTCGGGCGTGAGGGTCGGGGGTTCAACCGTCGGTATCTCGGTTGGGGCCAGTGTCGGCGTCGGGCTGGGTTTCGCGGGCCCCAGGTAGCACGCCTGCCCCAGGCCCAGGTTCAGGGCGAAACCGGCCAGGAGCAGGGCGAGCCCCAGCGCGTGACGAAAGCGACATCTTCCCCGGCAGCCTGCGTCGTAGCTCTGATTGTTCCGGTGAAGGCGCATTATGGCTCCTGGTGCTGGGCCCCATTGTACCGTGGACGCCCGCTGCGGACAGCGGGCCGCATTGACGAGCGAGGGGATCTATTAGGACCGGACCAGCTCGTCCATGATCTGGCGGTAGATCTCCAGGGTGGCCAGGCGACGTCGCCAGGCCAGGCGCTTCTGCTCGCGGGGGGCGCCGCTTAGCTCCACGGCTCGCGATGAATTGAGGCCTGCCTGGCCCTGCTCCACGAGACCCCGAAAGACCATGTTCACGTCCCAGTGAGGGCGGTGGCTGGCCCACCAGAACTGGCAGCTATGGAGGGCGGTATCGAGGATGTTCCTGGCGATGCCCGTGTGCCACTGGCTCGGCGGGCTATCGGCGCACTGCTCGGCCTGCTGCTGCAGCTCGATGCAGAGGGTGAGGTGCTCCCAGAGGAGGCCGTGGATGTGGTTGCCGGGGTCATTCCATAGCGGGTAGGGCACGCCGCGGGCCAGGTCATCGGCGGTGGTGCTCCAAGAACTGGCCAGGGGCCAGCAGCCTTCGATGTGAGGGAATCTATCCACTATCTCGCTCACCGTGGCGAGCCGAATGAGCGAGGCCTCCTCTTCGCGGTGACGCTCCATGCCCAGAAGGTGGTGCGGAAGCGGGTACTGTCGCCCCTCGCCATTGCCGTCCGACGGCCGCACGACGCGGACGGGGCGTGCTTCGTCCAGTGCGCTGCCGACATAGCCTGCGGTGACGAGCCTCTGGCTGGCGCCTTCCTGCCGGACTGAGACGCCCGTCACCTCCGGACGCAAGGCTCTGTAGACCTCGCCCAGGAAGGCCTCCACCCAGCCGGCTATGTGATGGCCGTAGGTTTCGGCGTCCATGGCCGTCACCACGTAGACGTCGCCGCGGCGGTGGCGACCAAGGTTGCGGAGTCTGTCCAGGAACGCGTGGGCGTCCAGCGTCTGGAAGGAGATGCCGTTGCTCAGGATGTCGTCGCGGAAGATGAAGTTGATGGGCGCGTCCAGGGGGTTGCCTCTCTGCACCACGTCCGTTGGCCACTGCCCGTGGCAGGCGATGCCGCTGAGTATCACCCAGTCGTGTCCGAAATCGACCACGGGTGCCAGGATGCGGTCGCTGTAGCACAGCTCGGGCGGGAAGAAGCCTCGGGGGGCGTAGGTGTGTCCCAGGTAGTGCCGGTTGGTGTTGTAGTTGGAGCGGATCTGACGGCGTATTTCTTCCTCCGGGAGGAGGGGAAGGATGGGGTGATACTTGGCGGAGCCGGTGAACTCCACCTGCCCGCGCTCGGCCAGCCAGGCCAGCCCCTCCACCACGTCCTGGTGGGCGTTGTCGATGAGCATCTCGGTGAGCACGCCGCTGATGTTCACCGTCACCCGGGCATGCGGATTATCGGCGAGGAGCTGGATCAGAGGGCGGTAAGACTCGCAGGCTATCTGGCGAAGGACATAGGGGAGCTGGATAGGAGGTTGATAGAAGTGCAGCAGCAGGGCCCAGTGAGTCGCCAACCCCTCCGGTCCCGTGAGAGATAACTAGACCCCGCCACCGCCCGCAAAACGGGCGGGTACACCTTATAGAACGCGCCAGCCGCATAAATGGTTAACCAAAGCCGCAAAGCGAGTCTGCGCCCTGAGCCCCTTCGTCATTCCCCTCTCGGTGGCATCGTGCCCTCGAGTACGGGCAGGATGCGGGCCAGGTCGGACGGATAGTTGACGTTCCAGAAGCTGCGCCCCTCAGGGTCCAGGCGCTGCAACTCGTCGAGGCTCACGTAGCGGACGCGTACGTCCGGGAGGAAGTCCACGAACCGCCTCTTCCCCCCGTCCAGGGCCTTCTCGATGGCGGAGAGGCAGGTGCGCCGGTAGAAGGCATGCAGGGGCTCCTTCTTGCCTTCCCAGAGCGGCATCACTACGTCCAGGTCCCGGTCCAGGAGGCCCCACAGGTAGCGAAGCAGCGGCCGGCTCAGGAGAGGCATGTCACAGCCCAGGGCCAGGGCGACAGGCTGAGAGCACACCAGCAGGCCGCTGTAGAGGCCGGCCAGGGCGCCGCCTTCGCGCACGTCCTCCACGTGGCGCAGCGGCGTCTCCGAACTCGCCGGAGGACGGGCCGTCCCCGGCGCTCCGACGACAACGATCTCGCTGGCGATGGGGCTTACGGCGTCGACGACGTGCTGGAGGAGGGAGCGGCCGGCGACGATCTCCGCCGACTTGTCGCGCCCGAAGCGGACGCTGCGCCCGCCGGCCAGGATGATGGCCGAAAAGGGGGCTTCAGGAGCCAAGTCTTGACCCTCCGCCTGTCCGGCCGTGGCCTATGTGGTTGTCAGGTGGCTAGCTGAGGGATCGCAGACGCCGGCCTGGCACGGCGCCCCATCAACCGGGCTCACACCGGCTCGCCGGCCGCCGTCACCTCAAGGACTCCCCTTCGGAAGGCCTTGAGGTTCAGGTCCAGCTTGCCGGCCGGCAGGCTTTCCCGAAGCTCGGCCTCGAAGGCTTCGAGCCCCACCGGCAGGGCGCCGCTGCCCACCAGGGCCCCCAGTATGACGATGTTGGTGAGGATGCCGGCCCCCAGGCCGAGCGCAATGTCCGTAGCATCAAGGAGCCAGGCGCGGCTCGATAGCTGCTCCAGCGTCCTGATCACCTGCTCTCGCCCAGGGTACTCAGCGGCGCCCGTGGTTACGGCCAGCGGGTGGACAGGCCGGGAGTTGGCGATGACAGTGACCTCCGGGTTGCCGTACTGGGCCAGCACCCGCAGGGTCTCCAGCGGCTCCAGGCCGAGGATGACGTGCGCCGCGCCCTCGGGGATGAGGGGGCCGTACTGGGCATCGCGCGAGATGCGCAGATGGCTCATGACGGCGCCGCCCCTCTGAGAGGCCCCGTAGGTCTCCCCGATGGTGACGTGGTAGCCTGCCTTCACCATGGCCCTGCCGATGAGCTGGGCAATGAGCACGTTGCCCTGGCCGCCCACCCCCGTGACGATGACGTTCAGCGGGTCTTTCTCTTCCATAGTCAGGCTGCCTCCCGGATGATGGCTGAGGCGGGACAGATGTCGGCGCAGACGCCGCAGCCGCTACAGACCATCTCGTCGATCCTGGCCACGCTGCTGGCGCTGTCCCAGGCCAGTCCAGGGCACTGGAAGACGCGCGTGCAGAGGCGGTTGCAGCCGCAGCTCTCGCCCAGGCACCTGTCGCTGTCCACGCGCATCCGGTAGGCCGCTTTCTCCTGGCGGGCCCGGACCAAGGCGCACTTCCTCCTCGATATCAGCACGCGCACGCCGCCTTCGTCCGCCATCAGGTCCAGCAGCTTCTCTTTGGTGCCCTTAAGGTCGAAGGGGTCCGTGACCTCCACCCGCACCCCCAGGGCGCGACAGACCGCTTCGATGTCCACAGCGGCCGTCGGCTCGCCCATGGCGTTGGTTCCCGTGCCTGGGTGGGGCTGGAAGCCGGTCATGGCGGTGGCACTGTTATCGAGGATGAGCATGGTGAAGTTGGAGCGGTTATAGACGCCGTTGATTAGGGCGGGGATGGCGGCGTGGAAGAAGGTCGAGTCGCCGCAGACGGCCAGCACGGGCTGCTTGAAGCCCATGGCCCCCAGCTTGCCGAAACCGGAGGCGAGGCCGGTGCCCGACCCCATGGCCTGCACCGTCTTGAGCTGAAAGTAGCCCGCCGGCCCGAGGGCCATGGTGTAGCAGCCGATGTCCCCGGTCACGAAGCCGCCCCGCCCGTCCAGCTTGAGGGCGTTCTTCACCGACCAGAAGGTGGCCCGGTGGGGACAGCCGGCACAGAAGCCCACCACCCTGGCGTGAGTGACCAGTCCGGTCAGGGCCTGGGCCTTCTCCACATACTCGCTCGGCCGTGCGGGCCTTTCGATGCCAAGGACGGAGGCCAGCGCCTGGAGCACCAGGTCCGGGTTGATCTCGCC
>Ga0315279_10011606_pt1 | contig 10164 bp, 8 predicted proteins | sample YL17G06_20_MG_FD_203694 | JGI IMG/M metagenome (GOLD analysis project Ga0315279, IMG submission 203694) | Sediment microbial communities from Yellowstone Lake, YNP, Wyoming, USA - YL17G06_20 | ecosystem: Environmental > Aquatic > Freshwater > Lake > Sediment | place: USA: Wyoming | collected...
CGGGTGTTCCGGCGGGCGCGAGGATTCCAACGCCCCGCCGACAAAGTCCGCCAACCAGACCGGCGGCGCCGCCGCGCCGGCCGTCGCCCCGGCCGCCCCGGCCATCGACATTGGCGACGTCGCGCCGGGCTTCACGCTGCCGGGCCCGGACGAAAAGGCCGTCAGCCTCGCCGACTTCAAGGGCAAGATCGTAGTCCTGGAAGAGACCAACCCGGAGTGCCCGTTCACCGGCCGGCACCTGGCGGCCGGGACCCAGGCGAACCTCGCCCGCAAGTACGCCGACAAGGGCGTCGTCTGGCTCGGCATCGACAGCGCCGCCGCCCACACGCCGCTCCAGGAGCGGGCCTTCGCCAGGCTCTTCAACCTGCCGTACCCCATCCTCAGCGACCCCGCGGGCCGCGTGGGCCGGCTGTACGCAATGCGCACCACGCCCGACGTGAGGATCATCGACGCCGCCGGCCGCGTCGCGTACATCGGCGCGCTCGACGACGACCCCATGGGCACGAAAAAAGACGACGCCGTCAACTACGTCGCCGCCGCGCTGGATGACCTGCTGGCCGGGCGAAAAGTCCAAACGCCCCGGAGCCGCTCCTACGGCTGCGAGGTCCGCTACGCCCCGGCCAGGCCCGAGGCGCCGGACTTCACGCTGCTTGACCAGGACGGCAAGCCGGTCCGCCTGGCCGACTACGCCGGCAAGATCGTCGTGCTCGAATGGATCAACCCCGAGTGCCCCTACTCCCGCGGGCACGCCGAACGCGGCACCATGAAGCAACTGGCCGAGACGTACGCCCCAAAGGGCGTCGTCTGGCTGGAGATAAACTCCACGCACACCTGCGACCTGGCCGGGAACAAGGCCTGGCACGAGAAACACAAGCTGCCCTTTGCGGTCCTGGACGACCACGCGGGCGAGGTCGGCCACGCCTACGACGCCAAGACCACGCCGGACATTCGCATCATCGCCCGCGACGGCGCGGTCGCCTATCGAGGCGCCGTTGACGACGACCCGCAAGCCAAGGCCGAGAAGCCCACGAACTACGCCGCCAAGGCCCTGGACGAACTCCTTGCCGGCAAGGAAGTCTCGACGCCGCTCACGCAGCCCTACGGGTGTACGGTCAAGTACGCGCCGTAAGCGCCGCCCGGACGAAAGGCCGCGCAGACAAACTCCCGGCCCGAAAGGCCCCGGCCGGGAGTTATGCCTTGAAGGCTCAATTGTTGCCGGCTGTCGCTGCCGGGGCTGTTTCCCGCGGCGGCTTCAGCCCTTCGGCAAGCTCAAGACTTCCGCCTGCGCCTCAGCAGCGCCAGGCCGCCGAGGGCCAGCAGGCCCATCGACGCCGGCTCGGGAACGTACAGGTCCTGCGCGTAGTTGAAGGTTGAAAAGGGGATGGGGCCCAAACCCAGCAGATCCAACGCCAGGTTGCTGGCTTCGGCATTCCGGATCGGCTGTATGCCGAGATACGTGGTCATCGGGTAGCTGCTGGCCACCTTGCGATTGAGGGGGTTGAGGGCATAGAGATCGGCGCCCGCGATTACGCCGGGACCCCAGACGTAGAACGGAACAGAATAGGTATTCGGTCCAGGGGCACCTTGGTAGCCGTGATCGGCCGTCAGGATGATGGCCGTCTTGCCCGTCATCGCGGGGACGTCCTGCTCGATCAATTTGAAAATCTTGCCCAGCATGCCATCCACGGCAACCACCGAATTGTAGTACAGAGCACTGCCCCACCCGCCGCCGCCGGCGTGGCCGGCGGAGTCGGGATTATTGAAGTGCAGGAACGCGAACTGCATGGGATTGTCTTTCTGCTGTGCGATGTAGGCGTCGACAATAGTGCCGGAATCAACGGTGGCGTTGATGTAGGTGTTGTCGAGTTTGCGGCGGCCGTTGTCCGGCCCGGTCTTGTCGAGGGCGCCGTTGGCGGCGTTATAGGAGCCGCCGCCGAGGTTGGGGGTGTACCCGGTATTGTCGAACAGCGAGAACTTGGTCTTGTTGGCGTACATTCCGGTCCTGTACCCGTTATCGTGCGCCACGTCGAACACGCTGGCCACATAGTGAGGCTCGTCGAGCAGCCAGCTAGACTTGTTGGCGTGAATCGTCGTGGTGGGGGCGACATTGCCGCTCCAGTTGTGGCCGCTGATGAGGCCGGTGACGTTGTCCATCGGGCGGGCCGTGATGAGCGACGTATGGTTCGGCAACGTCTCGTAGGTCTTGTTGTCGATGTGGGCGGTCAGCGTGCCCGCACCCTCGTTCCTCAACCGCCAGAAGTTGGGAATCGAGTACGTGGGGGGGCTGCTCTGAGTAAACAAGGTGTTCAGGTACGGCCCTCCCAGGCCGTCCACGCTGATCTCGATGACGTACTCGATCTTGGCCGAGGCCTGGCTGGCCACACAGGAAAGGAACACCCCCAATAAGAGAGCAAGCCTCTTTTGAGCATGCATATGACGAACTCCTCCAAACATGGCGCCGAGCATGAGCTTAGACGTCAGCCCAGAGCAACTTGACTAAGTAATATATCCCGGTTTGGCCATATTTGCAAGCACAAACCTGGATACACCAGAAGACGGCGCTGCAAGAGCCGTTGCCATATAGATATAGCTACTTCGGCCGCGGCGGCGCGCTTCGCCCGGACGATTTGAACTCCGCCAGCCGCTCGGTCAGTTCGCGGACAATGTCGGGATGCTTGCTGTAGATGTTGACCCGCTCGCCGGGGTCGGCGTCGAGGTCGTAGAGCTGCCCCGGCGAGTCGGGCTCGGCGTCGGCGATCGCGTAGGGTCGCAGGTCCGCGTTCTTCTCGTAGTTGTTGCCGCCGGAGCCCTTGTGGGCGAGCAGCTTCCACTTGCCGCGGCGGATGGACATGGCCAGCGAGATGGTCTGCTCCAGCAGGTACGTGCGGACCGGCTTGTCGCCCTGCGTCCCGAGAAGCACCGGCGACATGTCGTAGCTGTCCTCGGCCGCTTCGTCGGGCAGCGCGGCGCCGGCGATCGACGCGCATGTGGCCGTGATGTCCGTGAGGCTCGTCAACTGGGCGGTGGTGCTGCCGGGGCGGACCTTGCCCGGCCAGCGGACGATAAACGGCGTGCGGTGCCCGCCTTCCCAATCGTCGCGTTTTATGCCGCGCCACGGGCGGGCGCCGTCGTGCTGGTAGTCCTTTCGCATGTTGACCACCGAGGCGATTTCCGGCCCGTTGTCGCTGGCGAACATCACGATCGTGTTGTCGGCGACGCCGAGGCTGTCCAGCGTCTTGAGCAGTTCGCCGACGACCCAGTCCATATGGTATATGAAATCGCCGTGCGGGCCGGCCTTGGTCTTGCCGTGGAATTCCTTGGGCGTCAGGCTCGCGAAATGCACGGCCGTGGTGGCGTGATAGAGGAAGAACGGCTTGTCGGGGTTCTGTTTGACGTGCTGCTGGAGGAACCGCTTGCTCTTATCGAGGAAGACCATGTCAGTCTGATCCATCTCGTAGTTCGGCGCGATCATTCCCTCGCGGCAGTCGACGGTATAGGGGTTCTTGGGAATGGTCGACTTGTCCAGCAGCTTGGTCGGCGGCACGGGGATGCGGTCGCCCTCGATATAGGCGTAAAGGAAGTCCGTGGTCGGGCAGCATGCGGTGCCATAGAAGTAATCGAAGCCGCGATGGATCGGCGCGTCGGGGATTGCCCGCGAGAAGTCCACCTCCTGCACGCCCGCGACGCCGCCCTTGGTCACCCGCTTGCCGGCCTTGTCCAGGAACGTAAGCCCGACGTGCCACTTGCCGACCGCGGCGGTGGCGTAGCCCTTCTGGCGGAGCATCCCGGGCAGGGTCAGGCGCCCTTCCTCAATGAGGCTCGGCCCGCCGGTGCCGCAGAACACGCCGCGGAAGCCCGTGCGGAAGCACATCCGCCCTGTCAGGATGCTGTACCGCGACGGCGTGCAGACCGTCGATGCGCTGTGGGCGTCCGTGAAACGCATGCCCTGCCTGGCCAGCGAGTCCACGTTGGCCGTGACGACCTTCGCCTCCGGGTTGTAGCAGCTTATGTCGCCGTAGCCCAGGTCGTCGGTAAAGATCAACACTATGTTCGGCAGCTTCTTGTCCACCACGGGAGGTTCTCCTTTGGCGGCAAACCCGCCGACGGCGAGTCCGGCCGCCCCTATGCCCGCCGCCTTGAGAAACGCCCGCCTGGTGCTCGACGGCGACTTGCCTTCGCCCGATTTCGACTCCGCCATTTGTACGGCTCCTTTCGGTCAGGATCCTGCAATGCCGTCCAGTTTACCGGCATCGCCGGGCGGGGCCACCCAAAAACGCGGATGATTGACCGGCGTGCGGCAAGCCCCGTCGCGGGGTTTTCGCGTGTTCCGCACCCGGATGCGCCTCAGGTGGGTTATAACACTGGCTGCCGCGCGGCATCGCGCGGCGAGATTTCCGACGGCACCTGTGGAGAGAGTATGAGTATCAGGCATGCAATGACGGCCCTTGGATTGTTGTTGGCGGCCGGGGCTGTAGCGGCCCGGGCGGGCCAGGGCGACGCGAACTGGCCCCAGTTTCGAGGCCCCTACGGCGACGGCACGACCGCCAGCGAGAAGCTGCCGCTGACGTGGTCCGAGAGCGAGAACGTCGTCTGGAAGACGCCCATCGAAGGCCGGGGCTGGTCCTCGCCGGTGGTCTGGGGCAAGCAGGTCTGGATGACCACCGCGACGCCGGACGGCAAGGTCATGTCCGTCGTCTGCGCCGATGCCGACAGCGGGCGGATCATCCACAACATCAAGCTCTTCGAGAACGCCGATCCTGCGCCCGTAAACCCGCTGAACAGCTACGCCTCGCCGACGCCGTGCATCGAGGCCGGGCGGGTCTACGTGCATTTCGGCACGTACGGCACGGCCTGCCTGGACACGGCCACGGGCAAGACGCTCTGGCAGCGGCGGGACCTTCACTGCGACCACGTCGTCGGGCCGGGCTCGTCGCCGGTGCTGGACGGCGGGAGGCTGTACCTGATCTTCGACGGGGCGGATGTGCAGTTCGTCGTCGCGCTGGACGCGGCGACCGGCAAGACCGTGTGGAACACGCCGCGCAACGTGAAGTTCCCCAACAACACCGGCGACTTCCACAAGGCGTTCTCGACGCCGCTGCTGATAGACACGCCCGCCGGCAGGCAACTTGTGGCCGCCGGGGCGGAGTTCGCGATGGCCTACGACCCGCTCAGCGGTCGCCAACTGTGGCGGGTGAGGTATCCGGGCGGATACTCGACGGCGTCGCGCCCGGTCATGGTCGCCGGGCTCGTGCTGGTCAATTCCGGCTTCAACCGGCCCAAGGTCATGGCGGTCCGGCCGGACGGCAAGGGCGACGTGACCGCGACGCACGTCGCGTGGTCGCTGGACCGCGTCGGGGCGAACAAACCCTCGCCGGCGGTCGTCGACGGCCTGGTGTACTTCCTCCACGACGGCGGCACGCTGGCCTGCTGCGACGGCAAGACCGGCCAGGCCGTCTGGCGGGACCGCCTGGGCGGGAGCTTCTCAGCCAGCCCTATCGCGGCGCCGGGGCGGATCTACTTCTTCGACGACCGCGGGACAACCACCGTAATCGCACCCGGCGGGTCCGAGATGAAAACGCTGGCGACCAGCAAGCTCGACGCCGGCTGCATGGCCAGCCCGGCCATCATCGGCGACGCGATGTTCCTGCGGACCAAGACCCACCTGTACCGCATCGAGGAACGAGCGAAGAAGCACCAAACGATAAGCACCAAACCTGCCTGCCGGCAGGCAGGCTTGCCGTTTTTCCGGTTGGTCCTTGTTTGACATTTTGCGCTTGTGACCTGCCTGCCGACGAAATGCGATAAAGCCAATTTTCCCAAATGGGTTCGTTTCGCAGTTTTGCTTTCCAGCAAGGCCAGAATTTCAACTCATCACGTAAAAGCTTTACACACAACATGTTGTATGACTGTTTTCCGCCGCACCACATTTCACGACAACACCTGTAATGCCGAAAATGACTGATTCCCGCAGTGGCCTAGGGGCAATGCCCTACAAATCACCCATCCAGAACATTCATGAAAACCGCGCCCCCAGCCCTGGCGTGGGCATCCCCGTAAGACCTTTGGCCCATAGGGGGAGCCAGCGGGAAAACGGCCTCCCTTAATACATATGGACATTTCAAGTGGCGTTTTGCGCAACATAAATCCCATCTCAGGCAATTTTCTGCCAATTCCGGCCAATTCCTGCCAATTCTTCGAGCACGTGAAGAAAAGCGGACCACCGCACAAAGAGCCTGCCGGCCGATCTTCCTTCCTGCCGGGCCGGCGGGTAGACTGTGGCCATGCGGATTCTCCTGAGCAACGACGACGGCATCCTGGCGGCGGGCCTGGCGGCTCTTCACGGCGCGATGCGCGACCTGGGCGAGGCGACGGTGGTCGCCCCCAGCACGCCGCAGTCGGCGGCGGGTCATTCCATCACGCTCAAGACGCCGCTGGTGGTCCATCGCGTTCAGGTGAACGACTCTCCCGCGCCGTTCTGGGGCAACAGCGTCGACGGCCGGCCCGCGGACTGCGTACGCCTGGCGGTGCGAAAGCTGCTCGCCCAGTGGCCGGACCTGGTGCTAAGCGGCATCAACGCCGGGGCAAACGTGGGCGTCAACGTGTTCTACTCCGGCACGGTGGCCGCGGCGGCGGAGGCGGCCATGCTAGGCATACCCGCGGTGGCGTTCTCCGCCGCCTACACACAGTCTCCCGACGAAATCGACTACGCCCGCGCGGGCGCGATCTGCCGGTGGGTGCTGGACCGCCTGCTCGCCGACGGGCTGCGGCGCGGCGACCTGATCAACGTGAACATTCCGCTGCCGCGCGCGGGCTGGCCGGCGGGCGTCCGCGTCGTGCCCCAAAGCACCTCCGAACTCGACGACGTCTACCACCAGGCCGTCGACAACATGGGCCGCGACAGCTACCGCCTCGGCGACGGCTATTCCTTCGCACGCCACGTCGAGAACACCGACGTAGCCTGCCTGGCCGACGGCTACGTCACCGTCACGCCCCTGCACGTTGACATGACGCTCTACTCGCGAATGAATCAACTGGCCGAGACCCACTGGCCCGAACCGCCAGGCGCCATCCCCTCTTAGCCGGCGGGCGTCATGCCAATAGCGGCGAGCTTTTCGACATGAAGAACGCGCCGTTCGAGGAGATTCCCGTCCCGGCCGGCACGACAGACGCCGAGCCCGTCGCGGCTCGCAAACGCCGCCAAACGGTCCTCGACCACCACCCCGCCGCCCCCTACGACAAAGCCGTCGACGGGATACAAAGAAAGAAAAAGCCCAAGGCCACGGCAAAGGGGGAGTAGTGCGTCGGCACAATATGCACGTGGCAAGCCGTTGAGCTGGCTATCTTCCGTAACTGGGGCATCACCCTCCGGACCTAAGGTGGTCGCGAGGGAGAGTTGCGCAATTCCAACCACCCGGCATGCTTCCGCAAACAGCCGCAGAAGCATGGCACCCGAATTGGCAGGCATGCCGCGGCCAGGGACAACTGGCGCATCGCCAGCATGACTTACTGTTTCTTCCGCAACACTTTGATGGTGTCCGTAAACAGTCTATGCTCCTCCCGAGAAGCGAAGAGAGAGTCCACTAGTCTAGTGCAGGCAGACGTACACCGCGCAAGTGCAAGAAGCTGCTCAGTACATGCAATACTCTCTGTTGCATGTGGGTAGTCTATCTTATGTGAAACCTCGCCCCACAACTCCTCAGCGAGCGTTCGTACTTGAATCTCACAACGAATGTCATCATAATTCGGCTTGATTATAACGTGGAGACTAGTATATAGACTGGGTTTGTCTTCAGTTGGTATTTCTAAGATGCCAAAGAGTTTCTTATACTCCGTATCCCATGTGTAGGCAATCTTCTCAACTACAGTGTGCTTGTATCGGTCAAGTATCTCCACCAATTTCGGATAGATGACGCGCAACTGTTGAGTGTGAATATGGAGAATGCGCACCCCGGCGAGATCGCATACCTGTTGAAACAGGTTACCCGCTGTAATATCAAATCTCACTCCACTGGCCGCTGCATCAATTGCCTTTCGTTCAAGCTTATCAGCAAGATGAGTAACTTCCTTGGCCCGCACCCTAATGGAATGCACTAGTTGCATAAAATCTGCGTTTTCACGGAATTCATCCCCAACTCGGCCGGCCAAATGGAGAAATGTGTCGTAGCGAGCAGCATATGCAGCTACCGTCTTGTCAATTTGTCTTCTTACTTTCCCGCTCAGTGTGACTTGCATGTTTAACGTAACCTTGCTGCGACTATGACCGCGTCCGCCATCGCGTAGAATATCTGCTTTGCCTGAGCGAGCTGGTACGGTTGCCCCCCGTAAACATGCCAAAGAGGGGTTCCCTGCCTTTGAGACTGCTGAACAAGGGTTGTGAAATCTTTCACTTCCCCAAGCTTTGTCCCGATGACCTTGAGTGGTGCGAGGGACTCATCGACTTTGCGAAGAGGCACTAGAACATCCTGGTAAAGCGCCTTTTCGAATCGAGCGCGGTATGTAGATGCCAACTCCGTCATGACATCCCCGTACACACGAAATCTTTGGGGGACATACCCCAGGTAATGCGGCATTCCACGAAGAACGGGCGCGTCAGCGGGGGCATCTGCTTTGTATTTGCGCCAAGTCTTGATCCAACCAGAAAGTGTCTGACCGAGGGTTTTTAATGCTCTAACAGAAAAGAGGTCACACGCACCCGGAACGATGAAATAATCGCAATCAAGCAGTATGACTCTGTTCAGAGGGCCAATGTTGGGGCCTGCGTCATAGAATATGAAGTGCGCCGAACTCTCTGCTGCAACCTTAGAAACCAAGTCGCTTAGCGCTGAAGTCCCTGCGAAGGCAGCAAATGTCTCATCCTTACAGTCGCTCCAGAAGCCCGCAAGATCCTGCTCAAATTTGGACATCCGAATATCACCGGGAATGACGAACGATCCGGGAGTAAAAGTCTTTTGTGCCTTCACGCAACGTATAGGCTGATTCCTCGAAAGTGGCCTTAGGGCTGACCAGAGTGTCACGCCAGAATCAGAATCCGATTCCTCCAAGAACTCGTCAACCGTGTCTTCATCGAATAGTTGGGACGTGAGATTGCATTGAGGATCAGAGTCTACAAGAAGGACTGTATTCCCCTTTTCTGCTAGCGCTGCGCCCAGATTGACGGTCAAGGTTGTCTTGCCTACGCCCCCCTTATGGTTAAATATCGCTAAGCGAACCGTCTTATGGCTCATTCGATTCCCTTGCTCGTGGTTGTGCTAGGGTTTTCGCGACGACTACTCGCCTTGGTCCGTTTTGGCTTCAGCCTTGCCACTATCACTTTCGCGGCCTCACGATCTGGCAGTGCTTCTACAAAACGCTCGCCCAAAGCAGATAACTGTTTGAGTCCTTTGCCGGGGGCTTGAGTAAAGAAGCCGTCGCGGACGGCATTGTTAGAAGTGTAGGCTGTATTTGAGAGTTTGCGTTGTGCCGCTTCCGTATTAAGGAGGCTGAGGTCGATTGTTTTGAAATGCGGCTTTTCGCGATAGTACGTCAGGTAGTATGCGAGACAGGCTATCTTCTCTGTGTCCGTCTTAGGGTCCTTCTCCAAGAGAAAGTGCTTGGGGGACATCTCCTCCCGAGGACTAAAGTCCATGGCCGATTTTGGTGTTAGACTGCTCATCTGAGGGGACTGAGCGTCCGCTTGAGCAGAGATGGGCACCGCTCCGATAGGAAGCTTAAGCCAAGTGCAAACCGTAGTGAGGACATGCTTCCGCGCGTCGGGGTCGAGCGGTTTAAGCATCTCGATTATTTGGCTTACGATCTCGAAGTCAGGGCTAGATGAGTCGCTCATAGTGGAATCTGCCTTTCCTGAGTATTCTCGGATTCTAGCAGATGGTCGCCGGGATGCAAGGACGAATCCCGCATTGGTTGTTGCCGTTCTCCCCTAAAGTGCCGAATTCTGCGATCTCCACCCTCGCCTCCGGCAAGCTGGCGGCATGCTTGCCAAGAACCGTGGTTTGCGGCGACATTACAATCCCGCCACCGGGCGCCCCCGATTTCTGCTCTATTCCACCGAATCTATCTTGGGCGGCGGCTGTGTTTGGCCGCTATGGGCCTGTTGGCGGCGGAGTTCATCGAGGCCGCGAAACACGAAGCGCCGCAGGTGGTTCTTCCGCCGGTCTTGCGGCCGGG
>Ga0315279_10011607_pt1 | contig 10164 bp, 18 predicted proteins | sample YL17G06_20_MG_FD_203694 | JGI IMG/M metagenome (GOLD analysis project Ga0315279, IMG submission 203694) | Sediment microbial communities from Yellowstone Lake, YNP, Wyoming, USA - YL17G06_20 | ecosystem: Environmental > Aquatic > Freshwater > Lake > Sediment | place: USA: Wyoming | collected...
ACGTTCGGCCTCTTTTAATTCTTCGAGGATTTCATTACGCCGTGTCTGATGGATTGAATCTATCCATCTGACCATCAATGAATATGGTGTGCAGTATCTATCATGGGTAACACAGTGCCGGTAGTGTCGGCAAGAATAACATTGTTTGGACCTTTCTTTGTTAGTACGTTCCCGTATTCTCAAACGACCCGCAACCTCTTTATGGGCAGATTGTCCACGTAATCTATCTATTATTGGGGTATCTCGGTCAAGGATTGGAAATATCTTGTTCATGGGATCGCCAGTACGTATTGTATCTGGAAGGATTTATTATTATCTGATGGCCCAAAAAGGGCCGATTGTTGGCCGTTGGCCCCAATGGATTGATCGATTGGACAACGGCCCACCACGGCCCTCTAATGAGGTTTTTCCCCCTACACATCGGCCCCCCTGGACATTACATTATACTACATTAGTTAATATAAAAAAAAATTAAAATAATCAACATTACTTTACTAAGCAAGATTACGTAGTTTCTAATAATATTTAATAGTATTTAAATGTATGTTTGTTAAGAACAACTATATATAAAAATAATGATATATTGAGTGTGAACACAAATAAAATACAGTGTTCTAGTAATATATGGAGTGGAATAAAATGCAGTCAGATAAAGAAGGTGAGGCAGTGAAAGACGCAAGTGCGAACGCGGACGTCATCGTCCTAAGGTCTAACTCGAAGTCTGGCATCGAGCCAGACGCGAGGGGCTTAGTCTGGAGGCACAAAAAGGGGACTTGGCAGTACGACGTCTTTGAGGCAATCAAGACTGTGGCTGGCAAGGAACCGACGGCGACCTTCGAGCCGTACATGGAAAAGATACTGATGCAAATCGGTATCCAGCTCAAGGTCTTGGTCAAGACTGAGGACAACCGGGTGCTCACTAAGGCGGTCTACGACGCTGAGATGGCACTCAAGGCTCAGGCTGAGGCAGTGGCGAAGGCCAAGGCTGAGGCTGAGGCCAAGGCGACCTCGTCGAGGCCACGGACAAGATAAGGCTGAGTACCGAAAGGTACTCAGTTCCTTTTCTTTTAGCCCTGACTTTTTCTATGCCCACTCGGGGGTTCAACTCCCCCAGTCGGCCCGTCGGAGGTCTTGGCTATGGATAACCAAACTATAATCATCCCGGTCTTAGACTGGGAGAATATCACCCTTTTATCTGGTACCCATACTCGTAAGTCTCACGGCAAGGGTAAAAACTCTTATGATGACACTGGGCAAACCGTACCCGAGACCTGCCCGTGGTGTTGTACCCCAGTCCTTGGTCGGCATAAGCACGTTTGGGAGACCTGCCCCGTCCATGTTTCCATACTCAATATTATTAAGTCCTTACCTTCATACTCACCCGCTCGGGACGATGGGCAATCAGACGATATTAAACCCACTCGCCACCTTCCAAATCCCAGCGTCCCGACGGGTTTTATTATGCGTCCAGAGTTCATGAATGATGAGATGAAGTGCTGGTCCACACTGAAGATCAGAGAGTTCACGGCTCATCTTTCTCACACCCTCACACTTGCCATGCAGGAACGCAGGGCCAATCACTATGACATGATAACTGATTACATCATGGTCGTGACCGAGAGGGCCAACGGCCAAACCTTCTTACCTGTCACTGAGTACATATCAGTGATTGAACGAATAATACAGGTGTGAACCATGAGCCAAGACGATAGAATGTGCCGTATGTACGCACTGGGCCTATGCTCAGGGCTTAAATGCTCTGACCGTTGCAAGCCCAACACCGTGCGGAACCCGTTGCCGAGACTGAACACCCACACGCTAAGTGGCGAATTGGATAAGTCTGTGAGGAACTAGTCTCGCACTTTTATAGGGGTTGACTATCATGAAGGCAGTAGAGATACTAAAGGCCGAACTCGGCACCCAGAGGGAGAACCTCGAAGTGCTGAGGAAGAAGTGTGCCGTCTGTGAGAAGGAGATTTCAGAGTTGGAACGTGGCCTTCTCATATTGAACACTCAGGAAGTTCATGTTCAGAAACCCGATACTGAGACGATCCAGTTGGAAGCCAAGAATAAGAGGCCCGACCTTGGACGGCCAGTACACACCATGCTTATGTTCAATGCCAACAAGAAGGTCGTTATTTACAGTAACATAGTCAGGGAGATAGCCGAAGCAATCAGACCGATACCGCCGGGTACTTGGTTCAAGATTAGTGCTATCAAACCTGTCATATCCAAGTACTATGCATCATCGTCAAACATGATGACCGCTTACATGAGGTATCTTGTAACCGTCCTCAAAACTATAGAGCACAATGGTAAGAAGGCAAGTGGTTGTGCTTACAGGGTTATACCCAAGGTAGAACCCACCCAGGACCAGGTACGGCAAAAGGTCGAGGACGAGAGACGATTGCACAACGACGTGATGGGGTGAACATGATGCCGATATGCGAAGGATGTGGTGACATAGTGTTCTCCGTGAACTCCTGGGGATACTGCTACAAGTGTGCAAGAAGGGGTGGCAATAAATGACGACCAACAAAGTGGATCAACAGACTCTTGATGAGAGGCGTATCAGGAATATGAAGTGGTACGAAAGGTGGTCCGTCCTGTCTTGGACGGTCAAGAAGGGCAACTACGAGGACATCATGAAGGCAGTTTATCACCTCATTGATAACACTCACGGCTTCAGGTACGAGAGCATTTCCCACAGTGCTTATGAGGCACTTCAGTTAGCCATACGTGAGAACAACAGGAACCCGATAATCAAGAAGTAACACCAAGCCAGATACACGACTCAAGTCCGTGGTCTGAGAAAAGTAGGATGTGGTACCATCACAGCAAAGAAGAAGGTAGCGACGTCCAAGACGTCCAAGGTGGACACCGTAACCGTCATCGTTGACGGCCAGGTGTCGAACGTAGAGCGGAGCGACATCGGAACGACAAGCAAGGACATACAGTCCTTCATCAAGACGGCGGCTAAGGACGCTGGCATCTCGACCTTCAAGGTGAAGGTTGACGGTGACTTCGTTACCGCCATCGCCGAGGGTTACAAGCCCAGCAAGATCGAGGTCGTCACGCACGACGTGGCCGCGTAGGGCTGTTCCCTTATGCGGTAGGCGTGGTGGAAGTGTGTAAATCACACCCACCACGCCTTATTCATTTATAGGATGGTGTCAATATGACAAGGTCTATACAGGCATTACTGGATATGGTACACAACTCCATCAGGTATCATGATGAGGAGTATGTGTCCCAGTTTGTTGAGCAATGCGAGCCTCAACTAGCGATGATGGGCATACAATTCGTCGCCAGTCACAACTCCATTTCACAGACCGATTACAAGCACATCAGGAACTGCATACTCGTATATATGGATGGTTTCAGTCCCAATGGATTGAAACTGCCAATCGTACGGGATGAGGGTCGAAAGACCGTGTATGTCGAGGACCGGGATTTAACCGAGTCACGTGACCAACGGACAAATTCCCAAGTCGATGGTTCTAGTAACTGTGAGTCGTACAAATCGTATGCCAATGTTGTCATCAAGAATAGGAACACAGGGTATACGGTTGCGGTCTACTTCAAGCACATTAATACTTGGTACACATCGGACATCACTCATCAATTCAACGAGTTCACACGGATGGTCGTTGATGTCATGGTTGACTCGATCATTGGCACTCCGACGGCAGAACGAATACTCGATGTTCTCGAACGTGGTGTCCAGGCATCCGAGGTATTGAGACTCGTTGATTCTAAAGGTCGCACCTACGAACTCGTGCCTATGAAGGTCACGAATGATGGTGCAGATGCACGTATCAAGGAGATGCGTGTCAAGTTCACTACTATTATAAATTCATACATCAAAGGTCTCGACCAGAACTATAAGCGGAAACTGAAGGATGTAGAAAAGAAATTACTACGTATAACAGCACCAATACCGCCAGTTTCAATGAGCGACTTAGCGGATTATGAGATTAGTGTATCTGGCTACACTGGAAATCCATTGGGTCTGATGGTGGCATCACCACGGCACATCTCCGTCAAATACGCACGTGTCGTAACACCAATCGATGGTGTGGACCGTGTTATCAACATACCAGAGGATATGTGGAATAACGTGGATGTCATGGTCGTTCTGTCCTTGCAGTTCATACCAAAGAACAATAATTATCAGGTCACAGGTATAAGGCTCAACAATCCCAATAACTGGTCGGGTGTATCAACAGGACACGCACTTGGCAGTCACGGAGAACAATGTACGGGCAATCTGGACCTGTCCTCTATGACCTTGCCTAATGCGTCTGATTTTGCCGTTAGGGCTAGGGAACATATCGATACGGCAACTGCATTGTTCGAGACTTTCAATGCTACAAGTCCGGGTCAGGTAAACACACCGACCATGAGAAAGATACACCGCTGGGTTATCGGCAAGTACTATGACCGTGTCCAGCCTTCAAATCTTGAAAGGGGAGTGATGTTGTACCTACGGCACAGCATAAAGAAGTCCACTACCGCCGACAAGGAACGATACGGCGAGGATTACACTCTCGTTAGTACAATACCAGCGGACGGCAAGGAACCCGAGTATTTCAAGATAGATACTCCAGTGAAATACAAGGAGTTCACACCTAACGGAAGCCGTGCCATATTCGATGACTTCCCGTATGCCATCAGGTTCGAGCACCTTAGGTTCCTACCTGAGAATCAGATATTTGGGCACGAGCCACGAAGGACACCAACAACTCCAGCCCCTAGTGAGGAAAACCTATTATGGAGGGCTTAATCATGCCAGACGAGGACATATACAACCGACAGCAAGCACTACCAATTCGGCAATTCGGATGTGTCGCCGTCGTTGGGTGCGGTGGGGTGGGGTCTTGGGTGGCACTGTTCGAGGCTATGATAGGCACAAAGAAGATATACATAGCCGATGGCGACCTACTCGAAGCGTCCAATCTTAATCGTCTACCGTTCCAAGTAAGGATGGTAGGCGTTCGCAAGACGGAAGTCTTATCAAATTGGGTCAAGGAACACATCATCGGTGCTAGGACAGATTGCGAGGTCATCTGTCTACCTCGTCTCGATGTTGATACCATGGACATCTTAAACGATGCCGAAGCGGTGTTCGACTGCACGGATCGGGTCGAGATTCAAAGGGTGATATGTTCTTGGTGCAAGGACAAGAAGAAGCCCTACTTCCATGCTGGATACAATGGATTTCATATCACAATCACTAATGATTCTACGGACGTGTGGGGCGAAGGTGGAGGTTACACCATCACGCCATCCTTTGTGGCCTCGACCACGATGGTTGCATCGATGGTCGTGTATATGGCACACACGTCGGGTTATGGAAAGATAGACTTCTCAACCGACATTGGCAAGATATTCGAGCCGATACCCGTACCTGTTGAGGAGAAGATAATCTTAGTTCCGCGTCGTGGTGGAAGGAAGAAGGTACACCAGGATGCGTTCAATGCTATACTACGTGAGAACCAAGGTGTCGTGGTCGAATCAACACCAAGAACAGAGCCTCATGTTACAGAGTTGGCGGGTGACGGCATCAACCCGAACCCACGCACCAACGAACACGATGACCTTGGTCTTGGGGCCTTGTTTGATGCACCTCACGTAGAACCCGAAGATTGGGACAGTGATGATGATAATGACGATGATGGTGATAACGATGACCAGAATAGTTAAACGATTCCGTATAGGACCAGATGGGAGGCAAGGTATGATGGAAAACAACCAAGACATCAAGCCGGTACCACCACTGATACCGGAAAAGAAGGAAGAGTCCGACTTGGCCGAGATGGTCGAAGAACTCGGGTGCATACACTGTGATGAAGATGGTATGTGCCATGCACACTCAGCCGTTGTCCACCCATGCGTGGTGTTCAACAATGACTGGGAACCTGAGATGCAATGTGATGACTATGAGGAAGAACCTGAGACCATTACCGCAGAGGACATGGCAAAGGATATTCCAGCCCCAGCAACGACTGGCACAGTGATCACGGAGAGCGACGAGTTCGATTACAGAGCGAACTATGTTCAGCCTAAGATCGAACTGGATGGTTCAAAGGACATATGGGAGTCCGGTCTAAGTGAGGACATCCACTCAGGAACGGAGTGTCCTGATTGCCGGGTACCAGACATTCTAATCTCGTATCCTGCGTACCTGTATATCAGGTCGATGGCCGAGAAAATCGATACTGAGTTCTTGGCATACCTGAGTTTCAACGACAAGATAGAAGAAAAGGTACTGTCGAGGATATACATCCCCACTCAGGCCGTATCGAGTGCATCGGTTACAGTCGATGACAAGGAGAAGGGCAAACGGGCAGATGCGGTACTCCACAAGCACCCTGGTTCATTAAACTCATTCTCGGGTGTGGACGAGCACAGCGTCAATGCCAATCACGACATCTCGATACTCATGACCGAGAACGAGCCAGACATCGAGAACTGGACCGCACAGGTCCGTTTCCATACCAAGTGCGACAGAATACTTGTCAAGAAGGTCAAGGTCAGGATCTACACGCCGAAGGTCAAGGTAGACATCTCGAAGATTACCAAGAAGGTCTACACCTATCCAAGTAACAACACGATGGGTCCAGGCACATACTACAGGTACTGGCCTTCCAAGACCAAGGACAAAAAGTCCAGCGATGACGACCCGAACCAACAGGGGCTGGACAACTATGGAAACTACGGTTACTAAACGGGACCGTTCGATGGACATAGCCAAAGTATCCAGTGTGATCAATGCTATGTCCAATCGAAATCCAAAGGTCAGAAGCGCAATACTAGCCTCATTCGAGTCGTCCATCATGCACTTTGTTGATGAACTAGAATGTGGGGCGTATATGCGTAGCATAGCGAAGGAGGTGATAATCAATGGTTCAACAGATAGTACGGCAGAGGTTGGAGGGTCGAAGGATAACATCGTTCCGAACCCTGAAAACCATGTATGACCACGACACACTCATGGTCGAAGTTAAACAGAGTGAGCCGTGTAGGATCGATGTTAGCGAGTTCATGAAGATAGCCCCGTTTCTGAGTTTCGCTACACAGAAGAAGCGGGTTCACACTCATCTAAAGATAGAAAGGCTCGACCTCACAGATGAGGGGTTCAGCGTCAGATTTCCAGTACAATAAAGGAGGTATAATATGCCATGGTACGTAGTGGATTTTGAACTGGCTGGAACAGTCCTGGTTCAAGCCGACAATGAGGAAAGTGCAGTTGACAAGGCTAGTGAAATACCTGGCGTTCAGTTGCTCGACCTCGTTGAGAACCAGCGTTTCGGTGAGAACTATGTAGAAAAGACGGAGAAGTGATAGTATGGACAACAGAAGGTTTATCGACAGGTACACGGGTGCAACCCTGTACGGAAAGACCGTTCCTATCAAGGAACTGGTTGGTGAGATAGAACGACAAAAGGTCACGAAAAGGGACTATGTCGTTGACAGTCGGAATTTGCGTATGCAACTGACTGGCGATATGAACGACACACCGTCATTGTGCTTCGATGGTCCAACGGCCGGACCCGATGTGAAGGCTACCATGATGTTCGAGATAACGCCATGGTGCCACGACCAGATCAGTGCAAAGACGGGCATCCCACTGAAATACTATCAGAGGATGGCCGCTGACAACAGGCCACTTCTTTGCCAGAACGTCAATGCCTGGATGCCAAGCAAGGACCAGCGGATGGTCAGGACATTGGACGGTAGGGCAAGGGCTTTGTTGTCCGACAGGTTCAGGGTTCTGGATAATGCAGACCTGTTCTTCAACTCCGCAAAGGTCTTTCAGGACGTTGGGGCCGAGATACTCAGGGCCGACCTATCGGACACCATGTTCTACATGAGGGCAATCCAGCCAGTCGATGTGGCAGAGATAGCACCGGGCGACGAGATATGTTCCGGTGTTATGATGTCCAATAGCGAGGTCGGTCTTGGAACGCTCAAGGTTGAGGCGTTCTGTTTGAGGCTCAAATGCTCGAATGGGATGGTCGCAACCGACATTTTCAAGAGAGCACACCTCGGGTCCAAATTAGAGGTCGGGGTCTACACACAGGAAACCATCAACATGACGTCCAGGGCCATCATGTCCCAAGCCAAGGACTATGTGGCCCATGCGTTCAAGATGCTGGACCAATGGAAGGCCATACTCACGAACAGTATGAATGTGGAACTTCCGTCTCCGACCAAACTAGTCAAAGGTGGATGGGATGGCATCGACGTGTCGGACGAGGACAAGGACACCATAATGAACCACCTCATGACCGACAACGAAGGCATGACGCAGTTTGGGTTCAGCCAAGCGGTCACGGCCACGGCCAGGGATGTTGGTGATGCCGACCACAAGACCGAACTGGAGAGGCTTGGCTTTAGGCTGGTCAGTCTCGAAAAGGAACCCTTTGGCAGACTAATGGAACAGGCCATCAGGGTGAAGCACAAGAGACTGGAGATCGAAGCATAGGCACCCCTGATGATGACGTTCGATTCGTCGAAACAGAAGTCTAATTCTTTTTCTGTCGGGTGAAAAACATGGTAGTACAAACCCTGAAATTGAAAGTCGATGGCACTGAACAAGAGTTCTTTGCATCGAGATATGGAGACGGCCGAGCAATCACACGGAACTCTGAGTACATGGTCAGGTCCGATGAGATGCAGACGATATGGCGAAGGAACTCCTGTAGTTACAAATACTACAGTAAGGTGTCGGACACCGATGCCCTAAAGGTCGTAGAGTTCATGAAATTCGTCAAAGCACCTATATGGACAACGGCGTGAGGTGAACACATGGGGTCTATCTTCTTATTTGAGATGTTTCCTGGGTCTTATGATGAACATCAGGTCGCAGAGTACTTCCATAATCTATACTATGTCGCTGATGAGCAGAACCCCGACGACTCATATTCGGGTACCTGGGCAACTACCAATAATGAGATAGTATTCCACGACCAGACTTTCAATAACTTTGGTGATGCCGTTGAGTACATTAATGGCAAAGCCGAGAAATGGGGCCATGCGATAGCGACTCGTTGCTGGGTCACACGTGAACAACTCTCACAGTATGTAATCGCTTTACAGGGTGGGAGGATACAGGAACGGCAACAAGTATGGCTCGTTGGTGCTCAAGCGGCGTGTTAAGGAGGTGACAAACATGGGTGGAGATATGATATTATCAATAGTAAAACTGAGATATGACCCTAATGAGACTCGTGAACGCATGATAGAGGCCGTAAACAAGCTCAATGATAAGTCCAAACTGGATCATCGAGAACTGCTTTACTTCTTCGACAATGCGTTTGGCGATAAGGTACCCAGTGACCTGAAAAAGATGAAGCAGAAGATGATAGAGGTCATTGACGCGTTCCATGACTGCCTCGATGGTCGAGACGTGACATCGTGGGATGATGGTGGATACACCCACTATGCGACAGGTGGAATGTCGTGGGGGGAAACGCCTACCGATGCCCTTCCGATATTCGAGCATTTCAATGCCCTGCCAGCCAGGATACTCAAGGCTGGAAAGGTGAGGTGATAAAGATGTCGGAGTTCTATGGAAGAATACAGGGTCACAGGGGCGAAGCCACAAGGTGCGGTTCAAAGACCAGTGGAATAACCACCGTTGCGAAGTCCTGGGTGTCGGCCGTCACCACCTACTACTGGATTGAAGATGGCAAGACACGTGTGCGAATTGCAGTAACCAAAGAACATGGTGGAAGTGAAACCCTGTTCGATGGTACCGAAGAAGCCTTACTCAGAAAGGTCAAATTGGGGAACTGATCATCATGACCGACGATGCCGTGGACCAGACCTTGATACCTACCTGTGCCAAATGCATATCTTGTGTGGTTTGCCGAGTTCGTGCGTCCTTCATGCTAATTCTAAAGGACATGGGCAAGGACGCACCGATCAATGAGGATGACCTAGCGAGGATATGCACTCAATACAGGATTGATATATTGGTCAGTACGCCAGTAGACACACCTGAGAAAGACGAACCAACAGAAGCGTATTTACTACAAGGAGAGGACTATTAATGGACAAGATAACATTCGTTGTGACCATGTACGGAAAGGATGCGGGTCAGATTCATCCGTTGGATGTCCAGTTAACACTATTGGACAGGTACAAAGATGTCAT
>Ga0315279_10011609_pt1 | contig 10163 bp, 9 predicted proteins | sample YL17G06_20_MG_FD_203694 | JGI IMG/M metagenome (GOLD analysis project Ga0315279, IMG submission 203694) | Sediment microbial communities from Yellowstone Lake, YNP, Wyoming, USA - YL17G06_20 | ecosystem: Environmental > Aquatic > Freshwater > Lake > Sediment | place: USA: Wyoming | collected...
GGAGAGGCCCAGAATGGACAGTCCGGCCACGCCGCCCGTGAAGCGCTCCGATGCACGCACGGTTGATGCCGCGCACCGGGTGCTTTCGGGCCAGAGCAAAGCCCGCGGCCTGGCGCGCTTGCTGCCGTTCCTTGGCCCGGCTTTCATTGCCAGCGTCGCCTACGTAGATCCCGGCAACTACGCCACCAACATTCAAGGCGGCGCGCGGTTCGGCTACACGCTCATCTGGGTTGTGATTGCCAGCAACCTGATGGCCATGTTGGTCCAGGCGCTCTCAGCCAAACTGGGCATTGCCACGGGGAATAACCTCGCGGAGCTCTGCCAGATCCACTACCCACAGTGGCTGGTCTGGACGATGTGGGGGCTGATGGAAATCGCCGCGATGGCCACGGACCTTGCGGAATTCCTGGGCGCGGCCATCGGCTTCAACTTGCTCTTCGGCATGCCCCTTTGGGCCGCGGGGTTGCTGACCGCTATCGTCACCTTCCTGATTCTGGGCCTGGAACGCTATGGCTTCAGACCGCTGGAAGCGGTCATCACGGCGCTGGTGGGCGTGATCGCGGTCTGCTATGTCCTGGAGATTTTCATATCACAGCCGCCGTGGGGGCCAGTGCTGCGCAACGCCTTCGTGCCGCAGTTCCAGGGCACAGGGAGCGTTCTGCTTGCCGCCGGCATCCTGGGCGCAACAGTCATGCCGCACGTGATCTTCCTGCACTCAGCCCTGACTCAGAACCGCATCGTGACGCGCGAGCCCGAGCGGCTGCAGAGATTGTACAAGCTTGAACTCATAGATGTCACGGTGGCCATGACCGTTGCGGGCCTCGTCAACGCGGCCATGCTGATCATGGCCGCCTCGACGTTCCACGACAAAGGCTACACCAAGGTGGCGGAGATCAAGGATGCGTACCTGACCCTGACTCCGCTGCTGGGCGCGGCGGCAAGCTGGATCTTCGCCATTTCGCTGCTGGCCTCGGGACTCTCGTCGTCGTCGGTCGGGACGATGGCCGGGCAGGTCATCATGCAGGGCTTTCTGAAGCGGCACATCCCGGTCTGGATCCGGCGGCTGGTCACGATGTTGCCGTCGCTGGTCGTGATCTTCATCGGCTGGGAGCCCACGCGTGTGCTGGTCATCAGCCAGGTGGTGTTGAGCTTCGCGCTGCCCCTGGCCGTCATCCCGCTGGTAATGTTCACGCGCCGGAAGGACGTGATGGGCGAACTGGTGAACCGCAAGGTGACCAGCTTCGCCGCCTGGCTGGTCGGGGCGCTGATCGTCGCGCTGAATGGGTTCTTGCTCTACCAGACGATATTTGGAGGTTGATGCGCCATGTTCAGGCATCTTTTGATCCCGCTCGACGGCTCGGCCCTCGCCGAAACCGCGCTGCCTATGGCCGCGGAAATCGCCATGAAAGTACAGGCCAAGGTCACGCTGCTGCACGTCATCGAGGAAGGCGCGCCACAGTCCGTACACGGCGAGCGCCACCTCACTCAACCGGCGGAATCCACGGCCTACCTGGATGGGATCGCCCAACAGTACTTCCCCGGCCTGACGGTTGAGCGCCACGTCCACAGCAGCGCCATCAAGGACGTGCCCCGCAGCATTGTTGACCACTGCAAGGAAATGGGCGCGGACGTCATCGTCCTGAGCACGCATGGCAAGAGCGGCCTGAAGTCGCTGCTCTTCGGCAGCATTGCGCAGCACGTCGTCCAGCAAGGCACCTGGCCGGTGCTCTTGACGCGTTCCCGCGCCGCCACGGACTGGTCCGCACCGCAAGTGCGGCGCGTGATGGTCCTGCTGGACCGCGACCCGGCGCATGAGCAGGGCTTGTGCGTGGCCACCGAGATTTTCCTCGATCTGGATTGTGAACTCGAACTGCTGATGGTCGTGCCCACATTGGATACGTTGAGGGGCGCTCAAGGCGTGGCAGGCACGTTCCTGCCTGCCAGCACGCGAGAGGTGCTCGAGATTGCCGAGGAGGAGGCGCGAAGCTACCTGGAAGCGCACCTCAATTCAGCGGCTCTGAAGTCTCCACGGGTAAGCCACAGCGTGCGCCGCGGCGACCCCGTGGCCATGATTACCCAGGCCGCCGCGGAGACGAAACCGGATATTGTGGTCTTGGGCACGCACGGCACCGCAGGGACAACCGCCTTTTGGAGCGGCAGCCTTACTCCGAAACTGATCGAGCGGCTCTCCGCCACGCTGCTGCTGGTGCCGGTGGGAGGCCTTTAGATTTTCGATTTTCGATTTCGGATTGTCGCTTGGCTTGGCTGTTCAATCGAAAATCGAAAATCTAAAATCGAAAATGTCCTCGCCCTACTTCGTCCACTCGGTGTGGAAAACGCCGTCCTTGTCCGTGCGGCGGTAGGTGTGTGCGCCGAAGTAATCGCGCTGCGCCTGCGTCAGGTTGGCCGGCAGCCGCGCGCTGCGGTAGCCGTCGTAGTAGGCCAGCGAATCGCTGAAGGCCGGCGCGGGGATGCCCAGGGCAATCGCCGTCTGCAGCACAAAGCGCCACTCGGGCAACCGCTGAGTGACAGCCTTCTTGAAGAAGGGGTCGAGCAGCAGGTTCGGCAAGTCTGCGTTCTTGGCGAAGGCCTTGCGGATGTCCTCAAGGAAAACCGAGCGGATGATGCAACCGCCGCGCCAGACTTTCGCGCAGTCGCCAAGGTTGACGCCCCACTTGTGCTCATTGGAGGCGGCGCGGATCAGCGCCATGCCCTGCGCGTAGGAGCAGATCTTGCTGGCGTACAAGGCGGAGCGCACGGCCTTGATCATCTTCGCCTTCGGGCCTCTGTACTTCGCCTTGGGGCCCGGAAGCACCTTCGCGGCTTGGACGCGCTCATCCTTGATCGCCGACAACATGCGCGCCACCACGGCCGCGTTGATGGTCGGGATGGGGATGCCCAGGTCGAGGGCGTTCTGGCTGGTCCATTTGCCTGTGCCCTTTTGCTGCGCCTCGTCGAGGATCACATCCACGAGCCACTTCCTGCCGCCCTGATCGTCACGCTTGGCGAAAATGTCGCGGGTGATCTCGATGAGGTAGGATTTCAGTTCGCCCTCGTTCCACTCAGCGAAAATCTCGTGCAGTTCCGGCGCCTTGAGCGCGAGCGTGCGCTGCAAGATATCGTAGGCTTCGGCGATGAGCTGCATGTCGCCGTACTCGATGCCGTTGTGGACCATCTTGACGTAGTGGCCCGCGCCGCCCGGCCCGAAGTAAGTCACGCATGGCTCGCCATTGGCTTTGGCGGAGATGGCCTCGAAGATCGGTTGCACGCCCGCGTAGGATTCCTTGGAGCCGCCGGGCATGATGGCCGGGCCGTGCCGCGCGCCTTCCTCGCCGCCCGACACGCCCGTCCCGATGTAGCGGAAGCCTTCGGCCTCCAGCGCCTTGCAGCGGCGCTCGGTGTCGGTGAAGAGCGAGTTGCCGCCGTCAATCAGGAGGTCGCCTTTTTCCAGGTACGGTTTGACCTGGGCGATCATCTCATCCACGGCCGCGCCGGCCTTGACCATGAACATCACCTGCCGGGGCTTGGCCAGCAAGCCCGAAAACTCTTGCATGGTCTTCCCGGCAACAACGTTCTTTCCCTTGGCCGGGCCGTTGATGAATTCCTCGGTTCGCTCCCAGGTGCGGTTGAAGACCGCCACCCTGAACCCGTGCTCCTCCATGTTGAGCACCAGGTTCTGCCCCATGACCGCCAAGCCGACCAAACCAATCTGTGCATCGCCCATGTGACCAATGCGCCTCCTTGCCAAAGTTATCCCAAACTGTTCGAACAACGGCGAAACGATTTGCCTGGTGCGTTCCGCCGACGCGACTGCCTGCTTTGCATGTTGCACCGTCAAGGGTGCGACTTCACCTGGATACCGGACCTGGACGCTATAGGCGTTCAGGTGCACGATCTCCGCCAATTGCGTGCCGACTTCGGAGTGTACACCACGAAGCAGGCCCAGCAACTCCCTCAAGTCGTGGGTCTTTGGGAAGGGAACCTGTTCCCGTGTCAGTATTGCTTTAAGGAATTTCTCAGCCGCCTGTTGCGCATGGAAGCATATGGTGCCTGGAAACGCGCCGCCTTCGCGCAACAGGCAACGGCACACGGCCAAGTCTTCTTCGGCCTTACCCAGCCATTGCTGTACCAGCTTGCGAAGCGCTTCCTCACGGCCGGGCATAGATAACCTTGCCCTCGTGATGGGCCGGATAGGCCAACCCGCCCACCAAGTCTTTGGTGTCGTCAAACCACTTGGCAGACATCACTACCACGTCAAAGGGCACCCCCAATTCCCCCAATGCCATCCGCATCCGTGTGCTGTCTTCCAGCGCCCGCCTCGCGTCCTCAAGCAAAACCAGCAAATCAATATCACTGTCCCGCGTCATCTTGCCTAAGGCGGCGGAACCAAAAACTATTACGCGCTCCGGCACTGCCACGGAAAGAATCCGGCGCACAATCTCCTGCACCATTTCGTCCTTGAGTCCCATGTGCACGGCTTTCCATGGCCCGCAGCTTCCAGGGAGTATAACATTTTCCCCGGAGTTACTACAAGTGGCAGGCCTTCGTTTTTCCGGCCTTGGAACTCGTCAAGTTCCCTGCCGGCCAGGTTGCGGCGGCCAGACCCCAGCCGGCAGCAGACGAGTTGTGGCGTCGAACACGCTTTGGGCCAAACGTAAGGCCTTTTCGGCCTCTTCGGCTGGCGGCTCCGACGATTCGCCGGGATAACGGACACGAACTGCATATTCTGAAAGGATGCCGATTCCTAGTAGGGACTGCCGCAATGCGGGCTCGATAGCAATACACGCATCGCGGAGTTCCTCCAGATCATGCGTTTTGGCGAACGGGCGCTCGTGCCACGTAAGGAACGCCTTGAGTGCCTTTTCCGCCGCTTGTTGGGCGTGAAACACAGATATATCTCGCAGGGGCGGCGCGGCGCCATTCGCTAACCGGGCGGCGCGCAAATCGCGCCCAGCCTTTACCAGCCAATTCTGTGTCTCGTCAACCAGCTCAGGGTCAGGTTCCATAGACAAGTTTGCCTTCGCGAAGGACGGTAGCCGGAAGGGACGCCACCACGCGCGCTCGTCTCTGGAAGCTGGTCTCCCTCCAAATCACGATATCCACCGCAGCACCAATTCCCCTCATCTTCTCATATCCATGCCGGCTCTGCCGACGCTGTTCTGACGCATCGTCCGGCACGATCACAAGCAGGTCATAGTCACTGCCGGACTTGGCGTCGCCCCGCGCTTTGGAACCAAAGAGGTAGATTCGTACTGGTGAGAACACCTCAGCCAACCTGTGCACTATCTCCGTCAAGGTCGGGTCCGCTGCCAAAAGCGCGCTGCCGTCGCTCATCCACCAGTCCCCACGAACACTTTAAGACGATTATAATTGGTTCTTACTTCAGCCGGTAGAGCATTTCCCCCGCCTTCGGCACAAGCAACACGCCTTCGCTTTCGCGCCCTTTGAACTCATCCAGGTTCATGCTGGCCGGGTCGCGGTAGCCGAGGTTCACTTTGTCACAGCGCGCTTCGGGGATGTTGGTGGCGAGCGTCACCTTGATGCGGGGACGCTCTACGCCATTCTCATAGGTGCCTGCGCCCTTGAGGTGCGTGGAATGCGCCAGCACGCCCCACGGCTGCGACTTGTATTTGTCCCACTGCTTGACGAAGAAGTCGCGGCAGTGGTAGCCGACCTCGTCAATAACTTTGCCGTGCGTGTACGAAATCTCGCTAATGTGCGGCGCGTAGATGATGACCTCACCGCCATCCGCGATTGCCGGTTCCATTTTGTACATGCCCTTCGCGGCGGTCCAGATGTCGTCGTACATGTGCGGCATGACTGAGACGACCTGCCGGTAGGGCTTCTCGACGTACACGACGTGCTCGCGGGCGCTCACCTCCGCGGCGGCCGCCCAGGCTTCTTCCGGACTGCCCACGAACACCCCTGCCAGGAGGTGGCCTTTGACAACGAACGCGGTGCAGAGCTTGGGCATCTGGATGAGCGAGGCCGCGCGGTCAATCACGGCTCGCACTGGCGTGTGCTTGGTGCCGATCATGGCCATGATGGTGATCAGCGCGCCGATCCAGTGCGTCACGTTGATGACGTCCGGGCCGGAAATGCCGGGGAAGAAATACTTGTTCCCGCCGCTGAAGCCGACGACTTCGTGCGGGAAGACAGGCCCGCAGACGATGAGCTGGTCGTAATCGTCAATCAGCTTGTTGATCGTGACATCCACTTCCTGAGCCAGCAGGCCGTTAGAGATCCGGCTGATCTCCTCGGCGGTGATATGGCCGATGGTTTTCAGCGTGCCGGGCCGGTTCCACTCGTGATTGAAGATGCGGACGGACTTGTACTTGTGTTTTCGCTGGGCGGGCGTAATGCCCAAGAGCTTGTTGATGGCCTCCTCGCCCATGGGCATGTGAGTGCCGAGGGCGATGAGGTAATCGAGCTGTTTGGCTTGTTTGCCCAAGAGTTCGTGGAAGAGCTTGAAGAACAGCGGAAGCGGCGCCGTGCGGGTGCTATCCGGGATGATGAGCAGCACGCGTTTGCCGGCCAGGTTGGCCTGCGCCAGGCCCTCAGCCAGGACCTGCCGCACTTCCGAATCCTTCAGGGGGCTTCCCTGTGCATCTTTACCAATGACCATGTCTGCAAACCTTTCGCCGGTGAAGCTGCGCAATTCCGCTCCGCGAAGCGCGACGGTTGATAGGAACCCGCCATCTCGCCCCCAGAAGTTACATTACCCCATTAGGCGGAGAAATACCACTTCACACCCTGTAGCAGGAAAAAGCGGCTTCCGCGTTCAGGGCATTAACCCCAATGAGCGTCCGATATCGTCCAACTTCTCCTTGACCTCTGCGCAAAGCTCTTCCGGCTTCATTTGCTCGGCAATGAGAAAGTAATCTGCTTTGCGCAGTGGATTGCCGGCCGCCCTGAAGAAACCTGGAAGCAACGTCTTGCTTGCAGGCGTGCGATTCATGTAGTCGTGATCGCCCAGAGGTTCGCGAATAACGGCCGGTGGCAACTCGTCATGCATGTATCTCTGAGCGGCCTCAGCCAATAGTGGCGGTGCTGCCAGGAAACGCTCCAGCGCCGCCAAGTTAATCAAGTAGCTCTCGGCTTCGTACCGTTTCCACCTGCCGATGACGAGTCCGTCCGCGACCACTTCCCTATCGGGCAACGATCTGTTATCGCCGTCCAACAGTAGGTATCCCTTGATGTTAGCCCTGACCGCTCGCAACGCGAAGAAGTGCGCGTGTGCTTCGCGCGGATTGCGCCCTTGATTCGGATGCCAAAATGGACGTTGGGTAAACCACTCCTGCGTTGGGTGTCGGAGCACCTTCGCCCACGCGCGCAAGAGGTTAAAATCGCTCTCGTTCTCAACATAGAAAACGCCTTCAGCCTGTTCCGCAAGCAGAAGGTCCATAGCTGAGAGGCGCTTTAAGGCTTCGCGGACTTGGTCGCGCTCAACCTCCTTAATCAAGCGGTGCGGCTCATTGTAAAAGGAAAGAATCAGCTCCGGACTTGTCCCGTCCAGCAGCACCTCTGAATGTGTTGCAATAATCAATTGGCATTTCCGCTCTGTTGCGATGATGCGCAGCCGGTCATAAACTTGCTTTTGCAGGACCACATGCAAGTGGGCGTCCGGTTCGTCCAACAAAAGCACGGTGGACGTGCGCGAATAGAGGAACCCCAGCAGGAGCAACACCTGATGAAAGCCGCTCCCCGCACTGGAGACATCAAGCTCAGAGAGCCCATTCCTTGAGCCGTGTTTGGGGATACCTGGGAGATACGTGGCGATGATGAAAGGCCGTCCCTTGTACTCTGGTGGCTCAAGTGTGTATTGGAAAATCTCTTGGACCTCGCGACGCAAGGATTCCCAGCGTGTCGGGTCTGGGTTCTCGTGAACCTCCAACAACAAGTTGCGCAGAATATCTCCCGGCTTGCCTTGGCCTATCAGCAGGTCTTGGTAGGGCCGGTCGAAACGTGTCTCTTCCGCCCCGATCCCTGAGAAGGGCGGGACATGCACGACCATTATGTCTTGCACAGCCTTTAGGTTCTCGACATGCTCTGGTGCGGGTTTAACGTACAGGAGCTCCGTACCAAAGCACCGGAACTCAAAGCGAAGCGCCCAAGTCTGGTTGCTAGACCGGCCTTCCAAAGTTATGGTCAACACGCGGGGGTATCCAGGTCTCTGTCCTGGCCCCAACTCATCTTTCCTCAAAGCAGTTGACGTCTCATGCCACAGCAACTGCATTTCTCGGAGCGGTATCGCAACGAATTCCTTGCGGGTTATCGGCACACCCGTGCGTTCTCTCGCCTTGCTGCCAGACCCCCCCCCCCGGCTCGCGGTCCATTTTTGCAGCGCGAGGTTCCATACCGCAATGGCCTGAAGCAGCGTGGTCTTGCCTGAGTTATTCGGGCCAGCCAGCACGACATGCTCGGCCAGGTCAAAAACCTGCTTCTTATATCGCTTGAAGTACTCGACGGTCACTCGCTCGACCATGAGACCACCTCGTCTCTTGCTTCACTGCTATCCCGACCACAGCCAGTTCGTTGGCGCGATTGTGGCCTAAACACCCTGCCCATGAGTCTCCTTCTTCACACGCATCGGGCCATCCTATCCACCAAACACACACCTGGCAAGCTGCCCTGGCGAGCACGTCAGAACCACGCCACCGCCTATTTCTTCTCACTCTTCCACGGCGGCGTCGCCGGCAGCAACTTGTCGAACTTGGCGATCAGCTTCGCTTCGTACTTGCCCGCGTACTTTCCCTTCACGAACTTGTGGAAGGCTTCGTCGAAGAATAGCTTCCAGGATGTGTCCTCCTGTCCGGGGTTGACGGGGAAGAAGAGCGCCTCGTTGGCGCGCGCGGCTTTCATGTCACCGGGCGCATCGCCAATCATAAGAATCTTCTCCTTGGGGTACTTGCCGTGCGCGGCCAACTTGAGGTGCTCGGCCTTGGTGCCCATCTCCTGGCCGGCGATGACCCGTACTTGCCTGGCCATGTCATGCTCTTGCCACTCGCGCACCAACGCTTCCGTCGGGGTGGCCGAGACCACGACAATGTCGGCAACAGAGACGATCTTCTCCAGGCTCTCGCGCACATAAGGAAACGGCGGGACATGGCGGACGATCTGGTGCACCGTCTTGTTCACGCCCGTGGACCAATCCCAGGCCGTGTCCAACTCCGGGTGCTTGACACCATCCATGTATTTCTGCAGTCCGTCGTTGCTGAGCGGCAGGCCCGAGGCCACGAACTTGCGGATTTCATCGTAGGCGGGAATCTTGACGCCGCGCGCCAGGACTTCCGGCCGTTCGCGGAGCAGGTCGAGGGCCTTGAGCACCGCGTGCCAGCGGTTGCAGCCGCGGTCCTTCGAATAGAGGTTCACGAAATCCCAGGCCTCGCGCGCGTACTTCGAGACGCACTCCAAGTTGAAGGCCCTGACAAAGTTCGGGCAGAAGCATTCCTTGTGCTTCGGCTCCATGGTGTCGAAAGCGCAGCCGTCGGAATCAATCCCGACGAAGAACTCCTTCTGCGGCTGCATCTCGGCCAGGGGTTTTGCGGCTTCATGTACTTCGGACATCGCTATCTTCCTTTCCAAGTTGGTTGTTCTCTGTGTTCTCTGTGGTGAATCCGTTGTTACACCCCGCTGAACGCGCTGAACCCGCCGTCAATCGGAACCACCACGCCGGTGACAAAAGCGGCGGCGGGAGAGAGCAGCCACAGCACGGTCCCGCTCAGGTCCTCGGGCTCGCCGTAACGCCCCATAGGCGTGTGGGCAATGATGGCCTCGCCGCGCGCCGTGCGCTTGCCCGTCTCCTTGTCAGTCAGCAGGTAGCGGTTCTGGTCCGTAAGGAAGAACCCGGGCGCGATGGCGTTGACGCGGATGTTGGGCGAGTAGTTCTGGGCCATGTGCACGGCGAGCCACTGCGTGAAGTTGCTCACCGCGGCCTTGGCCGCCGAATAGGCCACGATTCTGGTCAACGGACGAAAGGCGTTCATCGAAGAGACATTGAGGATGACGCCCTCCTTCTGCGAGGCCATGACCTGGCCGAAGACCTGGCTGGGCAGAACGGTGCCCGTGAGGTTCAGGTTCATGCACATTTCCAGCGCTTCCTTGGGGATGTCAAAGAAGGGCTGCTCAGCCGTCGCCGTGGCCTTGGGATTGTTTCCGCCGGC
>Ga0315279_10011610_pt1 | contig 10163 bp, 7 predicted proteins | sample YL17G06_20_MG_FD_203694 | JGI IMG/M metagenome (GOLD analysis project Ga0315279, IMG submission 203694) | Sediment microbial communities from Yellowstone Lake, YNP, Wyoming, USA - YL17G06_20 | ecosystem: Environmental > Aquatic > Freshwater > Lake > Sediment | place: USA: Wyoming | collected...
ACAGACAAGCATATAAGGCTGCTTCAGGAAGCGGTCGAACCACCTAGTAGGGAGTACGGCGATGAAAGGCATCAGAAGTCCCAGGTTCAGAGGAGCGTATCTGCCGGCGGCGGTCATGGCGCTGGCCGCTGCGGCTATGCCGGTGCTTGCCCAGCAGGCCAGCACTCAGGAATCGGGCCCCAGTGCCGAGGAGCGCGAGGCCGTGAAGCTCAGCCGAACCGGCACGTTCGAGATTCACGTCCAGGGCGCGGACCTGCGAGGCGTGCTGCAACTGCTGTCAACGCAGGGCAAACGCAACATCGTGGCCACAAAGGAAGTCACAGGCATGGTCACTGCCGATCTCTACGGGGTGACCTTCCAGGAGGCCCTGGAGGCGGTGATGCGTTCCAGCGGGTACGTCTACCAGGAGAAGGACAACTTCATCTACGTTTACACAACCGACCAGCTCCAAAAGATCCAGCAGGACGAGCGGAAGGTGGAGGTCCGGGTGTTCCCTCTGCACTATCTGAAAGCTGAAGACGCTCAAGTCATGGTCGTTCCGGCACTGTCCTCCGACGGGAAAGTTGCCGTGAGCAAGGCCGCCACGATCGGGATCGCCACGAGCGGCACGGACACGGGCGGCGACAGCCTGGCCGGCGGCGACACGCTGGTGGTCCGTGACTACCAGGAGAACCTCAAGCGAGTCGCCGAGATACTGGAAGGGCTGGACGTAAAGCCCCAGCAGGTCCTGGTAGAGGCCACCATCCTCCGGGCGACGCTTACCGAGGACAACGATCTCGGCATCGATTTCAACGCCCTTGCGGGGATCAACTTCGAGACGCTGACATCGACCACCGACGGCCTGACGAACGTGACTCCCGCCCCGGGCACCGCGGTGGACGGCCGGCGAGAGGCCACTTTCCGCAACGACGTGGCCGGCACGGTCCCCACCGGCGGCATGACCATCGGCGTGATAACCAACAACGTCGCCGTCTTCGTCCGCGCGCTGGAGTCGGTGACGGACACCACCATCATGGCTAACCCAAAGCTGCTTGTCCTTAACAAGCAGAGGGCCGAGGTGATGATCGGCAAACGCGACGGCTACCTCACCACGACCGTCACCGAGACCGTCGCGACGCAGACGGTCGAATTCCTGGAAACAGGCACCAAGCTCGTGGTCAGACCTTTCATCGGCGAGGATGGCTACATCAGGATGGAGATACACCCCGAGGACTCATCCGGCAGCGTGGAGGTTGTCGGGACGGCCGCCTTGCCCAAGGAGACCACCACCGAGACGACCTCGAACGTCATGGTCCGCGACGGGCGCACCATCGTGATCGGCGGCTTGTTCAGGGAGACCACGACCAACGGGCGTTCGCAAATACCGGTGCTCGGCAACATCCCGTACCTGGGAACGCTGTTCCGGAGCACCGGGGACAACACGGAGCGCGAGGAGGTCATTATCCTCGTCACGCCGCACATCATCCGTCACGAGGTCGACGAAACCGTCAGCGAACAGCTCAAGGACGACGCCAACCGGTTCCTCATCGGCCAGCGCAAGGGGTTGATGTGGTTCGGCAGAAGCCGCCTGGCAGCGACCCACATGCGATGGGCCAAGGACGCCTTGGCCGACGGCGACAAATCCAAGGCTCTCTGGAACCTGGACATGGTCCTGTCGCTGAGCCCGCGCATGGATGAGGCGATCCGCTTAAAGGAGCGCCTGACCGAGAAAGCGTACTGGGCCGATGAACCGCGCATATCGTCGGTGGACTACGTCATTCAGAAGATGGTCATGCAGGAACTCGGCATGCCTTACGAGCGGGTGATCGAGCCCAACAAGCCACGTGACCTTGAGAAGATCGACCCGGCCGCAAGAGAGGCCCTCGGCATGGGCAACCTGTACGAGGACCCGCTGCCGACGCCCCCGGTCCTCAATCTTGCCGACACGATGATCCAGGCGAACAAGGCCGCCGACCAGCAGGCCCAGGAAAACAGCCAGCCGACGACCATGCCAGTCGAGCAGCAGAAGTAGGAGCGGACCCTTTTTGGGGCCATTGGTGTCAATCTGCGGTACTTACACAGGCTTGGCAACAGGCCACTGAGCCATAGGAGCTTGGAGATGAAAAGGCTTGCAGTCGTCTTGATAGTCCTGGGCCTCGCGGCCGGCTGCAACATGCAGCCTGTTAAGGAGGCCAAACAGGACGCCTACAAACGCTGGTACGAGACAAGGGCCCAGCTCCTGTACGGCTTGGCCGAAGACCAATACAAGGCCGGCGAACTGCTGAAGGCCAGGAGCACGGCCAACGAGGTGCTCGGCCTTGATTCGCAGCACCGGCAAGGCAGACTGCTGCTTGCGAAGATCAACATTGAAGAGGGCGAATACCCGGCGGCTGTCGACCTCCTGAGCCGGCTTGAGAGCGAGAATCCAAAGTCAGCCGAGGTCCTCTACCTGTTGGGGGTGGCCCAGGAGAATCGCGGGCTTTTCCAGGACGCTCTGGTCAGCTACCGCCGGGCCCAGGAGCTGGATCCGTCCGATCTTGCTCCGATCATCGCGGCCACGGAGGTGTTGGCGGCCCAGGGCGATCTGAAACAGGCCCAGGCATACGTGGAGAGCTACATCAGCCTAGCCGGCAACAACGCGCGCATGTACGAACTGGCCGGCCGCCTGGCGATGATGCTGAACGACCCCGGCAAGGCCGCCGGGTACTACCAGCAGGCGTGCGACCTGAACTCCGCCAACAGGCAGAGCGCTGAGATGCTCGGGGAGGCGCTGTTCATGGACCGCCAGTATGAGCGAGCCGCGCAGGCCCTTGCGCCGTTGACGGCGGCCCCCGACTACAGCGCCCCCGCGTGGGTCCACACCATGCTGGGCGACTGCTACATGGCCATGGATCGCGCCAGGCAGGCGCGGGAGGCCTACGCCCAAGCGACGGAACTCAGCCCGTCAGACCCGGGCGCATGGTGCAACCTCGCCAAAGCGGCGCTGGCCGCGGAGGACATGCCTCGGGCGATTGTCGCCGCCCGCCAGGCGCTGCGGCTGGACGGCAACTGCCAGGACGCCTCGGTCCTGCTCGGCTACGCCATGCTGCGGGACGGCGACATCGACCGGGCCCGCGCGGTGCTTGCTGACGCCGCCGGCAGGCATCCGGCCAGCGCCGAACTGCGATGCGTGCTTGGGCGCGTGCACGCCGCCGCCGGCGACGGCGAGTCGGCGCGAAGGTGCTACGCAGAGGCGCTTCGGATCGAGCCGGGAAACGTGCTGGCCGCGCAACTGCTTGCAGCCGCCGACAGCGGCGGGCAGGAGCCCTCGATCAACTGACCGGGCCGGCCTGATTGCCGTGCGGCTTCCGGTATGGCCGCACGCGACTACAGAGGTTCGCCTGTGACGACTGCCAAGCGACTGGGACTGGCTGGTGTGTCGCTGATCTCGCTGGGAGCCAGCGCCGCCTATTTCGCCACGATGATGGCCATGCGAAACCGCATCGAGGCGGAAACGAACCTGAACTACGTGGTCCTGGGCGCCGTGGCCGCGCTGACGGCGGTGGTGCTCCTGGTCTTCCACCGCACGATGAGCCGGTCGATCGAGTCGATCGGACGGCAACTTGGCGACATGACCAAGTCCGGACAGATGGGCTTGGTCATGCCTGAAGGCGGGGACGAGCTTACCCCCATCACCCAGCCGCTCAACGAGTTCCTCACCGCCACCAAGTCCCAGGTGGACCGACTGCGGTCGGAAAACAGGGAACTCCAGATCCAGTCGCGCATCGCGGAGGCTGAGAAACACCACATTGAGGCCATCATCTTCTCCATTTCCGACGCGGTAATCGTGACCAACAGGTTCGACGAGCTGGTCATCGCCAACGAGGCGGCGGAAAAGCTGTTGGGCTTCAAGCTGGACCGCAGCCTCCACAGGAACATAGACGGCGTCATCAGCGACAGCACCCTCGTCCGTCTCATCAGGGAGACCCGCAGCCACGGGCGCAGCCAGATCCGCAAGGTCATGGAGGAAACCATCGAGCAGAAAGGCTTGTCGCGGACGTTCAGCATCACCCTCAGTTGCGTGATGACGCCGGCCGAGGAGGTATCGGGTGTCGTCGCGGTGCTGCACGACGTCACGCGGGAGAAGGAGATCAGCCGGATGAAGACCGACTTCGTCTCGAACGTCTCCCACGAGCTGAAGACGCCGCTGGCGTCGATCAAGGCGTACGTGGAGATGCTTGTGGACGGCGAGGCCGACGATCCGGCGACGCAAAGGGAGTTCTACGAGATCATCGCTTCCGAGGCCGACAGGCTTGAGCGCCTGATCGAGAACATACTGAACATCTCGCGGATTGAGTCCGGCGTGGTCAAGGTGGTGCGCGAGGCGGTGAGCCCGACGGTGGTCGTCAAGGAAGTGCTCGACGTGGCCGCCCCGCAGGCCCGCCTGAAGAACATCGCCCTGGTCGAGCTGTTGGCGCCGGTCTATTACCAGGTCGAGGCCGACCGTGACATGCTCTACCAGGCGGTCATGAACCTGGTGTCCAACGCCGTCAAGTACACGCCCGACGGCGGGACCGTGAAGGTGACCGTGTCGGTGGACGAGAGGCGCGACGTGGCCGTCTGCCAGGTGGCCGACACGGGCGTCGGCATACCGGCGGACGAACTGCCCCACATATTCGACAAGTTCTACCGCGTTCGGGCCAACAGCAAGCAGGGAAAGGGCACCGGTCTGGGGTTGACCCTCGCCAAGCACATTATCGAGACGGTCCACGACGGCAAACTCATGGTCACCAGCGAGCAGGGAAAGGGCAGCACGTTCAGTTTCGAGCTGCCGGTCATGGCGTGATCAGCGGGCGGGCCGGCGAGTTCCAGGACAACCGAAGACGGGAGAACGACAGTGAGCAAGAAGGTTCTGGTGGTCGACGACGAGGCCCACATACTGCACGTGGTCTCCATGAAGCTGAAGAACGCCGGTTACGAGGTGCTCACCGCGATGGACGGCGAGGAGGCGCTGGACATCTGGCCATCGGAGAACCCCGATTTGCTGATAACCGATTTCCAGATGCCCCTGATGACGGGCCTTGAATTGTGCGCGCGCTTACGAGCGGACGGCTGCCGGACCCCGATCATCATGTTGACGGCCCGAGGGTTCGACCTGGAGGCCGACGAAATGGCCCAGGCCGGCATAAGCAGCGTGCTGGCCAAGCCCTTCTCGCCGAGGGAACTGCTGGGGAAAGTGGATTCGCTGCTGGCTGACCCGGCAAAAGCAGGAGGCAAGCGATAGTGGCCGAATCCCGGTCAACAACGTCCGGCGCGCCGGCGGGGTCCGTGACGGCCTACAGGGAGCTTCAGCGGCTCATGGGCGACATCCGCCTTGACCTGGGCGTGTGGGCGCCCGACGGGTCGGCCATCCTGCCATGGGCGCCTTGCTGCGAGTTCACCGCGACGCTGGAACAGGCCGGCGCGGAAGTCGCCGAGGCGTGCCGCTCCCTTGCGGTGAAGGCCGCGGCGCAGGGGCGGGCCCTCACCGAGACGACGTGGACGGGCTGCTGCGTGGTGGCCGTGCCGGCACGCCGCCGCCGGCGCATCGTCGCCGGAGTGGCCGCCTCATTCCCCGTCAGCCGCATGTTGGAGGAGGAGTCGCTGGCCCGGCTTTGCGCCAGACTGGAGCTGGACAACCAGGCAATCGCGCGGCAGGGGCGCCAGGACGTCCGGCTGAGCGCCGAACAAGCCGAGGTCTTCCTTGCCGTCGTGCAGGGGGCGCTGGAGTCGCTCCAGGCCAAGCACGAGGCCGACGAGGACATCCAGACCTTCAGCAGGAACCTTGCCACCACGTATGAGGAGCTGTCGCTGCTGTACCGCGTGAGCGGGTCGATGCTGGTTTCCAGGCAGCCGGAGGAATTCATCAGGAACGTCTGCGACGAACTGCTTGAGGTCATGAGCATCTCGGCTGCGGCGGCGATTGCCTGCGCCCATCCACCAGCCATCGAGGAGGACATAACGGTCGTGTCGGGCACGGTCGGATTGCCGCCTGGCCAGTTGTCCGACCTGGTCAGGCGTGAGATAGCGCCCAGGCTGATCGCCGGGGGCCAGCCGCTGCTCAGTAACAGGTTCGCCGCCGAAAGCCCAACTGACCCGGACGGGCTGGTGCGCACCGTGATGGCGATGCCGCTTTCCAGCGACGAAGAGACCATCGGGGTGCTGGTCGGGCTCAACAAGGTCGGCGCGGACTTCGACAGCATCGACATGAAGCTGATGAGCGCCATAGCAAGCCAGACCAGCGTATTCCTGGCCAACAACAGGCTGTACGCCGACCTCCAGGACCTGCTGATGGGCGTTCTCCACGCCCTGACGGCCACCATCGACGCGAAGGACCCTTACACCTCCGGTCATTCACATCGCGTGGCCCTGATCTCCAGGAGACTGGCGGAGGAGTGCGGTTTCGGGCCGGACAAGGTCCAGCAGGTGTACCTCGCGGGTCTGCTGCACGACATCGGGAAGATAGGCGTGCCCGAGGCCATTCTCCGCAAGAAGGGGCGGCTGACCCCCGAGGAATACGACGACATGAAGCGCCACCCCATGCTTGGGGCCAACATCCTTGGCGGCATCCGCCAGCTTGACGAGGTGATCGTGGGCATACTGACCCACCACGAAAGGCCGGACGGAAAGGGGTATCCGCGCGGGCTCAGGGGCGACCAGATCCCCGTTGAGGGCAGGATCATCGGCATTGCGGACGGCTTCGACGCCATGAGTTCCCACAGGACATACCGCAGCGTCTTGCCTCTGGGCCAGGTGATAAAGGAACTGAGGACCAACTCCGGCGCCCAGTTCGACGGGGAATTGGTGGAAAAATTCCTCGCCCTCGACCTGGCGAAGTTCATGGAGGAGATACACCAGCCCGCCAGAACCGTCTTTCCGTTCGTGCTGCATCAGGAGCGAACGCCATGAACATACAGGCCGAGAGCTACGGGCACGCGCTGATTCTGAACCTTTCCGGCGAACTGAACGCCGATTCGCTGGAGGCCTTCAGGCAGACGGTGGAGCGCCACCTGGCCGCCAAGGAGGTCATAGACCTGGTGCTCAACCTTGCCAACGTGCCGTTTATCGACAGCGAAGGCCTGGAGTACCTGCTTGACCTCCAGGAGCAGCTAGCCGAGAGGCTGGGCCAGGTGAAGCTCGTCAGGCCGGACGAGAACGTTTCGGCGATACTTGAGATCACCCGCCTGAAGGCGAGGTTCGAGATATACCAGGACATCCCGGAAGCGGCGAAGGTATCGCAGGCCTGACCGCCGCCGGAGGAACGGACTAAGCATGATCGCCAACCGCAGGAACCGCAAGCTTCAGCTTGGGCAGCTCCTGATAAGCCAGGGGGCGCTGACCGAGGAGCAACTGGCCAAAGCGCTGGAGTTCCAAGCCCAGACGGGCAACAGCCTGCTGCTGGGCGAGGTGCTCATCAGGCTGGAGCTGTGCGGCGAGGAGCAGATAATGCAGGCCCTGGCGGCTGGGTACGCGGTGCCCTACGCCAAGGTTTCCCCGCGCATCGCCGACCCCAAGACGACGGACCTGCTGCCTCGGGAGTTCCTTAACCGCCACGCCGTCCTGCCTCTGTTCAAGGTGCGCGACAAGCTCACGCTGGCGGTGAACGAGCCGGCCAACGTGTTCCTGGTGGAGGAGGTGGAGCAGATGACCGGCCTGACGGTCCAGGTGGTCTGCTCGACCTCCAAGGACATCAAGGCCACCCTGGAGACGCATCTTCCGTCGGCCAACGTGTTCGTGATAGACGACATTTTCGAGGAGGCCGACGCCGCCGAGCTCTCGCTGGTCCAGGAGAAAACCGAGGACATAACCGATCTTGAGGCGATAGCCGGCGGCTCGCCGGTGATCAAACTGGTCAACTACCTGATACACGGCGCCGTCCGCGAGGGCGCATCCGACATTCACATCGAACCGGACGACAGCGCGTTGAGGGTGCGTTACCGCGTTGACGGCAGGCTCTACGAGAAGCTGCGTCCGCCGGCCAAAATGCTGCCGGCCATCGCCAGCAGGATCAAGATCATGGCCTCGCTGGACATCGCCGAGCGCAGGCTTCCGCAGGACGGCGGGATACACGTGATGATGAACGGCCGGCCGGTCGACCTGCGAGTGAGCACCCTTGCGGGCCAGCACGGCGAGAAGGTGGTGATCCGCATCATCGACAACCGGAACGTCCTGGTGAACCTGGAGAAGCTGGGCTTCTCCTACGAGATGCTCAAGCAGTGGCGCCAGGCGATATCCGTGCCAAACGGCGTGGTGCTGGTGACCGGGCCGACTGGCAGCGGCAAGAGCACCACGCTCTACAGCGTCTTGAAGGAGCTAAACGGAGACCAGATCAACATCTGCACCGTGGAGGACCCGGTGGAGTTCAACCTGCCTTGGGTCAACCAGTTCCAGGTCAACGACAAGATAGGCTTCACCTTCGCGGCGGCCCTCAGGTCGCTGTTGCGGCAGGACCCGGACGTGATCATGGTCGGCGAGATCAGGGACGCCGAGACCGCCCGGATTGCGGTTCAGGCCGCCCTGACCGGGCACTTGGTCTTCTCCACGCTACACACCAACGACTCCCCGACGGCGATCACCAGGCTCCTGAACATAGGCATCGAGCCGTACCTGATATCCGCGGCCGTGGAGGCGGTGCTGGCCCAACGCCTGGTCCGCAAGATATGCACCGCCTGCAAGGAGCCCTACGAGCCGCCGGTCAACATCCGCCGGGCCGTCGAGAGGACCGCCGGCGAGGTGGAGACATTCTACCGCGGGTCCGGCTGCTCCAAGTGCCGCAACACCGGGTACAGCGGAAGGATCGGGATCTACGAAATGCTCATGCCCAACGACGAGCTTCGGGACAACATCACAGCCTCGCCGAGAATCAACGATCTGAGGGCGATCCTGAACGCTCTGGGAATGGTGACCCTCAGGACTGACGGCATGGAGAAGGTCAAGGCCGGGATAACCACGGTGGAAGAGGTGCTGCGGGTGACGGCCGCAATGTAACCCCGCAAGGAAGGACCAGACCATGCCCAGATACGCTTATCAGATCAAGGACAGGGCCGGCAGGACCGAGAGCGGGGTCCTCTCGGCCGCCGACCTGCTGGAGGCCTCAAGAGGCTTCCGGCGAGATGGCAAGGTCATAGTCTCGATGCGAGAGGAGACCGTCCCCGCGCCAGTGCAGGCGGCTCGCCGGCCGAAAGGCAAGGTCAAGAAGGACGACGTGATCTACTTCGCGTCGCAACTGGCCGTAATGGTCGATACGGGCGTTCCGCTTGCCGAGGCCCTGGATGCAATAGCCCAGCCGGCAGGCAGCCCGGCGCTTCAGGCGGTGGTTGCCGACCTGGCTGAGCAGGTCAAAAGCGGGGTGGAGTTCTCCAAGGCGATGGAGCGGCACCCGAAGGTCTTCAGCCAGTTCTTCATTGCCCTCATGCGGGCCGGCGAAGCATCGGGCACCGTCGGCCAGTTGCTCCAGAGGCTAAGCGAGTACATGGAGGAAGAGCGAACCACACGGAAGCGCCTCAAGGGCGCCCTGACCTATCCGGTGATGATGATCTGCTTCTGCATCCTTGTGGTGGTGGGGATGATGGTCTTCGTTATGCCGCGGTTCCAGAAGATATACGGTGCGAAGGGAGCCGTCCTGCCGGCCCCGACGCGGTTCCTGCTGGCGATGAGCGGATCGCTGGTTCAGTACTGGCCGTTCTACCTGTTGGGTGCGGTCGCGATTGTCGCGTCTGCCTGGTTGTACTTCCGTTCAAAACCGGGCAGGCGGGTCATGGACGGCGTGCGGATAGGCCTGCCGGTCATCGGGAACATGTACCGCATGACGTACCTGGCCAGGTCGCTTCGGACCATGGCCACCATGGTGAGCTCTGGGGTGACCATGCTTGAGGGACTCGGCATCACGGCACACGTGGCCGGCAACTGCCACTACCGCGACATCTGGCTTGGCCTGGCCGAGGGCGTCAAGGAAGGTTCGACGCTGTCCGAACAGCTCAGACTGGTCAAGCTGATCCCGGCCACCGTCTCGCAGATGATCGCCGCGGGCGAGCGGACCGGGAGGCTGGCGAACGTCATGAACCGCGTTGCGGGGTTCTGCGAGGAGGAGCTGAAGATCGCGTCCAGGACCGTCACCAGCATGATCGAACCGATGATGATCATCATCATGGGCCTGCTGGTAGGAG
>Ga0315279_10011614_pt1 | contig 10161 bp, 10 predicted proteins | sample YL17G06_20_MG_FD_203694 | JGI IMG/M metagenome (GOLD analysis project Ga0315279, IMG submission 203694) | Sediment microbial communities from Yellowstone Lake, YNP, Wyoming, USA - YL17G06_20 | ecosystem: Environmental > Aquatic > Freshwater > Lake > Sediment | place: USA: Wyoming | collected...
CCTCGAACGGGCTTGTCCCGGGCCACCAATGCTGTCTTCCATAGGCTTGAAGGAGGAGTCGATAGATCGACCGAAGCTCCGCGGGAAGGCTACTTTCCCCGCAGGAATCCGGTGACCGCTTTCTGGATGCCATCCGCGACCCGGCTCTGATAGGAGAGACTCTCCAGGAGCTTGGACTCGTAGCGGTGCGTCAGGAAGCCAACCTCAATGAGCGCCGCGGCCATGGTGGCGTGGCGGATGTAGAGCGGAGCCTGCTTCACTCCACGGTCCTCCGCTCGCGTCTCCGCCACGAGGCTCGACTGCACGAGCTGCGCCAAGCGCCAGCTTGAGCTCGACGGTCCGTCGCCCTCGTCGACGAACGTCTCCACCCCCGAGATCGACGACGAGGAGTGGGCGTTGCAGTGGATGCTGACGTAGACATCGGCCCCGAGTCGATTCGCCTCAAGCACACGGTCACTCGGGTAGATGTACTCGTCCCCCTGCCGGCTCAACACGACCCGCAACTCCGGGTAGTCGAGCAGCCTGAGGAAGACCAGCTCCGCGATCTCGCGGGTGATCTCCTTCTCGGTGGCCCCGTCGGCCGCGGTTGCACCAGGGTCCTTTCCGCCGTGGCCGGGATCGATCACCACGGTGAACTTGTAGGAGACGGTGGGACCGCCCACGCTCGCCGGGAAGGCCGCCATGCACGCAAGTAGAACGGTGAGGACGAGCGTCAGTCTAGAGGGTCGAACCAATCAGCGATCACTCCTTGCGATGTCTCGCGGCAGAGTACGGGAAAGCCAGCCCAGCGGTAAGGCGGGCCGTCACGGACGAAGATGACATCTGGGAAGGGCGAGGGGGCGAAGCGTCCGCCGGGGAGCACCGAGAGAACAGGGCAACCTCTCCGTTTCTCGGAGCCTCGCGATGACCCTTCATGTCGCCACAAGCAACGCTCGGCCGGCGAGTCGGAGCCCCTCTTCGGGCGGCGCGCTATAATCGAGCGACGTCATCGGGGAGGCTCCGAATTGGGGAAGACGAACCGGCTCGGCCGCGACGGCGGGCGCCGCTTGGATCGAGCAGGAATCTGCCGCGCAAACGACGAGCGGATCGGCGCCGCGACCAGGCCAAGGACGGCCGAGGCCGCGCGGTGAGAGAGAGCCCGTTCCTGCGCGGAAGCAAGAAGCCGCGGCGGTTCGTGATTGCGCACCGCGGAGCGCGCTCCCTCGCCCCGGAGAACACCCTCGCCGCGGGAGAGGCCGCCCTCGCGCTGCGAGCGGATCTTTGGGAGTTCGACGTCGAGGTCACCCGCGACGGAGAGCTCCTCCTCCTTCACGACGAAACGCTCTCCCGAACCACCGACGCCCTGACGCGCTACCCGGATCGCTCCCCGTGGCGGGCCGCCGACTTCACGTGGGACGAGATCCGGGCCCTCGACGCCGGCTCTTGGTTCCTTCGCGAAGATCCCTTCGGGACCCTCGCCTCCGGCGATGTCCCTCAGGACCGCAGAGAGAGGCTCGCCGGCGAGCGGATTCCGAGCCTGCGGGAGGCGCTCTCTTGGACCCAAGAGAGCGGCCTGGGTGCGAACGTCGAGCTCAAGGGAAACCGCGCCTCGGCCGGAGCATCAAATGGTGGCCACCGGCCCGTCGAGCAGGCGGTCGCCATCGTCCGTGAGCTCAGGATGGAGAGTCGGGTCCTCGTCTCCTCGTTCGATCACGCGATGATTCGCCGCCTGAAGATGATGGCCCCCGAGATCGCGGGAGCCCTCCTCTTCCACAACCTTCCCGCCGATCCCCGCGGGGCCCTGGACGCGGCGAAAGCGGACGCCGTGGCCCTGAAGCTCCCCGCCTTCGAACGAGAGGCCGCCCGAGCGCTCGAAGAGGCCGGGTTCGGGGTCTACGTGTGGACCGCGAACGGCCCGGAGGACCTGGAACGACTCGCCGCAGAGCCATTCCTCGCCGGCATCATCACCGACTGGCCGCAGCGGCTCCTCAAGATTCTCGGCCGCGCTCACTAGCGGCACCGTCTCGCCTTTCTCGCGAAGGCCTTCCCGCCTCTCGGAAGCGCTTCGCTCTCCTCTTCCAGACGGGCGAGGGCGCATCTCCGTGACATCCGTTACATTCATCGCCCCATCAGGCGAAATCTCCTGCAGGATAGGCATCCACCGATCCGCGTAACGTTTATCACATTCGCCGAGACAAGACGAGAGGAACCCTTCGTTCCGCAGGCTCGTCTCGCGATGTGCCTCGTCGGCCTCAGGTCCTACCGGTCTGCTGGGTGATCCTATTTAGAACGGCCCTTTCGAGCCTTCTGTAACGTCCGTCACCTTTCTGCCTTCCGCCGGGCCAAGCGCCGTCGCGCCGTGAGGACCGGCCGGATGGCCCTCGAGAAAGATGAGGGGGTGCCGTCAACTCGCGCTCCGCCGCTCGCTTTCGCGCGTCGGTGGGAACCGAGTACACTTTCGGGTCACGCGGCGCGGGCTTTCCGTCACGCAGGTCAACCGATCGAGCGCCGCACGAGAGGATTCCGCTTGGGCCGAGCAAGGAGAGGGCATGAACTCACAAGGCGTGACCCCGCAGAGCGAGGACTACGCCCGCTGGTACAACGACGTGGTGCTGAAGGCGGATCTTGCCGAATACGCGCCGACCCCCGGCTGCATGATCATCAAGCCGTACGGCTACGGGTTGTGGGAGGGCATCCAGGACGCGCTCAACAGGCGCTTCAAGGAGACCGGCCACCGGAACGCGTACTTCCCTCTCCTCATCCCGATGAGCTTCATCCAGAAGGAAGCCGACCACGTCGAGGGCTTTGCGCCCCAGCTCGCCGTCGTCACCCACGGAGGCGGCAAGGAGCTTGAGGAGCCGCTCGTCATCCGGCCGACCTCGGAGACGATCATCGGCCACTCCTTCGCGCAGTGGATTCACTCCTACCAGGATCTTCCGCTTCTCATCAACCAGTGGGCGAACGTCGTCCGCTGGGAGATGCGGCCGCGCCTGTTCCTGCGCACGCGGGAGTTCCTGTGGCAAGAGGGGCACACGGCCCACGCGACCGAGGCCGAGGCCTTTGAGGAAACGATGCGGATCCTCGACATTTATGCTGACGTGGCCGCAAACGAGGCGGCGATCCCAGTGGTCAAGGGGAGGAAGAGCAATCAGGAGAAGTTCGCCGGCGCCGAGGCGTCGTACTCGATCGAAGGGATGATGGGAAACAAGTGGGCCCTTCAGTCGGGAACGTCCCACCACCTCGGGCAGAACTTCGCCAAGGCCTTCGAGATAAAGTACCTGAGCAAGGAGAACAAGCTCGAGTACTGCTGGACCACCTCCTGGGGCGTGAGCACGCGAATGGTCGGCGCGATCATCATGGCCCACGGCGATGACAAGGGGCTGCGGTTGCCTCCGCGACTCGCGCCGATCCAGGTTGTGGTCGTCGCGATCTTCAAGAACGAGAGTGAGAAGGAGACCGTCCTCGCGGCGGTCCACCGCCTCCGCGATCTGCTGGCCGCTGCCGGCGTGCGCGTGCACGTGGACGCCCGCGAGGGGATGACCCCGGGGTTCAAGTTCAACGACTGGGAGATGCGCGGCGTGCCTCTCCGAATGGAGGTGGGTCCGCGCGACCTGGCCCAGGGAACGGTCCTTCTCTCTCGCCGCGACCTTCCTGGGAAGGAAGGGAAGGAGCCTGTGCCCGTCGACGGCCTCGTCCCAGTCGTCGAGCGGCGGCTCGCCGAGATCCAGGCCGGCCTGCTTGAGCGAGCGACCCAGCTCCGCGACGCGAACCTCCACGAGGCGCGCTCTCTCGCCGAGCTCTCGGAGATCGCCGCCGACGGCTGGGCCCTCGTCTCCCACTGCGGGACCGCCGAGTGTGAGGCGAAGATCCAGGAGGAGACGAAGGCGAGCTCTCGCTGCTTCCCGCTCGAGCTGAACGAGGAGTGGTATCCCAAGGGAAAGGCCTGCGTGGTCTGCGGCAAGCCGGCCCAGGGCCTCGCCTACTTCGCGCGGGCGTACTGACGCCCAACCAAGGCCGACTGGCTCTATGGGCCACGAGCCACACGCCAAGGATTCAACCCCCCTTGCCTCGGCGTCCCGCGTTGCGCTAGTCTCTTCTCCGCTCGCGCCGGAGAGCGTTCTCGCTCCGCCGGCAGACCTCGAAGGAGAGGCACGTGACGGAACTCCTGATGCGCTGGACCCACAACGAGACCGCGGCGAGGCTTGCCGTCCTCGTCTTTGTGACCCTTCTCATCCTCGGGCTCGTCCGCGCCTTCCAGCCCTACCTCGCCCGCGGCATCAAGGAGACCTCGACGCGATACCGCACGCGCCGGTTTGCGAACCTCGTCGGCTACTTCGCCATCCTCATTGCGGCGATCTCCATCTTCAGCGACCAACTGGGCGTCCTCGGGGTCGCCCTCGGGGTGGCCGGCGCAGGAATCGCCTTCGCGCTCCAGGAACTGGTGGCGAGCGTCGCCGGTTGGTTCGTCATCGCCTTCGGCCGTTTCTACAAGGCCGGCGACCGCGTCGGGCTCGGCGGGATCCGCGGCGACGTGATCGAGATCGGGGTGCTGCGAACGACGCTCATGGAGTCGGGGGATTGGGAGAAGGGCGGCCTGCACACTGGCGCGATCGTGCGGGTCCCGAACAGCGCCGTGTTCAAGGCGCCGGTCCACAACTACTCCGCTGACTTCCCGTTCCTTTGGGACGAGATCACCATCCCCATCCGCTACGGTTCGGACCACGCCTTCGTCCGCAAGATGCTTTCCCAGGTGGCCTCCGAGATCGCTGGCGAGGACACCTCCCGCGCCCACGCGCTGTGGCGGAACATGGCGGCGAAACACTCGATCAAGGACGAGACGATCGAGCCGAGCGTAACCCTGGCTGCCACCAAAGAGTCTCTCGAGTTCACGGTCCGCTACGTCGCCGACTACAAGGCACGGCGCGCCCAGAGGGACCGCCTGTTCACCCGCATCCTCGAAGAGGTCGCGAAGAACCCAGGCCGCGTCACCCTCGCTGTCCCGGGCGTTCCCGCTTCGCCGCCTGGCCCGACAGAACGGAAACCTCCGCTCGGCTAGCCTGGATCGACGGGCCAGGCGCGCCACGCTCCGGCGCGATCGATCCCCCGAGACCACGAGCGCCGTGTTCTTGCTCTTCAAATGACCACCTTCCCGTTCGCCGACCTCGCCCCTTCCCGTCGCCGGGACAGCCAGTTCCTCCCAACCAAGATGCATTGCGGCCTCGTCGGTGACACACATCCCGCTTATCCCGTTGGGGCAGCAGGAGCAACCAGGACCGCTCGGCAGATCTGGACGGGTTGGCTCTGGATCAAACGACTCGTCTGGTTCGCCTGTCTTTCTCTCCGCGACGTTCTGCGTGAGGCGCGTTCAGAGGGATACATCCACCACCAAACGTGCAAGTGCTGCGGACGGCGGGACAAGTTTGATTTCACCGTCTCGGACGAGATCTGGGAGTTAGTCATTCCCCTGGGGCTTCAGAACAGGGTGGTGTGCCTACCCTGCTTCGACAGGTTCGCCGTACAGAAGCGAATCGACTACGCGGCGGCGTTAGAGCGCCTATGCTTTGCCGGGGACAAAGCCGTCTTCAATTTCGCGGTTAGTTCCGCCAAGGACTGCAATCCAGAAACGTTCCAGCGTCTTCTTCAGGAGTGGAACTCGGATGTGTGCTGATCTAATCCTGGCAGTTCTTGTCCTTCTCCTTGGAGAGGCACTGGTTGCAGAGTTCCTGCCCGCTACTCAGAACGGGTTTGGTCTTACTCTCCGCGTATGCCGATGTGGGCCATTGCTCGCAGTTGGAGCAGAAGTGCCACGTGTCTCGTCCGTACAGTCTTCGCCACGTTCTTGCCATTTGCGTGTCCTCCTTCTGAAATGTTGGCGCATGATAGACGCTGCGATTGGTCAGAGTCAAGTGCTGAAGTTTGCCACACTTGACCCCTTTTGGGCAGCAGATCGGTCCCTTCTTATGCGTGCACTAGTCGTGCTAAGATGCTTACGCCGTGGGCATTCGTCTTCTGGAGTGGCTATTGTTTGGCGGGATTGTCGGGTCGGTCCCGATCATCGCAGACGGGTTGGTTCTCTACTGGCGCGGCGACTTTGCTTGGCATACGTTCATGGCAAAGGGAGACGCCCTTCTTGTTGGGGCAGTCCTTGCCGGTTCTGTGATTGGCAGGCTCGCACTCTGGGAGGCGAGTCACAAGGCACCAAAGTTGATTGCTATATGCGCTTGCGTTGTTTCCTTGGCCGTTTCCTCCTGGCAGTATGCGGCCCTTCACTACGCGACCATAGTTGGTCGGGAGGAGATCGCAAGTTCATTCGTGCTGGCACTATACTTGTTCTCGGTTGCCGCAAGCTGCATCGCTGCGGCTATTTCGGGGTGATAGCAAACATGAATCCATTTGCCTTTGGTGCCGGGGCTTTCGCAGCCTTTCTCGCGTTAGTGGCTCTCGGTCTAGAGATCTACTACAAGCGACATGACGCGAGGGAATCGCGCGAAGAAGAGGAGAGAATGGCCATCGAGAAGTCCAGTGCCGAATACGTCGTTCCGCCTGCATCTACGCCCTTGCTGATCGGCCCTACTGGAACGGCCACATTTGCTGCGTCCGTACCAGATACTCGGCCAAGAGATATGGACCCGCTTGAGTTCAACGACGATTCCTAGCAGTTCGCCAGCACCAGATCCACCAGCACCGCCCTCTCCTTCCGATGCGAGCACCTAAACGCGAACTCGTCGAGGTACTCCTGAAGGCACTTGGCCGAGACGTGATGAAAGACTCCGATCAGGCCCCTCTTGAATAGGCTCCAAGCGTTCTCAACGTAGTTCGTATGGGTCTTCCCGTGGGCGTGCTCCCAGTAGTGGGCGACCGTGCGATGCTTGGCGATCTTCGAGAGGAAGTCCATGCTGCTTGCCGCGTCGCTGTAGATCATTTCGACCCGATCGAAGTTCCTGAGGCACACACGCTGGATGTTGGCCGTGGTCAGCCGGTCGATCACGACCATCCTTAAAGCTCCGTGCCGCTCTGCCATCCCAAGGACGTTCTGAGTACCGAACCGCCCCGTTGCCCCGTCGGCCTTGACCGCCGTCGCGTCCACCTCGACGATCCCGCAGAGCTTGTCATCGAAGATGTCATGCTTCATGGCCTTCCTGATCCGCTTAGCCATGTACCAGGCAGTCTTGTAGGTGACGCCAAGCTCGCGCTGGATCTGCTTGCCCGAGATCCCCTTCGGGGAGTAGCACATGAGCCAGACCGCCATGAGCCAGCGGGGAAGGTCGATGTGAGTCCTGTGGAATACCGTCCCGGCGGTCACGGAGAACTGGTAGCGGCACTCGCACTGCCACTGGCGACGGGAGACCATGTAGGTCACGGCCTTGGAGCCGCAGCGCGGGCAGGTAACGCCATTCGGCCATCGCTTGCCCTCTAGGTACTCCTCGCACTTCTCCTGGGTTGCGAACTCCTTGTGTGCCTCGACTAGGGACTTGATCTTGTCCATGGTGCCTCCTTGATAAGTCCATTGTACAATGAACGAAGGAGGAAGTCAAGGCCCCCTTGACACGGGAGTCCATTCCATGTACAATGAACGCGGTGATGCTATGCCGAGGAAGCCAATGAATGAGAATGACCCGCTGGTCCCGAAGCAGATCTCGTTGCCGAACAGCCTCAAGTTGAAGCTCAAGCGAGCTGCGGAAGCGTCTGGGAAGTCGGAGTCAGAGATCGTTCGGGAAGCCTTGGCAGAGAAGTTGGCGAAGGACAAAAGCGCTGACCTGTAGATGCTTTCGGCAGCCGCAAGAGGTCGCGGTAGCCTAGCCGGGCGACTGTAGACGGCCTTCCGTCACTTCCGCAACTGTACTTGAGCGACTCTAGTCGGGTTCAGAGACGCGCGAGATAAGGAGTTGCCCTTCGAGGTCTTGTGGGGGACAGCAAGCCGGCCATGCGATGGACAACTCCATCGACGACGAATTCGCGTCTCCGCTGGCGCGAATGTCACCGGAATGCGCCCCCGGAAAGGACAGATATACAGAACCTCCCACTACTTTTCCAATCACCGGGACTGTCTGATAACCCGCGTAGGGTCCCCCGAACTCGTCTGTTCGTAGATCCGACATTGTCACGGACCCTGTTACCCCTCCATCAGACACCTCGATCAACACCATTTCTTTCAGATCGATGCTGTGCGGGCTGGTGCCAAACGGCCCGCTCGGCCCACCCGGGAACTGTATCTTCCCAGTCCACCGGCCCGAGACGTTAGGCGGTGGCGGCCAGATTTTGGTATCGCCAAAGTAGATCGGAGTACAGCCTGAGAGGGAGGACAGCACGAAGCAGAGACCCACAAGATACGCACAACGGGCACCGCACCGCACAGGAACCTCCTCTCTAAGAGGATAGGCTCATTCACCTAGGCGGTCAAATGAGTTACCCACCTCAACGAGTGTGGGCCACATTCAAAGAGCCACTCTCGTGCTCCTGGCCGTGGCCTGGTTTGTCTCGTGAGGCACCCGAACGGCCACAGACTCCGGCGCGTGCGAGGAGCGGGAGCGTCAAGCTGCGCCTCCCGCAGCTTGACGGCCATCTCTCGCAGTAGTAGCAGTTGCGGCGCAGTACCTAGACGAATTCGCGTTCAGGTGCTCGCACAGGCAGGAGAGGGCGGTACTTGTCGATCTTGTGCTAGCCAACTGCGCGGCCGGATGACCGGGGAAGCCAAGCAGACTAATCCCAGGAGATCAGACCGTGCCACTTAGCCCGCGTCGTCCCCGCTATCAGGGATGCACATTCCTCGGCACCTATCTCCTGCGTCTCCCGACCGCAGACGACGAACATGGTCATTATGCCGTTTACTCCGTAGACTCCTTTGTGAGCTGTCTCCGCGATCGCCAGAGCGGCGAGTCTCTTGGCTTCCGCAATCGAAAGCGTTCCCGTCTCGGCCAATCTAGACACAATCACGAATGAGTAATCTGGAACCCCCTGGAGAGAGAAGTTCAGCAGCGCCGCCCTGGCAAATCCGTAGCCTGTTCTCGGATTGGCCTCGAAGATCCCCGCTCTACCTCCTGTGCCGTCCGGAACGGCGAAGGTGAAATAGCCTTCATTGGGCATCCGCTGAATGGGTTCGCCAGCGTTGAATCGCCTGTGAATCTCCGTAGCGATTCCTTTGAACTCGGCGCTGAGTCTTCCGATTGTCCAGTCCTTGCCGCTCCTTTGCAGGGCCTCTGCCACTTCGTCGGCAACAACTCCTGCGCCAGCGCATCCGAGCACGATATCGCCTGGAAGTCGAAACAGTTTAGGAGAGTCTGGGAATCGCTCCGAGCGAGGCCCTATCTGCGCTGTATCGGCGGCAATGACAACGCAATCTCCGGCCTGTATCCCAACAACAAGACTCATGTTCGACGGATCTACTTCCGGCAACTGCTCACTTTGCCATGCTTCGTCGGGAAGAGTCAAATGTCTAGACGTAAAGCTGCTGGCCAGCGGTGATTCAGCATCGTCCTCTGCTGCGCCAACGGGATAAGCGGGACACACATCACAAATGCCGCACTTATCCTTTCCAAGCCGCCATTTCCGGCATCTCCGTAACATTCATCACGCCCATCGCACATCACGTCTTTCAAGACCCAGTGAGAGGTTCCTCACATTCCGGTGATGTGTGTTACATTCTGTCCGCACAATCACGGCAATGTCCACTTGAATTGGGCACCGCAGGCCGTTTGGTGATGTGGATCACACTCCGTGGGGCAGACCACGAGGATTCCTTCCTGTGCAACGCTCTCCTGGATGCTTTGGTGACACGCGTCACATTCCAGCCAAGTTCGGGGCGGGCTCCGTCGGGGGGACATCCTCTGCCGCGTGGGTGACGCGCTCTGGTCTCACCGGAGACTCCCCGTCGGGTCGGAACGGGGCGCTGTGCATCAGCCGAGACGGACGCAGCGAGGACGACGTTTGGAACGAGTACAGCGCCCGGGTGCCCATGGCCGACACGAACCTGTCTGCGTTCCCTTGCCTCGCAACACCTATGGCCAAGAGCCAACTCCCGGCGGGACAGGGTGTCAGCTCAAGACCAGCCCCGACAGCTTCGGTAGCGGCTCAAGGTCCGCCGTACCGCCCCAATGCCGTCGTCAGTGTGGTCACTGGCGTTTTCACGCAGAGACTCGTCCGGCCGTCGGTCGTGACGGTGATCGTCCCCGGAAGAGGACCGCT
>Ga0315279_10011615_pt1 | contig 10161 bp, 8 predicted proteins | sample YL17G06_20_MG_FD_203694 | JGI IMG/M metagenome (GOLD analysis project Ga0315279, IMG submission 203694) | Sediment microbial communities from Yellowstone Lake, YNP, Wyoming, USA - YL17G06_20 | ecosystem: Environmental > Aquatic > Freshwater > Lake > Sediment | place: USA: Wyoming | collected...
AAAAGCCTGCAAAAGCATTGTCCGCCCAGATCATCCCGTCGCGCGGCATGATCACCGTGACGCCCGTACGCGCCACGCGCGGCTCGTCATAGATCAGCGTGCGATGCCCGACCAGGATGCCGGGCACGTCGGTGATGGCGTTATCGGGCCCGGTGGGAAAAACGCCGATGGTAATGCCCAGGTCTCGTAGTCTGGCGCGAGTCATGTTGCGTCTCCTCAGACAGAATAATCCAGCAGGGCCTCACACGTCACGACGAACAAGGTAATGTCGTCCGGCTGCGGCGCATCCCCGGTGAAGGCAGCCAGGTCAGCCAGGACGCGCGCCAGAAGCGCCGGAGCCGTCGGGGGAGCGGCCGCAGTCGCAGCAACCAGGCGAGCCAGGCCATAATCCTGACGCTCCGAGTTCTCGGCGTCGGTCAGGCCGTCGGTGTAGGCCACGAGCGCGTCGCCCGGCGCGAGGCTGAGCGTCCCATCTGCCAGGCTCACCTCGCCGAGCATGCCGATGAATCTGCCGCCCAAGGGAAGCTGCTCGATTCTGCCCGGCGAAGCGGTGCGGCGGACGAGCGGCGGATTGTGTCCGGCGTTCGCGTACGTCAGCGTGCGGGCCGCCGGATCGAGCACTGCGTAAAACACGGTCACAAACATTTCAGCCGACGATTGCGCGTCAAGCGCCCGGTTGACTTGCATCAGCGTCGCCGCCGGGCTGGATGCGCGCTCCGCCGCAGCCCGGATCAGGCTGCGCACCATCGCCATGTACAACGCCGCCGGCGCGCCCTTGTCCGAGACATCGGCGATCACGATTCCCCAGCGGCCCTCGGCCAACGGAAAAATGTCGTAAAAATCCCCAGCCATCTCGCGCGCTGCGCGCCAATCGGCGGCGAGGCTAAAGCCGGGGATACTCGGCAGTCGGTCTGGCATGAGGCCAGCCTGCACCACGCGCGCCATTTCCAGCTCGCGCTCCAGACGAGCGCGTTGAGCCTGCGCCAGCTCGTACAGTCGCGCCCGCTCGATGGCAATCGCCACTTGCGCGCCGACCGCCGAGAGCAATTGCAGATCGGCCGCCGAGAGGAATTGCCACTCGCTCGTCGCCACGTTGAGCAGGCCCAGCGGTCGCCCTTGCGAGACGAGCGGCACCGTCGCATGGAACAGCAATTGCCCCGTGTCGCCGCCGGCGCGGGCCAAATCTCGCAAGCGAGTGCACTCGACGACGTTGACCGCATGCTGCAACTTGCCCGAGCGCAACAAAAGCTGGCAATGACAAGTCGGCGGGCGGCGAAGGTATTTGCAGTTGTCCTGTTCGAGGCCGGGCGGCAGGCCGCAGGTAGAGGCCAGCGCAAAGCCGTGAGGCGCCGAGGAGCTTGGCTCGACCGACAGCGACACCCAGGCCGTTGGTAAATCCATCAACTCGACCAGCGTCTCGAGCGTCCCATCCAGCGCCGTCTGCACATCCGCCGAATGGTTGAGGTGTCCGGCGATCTGATTGAGCGCGCGCAGCCGGGCGATCTCGCGCTCGCGCGGATCGGCGACGAGCGCATCTTGCCGCCGCCGAATCTGGTCTTGGCTGAGAAAGGGCCGGTCAAAGTTGAAACGCGCAAAGGGAGTCGAGTCAATCAACGCTTGTGTCTGCGCCCACTCGTAAAAGCGTTGGAGCGAAGAGACCTTTTTTTGCAGCACGCTGCGATCCACCTCCGCATCAGTGGTTTGCAGGTGAAGCAAGTAGGTGCGCAGGTCCACGTCGTCGTCGGCGCTAGGAACAAACTCGCCCGCCCGGCGACCGCCCTGCCATTCGACATAGTCGCGGACATCGGTCAGGACGCGCGAATCCTCCGGGGCCAGCGCCCCGGCAAAGCGATCCAATACAGCCATCATCCAATTCTCCCAGTACGTTCCCCAAAAAGTGAAGCGTAGGTCACGCTTGCGCCCGGCGGCCCGCCGCCGCAAAGCGGCGGACACGGGCAAGCGCGACCTACGGCTATTGCCAACGCTCTTTGAGGCCCGGCAAATCGTGATAGGCGAGTATAGCATAATGTCCCGCTTCACGCAGGGCATCCACCAGATGCGCCGCGCGCCGGCGCAGCGCCCCGTAATCGTACCAGAGATTGATGAGTGCGCGCATCCGCCGTCGCTCTTCGGGGAGTGTGAAATTGTGCGTATCGAATACGATGCGCAAAAGGTGGATACGCTCGTCAAAGCCATACGAGTGATCGGGCGGCTCGGCAAAGTGCAGGCTGAGCAACGAGATCGGCTCCGGCTCCATCCCAGCGGCGAACAGGTCAATGTCGTAAAACGCTGCGCCGCCGTCGAAATACGTCTCGCCGTGAATGACCGGCGGCGTGATGTAAAACGGCTGCGCCATCCCGCCGATGACGGCGTCCACAATAGGGCAGTTGATAGGCCGGATGGTTCGCCCGGCATAGCGCATCTCCAACTCATCCGCCACGCCAAAGAAATCGGCATAGCCGTCCGAGCCGCGCGCGCAGGTGGCATAAAAAGGAAGCTGGATATCCTCGAACGTGACCTCTGCGCCGTCGGGGCGGCCTGTCCATTGTTCGATGTAGCGGCGCAATTGCTCGCGCAGCGGCCCCCAGTGGGCAATCGCGCGGGCCAGCGCGCGCGGCGTCTTGTTGAAGCGCAAGAGCTTTTTGGGTTCCAGTCCCTCGAAAAAAGTTTCCAAATGCTTGAGGCCGTCGAGCGCAGCAGACGTGTAAAACTCCGGGCGACGGCGCGCGCCCAGGACGATGCCGTGGAACAGGCCATTCAGCACGCCCGCCGAGCAGCCAAAGACGCGTCGCACGTTTCCGCCGCGCTCGTCCACAAACTGCGTCATCACCAGCCCAGCCAAAATCCCCGAAAAGCCGCCTGCCCCATAGATGACGTTGAATGGCCGCTCGAAATCAAAACCCTCCAACTGCGGGCCGCCCATCTCGCGGAATTGTTTCATCAGTTGCACTTTGTTGGCGACGCTCTGGCGCATGTTCGTTCCGGCCTCGGTCGAGCCAATGTAAGGGATGTCGGTGTGCAGCACACGCGGACAGTCCGGGTCGCGCCATTCGGTGAAATGCTCGCGAGCAAAATCGCCCAGTCCTCGCTCCCGCAAATCGGCCAGCAGCGCATCGGCCTGCGCCTGAAGCGCACGGCGGCGAGACATCAAGTCGCCATAGTGCGCCGCCAGCTCGGCCTGGTTGCGCTCGCACCAACGATGCATGATGAACGGCTGCGTCATCGCGTTGCTTGACCAGTTGGGGATGGGGGTGTAGGGCGTGCTCTTGATGATGGGGCGCGGGTCGCTCCGCGCAGCGTCCATATCGAGCACATAGGCTGAAATGTCAGCCAGGGCCGGGCGGCCATCCTTGTAGTAATGACCACCGGAGGTCCCCTTTAGGGGATTGACCCGATAAGCGTCGGTGCTGAGCATTGTGCTGAGCGCGGCCAGGCAAGCGTCCACCACGGGCGCGTTTTCAGTGCGCGTGCTGCAACTGTGATACGCGGCGCGCAGGCTTGCGTCGGGCGGGCCAAAGAAAACGGGAAAGCCGTCCTTGTCCTCAACACAAAGGTAGATGGGGATGCTCAAATCGGTCAAGGTAAAATCGGACACGTCATCACGGCCTGTGTAGGCTTGCAGCCGCCCGCTCAACCATCGCTTGAGCGGGTCGAGGTTGTAAAAGCCATACTGAATGCCACGCCAGTTGATGCGGCGAATGTCACGACTCTTGGCCTTGCGAAAGAAGGCTTCAAAATCAGCCAGGGCGTTTGCAGCTTGCAGAGTGAATCGAGCAGGCTCCGCGCGAGCGGACAGGACGATGCCATGCGCCACCGCCGCCAACGCGCCGCTCGAGTTGCCATAGATGCGGCCAATCGGCGCGCCTCCAGCCTCGAGCTGCCGCGCCATCTCGAAATCCTTGAGCAGGTAGGGCACGTCGCCCAGCTTGGCGGCCTGGTAGATGACGGTGTAGGGTTTCATTGTCACGTGAGTCTCAAAAGGCAACCCGTCCTCAGTGCGAAACACTCCCCAAAAGCGACACGGGCGCAAGCACAATTCATGTTATAATACCGTCACACGATTTTTCCGCCTGAGACTCGATTGACCTGTGTGATGAGGAGTCTGACCGATGAACACTAGAGTCATCCATGTTGTCGAACCTTTTGTCCGGCGAGGGCTGTTCGCTAACCCCGAACAAGCTGTGACCGAGATGGCTCGCGACTATATCCTGCGCCAGATTGAGCGCCACCGAGCGATCGTCGAGAGTCTGCAAACCAAGTATGGCATGACCTATGAGCAATTCAATGACTATCTCAAGTCTCGCTCGGCCATGCTGGCCGCCAAGCCCACCCCTGCGCTGAACCAGGCTGTGATCGCCGAAGAAGAAGACGCGTTGGATTGGAAGATCGCCCGCGAGATGCTGCAAAGCTGGCTGGGACTAGAGGCCGGCGCGTGAATCACCTGGCCGATTGGGTGAGCTTTCGTCACTACACTGCAGAGCTGGCCCCTGTGTCGCACTGTGCGCGTGATGGAGACGGTGCAGTATTCCAAGCGCCAGTTTGCGCTCAAGGTTCGCGCCGAACTCGCGAGCGGCGCTTTACAGGTGCGTCTGTATTGCAACGGCGAACACACCGATTATGCTTATCACCTGGTCCGTGGCGACGAATCTGTGCGTTGGGACAACAAAGAGCATTTCCTTTCAATCTCGACGCATCCTCATCACTTTCATAACACATCAGGCCAAGTCGAGGCTTCGCCGCTCACGGGCGACCCATCTCACGATTTGCCCCTTGTCCTCCATTACCTGACCGACTCGACCGATTGAGCGGCATTATGTGCGAATTCAGAGATTTGCGCAAGAGTGAAAAAAAGCCCCCGGCAAAACCGGGGGCCTGGCATTTTGCATGATCAGCTCAATCCTGCGGGAATGTGGCGCACAGGACAAGCTGCTTGGCCGCCTTGACCTCGTCCAGCCGCCGCGTCGGCGCGATGTGCGGCGCGTCGTGCAGCAGCTGGGGACTCTCCTTTGCTTCCTGCGCGATTTTCTCCATCGCCTCCACAAAGCGGTCGAGCGTCTGCTTGCTCTCGGTCTCGGTCGGCTCGATCATCAATGCTTCGGGGACGATGAGCGGAAAGTAATTCGTGGGCGGGTGAAAGTCGTAATCAATCAGCCGCTTGGCAATATCGAGCGCGCGCGCGTCGCTGCCCTCGATGATGCCTTGCGCCACAAACTCGTGCATACAGACGCGGTCGGCGTGCGGGATGGGATACGTGGCCTTGAGCCGCGCCTGCAAGTAATTAGCGTTGAGCACGGCATGCTCGGCCACGCGGCGCAAGCCCTGTGGCCCGTGCACGCGGATATAGGTGTAGGCGCGGACCAGGATGCCAAAGTTGCCGTAGAACGATTTGACGCGGCCAATCGAGTTTTCCGGCATGACCAGCTTGACCAGCAACTCGTCCTCATCCGCTTCTTCATCTATCGCCGCGATGGGGCCAGGCAGGAATCGAGCCAATTCCTCGGTCACGCCGACCGGCCCGGAGCCAGGCCCGCCGCCGCCATGCGGCGTGGAGAACGTCTTGTGCAGGTTAAAGTGCATCACGTCAAAGCCCAGGTCGCCAGGCCGCACGACGCCCAACAGCGCGTTGAGGTTGGCGCCATCGCCATACACCAGCCCGCCGCAGTCGTGCACCAGGTTGTTCGCTTGTTCGATGTGCTCGTCGAACAAGCCCAGCGTGTTCGGGTTGGTGATCATGATGCCGGCCACGGTGTCATCGCACGCGGCCTTGAGCGCATCCAGGTCCACGTTGCCACGCGCGTCGGACTTGACGGCGACCGTCGTGTAACCGGCCATCGTCGTGGAAGCGGGATTCGTGCCGTGCGCGCTATCGGGAATCAGAATCTTGGTGCGCCTCACATCGCCGCGCGAATGATGATACGCGCGGATGATGAGGATGCCCGCCAGCTCGCCGTGCGCGCCGGCCGCCGGTTGCAGACTGACCGCCGCAAACCCGCTGATTTCTTTGAGAAACTCTTGCAGCGCCCACATCAGCACCAGGTTGCCTTGAACGGTTTCCAGGTCTTGGTGCGGGTGCGTCAACACAAAGCCCGGCAAGCGCGCCGCCTGTTCGTTGACCTTGGGGTTGTACTTCATCGTGCACGAGCCGAGCGGATAAAAGCCCTGGTCCACCGAATAGTTCAATTGCGAAAGCCGCAGGTAGTGGCGCACTACGTCCACCTGCGCCAGCTCGGGCAGCGGCAAGTCGTCGCGCAGCATCCCTTCGGGCAGCTTGGCGAGCGGCACATCCGGCTCGGGCATCTCGACGCCGCAGCGGCCCGGCGCGGAAATCTCGTAGACCAATGGTTCCTGTGTCATCGTGCCCTCCTCTTGGATGCCGCCTTGACCTTCTTCGGCGCAGTTTTCTTTGCCGCTTTCTTTGGCTTGGGCGAGAGTTCTTTCAGCGCCTCGACCAGCGCGTCAATCTCGTCTTTGCGATTCATCTCCGTCACGGCGAGGAGCATGTGATTCTTCAAGTGAGCATAGTCCTGGCCCAAATCATAACCGCCGATGATGCCCCACTTTTTCAGCAAGTGACGGTTGACCCGCTTTACACGGGTCGGGCATTTGACCACGAACTCTTTGAAAAATGGCTTGCTTTGGTCCACCACGTAACCGCGCAGCGCATCAATCCGCTCGGCAGCATAGTGGCTCTTGTGATAGCACAACTCGGCCACGGTGCGCAATCCGCACTTGCCCATCGTGGACATGTAGACTGCCGCCGCCAGCGCCATCAAGCCTTGATTGGAGCAAATGTTGGAGGTGGCCTTTTCGCGGCGGATGTGCTGCTCGCGCGTGGAAAGCGTCAGCACGTAACCGCGCCGGTCGTCCACGTCCACCGTCTCGCCGACGATGCGCCCGGCCATCTGCCGCACCAGCGCCTTGCGCGAGGTAAAGTAGCCCAGGTACGGCCCGCCATAGCTCAACGGGATGCCGAGCGGTTGGCCTTCGCCGCAGACAATGTCCGCGCCATACGCGCCGGGCGGCGTAAACATGGCCAGGCTGATCGGATCGGCCACGACGACGAGCAACGCCCCGACAGCATGAACCTGATCGGCCAGACCCGCCACGTCTTCCATCTGCCCGAAAAAGTTGGGGTTCTGGATGACGAGCGCCGCTGTCTTGTCGTCGAGCAGCCTGACGAGGTCGGGAATCTCTGCTTGCGCGCGAAGCGTTTCGTCGCCGACGATGTCGAGCTGCATGCCTTGCGTGTAAGTGCGGATGACCTGGCGATACTGCGGGTGAACCGCCGGGCTGATGACGACCTTGCGCCGCGCGCCGCGGCTGACTGCCGCCGCCATCATCACACCCTCAGCCGCCGAGGTCGCGCCGTCATAGTGGCTGGCGTTCGAGACCTCCATGCCGGTCAGCGCGCACATCATGCTCTGATACTCGAACAACGCCTGGAGCGTGCCTTGCGAGATTTCGGGCTGGTACGGCGTGTAGGCGGTGTAAAACTCGCCGCGACTCAGCACATAGTCCACCGTCGTCGGAACGTAGTGATGGTACGCGCCCGCGCCCAGAAAGCAGGGGAACTCGCCCACGTGGGCGTTCGCGTCCGAGATGTTTTGCAGTTCCCACATCACTTCCATCTCGGAAATGGCAGCGGGTAGATTGAGACTGGGGAACCGGACTCGTTCCGGCACATCGCGGAACAAGTCTTCCATTTTCTGAACGCCGATAGCAGCGAGCATCTCGGCTCGTTCGGCGTCGGTATGCGGAATGTAGGTCATACAACCTCCTAGTGTTCTTCCGATGCCGCAAACGCTTCATACGCGGCCGCGTCCATCAGCGCGTCAAACTGCGCCGGGTTAGACGGCTTGAACTTTAATATCCACGCAGCAAAAGCGTCCTGGTTGATCAGCCCCGGCTCATCGGGCAGCGCCGTGTTGACGGCCGTGATCGTGCCGTCCATCGGCATGTACAAATCCGACGCGGCCTTGACCGACTCGACCACGCCAAAGGTCTCGCCCTGCTTCAGGCTTTTGCCGACCGGCGGCAACTCTACATAGACCAGGTCGGAAAGCTGGCTCTGCGCGTGATCGGTGATGCCGACCACGGCTTCGCCGCGTGCAGCCTCCATTCGCACCCATTCGTGCGTCTTGGCGTAACGCGCATTCAGATCAGTTTTCATGGCAATTCCTCCCGTTTTGATTTCGGAATTCGGAATCTCCCTCGCCGGCCCCGCCGTTCTTTGCGGGGTTAGGGGGTTGCGGATCTCGGCGCGCGCCTCTGGCGCCGCAATCCGAAATCTAGCAGCCTGTCGGAGAGGTAGCCTAGCCCCTCGTGGGCGACGGGCACAAGGCCCTATGCTACAAGGTCTCTCCGACAACCTGCTAGAATGCAAAAGGGGACGTATGGCTTATCGCCACACATCCCCCACGACTGACTTGCCACTTTCGAGACTCTCCCATTGGGACTCGCTTGCGGTATGCGATCATCATCGGCGGGCATTGTAGCGTATCAAATATCAAATGTCAAATGAAGCGCGACCTACTTCAAGATCACCGGCAGCCAGCAAGCGAAAGCGGGCCAGGCCGCCGCCTGCCGCTCAAGCGGCCCCAGGATGCTCCCCGCGATTTGCATTGCGTTGGTGACTCGCTCTCCCAACTGAATTTCCGCTGTGGGCGAAAGCGCATAGGTCAGCCGCACTGACTGGCCCGCGCTCACCGTTCCGCTCCACACGATAGCGTCTCCCGCGAGGCCGGGCGGCAGGCCGGAATCGGAGGCGAGTGTCCCGGTCAAGAGAATCGTTTCTGCCGGCATCGGGTCAGTGACGACGGCTGTTGCGCAAAAGTTGCCGGTGTTGCTGATGAGCAAGGTGTAAGAGAACGCCTGGCCCGCGAGAAACCACGAAGTGCGCGAGTCTACGCCTCTGCCGTTGACCAGTTTGCGCGAAGCGACCAACACTGGCGCAGACTCGGTCAGCACGGTGGTAAAGGCTTGGCCCCATTCCTCATCCGTCCAGTCGGCCGGATTGCCCCACAAGCTGCGCGCGCGGAAAAAGTAGGTGTGACCGTGCGCGCCGGAAAAAGTGGCCGAGATGGACTGGGTGGCAAGCCAATCCGTCCATGTCCCCTCGTAGCCATCGCGGAATTGGACTTGCGTCGTGGCGACGCCGGCCCACCCATCGCCCGGCCTGGCCCAGGCGACGGTGAATGACGTCGTCTCGACCCAACTCTGCAGCTCAATGCGCGGATGTGGAGCGAGGCAGCGCGTCAGGTCGTGGCCTGCCAGCAAGTTGCCTGCGTTGTCGGCATACACAATCGTCAACTGATTCAACGCGCGACCGCCTGCGCTCACAGAGGTCGTAAACGGATGCGCGGGATCAATCGCGGGAAAATCCACGCGAGCCACTGGCGCGCACATCGCTTTCTCCCAAACGTAGAGCGCGCTCGCGCCGCAGTGGAATGCGCGCCGATTTGCAGAGCGCCGTTTTCTTGGCGCGCAGCCAGCGCCGCCTCGGCAGTGGCATCCGAAAAGACGCCAATGCCGATCACCGGGTACCAGTATTCCTTCCAGGCCAGCGTCGCGCCGGGAGCCAACACCGCCGTGTCCCAAAACGTCGGCGCCACTCCGCCGTGCAGCTCGACGTAGGTAGAGTCGTCGTCCGTCCACGTCTCCGGGGGAATCGGCTTGGACCAGCCCAGCCCAAATACCTTGACGCCACGCGCGATTTCGGGAGGAAAGACTCGCGCCACGCCCTCGTCCAAAGCGGTGTCATACACGCCGACAAAATCACCCGCGGCCTGGGGATATTCGAAAAAGCCAAGCCAGTCGCGCCAGTCGCCCAGACGAGAGTAATCGAGCGATTCGTAGATCGGCCAGGAAAAGCGACACGTCGGCCCGGTGGGAGAAGGCGAGGCGCAAGGAAAGCGATTCAAGTCCGGCGTGGCGTGCACGGACATTTGGCTGGCGTTCAAGATAAAGCGCAAGTCCGCCGTGACCGTGTTCGTCCCGCCGGGGGCCAGCATCGCATTCGTCCAATACTTGAAGCCCAGGTTCGCGCCGGTCGGATTTTCCAGGCGCGGCGTGACGATCAGATGAGCGCGGTCGCCCGGCAAATAGACGTCAATCGCGGCGCGCAGCCGGTTGGAGGCCAGACTATCGCGCATCGTCACCGTG
>Ga0315279_10011616_pt1 | contig 10160 bp, 8 predicted proteins | sample YL17G06_20_MG_FD_203694 | JGI IMG/M metagenome (GOLD analysis project Ga0315279, IMG submission 203694) | Sediment microbial communities from Yellowstone Lake, YNP, Wyoming, USA - YL17G06_20 | ecosystem: Environmental > Aquatic > Freshwater > Lake > Sediment | place: USA: Wyoming | collected...
TTAGCCCTCCACCCTCCACCCTACCGCCGCGCCTCCTGCTCCACGGGGGGCTTCTGCGAGGGCCAGACGTCTGCCGCGCGCGGTACTCCGCCAGCGCCCGCTCCGCTTTCGGCCTCGCAGGTGGCTCCAACCCCGCAACGACGAGCTTTCGGAAATCGACTGCTGTGTAATATACCGAGGGAAACATTCTCAGTCCGGCACTCCTGGAATCTCAGCCTTTGACAGATTGATGTTCCCAACAATGTCAATTCCGTGTTCCTTAGAGAACTTGACATATGTGTTACCTTCGGCGTGCTTCTTGTATTTGTGTGTGGTCTGGTCCCGTGATTGCTGTATGATTAGGAATAGCGGATCACAGTGCGACAGCATATGGCCATGCAATGCGCGCATGTTTGCACCTATTGATGCATGCAGAACTTGACCTGAAGCCGGCACATTTGTGATTGTAAAGAATTCCTTCACCTCGAGGGTGACAGTAAACGCTCCATAAACACAAGCCATCTTGACTTCGTCCGTATCCACAGAGTATTTGACCTTATCATCGACATAATCCCTCGGAATATGATGTGTAAAGTCGCAATCAGTGCACTTAAGCATATAGTGTTCGTCCGATTTGGCTTTAGCAAAAGACGCCTGAGGTATGCGTGTAGCCCCCTCTTCGACTCGCTCTGCGTTCGCTAACCAGCCAGAAACCTCCTAACGTCATCAGCGCACGCCCGACACAGGCCCCAATCGGTGGTGTCCCGAAACACCCACTTCTTCCACGTCTCATACCACTGGCTCGGGCTCGCGGCCGTTCCCAAGGCACGGCTGAGTGCCAGGGCCGCACCCGCGCGGCCGGAGCTAGCGGGGTTGTAACCAAGCTCGACGAGCTTCTTGAACTGCGCGTTCGGAACCCGAACGGTGCCGGGCGACCCGGATCCGAGCGTGTCGTTACAGATGTCGCAGCTGCCGCTCGGCGCCGGCCCCCAGCGTTCGGCTTCGGCAGCGAGTCCGACCTTCGGCGACTTCCCTATCTGGGCCGCGATTTTGGCTCTGGTCGTGTGAGTGAGCTTGACAACCGCCTGCTGGCATACTTCGCCCTCGTACTGATTCGGCGTCTTGCCGATTCCGAAGAAGCCCTTCTTGCCAGGCACAACGAGACGTACAGATCGAAGCTGCGCGCCAGTTTTCAGCTCCTTCTTCATCGCCGCCTTGGCCTCTTCCTCGGAGAAGGCCTCGGCCCCGACGACCTCTTCCCCGGGCTCCGCGACAACCTTGGTCTCGAGCACTGCAGCGTCTCCGGGCACCTTCCCCCGGGCCTTCTCGAGCGCCGCCTCCACCGTGTCCGCCGTAGCGGTCACCGTCTTGGGCTTGCCGTCCGAGACGACCTTCTCCGACAGCAGCTGGAGACCCTCGGGTACCTGGGCTCGAACCAGCCTCTTGGCTTCCTCCAGCGAATCCGCTTCGACCTCGATCGCCTTGACCGTTTGCTTAGTCATGCCGCCCTCCTACGTGAAGCCTCGGGGTGCGCCTGGACTAACGGAACGCCTTCATCCGACAACCAGATGCGGATCTACTTCTCGCCCACACGCTGCGCACCGCTCAGATCCGATGGACAGCCTCTTGCCGCAATACCAGCAGAACGCATCCTCCATGGCAGCCGCGCGGCGAGACGCTTGGAGGCAGGAGACGACCTCCCGATGCCCCGCCTCCGGGAGGTCCGTCATGACGAAACTGTCCTGCATCAGCGCGTCATACCGCAGGTTTCCGTATCGATTGGCACACGCGTCCGAGCAGACGTAGACGATGCGAATTCATTCACATTCCACGTGAAGTAGTAGGGTGAGCCCAGCCTCGACGCCTTCTCAAACGCGTCCCCAACTAGCTCTCCATCAAATACATTCTTCCCGTACGGCTTATCTGGCATCTTGACCTCGCCCGTCAGCACCACCCGCCCCGATACCCTCCTGAGCACCTTCAGATCCAGCCTTTTCCGCCCGCCCACCACATGCTCTTCCGCCCGCGCTTCCCCATAAGGAAGATCGTCCCTGCGCGCTAGTATTGCGTCTATCCAAGACGCCACCTTCGTCACATACGTACGTTCATCAACTGCCACGGCGCGCACCTGTCCCGCACTGGTTGCTTCACTGCCTTCATATGCATTCCTAACGCCCCACTTGTCAAGACCACCACCGCCCTCCCGCTTCCGCCCACTGTCACCTCCCCATTCCACCTCTCACCCGGCCGTCCTATCATAGACCCGTAGGGGCGGCGCTTGCCCCGCCCTCATGTACGGGCAGCGCTCGCCCCTGCCCCCCGCTCTGAGGGCGCCCGCGAGAGGCGCCCCTACCCTGCCCTCGGATAGAAGCTGCGGGTTTCAACCCGCAGAGATCAACCCCATCCGTTTATCCGCTGGCCATCCGTTGACAGATAGCAGAGGGCCCCCCGCCATGGGCGGGAGGCCCCTGAAATTCGCTCTTTCGCCGAACAATCAAACGCAGTGCCCGGCGCCCCTCCTCTCGCCCCTCACTCCTCCGCCCCTACACCTTCGCCGGCTGGGTCAGCCGCGCCTCCGCCTCGCCGATGATCTCCCGCGTCTTGTCGATCACATCCGGGTTCACGGAGATCGACGTGATCCCCCACTCCACCAGCTTCTGCGCCAGCTCCGGGTAGTCCGACGGCGCCTGGCCACAGATGGACGACGTCACGCCCCGCGCGCTCGCCGTCTTGATCAGCCGCTCCAGCGCCCACATCACCGCCTCGTTCCGCTCGTCGAACTCCTTGGCGAAGCGAGCGTTGTCGCGGTCGATGCCCAGCACCAACTGCGTCAGGTCGTTCGACCCGATGGAGATGCCGTCGATCCCCACATCGATGAACCTGTCCAGAATCAGAGCGTTGGACGGCACCTCGGCCATCATCCACAGCTTGAAGTCCTGCGAGCGGGCCAGCCCCTCCTGCTCCATCACCTGCTTCACCCCCGCCAGCTCCAGCGGCGTCCGCACGAAGGGGATCATCACCCACAGATTGGGATGCTGCTTGCGCACCCGCTTAATGGCCTCGATCTCCAGCCGGAAGACATCGATGTCGCGGATGTAGCGAGAGGCGCCCCGGTAGCCGATCATCGGGTTCTCTTCGAACTCCTCGTACTTCTCGCCGCCGCGCAGGTTGCGGTACTCGTTCGTCTTGAAGTCGGTGGTGCGATAGACCACAGGGCGCGGGTCGAAGGCGCGGGCGAACTTGCGCAGCCCTTCGGCCAGCTTCTCGATGTACTGCTCCGACCGCCCCTCATCGATGGCCAGCCGCGGGTGCTCCCCGATCGCGGCCACGATGAACTCGGCCCGCAGCAGGCCCACCCCATCCACGTTACGACTGGCCACCACGTCGGCCAGGTCTGGTTCGGCCAGGTTCACATACACCCTGGTCCGCGTCTTGACAGTTGAAGCTGCGGCCCAGCGCTCCTTCTCCTTCTCGGCCCAGGCCAAGCGCGCCTCGGCCCGGCCTTCGTAGACCTTACCCTGCGAGCCATCCACCGTCACCACTTGGTCGTGGCGCAGGGTGGTGGTCGCCGAGCCGGCACCCACTATGCAGGGGATGCCCAGCTCGCGGCTGACGATGGCGGCGTGAGCAGTGCGGCCGCCGCGGTCGGTCACAATAGCCGCCGCGCGCTTCATAGCCGGCACGAAGTCGGGGGTAGTCATCTCCGCCACCAGGATGTCGCCCTGGCGGACGATGTCGATCTCCGAGGCGCTGACCACGACTCTGACCGGGCCGGCCGCAACGCCGGGGCTGGCCGCGGCGCCGCTAAGGAGCACCGGCGCCATCTCCGCTGCCCCTTCCGCGCCCGCCGCCCGCTGCTGGCCCAGCACCGTCACCGCGCGCGTCTGGACGATGAACAGCTCGCCGTTCTCCTCCGCCCACTCGATGTCCTGGGGGTGGCCGTAGTGCTCTTCCAACTGCTTGCCGATGCGCGCCAGGGCGACGATCTGCTCGTCGCTCAGCTTCTGCTGCTGGCGCAGCTCATCAGGCACAGGGAGCCAAGAGTTAGGCTCCGCGCCAGAGTCTGCCTGCGGATTGCGAACGAGTTGGCGCTCCTGCTCTACTACCTGCTTGGTCAGGATGCGCAGGCTGTCCTTATCCACCCGGTAGTTGTCGGGTGTCGTCTCGCCGGAGACGATGGCCTCCCCCAGCCCCCACACCGCCTCGATCTCGATCTTCGAGCGGTCGCCCGTATCCGTCTCGGCGGTGAACATCACCCCCGAGCGCCGCGACTGGATCATTCGCTGCACGGGCACGGCGATAGCCACCGATAGATGGTCGAAGCCCTTGTCGTGTCGGTAGAAGATGGCCCGCGCCTCGAACAGCGATGCCCAGCAGCCGCGCACCGCCTCCACCACGCCGTCCTCGCCCGTCACGTTGAGGAAGGTGCTCTGCTGGCCGGCGAACGAGGCATCGGCAAGATCCTCGGCCGTGGCGGAGCTGCGTACCGCCACTGGGCCGCCGCCCAGCTCGCGATAGGCCTCCTTGATGGCGCGGGCGATGTCCTGAGGCACAGGCACCGTGACGATGCGGTCCTTGATCTGCCCGGAGACCCTCTGGAGCTGAGTGCTGTCGTTGTAGTCCAGGGAGGAAAGCAGCTTCTGGATGGTGGGGCGCAGCCCCGAGGCCTCGAGAAAGCGATGATAGGTGTCGGCGGTAACAATGAACCCCGCCGGAACGGGGATCTGGGCTCTCGTCATCTCTCCGAGATTGGCACCCTTGCCACCGACCAAGGCTACGTCTTGCTTGCCCACCTCAGCGAACCATACAATGGCCCGCTTGTCTTGTGCCATGTGAATCTCCTCCCGGCCCTGGAAAGGCCTAATCACAGCGGAATTCCTAGTTATTATGGTATCGAATTATAGCATGCATGCCCAGATTGTCTAGTTGCTCCGGTCATGTTATCGCTGCGCTAATGGATAGACGTTCACGACGCCGATTTGTTTCGGGCTTGGTGCAGGAATTCTCCCCCCAAACGCGACGGGGAAGGTCTCGCGAACCTTCCCCGTCGTAGTCAGGGGTTGCGGCCTACGCGGCATGGCTACCGCTTCACGAGCAATGGTATCATATTGAGAAAAACATCACAATACCCCACGGACTCACTTCCCGGAATTGGCCAGAGTTAGGAAGAGCCAAGAAGCGAGGAGTCTGCCTATTCCACGGTTACCGTCTTCGCCAGATTGCGGGGCTGATCCACGTCGCAACCGCGGCGCACAGCGATGTGGTAGGCGAAGAACTGGAGAGGGATAGCCGTGAGCACAGGCATGAGCAGGGGCGAGGCCTGAGGCAGATAGAGAACGTGGTCGGCCCGGCGGGCCAGTTCCTCATCACCCTCGCTGGCTAAGGCGATGACCGTCCCTTCCCGTGCCTTCACCTGCTCGATGTTGCTCATCATCTTGTCGTAGAGGCCATCCCTCACGGCAATGGCCACCACCGGCATCTCTTGGTCGATGAGGGCGATGGGCCCGTGCTTCATCTCGCCTGCTGGATAGCCCTCGGCGTGGATGTAGCTTACTTCCTTCAGCTTCAGCGCTCCCTCCATGGCGATGGGGAACTGGACGCCGCGCCCCAGGTAGAGGAAATTGTCATAGCGGAAGAAGCGGTGGGCCAGCCGCTCGTACTCCTCGTCGCGCTGCGTCACTCGTCCCACCAGCGAGGGCACGCGCGCCAACGGATCGAGGAGCGTCCTCATACCCTCCGCATCCACCACACCCCGTTCCTGAGCCAGATAGCACGCCAGGAGGTAGAGGGCGACGATGGCGGCAGTGAAGGTCTTGGTGCTGCACACGCCGACCTCCAAGCCGCAGCGCGTGTAGACGACGCCGTCGGCGATGCGGGTGGCCTGGCTGCCCACCACGTTGCACACGGTGATCTGGAGCGTTCCCTGGCAACGGGCCTCGTCCATGGCTGCCAGGGTGTCCACTGTCTCTCCCGATTGGCCAACCGCGACGACCAGCGTGTCGGGACCCAGCAGCGGCCCCCGGTAACGGAACTCCGAGGCATTGTCCACCTCGGCCGGAATGCGGGCGACCTGCTCGATGTAGTGACGGCCGACCATAGCGGCGTGCAGGCTGGTGCCCATGCCCACCAGCACCGCCCGCTTGATCTGGCGCAGGCGTCGCCGGGGGATAGCCACGTCCTCCAGAACCAGAGCTGGCGCGTCGAAGAGGGCACGCCCACGGATGGTGTCGAGGATGGACTCCGGCTGCTCGCAGATCTCCTTGAGCATGAAGTGCTTATAGTTGCCTCGAGCGGCCGAGAGCGGATCGTAGGGAACAGTCTGGGCTTCCTTGGCCAGGGGCGCCCCATCGGCGGTCAGATACAATGCGCCGGAAGGAGTGACGGCCGCGATCTCGCCGTCGGCCAAGAAGACGACCCGTTGGGTGTGAGGCAGGAGGGCCACCAGGTCGCTGGCCAAGAACATCTCGCCCTGGCCGTAGCCCACCACCACGCCGCCGGCGTTGCCCACCCGCGCCGCCACCAGTTTCCCCGGCTCGCGGCGGCTCAAGACCACCAGGGCATGAGCACCCTCCATCTGACGCATGCTGCGGCCCACCGCCGCCTCCAGGCTGCCACCGTCCTTCAGGTGCTCCTCGATGAGGTGGGGGATGACCTCCGTGTCCGTCTCCGAAAGGAATGTGTGACCCTGTGCCAGGAGCGTCTCCTTCAGCGCGCGGTAGTTCTCGACGATGCCATTGTGGATGACCACCACCTCACCGCGGCAGTCCTGATGGGGATGGGCGTTGATGTCGCTGGGGCGGCCGTGGGTAGCCCACCGGGTATGGCCGATGCCCAGCGAGCCGTCGGGCAAGCCGTCCCGCAGGCTGGAGGCGAGAGCGGTCAGCTTACCCACGCTCTTGCGGATGGACAGCTCGCCGTCCGCACCTAGTACCGCCAAGCCAGCACTGTCGTAGCCACGGTATTCTAGGCGCTGCAACCCCTCGAAGAGGAGGGGCGCCGCCGGCCTGGTCCCCGTGTAGCCTATGATGCCGCACAATGCCGGCCTAGCCCTGCGCCAGTTCCTGGATACGCCGCACGACCGCCTCCACCGCCGAATCGGGCGTCGAGGCGCCAGCCGTAACACCCACCCGCTCTCGCCCGTCGAACCAGTCGGCCTCTAGTTCGACTGCCGTTTCGATGTGATGGGTCTCCACACCCTCTTGCTGGCAGACCTCCACCAGGTGGCGGGTATTGGCGCTGTTCCGCCCGCCAATAACCAGCATCAAGTTCACCTCCTGGGCCAGCTCCTGGGCCGCCGCCTGCTGGTTGGCAGTGACGCCGCAGAGCGTGTTGATGACCCGCAGCTCGTTGATGTGGTTCAGACGCTGCTCTAGCAGGCGGGCGACGAAGGCAGCGAAGCGGGCCGGGCTCTGAGTGGTCTGGGAGATGACCGCTACTCGCGACGAAAGCTCCTCTGGCAGGGAACCCAAGCTCTCCTCGGTCAGGGCAAAGCCCCGCTTGCCGGCCCAGCTCAGCACGCCCTTCACCTCGCGATGATCAGCATCGCCGTAGACGATGACGGTGAAGCCGTTTTCGGCCAGCTTGCGGGCCCAGCGTTGGGAGCGCGTGACGATAGGACACGTGGTGTCGACCACATCCAAGCCGCGGGCGTGCGCCTCCTCTAGCACCGTCGGCCCCACGCCGTGGGCGGTGATGGCCACCGGCGCCCCGTCCACGCTCTCGAGGTCGTTGGCTACCTGCACGCCCTTCTCACCCAGGGACGCTACGACCTGCGGGTTGTGCACGACGGGCCCCAGGCTGATGATCTGGCCTCGCTCACGGGCGGCCTTCTCCATCATGTCGATGGCCCGCCGCACGCCCCAGCAAAAGCCCATGTCCCGCGCCAGCAGGATCTCCACAGCCACACCTACTCCCTAGGCCGAGCCACCCGCTCGGTTCGCTCCTTCGTCCTCGTTGTCACCCCGACGTAGGCTCCCCGATAGGCCTCGGGCAGGAGCGCCGCGATCTCCTTCATGATCCGCTCTGTGCTTTCCTCGGCCAACTCGGTCGTCACCCGCCGTTCCCGGGGCAGGGTGAACGGCTGCCCAAAGGCGATGCGCACCCGCGTTCGGCGCAGGAAGGAGCGGGGCAGGCTCACCACCTCCGTCCCGCTCACCCCTACGGGCACGATGGGCACACCGGTGCGCAGAGCGATGATCGCTGTGCCCGGATGACCCTTGCCCAAGCCGGGGTGCTGGCTGCGGGTGCCCTCGGGGAACATGGCCAGCACGTGGCCCTGACGCAGCACCTTCTCCGCCCGCCGCAGCGCTGCCACGTCAGCCTCGAAGCGCCGCACAGGAATGCAGCCATAGAGCCCGTACAGCGGCCCGATGATGGGCGTGCTCCACAGCTCGATCTTGCCCATGAAGATGATCCGTCGCGGCACCAGCGACACCAATAGCAGGGAGTCAGCCATGTTCAGGTGGTTGGAGGCCAAGATGGCCGGCCCGTGCCGTGGCACGTTCTCCAGCCCCACCACCTCCTTGCGCGTCCAGATGAACACGCACAGGCGGATGAATGACGTCGCCAGCCAGTAGAAGAGCACCGTTAGCATGCCTTGGCCTCCACCAGGGCCAGCACTCTCTCCACCACCTGCTCCTCGCTCAGACCGTCCGTGTCGATGATGATGGCGTCCGCGGCAGGTCGCAGCGGCGAGGTCTTCCGGCTCGAATCGATAGTGTCGCGGTGGAGGATGTTGCGTCGCGCCTCCGCCACCGAGGCGGTTCGCCCCAGAGCGGCCATCTCCTTCCTTCGCCGCCGCACTCGCTCCTCCATGCACGCGTCCAGGTATACTTTCAGGTCGGCTTTGGGCACGACCACGGTGCCGATATCGCGGCCGGCCATGACCAGCGGGCCGCGCCGAGCCAATCGCCGCTGGATGGCCACCATGGCCCGCCGCAGGGCTGGCGCCCGCGATACCAGCGAGACCGCCGCTTCCACCTCCAGCCGGCGCAGCATCGGCGTCAGGTCCTCACCGTCCACCCAAATGGTGCAGCGTTCCGGCGAGCCGGGCGCCGGTGGGCCCAGCCTCACGTCCACCTGACGAGCCAAGCGACCTAGCGCCTGCACATCCTCGATATCGACGCCCTGCTGGAGGGCCAGCCAGGTGAGGGCTCGATACATGGCTCCCGTGTCCAGAAAAGGATATCCCAGCCGCTGAGCCACCTGGTAGCCCACGCTGCTTTTGCCAGCGGCGCTGGGACCGTCGATGGCGATGGTACGGGGAAGCCTCACCCCCGCGGCTCGCCGACGTACTCCTGCCACGCCTATAGGTTACCGCAAACGGCCTAGCGAAGGCGAGCCCTACGCCACCGCCAGTAGTAGACCGCCGCTCCAGCAGCAGCCAGCATCGGGACAACCGCCGCTAGGGCCAGAAGTTCGGACGAGAGTCCACCCCCAGATTCCCCTTCGCGGATAGCCGCTGCACCTCTCACCGGCGAATCGGCCTTGCGCTGGCGGTAGAGGGCGGCTGCCGTCTGGGTGGCCGCGGCTGGTGTCGGTGTGGCCGTTGCCACGGGCGTCCGCGTGGCGCCCAGCGCCGCTGGCGTGCGATTGCCTGCGACGCCAGCCGCCGTCGGCGATGAACGCGCCGAGGTGGCATTGCCGGGTGGCGGGGTCGCAGTGCGCTGGTCAGATGCTGGCGCAAAAGGTGACTCGCCGAGAGTCGGCGAAGCTGGAGTGGGGGTCTCCCCGCCATCGACGGGAGGAGGCGTGCCGGTCGGAGAGACGGTCGGTTCGGGGGGTGCCGTCTCTTCAAAGGTCACCGCGTCGAAGTAGACGGTGCCTGACGCCTCACCCGCGGGGTCCAGCATCAGGCGGGCCTTGGCGCTGGCCGCCTCGGCAGGCGCAACCACGGCGCCCGTGGTCAGGAGGCGGAACCCCGGCGAGTCATCCATCAGGCGCTCGGTGGAATCCACGCTATCGATGGCCTGGCCGCTGCCGTCAGAGCTAGCGTACCAGGAGAGGCGCAGGTAGGCAGCAGCCACGGCGGGGTCGTCCTTCAGGGCGTAGGCACTCAGGACGTAGGCTCTCCCCCCTTGCACCGTCACCGTCTGATGGCCCCACTTGGTGGAGCTCGTCTTGCTGGTGAAGGCAGCGGCGAACTGTCCCTCGAAGTGCACAGTGCCGGTGCGGACCAACTC
>Ga0315279_10011617_pt1 | contig 10158 bp, 9 predicted proteins | sample YL17G06_20_MG_FD_203694 | JGI IMG/M metagenome (GOLD analysis project Ga0315279, IMG submission 203694) | Sediment microbial communities from Yellowstone Lake, YNP, Wyoming, USA - YL17G06_20 | ecosystem: Environmental > Aquatic > Freshwater > Lake > Sediment | place: USA: Wyoming | collected...
TCCTCGGCTGCACCCACTACCCGCTGCTGTATGAGATAATCCAGGAGACGGTAGGCACGCGCATCCAGCTGATCGACAGCGCCTACTGGACGGCCAGGGAAGCGCAGGAAATTCTTATTGCGCTCAGCGGACAATCACCCGACAGAAAAGCCGGTTTTGAAAACAGCCGGTTCTTCATGACCGACATCTCCCCCACCTTTGCGCAAACCGCCGCGGCATTTTTAGGAAGCACGCTGCCGTCGGTCGATAAGGTGCCGGTGGAAAACCTGGGGACGGGATGGCCCGAAGCCGCGCCTGCCACTCCTTCGCAACGCAGCGGATAAAGCTTTTGCCCTCGTCGCGAATTATTTTTAAACGTCTGAAGTCATCCATCAAATCCGGAATGCACGCGCCCGCATGGAAGGGCGATCATTCGAAAGTGAGGAGCTATGTCGGGCCATTCCAAATGGGCAACCATCAAGCATTCCAAAGGCAAGGCCGACGCCGCGCGCGGCAAGATTTTCAACCGTCTCATCCGCGAAATCACGGTGGCTGCCAAAATGGGCGGCGGCATCCCGGAAAACAACCCCCGGCTCCGCAGCGCAATCGCTTCGGCCCGCGGCCAGAACATGCCCGGGAAGAACATCGAAAACGCCATACTTAAAGGGACCGGCCAACTCGAAGGCGTTGTCTATGAGGAATTCACCCTCGAAGGCTATGCTTTGGGGGGGGTCGCGGTGCTTATTGAATGCATGTCCGATAATCGCAATCGTACGGTTTCCGAGGTCCGGCATACGATGACCAAGGCCGGAGGCAACCTTGCAGCGGTCAATTCCGTTGCCTATCAATTCCACATCCGCGGATTTATTCAAGTGCCCAAAAGCGCCGCGGATGAAGATAAGCTCATGGAAATCGCGCTCGAGGCCGGCGCCGACGATATGTCGGCCGAAGGGGACTCATTCGAAATCACAACGGCCCCCGACACATTTGAAAATGTGCGCAAAGCGATCGAGCAGGCGGGGATAACAATCGGTTCGGCGGAACTCACCAAAGTCGCCGACACTAATGTCGCTCTTGAGGGCGAAGCCGCGGGCAAAGTGCTCAGGCTGATCGATGCCCTGGATGACCTGGACGATACGCAGCATGTATATGCCAATTTTGATGTCAGTGAAGAGACGTTGAAAAAATTCAGCGAAGAATAATCTCCGGAATGTGATGATCATCCTCGGCATCGACCCCGGAACGGCAATCACCGGCTACGGTGTAATTCGTATTGTCAACAATACCGTCTCCTGGACGGATTCGGGGGTCATCGTCACCCCCGCCAAAGCAAACCTGGCCGACCGGCTTGAAGTCATTTACGACGGACTCACGGAAAAGATACAGCGTCATGCGCCCGCCCGCGTCTGCATCGAACAGGCGTTTTACGCGAAGAACGTGCACACGACATTGATTTTAGGACATGCACGGGGCGTGGCCATGCTCGCGGCGAAAAAAGCCGGGGCCGACATCGCCGAATATTCGCCGCGCGAAATAAAAAAATCAGTTGTCGGCAACGGCAATGCCGACAAGGAGCAGGTGGCATACATGGTGAAAATGCTTCTCTCCCCGCCCCGGGAGCACAGCCATCCCGACGCGTACGACGCGCTTGCGGCGGCCTTGTGCGGGTATTATCATTATAATCTGCCCGCAGGACGCTCTCTGCGTTCCTCGACTAACGAATGCAATGTGCTGGCGGGCGATTGAAGGACCGGACGGCGTATCATGATCGACTATATCAGCGGAACCCTGACTGAAAAAAACACCGGCGACATAACCGTGGAGGCCGGCGGCGTGGGCTACGGCATCAGCGTGCCGGTTTCGACCTATGAAAAACTCCCGGACACCGGCGCGCGCGTCAAGATCTACACCCATTATCACGTGCGCGAGGACGCACATAAGCTCTTCGGGTTTTTGACAAAAACGGAGCGCGAAACCTTCGACCTGCTTATCGGCGTCAACGGCATCGGCCCCAAAGTGGCGCTGTCCGTGCTGTCGGGCGCTTCGGTGGCCGATCTTTCGCGCGCCGTGGCATCGGGCGATCCCTCGCGCCTTCGGTCCATCCCGGGGATTGGCCCTAAAATAGCGCAGCGCCTTGTCATGGAGCTCAAGGGCAAACTCGAAGCGCCGCCAATTGACGAACCGTCGCGATCACAAAAAACCGGATCCAAACCTGCGGGCGCATCCAAAACCAGGAGCGAGGCATACGCCGCCATGCTCTCCCTGGGCTATAATGAAAAGCAGGTGCAGGCGGCCATCATTCGGGTGGAAGAAACCGTTGATCCGCAGACGCCCGTGGAGGAGTGGATCCGCAAGGCGCTGCAAGTCATCTGATCAGGGCCATCTTGACCATGGAAAACGATCGCATCATAGCCGGCGGCAAACGCGACAGCGATGAAGAATTCGAAATCACGCTGCGGCCGCAGCTCCTGGAAGATTTTGTGGGCCAGCAGGCGTTGAAAGATAATCTGCGCATTTTCATCCAGGCCGCAAAGCAGCGCAATGAAGCGCTTGACCATGTGCTCTTCTGCGGCCCTCCGGGCCTGGGCAAGACCACGCTGGCCCGCATCATGGCCAATGAACTGGGCGTGAACATCCTCACCACCTCCGGGCCGGTGCTTGAAAAAAAAGGCGACCTGGCCGGCGTTCTCACCAGCCGTCAGGAAGAGCGTGACATCATCTTTATCGACGAAGTCCATCGACTGAACAGCCTTGTGGAAGAATCGCTCTATCCCGCCATGGAGGATTTCATATTCGATATTACCATCGGTGAAGGTCCGTCGGCTCGCAGCGTGCGCCTGCCGCTTAAAAAATTCACGCTCATCGGCGCCACCACCCGCACCGGCATGCTCACCTCGCCCATGCTCGCCCGTTTCGGCTATGTGGCGCGCCTTGGCTATTATACGCCCGACGAACTGACGATCATCGCCCTGCGGTCGGCGCGTATTCTGGCCGTGGCATGCGAAGAGAAGGCGGCGCAGGAGCTGGGCAAGCGCGCGCGCGGGACCCCCCGTATTGTCAACCGGCTGCTGCGCCGCGCGCGCGATGTTGCGCAGGTAAAGGGCGACGGCCGCATCACCGTCGACATCGTGCGCACCACGCTCTCCATGCTTGGCGTGGACAACGAAGGGCTCGATGAGATGGACCGCAAGATACTGACCTCAATGATCGACAACTATAGCGGCGGGCCCGTGGGGCTCAACACCATCGCCGTGGTCGTGGGAGAGGAATCGGAAACCATCGAAGAGGTATATGAGCCGTTTCTGATACAATCGGGATTTCTCAAGCGCACACCCCGGGGCCGCGAAGTCACCGCGAAAACGTATCAGTATTTCGGGAAAACGCCGCCGCGGGAGTCGACGGCCCAGGCCAACCTGTTTGATGACCATTAATGCGGAGGCGGAACCATGAATTGGGTCGAAATCGGCAGATTTCTGATCGTCGCCGGCGCGGTTCTCGCCGTCGTGGGATTGATCTTCCTCTTCGCGGATAAACTGCCGCTGGGTCGCTTGCCCGGCGATTTCCGTTTTGGCGGCGGCAAGGTGCGGTTTTATTTTCCATTGGCGACCTGCATCATGATCAGCGGCATCATAACGCTGATCGTTAATTTTTTCTCGCGCAGGTAAAGGGCCGGCCATGGCGATCACCCGTAAAAGCGTGGCCATTGAAGGCCGCGTGCAGGGCGTGGGCTTCCGTTACCATGCCCGTCGTTTGGCGGCAGAATTCGGGTTGACCGGCTGGGTGCGCAACTGTGAAGACGGCGGCGTGGAAGCCGAGGTGCAGGGAGATGCCGGGACCATCGATGCGTTTCTGGACGCTCTTCGGGAAAACGGGCCTGGCTATGTGGAGGAGATCACCGCAGGCGATTTACCGCCGGTAATCAACGAAAAAGGCTTTGAAATCAGGTTTTAACCCTATATCAAGGAGGCCCGCATATGGCAAGCATCAAAGGCAGCAGAACGGAAAAAAACCTGCTGGCGTCTTTCGCCGGCGAATCGCAGGCGCGCAACCGGTACACGCTCTTTGCCCGCGCCGCGGAAAAAGAGGGGTTCCCGCATATCCAGAACATCTTCCTGGAAACCGCGGACAACGAACGCGTGCATGCCGGCCGCATGTTCAAATTCCTCGAAGGCGGCATGGTGCAGATCACCGCTACATATCCCGCCGGCGTTGTGGGAACCACGGAGCAGAATCTCGAAGCCGCTGCCTCGGGAGAGCATGAGGAAAATTCGAAGATCTATCCCGAATTCGCCGCCATTGCCCAAGAGGAAGGGTTCGGTGAGATCGCAACTTTCTACCGGATGCTTTGCAATGCCGAGATTTTCCACGAAAATCGCTACAAAGCCCAGCTCGCGGACCTTAAAAACGGCGCCATGTTCAAGAGAAGCTCAAAAGTCAAGTGGAAGTGCCAGAGATGCGGCTATATTCACGAAGGCGCCGAAGCCCCTAAATCATGCCCCTGCTGCCAGCATCCGCAGAAATATTTTGAAGTTCTGGCATAGAATCACAAAGGCCTTCAGCAAAGAACGGGCGATCGCAGATCGCCCGTTCTTTTTAAGGCGCATGAGTGCTTTGTGACAGGAGGGCAAGAAGATGTTTTCGCCCTTTCAGGGCTTCCGGAATGATTGCGGGTCCCTGCGATGTCCGCCTTAACGCGCCGATACAAGCTGCTTTTCCCATTGACCCCCCTCAGGCGCGATTTTCCGGCCGGCGATGGTATATATTGACGGAGCAGCATCGCCTGACATTTGGAAAATGGCAACGGACTGAAGCGGGAAAAGCAATTGCATGCCGGATGCGCTATTGCTATTAAGCAAAGTCGGGCGAAAGATTGATCCGTGAATTCTCGTGGACTGGTTCGCGCGATTCTGCTGGAAAAGCCATTGGTGCATGGGCAGATTATAAAACGATTGATCCCAGATATCATGGCCGTTATTAGGATATTCCGTATACTTGATATTCGAGGTATCCTTGCCGGCCGCCTTGAGCAGCCTTCGGGCGACCAGGACAAACGTGCGCGACCCGGCAACGGGAATCGTATTGTCTATGGCGCCATGAAAAAGCCACCATCCCATGAACATGACTTTGCTGACGACCGCGGAGGTTGAATCGCCGCCCGCCGCAACGGCCACCGACGCGGCAAATACATTCGGCCGGAATTCCGGAAAATATGTCGCTCCAACACCGCCCATCGATCCTCCCACGCAGTAAATACGATTCGTATCGATGGGGTATTTGGCTTTCATGGTATCTATCACACTAAGGGCAAGGGTGGTGACCCAGGTAGGGGCCGGCAGCGGCGCCGGTACATTTTCCCATGGCACACTTACCCACATCATCGTGGTTGGACATTGCGGCGCGACAACAAAGCACGGGCGCGCCGTCCGTTCGCTGTCAATCGCCCATGTTGCGCTTTCACCGCCGCCGATCTGGCTGGTATTGTCGGTGCATCTTCCCGGCGCACCATGCAGGGAAAGTATAAGCGGGTATTTGACGGTTGTGTTATTTGGATTGAAATTTTTCGGAGGCATGACCCGGTAGGGCAACTGGTTTCCGCTGCCGTCTTTGATTCTGCCCGTGATCGTGTAAAAATCGATGGCGGCGCCGTAGAGCGCACCGGAGAAAAATGCCGCAACGGCGATAGACAGAATTACTGTTTTATTTCGAATGGCTGAACGATCCATGGAAGCCTTCATTCAAGATTATTCGTTCTGCCGATCGCAGAAGATAATGATGCCCACGACTGAAAATATATCTTCGGGTCCTCCGGCTTTCCAATGGGCACCCCATAGTCCATTGAATGCCTGCATTTCCCTGACTTCTGGCTGGCCTCCCGCCTTCGCTGTAGCTTCGTCGGGCAGGCCGAATTCCATCCTCTCGCTTACCACATCACGGGCCTGATTGCGCTTCTCCCCTGCGCCGATGCTTGCAGCCAATAAACACCGTGGGAGAGCCGCGGCAGCGGCAGGACCATGGCCTGCCGTCCCGCAGCCGCGGCGCCGATTATTTCCGATTTGACAATACGGCCGCGCGCATCCATCATGCATACCGACACCTGCTGCTCCCGGTCATTGTTCCAAAGGCATACGAGGGAGGCATTGCGCCGCATCACCGCGCCGATGGAAAACAGACCTGTTTTCGGCCTGACCGGCCTGCGCAGGCTGGTCTGTCCGTCCGCGGAAGCCGTAAACAGCGGCAGGTTATAACGATATGGGTTATCCGCCACGCGCAGTTCACGGGTCGCGGCGCCCTGGGTCTGCTTGACCAACAGGTCATAATAGCCGCCGCCGTAGTTGATCTGCGTTGCCCCGGCGATGGAGGCATGGGTATTGGCCAGATAGAATTCGCCGGAGGAGTCGGGTTTGGTGTTGGTGCCGCTGTAATTGACAAAGCCTAATACTTCGAACATTCCGCCGCTTACCTGGGCCGAAGTGCCGGACCCTTCGTCTTTCCATCCGAAAATGCGCGTGGTGCCGGACTTCTGGGTAAAGACCGCACCCGTGCTCCCTTCGCCGTCGTAATAATGGATCCAGACTTTGGCCAGCGGATTGTTCACGGTCATTTCGAACACCACATCGCTTAAATAGACCTCGCCGGCCCCCAGTACACTCAAGGGACCGTCCGGCATGGATTCCATTACCACCGTGCGCGCCGTGCGGATGAACATGGGGAATGACGAGAAGGTCGCGGTGATACGCTCGACCTTGACAACCGGGGCCGTTCCGTCAAGTATGACCAGCGCGCCGCCGCCGGTGGTTTTCCAATCACCGCCCGTGCCGATCAGCCGGCTGATGGTTCCGCGCAAAAAGACCGTATCGTTGATGCTGTCGGCATAGGTCCCCGCCGGAATGCAGACGGTCGTTTTTGAGGCATCGTCGATGGCGGCCTGAAACGCCTGCGCCCAGGTGCGCGTTCCCGTGCGATAGTCCTTGACAAAAGCCCATTTCGCGGCGTCGTTTTCCCATGCCGGTTCCGGGGGATATTTCTTGGGCAGGTTGAGTGAGTGGAGCGGCGCGCCGGGAAGGATCGCGATCCTGCCTTCCGAGACCCACTCGCCCACGCTTTGGCCCGCGGGTGATGGCGCCGGCCCGGCGTCATTCTGGATGGCCCGGCGGTATCCCGTTGTCGCGATGCCGCGGGCGAAGAGAGAAGAGCCGGTGGTATTGACAATTGCGCTCCTGTCCGCAAGCCCGCCGGTCAGGTTGGCATCCACCAGCGTCATGGCCGCGCCGGACTGGTTGAGTATGGCCGTCACCTTGTTGTGACTGCGCAGGCTGTCAATGAACAGCGGATGGAACTGGTTGATGATGCCATAGCGCCGCTGGCATTCCATGGTTATCTGCGAAAGCGCCACCGAGTTTTTGGATTGGCTCTGAATGCCCGCATCAAATCCGCGGATGTAAATCCGGCGCGCCAGCGCGGGGCCCTGCTCCACATAGCCCAGGTGCAGGCCAACCAGACCCTGGCCGTCTTCGGAGATGATGTCCACGTCGGACATGATCGATTCGTTGTTTCCGTAATAGTAAACGCCGATGGCCCCGGGGTTCTTTCTGCCGGTATTCACGGTGAGATAGCGCAAACCGCGGTTGAAGCACTGGGCCACGCCGTCGCCCGTGCTGATGACCGGCATGGCCTCGTTCCCGCGCCAGAAGGTGCTGTCCGCAAGCCGGATGATGGTGCCGCTGCGGCTCTGCCCCTGCATATGAGGTCCCTGGGTATAGGGCGGTTGTTTATAGCGCAGTGTTTTCGTTACTTTGTAAACGCCATTGGGAAGATACACGACCATCATGACAAAATGGCCGTTGGTCAGGGATTGAGACGTATCGATGGCGCGCTGGATTGCGTTGCTCGCATCATTGACGCCCGTATTATCGGCAAGATAGGGCGCTTTCGTCACGTCGATCACCATGGCTTTTGACGGAAAGGTATAGGAGGTGTTGTCCGTGCCGCGATTGATGGAAGTCGCGTAGGGCGTTATCAGCGTATCAAGCGCCATATACGTGCCCGGATTGCCGGCAGTGGACGGGGCTGTGAGGATGCTTCCATTGTCGCCCACAACGGAAAGGCCCTGCGCATTGTTGACAATCGCGCCGCGCAATGCGTTATCCGTGCCGCTGGACCGCACGCGCCACGTGACGCCGGTATCGCCGGAGATCAGGACCGTGCCGCGTTCGCCGAACGCCACCAGCGTATCGCCGGTCCAGAGCACGGAGTACAAGGCGGCCGAGCTGCTGCAGGCAGCCGCCGTCCAGGCAACGCCGTCCGCTGAGCGCAGGATCGTGCCGCTGCCGCCGACCGCAATGGCGCGAGTGCCGGTCCAGGTTACATCGAACAGCCAGTTTCGCGAAAGGTACGGCACATTGGCCCATACAGGGGTCGCAATGGTATCACAATAGGAAATCATGCCGTAGTCGCCCACGGCAACGATCCTGTTTCGCGTTCTGCAAATCGCCTTGTAGTCTTTCGTGTTATATGCGTTCGCGCCCACCCCGCCGGTGCCCGAATCCTGCGCGGGAACATTGGGGCTCATCGCCCAGCTTCCGGGTGCGCCGGTTGCCGAAACCTGGAGCGTGCCCCAGGCGCCGGCTGCCATGAAGCGGTTCTGCAGCCACTTGACCTGGTACAGATCATTGTAGGCCCCCCAGCGGGAGATGATTGAATCATAGGTCCAGGTGGTGCCGTCGGCACTGGTGCAGAGGGTGCCATGGATGCCGACCGCGACATACCGGTTGGATCCGTAGGCGACCGAATAGAGATCAAACGTCGTGCCGCTGGCGCGCTGGGTCCAGGCAACCCCGTCGGTTGACGTAAGTATAAGCCCACGCACGCCGACAACGACATAGACGTTGCCGGTGGTTCCGCCTTTTGTCGCAATGCCGCGCAGATCACCGATAGCATAGGCGCCCACGCGGGCATAGGTTGTCGCGCCGGTCCCACGAACGATGACGCCGGCATTTCCAAGGGCGGTCGGGCCGGTTGCCGTATTGACAATACAGCGCAGGTCAAGCACTATGCCGGCGGTCCGCGCCGTCCAATTCGTCGAGGGATTGGGGGTGGTAATGATGGTCCCATTGGCCCCTGCGGCAATGAAGGTATCGGCCCGTGCACAAAGGGCATACAGATGCTCAGCGACCGGCGACGATGCAGGGCTCCACGCCGCTCCATCGGTTGACAGAAGGACCGTACCCTGGCCGCCCGCGGCGCAGAAGCGCGAACCGTTGTGCGCAACCGCGAATAGATCGGCAGATGTTCCGGAGGTGCGCGGGGTCCAGGCTGTGCCGTTGGCGGAAGTTATGACCGCACCATTGCTGCCGGTCGCCATCGCCGTGCCGCTGCCGATGGCGCATGCAAAGAGGTCCGCGGTCGTGCCGCTGGTGGCGGCGGACCACGCGGCGCCGTCGCTCGATGTCACCATGGCGCCGCCGGCGCCGGCGGCGATGATCTTCGCGGGTGTCAATCCATACGCCACGCAATAAAGGTCCGCGACGGTGTTGCTGGTCGCGCCGGTCCAGGCGGTCCCATTGGCGGAGGTGATGATGGTTCCTGCATCGCCGACAGCAGCAAAGAGAGAGCCGGCGTACGTGACAGCCCGAAGGTTTCTGGCAGTCGGGCTGGCAGCGATGCTCCAGGTGGTCCCATCGGTCGATGTGATGATGGTGCCGCACTGCCCTACACCCACGATAAGCGAGCCGTTCGTTGCAACGCCGTTTATGCGGTTGCCGGTGGGGAGGGGATTCTGAAATGTCCAGCCCTGGGCGCCGATTTCAATCGCACAAGCAAGAATCAGAAATCCGGGAGCAACGGATTTAACCGTGCGCATTTGTAAATGCGTGGTATGCATAAATCCTCCCTTTGATTGTTTAAGCGATAAACCGGCGGAAAAAATTCGTGGAGATGTACCTTCGCTATGATTAAAATATACCGTGGTTTGGAAAAAGAAGCAACTAAATTGGATTGTAACTGCTCAGGAATTCTTCGTCTGGCATCCCGGTGACTTGTGCTGAGCCTGCGTTCGTATCGAGCGACGGGCGCACCATAGAAAAAGCCCCGCTTCTTTCGAAGCGGGGCTTTTCAATTTAACCCTGGCAGTGACCTACTCTCCCACACAGTTGACCATGCAGTACCATAGGCGCGGCGGGG